>Ga0216309_1000135_pt1 | contig 13011 bp, 7 predicted proteins | sample Total_DNA_C_FD_161284 | JGI IMG/M metagenome (GOLD analysis project Ga0216309, IMG submission 161284) | Terrestrial sediment cell enrichment communities for BONCAT metagenomics from Utah, United States - Total_DNA_C | ecosystem: Environmental > Terrestrial > Deep subsurface > Rock core/Sediment ...
GCCGGCGCTTCCGCCTTCGGTCGGGTCCGGGGTGCGGGGTGCTACCTGGCGAAGGGGCGGACGCGCTCGGCCGACTCTTTGAAGTAGGCGTCGGCGGGCGCGAGCTGGAGCCCGCGCTCGTAGGCCGCGAGCGCCTTCGCGTACTGCTTCGAAGACTCGTAGGAGAAGCCGAGCAGCCGGTAGACCTCGGCGTTGCCGGGCGTCTTCGCGGAGGCGGTTTCGAGCGCCGCGATGGCCTTGGGGAAGTTCTTCGCCTGCACCTGCGCGAAGCCGAGCAGGTAGAAGGTATCGTCGGGCGCCTGCGCGGACGAGGCGGCGCGCTCCAGCGCCACGACGGCGCGGACGTACTGCTTGGCGAAGATGAGCGCCTGCCCCTGTAGCAGCGCCGTGCGCGCGTCGGGGCGGACGCGCCCCAGCGAGTCGGCCGCGCGCACGGCCGAGAGGAAGTCGGCGTCGGCGGCCGCGCCCGTCGCCGCGCGGCCGCGGTACATGTAGGCCTGCGTCAGCAGCTCCCACCCTTGCGCGAAGGTCGGGTCGGCGAGCGTCGCGCGGTTGAGCATGTTGACGGCCGTCGCGTAGTCCTGGCGGCCGAAGGCGAGCTGGCCGAGGTTGAGCAGCGCGAACTTGTTCTTCGGGTCGGCCCTGAGCACCTCGCCGAACGTGCGCTCGGCGTCGGCCGTCTGCTTGAGGTTCAACTCGGCGACGGCGCGGTAGTAGAGCGTGTTGGTGTCGGGCTTGACACCGGGGCGCGTCGTCGCGGCGACTAAGAGCGGCAGCGCCTGCTCGTACTTCTCGGCGAAGAAGTATGCCTGCGCGAGCGCGTCCTCGGTCTTCGCGTCCTTCTCGCCCGCGGCGCTGCGCAGCTCGACGGCGCGCTCTAAGTCTGCGGCGGCCTCGCCGTAGCGCTTCAGGTAGAACTGCGCGAAGCCGGCGATCTTCCAGGCCTCGGAGTTCTTCGGGTCGGCCGTGGCCACCTGCCTCGCCTCCGCGAGCGCGGCGTCGTAACGCTTCTGTTCGAGGAGCGAGAAGGCGCGCTGCGTGGTGGCGGCGCCGCCCGCGTCGCGCGCGCCCGCGCTGTTGGCGGCGGCGGCGCTGTTGGCGGCGGCGGTGTCTGCCGTCGGCTGCACGGGGGTAACGCGGCGTGGGCGGGTCGCGCCCGACTGCGCCGTGGCCGCGCCGGCCGAGAGCAGCAGCGCGGCCGACGCCGCGGCCAGGCTCTGGTTGAGTCTCTTCATGGAAGCGAAGTCTTTCATAAGGGGAAGGTCGATTTCAACTCTTTCGCGCCGAAAGGGAGAGTGCCGAACGTCGGATGCCCACGGCCGCGGGCGGGTTCGCCGTAAATCGGGCGCGTGGCGCGACCGCCCCGGCAGCCGAAGGCGCACGAATTTACGCTCAAAAGCGCCTCGTAAAATCCCCCGCGCCCGCCCGACGGCTGCGAAGAAATACTCAGCCCCGTATGGGGAAACCTCGGCTTTCCCTATCTTTTCCGCGGGGCACGCGCGTTGCACTCGACCACTACGGGCGGGGCGGTGGATGTCCGTCTCCGCACGGTTCGGGCAACGAGTTTCCGGCAAGCAGGATCAATTTATGTATAAGACTTTCGAAAGCTATCAACCGCGCCGCCCGCACACGGCGCTCTTCAACGCGCTCGCACTCGTGCTGGCGTTCGCCGCCGCGGCGTCGGCGCAGACCGCCGTCGTGACCCCGGGCACAAACGTCGAGCGTGCGTCAGTAGTGATGACGAAGCCGGAGCCGAGCCCGACGCCCGCGGCCGCGCCGGCGCCGCCGCAGAGCGCCCCCCCGAAAGCGCCGAAGCAGTTGAAGCTCGGCCGTGTGAACGTCGGCGGGAGCCTGCGGCTGCGCGCGGAGAGCCACGGCTGGTTCGAGACGCCGGGCTACGACGACGCTTACACCTTCGGCGCGGCGCAGCTCCGCCTGCGCCTCGGCCAGCAGCGCGAGCGGTGGGACTGGCTCGTCGAGGGCGAGTTCCCCGCCCTCTTCAACCTGCCCGAGCGCGCCGTCGCGCCCGCCCCGCGCGGGCAGCTCGGCCTCGGCGCCAGCTACTTCGCGGCCAGCGGCCGGCAGGACGCCAGCGCCGTCCTCAAGCAGGCGTTCGTGCGCGTCAAGGGACTCTTCGGCGACAAGCGGAGCAGCCTGAGGGCCGGGCGCTTCGAGTTCGCCGACGGCACCGAGACTGCGCCGAAGGATACGACCCTGGCCGCGCTCAAGCGCGAACGGCTCGCGCACCGCCTCCTCGGCAACTTCGGCTTCTCGCACGTCGGCCGCAGCTTCGACGCCGTTCAGTACGTGCGCGACAACAAGTCTTCGAACTTCACCTTCGTCGGCGGCCGTGCCGTCGAGGGCGTCTTCCAGCTCCGCGCGCTCAAGCAGCTGGACGTGGACTTCTGGTACGGCGCCTACACGAAGCCGCTGGCCTCTAAACGCGTCGCGAGTGAGTACCGCCTCTTCGGGCTCCACTACCACGATGGCCGCGGCGCGCTCAAGACCGACAACCGCAACGCGGCCGCGCGCCGCGCCGACGCCGAGAACATACGCGTCACGAGTTTCGGCGGCCACTACATCGCCGCCGTGAAAACGTCGCGCGGAACCGCGGACTTCCTCGCGTGGGGTGTCGGGCAGTTCGGCGACTGGGGCCGCCTCTCGCACCGCGCCGGCGCGGCGACGGTCGAGGGTGGCTTTCAGCCGGGCGGCGCGCTCGCGAAGGTGAAGACGTGGGTCCGCGCCGGCTACTTCCGCAGCACGGGCGACGCAGACCCCTCGGACGGGCGCCACAACACTTTCTTCCAGGTCCTGCCGACGCCGCGCATCTACGCACGCTTCCCCTTCTACAACCTGATGAACGTCGAAGACGCCTTCGTCCAGTTGCAGTTGAAGCCGCACGCGCGGGTATCGCTGCGCGCCGACCTCCACGGCCTGCGTCTCGGCAGCGGGAAAGACCTGTGGTACGCGGGCGGCGGGGCGTTTCAGGAGACGAGCTTCGGGTACCAGGGGCGGCCGGGCGGCGGGCGGCGCGGGCTCGGCACCCTCTACGACCTGAGCGCCGACCTGACCCTGACGCCGACCACCACGCTGACGCTCTACGGCGCGGGCGTGCGCGGCGGCGACGTCATGTCGAACATCTACCCGGCCGGGGGACGCAACCCCATGGCCCGCTTCCTCTACGCCGAGCTGACACGGCGCTTCTGAGAGAGAGAGCGCGCGGGTGCCCGCGCCGAGAGCGCCCCGGCACGTCCGCCCTTACCACCCGAGGTGACGCGATGGCTGCGACGAGACAGGCCCCGGACTACGAAGAGCGGCTGAACGGCCTGAAGGCGTTGGTCGGCGGCACGCCCCTGCTCGCCATCCACTTCACGTTGCGCGGGCGGCCGCGGCGCATCTACGCCAAGGCCGAGCACATGAACATGACGGGGAGCATCAAGGACAGGATGGCCTACCACATCCTGCGAGATGCTTTCCGTCGCGGCGCGCTCAAGCCGGGCGACTGCGTGGTCGAGGCCACGTCCGGCAACACCGGCATCTCGTTCGCCGCCCTGGGGCGCGCGCTCGGCCATCCCGTCACCATCTTCATGCCCGACTGGATGAGTCAGGAGCGCGTCTCGCTCATACGCAGCCTCGGCGCGGAGATCCACCCCGTCAGCCGCGAGCAGGGCGGCTTCCGGGGCAGCATCCGCCTGACCGAAGAGCTTGCGCGCGGTGCGGAGAACGTCTTCCTGCCGCGCCAGTTCTCGAACGGTGCCAACGTCGAGGCGCACGCCACGACGACGGGGCCCGAAATCTGGCAACAGCTCGAAAGAATCTCGCTCACGCCCGACGCCTTCGTCGCGGGCGTCGGCACGGGCGGGACCATCATGGGCACGGGGCGGGCCCTGCGCGCGCGCAAACGCTCGGTCCGCCTCCACCCGGTCGAGCCGGCCGAGTCGCCCACGCTCTCCACGGGGCAAAAGACCGGGCGCCACCGCATACAGGGCGTCTCGGACGAATTCATCCCGCCCATCGTCGCGCTCTCCGAGCTTGACCGTGTCGTCTCGGTCAGCGACGGCGACGCCATCCTGATGGCGCAGCAGTTCGCCTCGCGCCTCGGCCTCGGGGTCGGCATCTCTGCGGGCGCCAACTTCATCGCGGCGCTCAAGGTCCAGGAGGAGCTGGGTCCGGAGGCGGTCGTCGTCACGGTCTTCGCCGACGACAGCAAGAAGTACCTGAGCACGGACCTGCTCCGCGAGGAGCCCGTGCGTGAAGGCTACCTCTGCCCGGAGGTCTCGCTCTCGCACTTCGAGGCGGTCAGGAGGTTCGCGGACTGCCAAGCCACCTGCGGCTAAGCGAACACCGCGGCGCGCGGCGCTGTACGGAGTAGTAAAGCCTGGAAGGCCGCCGTATAAAATTCCGGCGGCCTTCCAGGCTTTAATATTTCAGATAGAGGTAGGTATCTTCCGTGCTGCCGCTGCCCGTGAGGTCTATGTGCCAAGCGGAGGACTCATCGAGCGGCATGTCTTTGACCGGTTCGCGCCAGAGTAGCGTATAAAGTTCGCGGTCGCTCAAGTGGTCGGTTTGGCTGAGGAAGACGCGCAGCCGGGCCAAAGCTTCGATCACCTCCCACAGCTTGGCCGTCAATCGCTGATCGTCCATCGCCTCTGGCTCTGGGAGTTCGACCCCCGCCTCTTCGAGTTGCTGGAAGTGAGTCGTCAGCGGCGCTTGCTCGTAGGCCGCCACGCGCTGCCAGAACTGCGCCGCCACTTCGGGCGGGCAGTCATCCGACATCCATGTGAACTCCTCGTCCACACTCGCTTCTCCGCCCTCTTGTTCGGGATCGCCGTCCTGCGCCCCGTCATTGCTTTAGTCCGCGTCACTGTCGTCCTTTGCCATGCCGCCTCTCCCCCGTCGAACTTCGCCGGGGCATCTTAAACGCGCGGGTGCTGCTGTATAGTCGCCTTCGATGGCCCAAGTCTCTACAGAGAATCACACGGCGTGCTCGCTCACAGCCTCGCCAATTGAGCTTGCAGCGCGGGTCGTCGCTTGTATTGCTCTTTCAATTCCCGCAAATACTTTTGCCACTCGCTCGTGCGCCCCAACTTCGCGTAAGCGGCTTTGGCGCGCTTGAGCCAGTCCGCGGCAGCCGGGTACAGATTACTTTTCGTCTGCACGATCAACTCTTCGGCCTGTCTGATGCTGGCGCGAATAACCCATTCCGGGCGGTGCTGTACGAGCGCCTCCGCCACCGTTTCCACGACTGTGTGATAAGCGCCTTTTTGATCGGCCACCTTAATAGCCGCGTCCCATTCCTTCTCGAACAGTAGCACTTCGGCGAGGGGTTGTTTATCGTAAGATTTCTCCAGAGTCGCCATCACCCCGGATTTCAGCCGGCCCCAGCGCGTCCCCGCCAGTCGCTTGATCGTTTGGTAGATGATGAGTGATGGGCGCTCGGAAAACGCCGCCCGCCACGCTTCGAGCGCCTGCGGCCCGCGGCCCTGCGCTTCTTCTACCGGGCCGAGCCACTCGCCGAGCGCGGCTTTTCGCCCGGCGAGTTTGAGACCGCGTTCGCCGACCTTGATCGCCTCGTCGAGTTGACCCGATTCGCGTAAACGTTGCGCCAACAGCAAAGCCTCGTCGGCAACCATCAGATGTTTAAGCCCATACGAGACGGCTTCAGACACGCGACTCAGTTCGCACATCTTCAGCGTATAGCGCAGGTGCTCACCCTCCTTCATACACAGCGCAAGGTAGTCGTCGGTACGCCCTTGTCGCTCCAGTACGTTGAGTTTGGCTCGCGTCAGGGCTTGCTCAGGGTCGTCGTGCGACCACGACGCGCCGAACTGATCGAAGTAATCCTCCTCAAACTCTGACTCGTCCTCACTCCCTAACTCGTCTTCATCCTCATCGTCCCACTCATTCTCGTCTTCATCTCCTTCAACAGCGCGCCCCGCCGGCTTCTCGCGCGGTACCTCATCCCAGCCACGTTCGGCGGCGGCGATGGCGACGCCCAGCCCCTCGACCCCGTAGTCGCTGAGTTTGTCGTGCAGCTCGTCCAGATCGCTGGCGAGGTCTTCGCGCTCCTCCTCGTTCAAATCGAGACTCAAAATAACTTCGGCTAGAGTTTCACCGACGCCCGAAAGGAAATCGCCCAGCTCGCCGTTCGAGTCGTCAATGTAGTCGAAGCCGTCGTAACTCTCCTGAATCAACGTCAGTAAAATCTGTAAGGCGGATTCGGCGTCGCCGGCGTCGAGGAACTCAATCGCGCTTTGCCGCATGCCGTCCAGCTCTCCGACCAGCCCGCCGACGTGCCAGTAAGCCTCGGACGTGCGCATGTGATCGAGGCTGTGCATGACGGCGCGCACGCGCCGCTGATAGACCGCCGTGTCCACTCGTTTGCGTTTGGCCTTTTTAGACTTCGCTTTGCCGGATGCGGCTGGCAAGGTGAGTGCCGCTTCGACCCATTCGTACAGGTCCGGCTGTTCGCGCAGGAGCTTCGTCACGAGCGCCAGCAACTGCTCGCGCGTGAGACCGGCCAGAAGTTCTGCCGGCTCTCGGCGGACGGCGAACTGTTTCGGCTTCTGCGCGTAGGCAAGGAGCAGGGCGACGATGTGCTTACAGTATCCGCCGAAATCATACGGGCAAGTACACGCGGCGGAGCGAATGCCCCCGTCGTCCAACTCGACCCGCACTTTGTAGAAAGGCGACTCGTTGCCTTCACACTCGCCGCTTAAAGTGTGACCCTGTACGGCGGCGTTCGAGATCGCGCCGCCGCGGTAAAGCTCTCGGCCACGCTGAAAGCTCTTATCGTTTGCGCCCGCGCGAATCACGGCTTCTGTCAGTTTGGCAATGGTCATAGCATTTACCCCGGAAAGTTGACATCCGAAGGTATGTTTCAAAGAATCTAGATGGCCCTATCCTAATGGTTTCAGATTCGCACTGCTACGTCCGCCAGCCATGACTGACAATATACCCCTGTCGCCCGTCCACCAGCGCGTTCTGCATAACCAGACTATCGGCGAGCACGAACCGGGAGCGGTGTTGCGTGATTTCGCGTCGCTGCTGGACTTCGTCGGGGCGCGTGAGGTCGTCGTGAGCGGCAAAAATCAGTTGTTGCCGATGTCGCTCTTGGCCGAGTTGAACTCGCGCCTGTCGAGAACCAATCAGGTCAGCCTCCAAAGACCTCAGCAGAAGTCCTACCCGTACATCAACGGCCTCTATCTGCTGCTCCGTGCGAGCGGGCTTTCTCTGGTGGAGCAGCGCGGAAACAAACAATTCCTGTTGCTCGACGACGACGCTTTGCGGTCATGGCACGGGCTGAGCCTGACGGAGCGATACTTCACGCTGCTCGGGGCGTGGCTGATTCGCGGGCGCGGGGAGATTCTGGGCGAAGACCGCTACCCCTTCAGCGAACTCAGCCGGTGCCGGGACTTCGTGCAGCGCATGCCGGAGGCGGGTTTGAGAGTTGCCGGAGACAAACAGACCGAGTCGATGATTCCCTTCCGGCCGGGGCTGCGCAACGTCGCGCTGCTGGACCTGTTCGGACTCATCTCCGTAGAACATGGAGAGCCGGAGACGGGCAAAGCATGGAGCATCAGTCGCATCTTCCGCACCCCTTTCGGAGACGCGCTCTTCTGTTTGCTGTCGGGCATTTCGGGCGATGAGGTAGAACTCTGGTGGCCGTGGAAAACCCGGCGTGGTGAGGCGGGGATGCTCCGTGAAGCTCAAACGAGACTTCAGCCGTACTTCCATGAGTGGCGCGAGACTCTGACGCCGCCGGAAGCCGCGATGAGGAACGGGTTACACGTCTTCAAGGTCTCGCTGGGAAAAGTATGGCGGCGGATTGCGATCCCCGGAGAGATGACGCTGGAGGCTTTCAGCGAAGCTATTCTGGACGCCTTCGATTTTGACAACGATCACCTGCACCTCTTCAAGTACAGGAACCGCTTCGGCGTCTTCGAAGAGGTCAAACACCCTTACACGGAGGAATCGCCCTCGACGGCTGAAGTCAAAATCGGGGAACTGCCGCTCAGGCCCGGCTCGGTGTTGGAATATCTTTTCGATTTCGGAGACAACTGGCTTTTCGAGGTACGGCTGGAAAAACTTGAGCCGGTGAATCCGAAAATCAGAAGGCCGGTGGTTATCGAACGGCGTGGTCAGGCTCCGCCACAGTATTTGAACTTTGATGACGAAGAATGGGATGAGGAGTAGCGCACTCTAAGCGCGTCGCTTGCTTATCGGATGGTGAGTGCGTGTGTGCATCCTCGTCGTCTGGCGGGCCTATGCATCAGGCAGCCCGAAACGTGAATTCACGTTTCGGGCTGCCTGACGTTATCTGTGGCGCTCTCAAAAGCTGAGGCGGAGGCCGAACTGGAACTGGCGCGGGTCGAAGGCCGCGGTCGAGCGGCTGCGGTAGCGGCCGTTGGACGTGCGCTCGCCCGTGAGGTTGACGTCCTGGAAGTTCGGCGAGACCGCGGCCTCGTTAAAGCGGTTGAAGAGGTTGAAGCCTTCGGCGATGACTTCGAGCCGCAGGCGCTCGCCCAGGAAGATGTTGCGCGCCACCCGCAGGTCGAGCGACTGGTAGGAGTGTGTGAGCCCGAGGTTGCGCCCGAGGCTCCCGGCCTGGAACGGGGCGGGCACGAAGAGCAGGCCGTTAGAGTCGACCGACGGGCGGTCGGTCGAGCTCGACAGGTCGTTGTTCGTGTCCTGACCCGACAGGATGTTGAAGGGGCGCCCGGAAGACCACTCGAAGATCGGGGCGACGATGAAGCCCGAGAGGAAGCTGCGCATCCCGCCCTCGCTGCGCCACGAGCCGGGCGCGGCCACCACGGCGCTGAAGACGAAGCGGTGGCGCTGGTCGAAGAGCGAGTCGGCGCGCTCCAGGTCGAGACGGGTCACGTCCTGCGGCAGCAGGAGCGTCTGGAGGTCGCTGGAGTCGTCGATGGAGTGCGACCAGGTGTAGGAGGCGAGGAACTGGAAGTTGTTCGCCATCCGGCGGCGCACCTCGAAGGTGCCGGCGTGGTAGACGGAGTTGCCGTCGGAGACCTGCGCGTTGACGTCGCCGAAGGTGGTGACGAAGCCGGGGCGCGCGAGCGCGCCCGTCCCGGACAGCAGTGCGTTCAGAGTGGTGGGCGTGAGCGCCGGGCTGAGCGACTGCGCGAAGAAGTAGTTCGGCCCCGACCGGCGGAAGAGGTTGGCTACGAACGGCTGGACGACGGCGCCGCGGTCGGTGACGATGATGACCCCGCGGAGCGCCGCAGGGATGCCGGCGTTGCCCGCCGCGTTGAGGTTCGAGCAGCCGGGGTCGGTCGCTGTGGGCACGAGGCTGAAGGTGAGTACCTCGGTGGTGCTCGTCGGCAGGCGGTTGCGGCAGCGACGGAAGTTCTCGATGAGCGCGGCGTTGTTCGGTCCGTTCAGGTTGGTCGGGTGCGGCAGGTGGTGCGCGCCCGTGAACAGCCAGCTCGCCTGGAACGACATGTTCGTCGTCAGCTTGCGCTCCAGCGTGACGTTGGCCTGGTTGGCGTAGGCGTACTCGAAGTCGGTCGAGACCGGCAGCGAGAACGGGAGCAGCGGACCGAAGCCCGGGAAGGTCTGGTCGTTGAAGCGCTGGCGGCCGAACTGGTAGTCGGTGCCGAGGGCGACGCCCGGCGTGCGGAAGCCCGGCGGGCACAGGGGGTTTCCTACCTGCCCCGTGCAGACCGTGCCCTGGAATATCTGCACGGCGTTTAAGGACGCGGCCGGCGAGGGGCTGCCCTGGATGGCGATGAACTGCTGCTGCTGCACGTTGTCGGCGATGTCGGAGTTGAAGCCGATGGCCAGCAGCGGGTGGTCGTAGAAGAGGCCGTAGGAGGCGCGCAGCACCGTCGAGGCGTCGCCCGTTAGGTCCCAGGCCACGCCGACGCGGGGCGCGATGTTGTTCTTGTCGCGCGGGAAGCCCTGCTGGACGCGGAAGGCGTCGTAGAAGGCCTGCGTGTTGGCCGCCGGCACCGAGAGCCCCGAGAGCGGGTCGACGAAGTCCTGCACGGGGAGCTGGTCGGTCAGCTCGTAGTCGTAGCGTACGCCGTAGTTGAGCGTCAGGTTCGGGCGAATCTTCCAGGAGTCCTGCGCGAAGGCGGCGAACGGGCGGTTCTTGAGCTTGCTGTTCGGGTTGCCGAAGCCCTGGACGAAGTTGCCGGGGAAGCCCAGCCCATACTGCTGCACGGGCGTGAAGGAGGGCGCGTTGCCGGGGAAGGGCGCCAGCGTCGAGGCCGAGAGGCCGCCGAAGTTGAAGAGGCCGGCGAAGTTCAGCTCGAAGAGCGCCGAGACGCTGACGAAGTTGGCGTCGCCGCCGAACTTGAAGGTGTGGTTGCCGGCGACCCAGCTCAGGGTGTCGGTGTAGGCGTAGCGGTTCTCGGTGCGCACGACCGGCGAGAAGAGCTCGCGGCCGATGAAGGCGACGCCCGAGATGTTGTAAGCCGTGCCCTGCCCGTTCTGCGAGGTGAAGGTGGCGCGGCGCTGTCCGAAGTTGAAGCGCGCCTCGTTGACCATCGTGTTCGAGAGCGTCGAGTGAAGCGTGGCGACGAAGTTCGAATCGCGCAGGGTCTGGATGCCGGTGCGCGAGAAGTCGTTCTGGCCGAGCGACTGGTTCTGCGACTCGACCTGGATGCCCGTGATGTCCGACGGGTTGTAGCCGAAGCGCATCGTGAGGTCGTTCTTCTCGTTGATGCGGTGGTCGAGGCGCGCCGAGGAGAAGGTCGTGTCTTCCGAGATGGGGAAGACGCGGTTGAGCGCGAGCAGCGGGCGGAAGGCGTTCTGGCTGACGGGAACGGGCGCGCCCGTCAGGAAGAAGCGCTGGCCGATGACGGTGCCGGCCGGGATGGCGCCGCCCGGGCTGCGGAGCGTGCTCGCGCCGGTCAGACCCGTCTGGCCGCCCGAGGAGGCGAAGGTCGCGTACTGGATGGCGGCTCCGGCGAGCTGCTGCCCCGTGGCGACGTTGGCCGGCACGCCCGTCCCGATGAGCTGCGCGGCCTGCGCCAGCAGCCCCTGCACGTAGGCGGACTGCGCCGCGGTGATGCGGTCGAAGGTCTGCGTGAAGGGGAGGAAGGGCGCGCCGATGGTGACGCTCGAGGTCAGGCCCTGGATGACGTCCGAGGTGAAGAAGCCCGACTCCTGCCGCTTGCGCTGCTCGAAGGCGATGAAGCCGAAGGTCATGTTGCGCGCGAGCGGGAAGCCGAGGGTCGCGCCGTACTGCGCGCGCGTGAAGGGGGGCTTCTTGTTGGGGTCGTTGTCGATGATGGGCGCGAAGGGGTTGCGCGCCTGGATCGACTTGTGGCGGATGAAGCCGAAGATGTTGCCGCGCACCTCGTTCGTGCCCGACTTGGTGACGACGTTGACGACGCCGCCCGAGGTCCGCCCGAACTCGGGCGCGTACCCGTTGGTGACGACCTGGAACTCCTGCACGGCCTCCTGCGAGACCGTCGAGCGCGCGGCGTTGACCGAGTTGTCGGTGTTGTCGGCGCCGTCGACCTGCACGAGGTTGGAGCGGCCGCGTTGCCCGCCGAAGTTGAGACCCGACGTGGGGGCGGGGCCGATGGGGCGGCCGTTGTCGCGCGTGACGTTCGAGGTCGTCAGGGTGAAGTTGATATAGTCGCGCTGGTTGATCGGCAGGTTCTCGATGCGCTGCTGGTCGACGGTGGTCGAGACGTTGGTCTTCGAGGTCTCGATCAGCTCGGTCTGCGCGCCGGTGACGGTGACGACGTCCGTGATCTGCCCGATCTCGAGCCCGAAGTCGAGGTCGGCGCGCTGCCCCACGGTGACGGTGACGGACGGGACGACGGCCTTCTTGAAGTTGGCGGCCTCGACCGTGACCTCGTAGGCGCCCGGGGCGAGCTGCACGAGCTGGTAGAAGCCCTCGTCGTTGGTCGTCGTCGTGCGCGTGACGCCGATGGACGGGTTGCGCGCGGTGACGGTGGCCCCGGCGACGACGGCGCCCGCCGGGTCGCGCACGAAGCCGCTCAGGTTGGCGGAGGTCGCGTCGGCCTGCCCGAGCGCGGCGGTCGCGCCGAAGACGAGCGCGAAGGCGCACGCGGTCAGGAAACGGTAAGCGGTCGGGAGCCACCGCCGGGGGATAGCACGCATAACTCTTCTCTCCTTGAAAGCCAAATAGATTGATTCGGGCGAGGCGTATGCCCCGCGCCCGTTGATTCGGGCGCACAACAAATCCGCCAGCGTGAGTTTTTCAAAGTTGCTCACGAACAGACGGCGGGCGAGTGCCTGGAGTCTCTGGCCGCGTTTCGCCCGCCCGGTAAAGGTGGTCTGTGGATCGAAGCTCTGTTCGTAACGGGGAGCAACCGTCCTTACTTGCGTCCGACTTTGTACCTTAAATCGGCTCCCTTTGGCAAGAACCTTCTCCGGACGCCCTGCCGCGCGTGGCGCGCGCCAGCCCGCGCCGCAGGCGCGTGCTCGCGCCAAGCGCGACGACGGCGATTTCCGCCAGCGCCGCGGGCGCCAGCGCCGCCCTGCGCAGCATCCCGCACAGGCGCAGCCGCGCGTCGAAACGCGCGCCGTAGGCCGCGCGATACCCGCCCGCGAGCGACGCGAAGGGGTCCTCGCCCCCGCGCGCCAGCCAGCGCCCGACGGCACCGGCCGCCAGCGCTCCGCCTTCGAGCGCCATCAGCATCCCGCTGCCCGTGAAAGGGTCGATGAAGGCTGCGGCGTCGCCGACGGCCAGCAGCCCCTCGAAGGGCGCGGGCTCGTGGCGCCCGAAGCTCTCGACCGAGACCCCGAGCCAGCGCGTCCGCGCACGCGCCCCCCCGAGAGTCTCGGCCGCGCGACGATTGCGCATCAGTAGTTCGCGGACGACGCGTGCGGCGTCGCTGCCGCGCGCGCGAACGTCTCGCGCGCGCGCGATAAGGCAGAGGTTGCTGACGCCGCCCTCGACCGGGCTCAGGCCGCCGTAGCCGCCCGGGTAAAAGTATATCTCGCAGACGCCGGGCGCCCCGCGCGCGCCCTCAAGATGAGCCTTGAAGGCGACGAGCCGCCCACGCC
>Ga0216309_1000136_pt1 | contig 13010 bp, 11 predicted proteins | sample Total_DNA_C_FD_161284 | JGI IMG/M metagenome (GOLD analysis project Ga0216309, IMG submission 161284) | Terrestrial sediment cell enrichment communities for BONCAT metagenomics from Utah, United States - Total_DNA_C | ecosystem: Environmental > Terrestrial > Deep subsurface > Rock core/Sediment ...
ACTGGATGCAGGACTTCCTCGACGAGCACTCGCGCACCGGCGGCGCGAAGGCGAAGATCACCCGCTCGAAGGCCTCCTCTCCACCCAGGCAGACGTCTCCCTCGACCAGGCCGGCGTCCTCGTCGGCCGACTGGATGGCAGACTTCGGCGCGCCCAAACCGGCTGCGCCGAAGCGCCGCGAGTCAACCGCCGCGCCCAAGGAGCCGGGGAAGAAGCCCGATTGGATGTCCGATTTCGAGGACTGAGCGGGTTGCGATCGTTACCTGCTGGGCGCTAGCGTCTCGCCACACTGAAAGGGGACAGATGGCACACGAAAAGCCGGTCGAGCCGTTTTCGGATCTCCACTTCGAGGACGGAAAGGTGCGCGCGGTACTGCTGCACGATCCCACCGTCGAAGGCCTGGACATGGCCATTTACATGGACGCGTCCGGGAGCATGAAGGACGAGTACGAGTACAAGCAGGAGTCGCGCTCGTTCCTGGAGTGGCTGCGTGGCGCGCCCCAGAAGCAGGCGTCGAATCAGGTCGAGCCCCAGGTGCAGTGGATGCTGGAGTACCTGGCCACGAAGGATCGCAACGGCCTGCTGCGCGTGGCCTATTGGGCCTGTGGCGCCAGCGGCAAGGACGTCGAGGTCATCGGCGAGCTGAAGGGCACGGACGTCAAGTCGTACAAGTTCCCCGGGGCCCAGCGGCTCGGCAACTACACGAACATGACGCCGGCGCTGAAGGACTATGTGCGCTACCTGAAGGCGCAGGTTCCCCAGGGTGCGCGCCGCGGGTGCGCCGTCATCGTCACGGACGGCAAGCTGCACGACCCGGACGAGGTGAAGGCCTTCTCCGCCGAGGTGGCCGGGGAGATCCGCACCGGCCGGCTGCCGCGCCTCAACTTCGTGCTGGTGGGCGTCGGTGACAACATCGACGAGGAGCAGCTCGAGGACATCGCGCACGCCGAGTACCCCGGCGTAGGTCACCTGTGGTGCCACCGCATCGCCCAGGAGATCACCCAGGTCGCGGAGCTGGTGGCCGTGCTGGTGGACGAGAACATGACGGTCGCCGCCGGCGGCACCATCTACGACGACAAGGGCAAGATCCTGAAGAGCTACGAGGGTCGCCTGCCCGCGGTGCTCGAGTTCGACGTGCCCGAGGGCACCGAGAGCTTCACCCTGGAGGTCAACGGCCAGCGCTACACCCAGCCGCTGCCGGATGAGGACCACCACGACGAGGACGAGGACGAGGAGGACCATCACTGATGGCTGGCCACGAAGTCATCTCGAAGCCGTTCTCGGACGTTCACCGGGTCGGCAACAAGGTCACCGCCACGCTGCTGCACGACCCGACCGTGGAGGGGCTCGACGTCGCCCTGTACATGGACGGTTCGGCGAGCATGGAGGACGAATACGGGCCGCGCGGCATCCTCGCCAAGCTCGCCCCGGTGAAGAACCTGGTCGAGCCGCAGATGCGGTGGATGCTCGAGTACCTCGCCAACAAGGACCGCGACGGCAAGGTGCGCGTCGCCTACTGGGCGACGGGTGATGGGAGCCAGCTGGAGGAGGTGGGCGACCTCACCGGTCCGCAGGCGAAGGACTACCGTTTCCCCGGCCCGCGCTTCTACGGGAAGGCGACGGTGATGCTCCCGGTGCTGCGTGACTTCGTGGCCCACATGAAGCAGCAGGTGCAGATCGGCGCCAAGCGGGGCCTGGCGGTGATGATCACCGACTCGCAGATCAACGACAGCAACGACGTGAGGGCCTACGCCACGCAGGTGGCGAAGGAGATCGCGGCGGGCCGCCTGCCCCGGATGAACTTCGTGTTCGTCGGGGTGGGTGACCAGGTGGATGAAGAGCAGATGGAGGCCATCTCGCACGAGACCTATCCGGGGGTGGGCCACCTGTGGTGCCACCGCATCGCCGACCGGATGGAGGAGATGGCGGAGCTGGTGGCCGTGCTGGTGGACGAGACCATGACGGTCGCGGCCGGCGGCACCCTCACCGACGAGCAGGGGAAGATCCTCAAGACGTACGAGGGTCGGCTGCCGGCGGTGCTCGAGTTCGACGTCCCGGCCACGTGCAAGGCCTTCACCCTCGAGGTCGCGGGTCAGAAGTTCACCCAGCGGATCCCCGAGGAGCACGAGGACGAGGACCACCACGAGGAGGAGGAGGAGGACCACGCACCCGAGCCGGTGAAGGCCCCCGCCCCCGCCCGTAAGCATCGCGGTCACGGTCACTAGGAGCACCATGTCGGAGCGCAAGAAGATCGTCGGGTTCGTTGGGATCAGCACCCCGCAGGTGCAGGTCAAGAAGCAGCACGTGCACGGGCCGAACTGCAAGCACGACCATGAGCATGACCATGCGCATAACCACGCGCATGAGCACGGTGAGAAGCAGCACGTGCACGGGCCGGACTGCAAGCACGACCACGCCCATGCGCATGACCACGCGCACGAGCAGGGTGAGAAGCACGTGCACGGTCCCGGCTGCAACCATGACCATGACCATGGCCACGACCATCACCACCACGCTCGGCCCAAGCGGATCCGTCCGCCGGGCCACCGACCCGCGGAGGGTGGCGGTGTGGCGCTCCAGATCGACCTCGAGGGTGCGCTCCCGGGCGAGACGGACGACGTGGGTCGCTTCCAGAAGCTGGAGGCGGCCCTCGAGTCGCAACAGGGTATCTCCGACGTTCACCTCCGGCGCGACGCGGGTCACGCCGAGATCTGCATCCATTACCAGCCCGATCGGGTCAGTGCCTCGCAGCTGATCGAGGTCGCGCAGAGCATCGGCGCCGTGGTGGCGAAGCGCTACAAGCACCACACCTGGTTCGTGCGAGGCATGGACTCGGCCGACGCGGCGATGGTCATCGAGCACGCCGTCAGCCGGATGAAGGGCATCCTCTCCGCGAGCGTGGCGTACGCGAGCGAGCGCCTCGTCGTCGAGTACGACAGCGAGGAGCTCAAGCTGGACGAGGTGGAGGCCCGGGTGAAGTCGCTCGGGTATGGGCTGGAGGTGCCCACCGCCGGGCATGTCTGCTCGCACCACGCGCACGGTGGAGGCCTGGCGCCCCTGCTCGAGCTGCCGCTGGTGGTGGCCTCCGGCGTGCTGCTCGTCGCCGGCTGGCTGCTGGAGCGCTTCGCCCCGGTGCCGGCCCTGGTGCCGACGCTCGTCTGGGGCCTGTCCATGGCGAGCGGTGGCTTCTTCGCCATCCGCGGCTCCATCCAGTCCATCGCGCAGCTCCGCATCGACATCGAGACGATGATGGTGGTGGCGGCGCTGGGCGCGGCGGTGCTCGGCGCTTGGTTCGAGGGCGCCTTCCTCCTCTTCCTCTTCAGCGCGGGCCATGCGCTGGAGCACCGGGCGATGGAGCGCGCGCGCCGGTCCATTGAATCGCTCGCCGAGCTGCGCCCCGAGGTGGCGCGGGTGCGGCGTGGCAACGACGTCGTCGAGGTGCCGGTGGGAGAGGTCCAGGTGGGCGAGCGCATCCTCGTGCGCCCCGGCGACCGCGTTCCGCTCGATGGCACCATCCGCGAGGGCAAGAGCTCGCTGGAGCAGGCGGCCATCACCGGCGAGTCCATCCCCGTGCCCAAGAAGCCGGGTGACGAGGTGTTCTCCGGAACCATCAACTGCGAGACGCTGCTGGAGATCGAGGTCACCCGCCTCGCCTCCGACTCGGTGCTCGCGCGGGTGGTGGACATGGTGGCGCAGGCCGAGGCCCAGAAGGGCCCCAACCAGCGCTTCGCCCAGCGGCTGGAGCGCACCTTCGCGCCCCTGGTGATGATTGGCGCGGTGGTGTTCCCCATCGTGCTCATGCTGATGGGCACGCCCTTCAAGGAGGCCATCCTGCGGGCGGTGTCGCTGCTGGTGGCGGCCTCGCCGTGCGCGCTGGCCATCTCCACGCCCTCGGCCGTGCTGTCCGCGGTGGCGGCGGCGGCCCGAGGCGGTGTGCTCGTCAAGGGTGGCATCTACCTGGAGCTGCTCGGCGGCGTCCGGGCCATTGCCTTCGACAAGACGGGCACCCTCACGGTGGGGCGGCCCAAGCTGCTCACCACCTCGCCGGCCCAGGGCGTGACGCACGAGGAGCTGCTCGGCACCGCCGCGGCGGTCGAGGCGCTCTCCGCGCACCCGCTCGCGCACGCGGTGGTGAACGCGGCGACCGAGCAGCGCATCCACGCCCCCGCGGGCAAGGACCTCGAGGCCGTCCACGGCAAGGGCATCCACGCCAGGATCGGCGAGGAGCCGGTGTCCGTCGGCAACCTGGCGCTCTTCGAGGGCGACCCCCTCCCGGAGGAGATCTCCGCCGAGGTGCGCAAGCTGGAGGAGGCGGGGCAGACCACGATGGTGGTGCGCAGGTCCGGGCGCTACCTCGGGGTGCTCGGCGTGGCGGACACGGTTCGCGCCGGGCCGGCCACGTCGTCCAGACGCTCCGCGCGAGCGGCATCGAGCGCATGGTGATGCTCTCCGGCGACAACACGCGGGTGGCCAAGGCGATCGCCTCGCAGGTGGGGCTCGACGATGCGAAGGCGCCGCTGATGCCCGCCGACAAGGTCACCGCCGTGCGCGAGCTCGGCAAGGAGCGCGCGGTGGCGATGGTGGGTGATGGGGTGAACGATGCCCCGGCGCTCGCCGCCGCCGCGGTGGGTGTGGCCATGGGCGGAGCCGGCTCGGACGCCGCGCTCGAGACCGCCGACGTGGTGCTGATGAGCGACGACCTGGCCAAGCTGCCCTTCGCGCTGGGGCTCGCCCGCAAGGCGACCTCGGTGATGCGGCAGAACCTGGTGATCGCGCTCGGCATCAGCGGCGTGCTCATCATCGCCGCCATCTTCGGGCTCACGCAGATCAGCCACGCCGTGGTGCTCCACGAGGGCAGCACGCTCCTGGTGGTCGCCAACGCGCTCCGGCTGCTCGGCTACAAGCCCCAGTCCGCCGGCTCCACCCCGGCGGGCACGGTCGAGGTCCAGCCCGTCGCCGGGTAGGACGTAGGAAGCCACGCCGCCAGGGGCTCAAGAGCCCGTGGCGGCCGGTGGCGAGGAGTGGCCCTGCTCGAATGGGCAGGGGCCTTGGCGGAGCATGGCGCGGCACGTGAGGTCGCGTCAGAGCCTTGGCGCGCGACGAGCTAGACCTCCTTGAACTTGACCCCCGTGGCCCCGATGCGCTCCAGGGCCTCTTTGATCTCCTCGGAGACGATGAGGGCCACCGTCCATCCCCAGGTGCGGAACACCTTGGCATCCCCCACCTTCGAGGGGTCGATGCGCATGCCGTACACGGCCCGGTACTGCCCCGTCTTCTCAGGCCGACCGTCCTCCGGCTTCCAGGACCGAACCTCCCCAGAAGCCTCGTCATCAATGCAGCGGACAAGGCCGGTGGCGTTCAGGATGCAGAACTGATCCGGTTGTCCGTTGATCCCCACGGGGATGCTCTCCACGTCGTTCGGAGCTATCTCCGCGAGAAGGGATGCCACCCTGACGTGGACGACGGGGATACTGAAGGCTGCGTGCGAGAAGTCGAGGGGAGTGCCGGGTTTCTTGACCGGAATCTGAACATGACCCTTGAACCGGGCCGACTCTCCCACCCTGAACTGCCAGGGGTCTTCGAGCTGATGGCCGTTCTGGTCAAGGGGATGGCCCAACTCCCAACGCCCCGGCAGGTAGACATCGTCCGCCAGATCGAAGTACCGCTTCGGCATGGCTCCCTCTTACCGTCATGGTTTCCGGAGCGCCTTCCGGCAATCCCCAGGCTTCCCGACGGCCTCGCAGAACCGCAAGTATTCCTGCGTCACTCGCACAGCCACCTCGGCCCACTGCGAAGCCGGGGGCGACGCGTCCAGCGGAACAACACCCTCGCGCTGGGTGTACCGGTACCAACCACTGCGTGGGGGGACTTCGAACAGTTCCCTCGCGGCTTTCTCAGGGTTGAACGAGGGCTTCATCCGCCGGGCCTCCTTGGCGATGGCCCTAGTGAGCTCCTCCTCCCCCAACTCCACCGGCTTGGACTCGCCCGTGCGGGCAATGTGAATGAGGGGCTGGCCCTGCCCCGTGTCGAGGCGTACCACGGGCGTCGTGCTGCACATGGTGGACAGGGCCAAGAACAAGACCGCAACGACCAGACGCCGAGGAGCCATGAGACGCCCTCCAGCTCGAGGAGGGCTCCAGCCTACGGGAAGGTCCTCCCAGAGGCGATGATGCCCCAGGTCCCACTGGCCCTAAGTGACCAGCTGGCCGGGGTGGTGGCGGAGCCGCGCAGTACCGGCAACTCCACAGCGAGCGGGGGCATAAGCCACAGGAGCAAGAACGCGCGCTCCCCCGCTCCGAGTCGAGCGCCGTCAGCCGCAACCTGGAACTGGCCAACCTGGAGCACGCCCTGCGTGGTGGCCACGCTCCTGGAGGCCGGCGGCGCACGCGAGGTGACGGTGAAGAGCCGCCAGACGGGCCCGCTCGACCGCGAGTGCGACTTCTCCTGGAGCTGAGGGCCGGCAAGCCGCACACCGACGGCCTCGGCAGAGCATGGCGCGGCACGTGAGGTCGCGTCAGACCCTTGGCGCGGTTGACGGCCCGGGCAGGGAACTGCTCTCTTGCCGCCCCATGTTCCGCCAAGGCTACTTCATGCTGGGCAATTGGCGGGGTGCCCCTGTCCGCGCGCACTGGTCCGTACTGCTAGGGGTCTTCGCGCTTGGAGGCTGGCAGCCGCGGCTCACCGCCCTGCTCGCCTCGGTGACGCTGGTCCTCGTCCACGAGTTTGGCCACGCCGTGCTGGTCCGTCGCGCCCGGGGTGAGGTCCACGCCATCGAGCTGACCGCACTCGGCGGGGAATGCCAGTGGAGCGGAGAGGTGACCGCCGTCGAGCGGGCATGCATCGCGTGGGGCGGGGTATGGGCCCAGGGTCTGGTCTATGTCGGTGCGCTCCTCTACCTGCAACTGGAGGGAACGCCGGCGAGCCGGGAGGCCGCTGAGGTCCTCCACGTCTTCACGCGCGCCAACGTGATGATGATGGCCCTCAACCTCATGCCCATTCCGCCACTCGACGGCTCGAAGGCCTGGAGGCTCTTCCCTTTGTTGTGGCAGAGAATGCGTGTCGCCCGGTACCAGCGCGGGGCGCGCGCGAAGGCCCTGCGTGAGCAGGACGTGCGGCGGCGACTCGTCCGACTGGAGCGCGCGGAACAAGAGAACGTGTCCCCTGAGGCGCGTGAAGCCGTCAGCCGGTTCCTCGAAGAGGTCCGCCGCACAGGCAAACAGTGAGGGCCCGGAGCCCGCAAAGACAAAACCCCTGGAACCTTGGATTTCTCCAGGGATTCCAGGGGCTTCTAGTGGTCGGGGAGACAGGATTCGGACCTGCGACCCCTTGGTCCCGAACCAAGGCCGGGGAGCGTCCAGGGGTTATCAACGGTTCACAACCCTTGGTAAATACTCGGGTTTCTGAAGCCGGGCCTGTCCAGCCGTCCCATCCGGTACGCGAGGACACCAAGGATTTTGCTGCTACCTTGCTGCCGCCCCTGCCCCACAGCTGTCCGAGGCCAATCAGGGATTTGCAGGCCCAAGATGAGGGGAAGCTTCAGGACCTCCCTGGTTTTCCACACGCAGCCGGATGGACTCCCAGAGGTCGGTATGCGCAAAGGTGAAGCGCACCTGCTTGGGTGCCAGTTCCGTGGCAAGGTGTTGGCGCATGGTCCGCAGCAGGGCCAGCGCATCCTCCCGCTTCTGGTCCACCCGGCCCTGTGGAAGCCATTGGCGCAGTGCCATGAGTGCGGTGTCATCCACCCCCTCGCTGGCTGCCTGTGCCAGCAGTCGCGGCCAGCTCCGCTCCCCATAGAAGAGCGCCTTGGCGCTGCGCTCCAGGCAAACCCTCACTGCTGGCTGCACCACCCCTTCAGCCTGGGCTGCAGCCAGCGTGGCACGGATGTTCACCATGGCTTCGGAGAGGGGCCTCCAGCCCAGCTCGGCTGGGGCATGTGCCACCGCAACCTCGTCATCATCCGTCAGCTCGCCGCGCTGCAGGGCCTCGTACACGACGCCCACCCCCTCCATGCCAAAGGCCGCCAGCTCCGCGGCTCGCAGCGCCCCCATGCTCGCCGCGCCAAACACGTGAATCCCTTGTGACAGCGCCCAGAGCAGCTCCTTGTGGCACACTGCGGGCACGCTCTCGAAGCAGCCGTCTATCAGGCCAATGGCCCGGGGCTTCTCCAGTGCCACCCGGTACACGTCCCCCTGGGTCGCTGGGGGCAGATACGTGGCCTCCAGCACCTCCCGCCCCTCCTCTGCTCTCAGCGTGGGCCCCGTAAAAACATACACCTTCATGGCTTCAGTGCCTCCTGCAGGACCCTCCGAGCGCGGGCGCCCGGCACGTAGCCCGGAGCATCATGCTGCCCCTCCAGGCCAGGAATGACGACTCGTACCACGGGAATGCCCAGCTCTGGCTTCGTCAACTCCACGGCCACCATCTGGCGTAGGCCAGCGGCACGCAGCCGCTCCAGTTCCCAGGCGACATCCTCATCAAACGTCTCCGCCTCCCACGTGGGGACCTCTTGGAATCGCCGCTGAGGGCCGTCCGCATGTGTCCAGTCCAGCAACTCGCGCCATGCGGCCAGTGCCCGCTCATGATCGTGGAAGGCGCCATGGGTCACGTCGTCCCTCGAGCCCGCAATGAGCGTGAGCCGGCTCTGGGCCGCCTCGGTGAGGGCGCGCAGCAGGGCCACCTCACGCGTGGGGTGGCACCCCATACCGCCTGCCGGCGCCAACGGCCGCAGTGGAGCTGGCTCCCGGTCTGCAATCATACACACGAAGGAGGGCAGTCCAATGTCCGAGGTCGTCTCCCATACGGCCACGGAGACCCCAGCGCGCTCGTAGCGTTCCAGCACTCGGCAACAGGCCGGGTCATCCACCGTCCCCAGGTCCAGCCGGGTGCGCCGCCGCGCGGCCTCTCCGCCCAGAGACCAGAGAGTGGTGGCATCATGCTCCACCAGCTCACATACCGCGTGGCTGAGCGCCTCCAGCAGATGGTTGCCGGAGGCCAGCCCGCTGGAACTCATGAAGAAGGCTCCGCTGCCCGGGGCCAACGGCAACCGGTAGTCCATGTGAACCACTTCATAGGGAAGCCAGGTGGAAGCCCCCTCCTGGAGCCAGTCCCTCCCCTCCACCCAGAGCATGCGCAGCTCCGCGTGGAAGGCGTTTGCCGAGGAGCGTGGCAGACCGGCCAGCTCCACCATGCGGTGGGTGAAGCGCAACTCGTTGAGGCTGGCCAGCTTGAGCGGCAGGGTGAGGTGCTCGGCGTGCCACATCTCCACGGACTCCATGAGGCCGGAGGCCTGGGCGGCGGCGAGCAGAAGCCCCTTGCCCTGTGAGACCGAGAGCGAGCGCGCATTGGGCCGGCACACCATGACAACGGGAATGCCCAAGGTGTCCAGCCCGGTGATGTCGGCAATGCGCGTAATGCCCAGGAGTGGCATCAAGGGACGCACCCGGGCCAGCGTGTCCTCCGGAGGACGCAGCCGGTGCGTCCCTCCACGGAAGCGCTTGGGCACCAGTGCTTGGCGAGAGAAGTGCTCGCGGAGGGCTGCATCCATTACTTCTGGACCTTTGTGGACGAGGAGCCGAGCTTGTCCGCCATGGCATCCATATTTTTTTTGGATAGGAGCGCGAGCTTATGGTTGTCCTTGGATTGGAGGTTGACCATCACACAGGTGATGAAAGTTGCCCCCACAGTCTTGGGTATGCTCCGGGCCAGGGGGGCGGAGAGTCCCACGTCTTCGTCTGCGAAACCATCCGGTATCCCGGGAAGAGTGATGACCTCGCCTCCGATTTTGTCTTTATGGCCTAAGGAAACGAGATAGTAATTACCGTCCGCCCCATAAGAGATGAACGAGTTGCGCTCGTCAAAATTCTCCGACACGACTTGCATCTCCGAGCGCCAGGTCTTGTCAGGAATAGACAGCTCTCCGGCTCCGGACTGGGCCGTGACATACAACGTATATCTGCCAGCAGTGGTGAATCGAGGCGCCGTAATTTGCAGCGTTATTGTCCCTGCGTCTGAGAGAACCACTTTTTTTTGTTCTTTGGTAAGCCTGCCATTCGGATCAATGAATTTTCCATTTTCGTTCTCGAACCACCAAGTCCATGTGATCGGTATCGGTATCGGTATCGGTATCGGTGAGGACTCGTCAACCCCCCCGGGTGAGGAGTCGTCAACCTTCTCGACTCTCGCGTGGAATATCAGGCCGTCGTGTGGGTCTTTGGAGTGCGCCTTCAAAATCGGGTTCTGTGGTGTCACAGCCACAGTCACAGTCACAGTCATGTTGCCGTTCCTCTTGGTGATGGGGAAGTGTGCTCTCTCAACTATACAAGTTCAGTGCCTGATGATTCTCCAGAAGGGTGCACAGAAGGAGCACTGCCTCTGCGTCTTCCGACGGAAGCGGATGCGTCCATGGCAGGACGCAACGCGCGGGGCTCAGAGGAAGCCCATTCGCAGTGCCAGCTCAAGGGCCCGCGCCAGAGGTGGGGCCGCTGTCCCAGTTGGCTCACGACTTGCGTCTAGCGTCTTGACCAGCGCTGTGGTCAGTTCCTCCGGGAGCCGCTGCTGCCGCTCATCCAATAAGGCGCGCACGGCCTCCAGCGCCTCGGCCTCTCGGCCCGCCTCCATCCGCAGGGCCATCAATGGCATCAGCGCCATCCATTGGAAAGGGTAAGCGAGCGGTAGAGGCCGCCACAGTTCCAGTGCCTCTACTATTCCCTGCTCCGCTTCGGAGAGTGAGCGCGCACACCACGCCAGCCATGCCAGGTTGCTCCGAGCCGCCGCCACGTAATCCATCATGCCTGCCTCCCGCGCCAGCGCCAACGCCCGCTCCGCGGAGTGCCTCGCCGCCTCCCGCTCCCCACGTCGGCGGTGGAGCTGCGTGAGGAACGTCAGGCACCGCACCTGCAACGGTACCTCCCCCAATTTTTCGGCCCGCTGCAGCGCGGCCCGCAGGGGCTCCAGCGCCTCTTCCAGTGCGCCATGCAGCACCAAGGTGGTGGCCAGTCCGAAACGGGCCGTGGCGATCTGTGCGGCCTCCCCCACCTCCTCGCTCGCCGCCAGGTATGCGCGCGCGTAGCCCACCGTCTCCGCCGAAGGCAGGTAGCGCTCTCTGCGCAGGTTCATTTGAATGAGGGCCTGGAAGAAGTGGGCCCGCTGCCCGGGTGTGCTATGTGCCTCCACCACCGGTCGCGTCCGCTGCACCCGCTCCGCCAGCGCGCCTGTCTGCGCCTGCCAGTAGTGCACGGCCATGCACTCCATCTGCACCGCTACCCACTCCTGCCACCAGGCCCGAACGGCCTCCCGCCTGGAATTGCTTTCGGCGGGCCGCGGCCCCAGGGCCTCCTCAGCGGCGGCATAGGCCCCCACGGCCTCCTCATGACGGTGGTGCAACTCCCACGTCTTCCCCACCTTGCGCAGCAGGCGGACCCGGGTGAGGTGTTCCTCAGCCGGACAGAGGGCCAGCGCCTGGGTGAAGGTGGCGCGCGCTTCTTCCTGCTGTCCGCCCGAGGAGAGCAGTTCCCCCAATGCCTCGTGAAGTCGCAACCGCTCCCTCCGCCACGGCTCTGGAGGCGCGCCACCCTCCAGCAGCCGCTGCATTTCCTCCAAGGCGGAGCGGTACAAGGACACCGCCTCACCGTGGGCATATGCGGCTTGAGCGTGAGCGCCAGCACGAGCGAAGGAGCGGCTGGCCCGCTCATGCTCCTGGGCTCGGGACCAATGCAGCGCCAGGGTGGAGGCCCACTCAGGTGCCTCTCCATGGCGGCGATCCAGGGCCTGGGCCGCTTTCCAGTGCAGTGCGCGACGCGGCTCGGCTCCCATGCGCGCGTAGGCCAGCTCGCGCAGCTTGTCATGCACGAAACGCAGACGGCCGGCTTCCGCTTCCTCGAAGAGCTGGCGCAGGCGCAGGGCCTCCAGTGCATCCAACCCCGGTGCATCTTCGCCCACCGCCTCGGCCAGCAGCAGTTCCTCCTCGAACTCGCGCCCGAGCACCGCGGCGAGCTCCACCAGCGCACGCTCCTGCTCCTCCAGCCCCTGCAGGCGCCGCTCCATCAACTCGGCGATGGAGCGCGGGAGCGGGAGCGACTCCTCCAATGAGCGTACCTGCTGACCCCGTGGCGCGAGCTGCCATTCGCCCTGGCCGTTGCGGAGGAGCACCTGCTCCACGATGGCGGTTCGCAGGTACTCGGCAATAAAGAAGGGGTTGCCATTGGACTGCTGCACCAGAAAATCCACGAAACGCCGGGGCGGCTCGCGCAGCGCGAGCATGCCGCACACCATGTCCCCCACACTCGCCGTATCCAGGCGCGCCAGCTCCAGGTTTGCCCACCCGGCCTGCCTCAGCAGCGCCTGCCGCGGCCCCTCGACTTCTTCCGCCCGGCAGGTGGCGATGAGCAACACCCCATGCTCCTCCAGAGCCCCGTCCGGCAGTTCCTGAAGGAAGGCCAGGGTGAGCTCGTCCGCCCATTGCAGATCATCGATCACCAACAGCACCGGTTGCTGCTCGGCGAGCCCAACCAGGGTGTCTCGCAAGGCGGCGAAGAGGCGGGTGCGAGCGGCTTGAGGGGGGAGCGGCGGAGGCTCCGGCCAGGCCTCCATGCCCGGGAGTGCCGCCAGCGCGGGCTCATGGGCGGCCAGCACCCGGCCCCGAGGTCCCAGCAGCCGCTCCAGCTCCGAGCGCTCGCGGCAACGGTCCGCCACCAGCAGCAGCAGTGTGCGCAGCGGGTGCAGTGGCGGAGCAGGCACCCCGGAGACTCCCGCCTCGAGCGCCAAGCACTCCCCCGTCACCACGGTGAGGCCACGCCGCGCTGCCTCCGTCGCCAGCTCCATCGCCAGCCGCGTCTTCCCCACTCCGCTCTCACCCAGCAGCAACAGCCGCCCGCCCTGCCCCTGTTCCAACGCCTCCAACCGCTGCCACAGCCCGTGCAGCATGTCCCCGCGACCGCTCAGCTCCGGCCGGTACAGGTACGCCTGTGGGCGCGATGCCTCCTCCTCTGGGCTCGGCTCAGCCCCCAGTGTCC
>Ga0216309_1000137_pt1 | contig 12978 bp, 8 predicted proteins | sample Total_DNA_C_FD_161284 | JGI IMG/M metagenome (GOLD analysis project Ga0216309, IMG submission 161284) | Terrestrial sediment cell enrichment communities for BONCAT metagenomics from Utah, United States - Total_DNA_C | ecosystem: Environmental > Terrestrial > Deep subsurface > Rock core/Sediment ...
TGGTTATTCCGACCCGGTCATTGGATATGTCGAAGTTCAGCCGTGGGGGGCTCTCGAATAATCACGGTCTCGCAATAAAGCTGCAACCTACGGGGGCGTGCCGGAGGCTACTATCCGCTCACCTAACGGGCGTTCCTTTTGGGGAATGAGTGAAACTTTGGGGCAGGCCACGCGAGTGGCCGTAGGCGTCGGGAGTGGGGGCTCCCGACGCCTTTTCTTTTTGCCGGGCGCCCCGACGCGTCGCACCCGCACATCAACCTCTTCAACGTCACATACCTCTTCGAGGGCGAACTGCTCCACCGCGACAGCCTCGGCACGGTGCAGACGATCCGCCCCGGCGAGGTCAACTGGATGACGGCCGGCCGCGGCATCGCGCCCCCGGAGCGCATGCCTCCCGAGCCGGCAGGGTCGAGGCTTAGACACGGCGCCCCGCCCTACCTCAGGACTTCTATGCCGGTGATGGGATGAATCTCCCACGCCGTCGCACGCCAGTTGTCCGCACTGCCCGGCGCCGTGTTCTCCGACTCGGCCGCGTGCTCTCTGTCGAAGAGGAGCCAGCCCTCGAAGCGACAGCGACGTCCCGACAGTTCCCTTCTGAGCCCCGACGCCGTCCAGTCCAGACCCTGCGCCCTCGCACGCTCTGCGAAGCGCGGCGTGACCTCGAGGACCAGCCACTCCCTCGGCGGCGCGTCGGGTCGCGCCGCCACGTGGATATGCACATCGCGCCGCCCGTACGAGTAGCAGTTGGCCGCCTCGACGCCCCCTTCGACCACCTCGACGACGTAACCCTCGACGGCCGCCGCGCGCGACTCAGACCAGCGCCCCGCATCCTCGCCCGGACGCAACAGCGATTCGAGCGTCACGCGGCCGTCGAAGTCGCCGGCCCCAGGCGGGGCGCTCCGATTTTTGAGGCGCATGAATTCGCGCCCCACGGCCGAGAGCGCCGCCCCCTGCGGAGGGCAATCGAAGGGAGACAGTGTGAGGAGGGCGGCGGCCGCGACGAGCGGCAGTAAGAGGGTCAGGGCGAGGGCTCTGGTGCGTCTCAAGCGAGTATGCGCCTTACGGGCGGTAATCATAGTGCCAGGGCTCATGCGGCGAGGCGAGCGGCCCAGCAAACTTCGTGCTCGCGCGCCGCACAGCCTCCTGTAGTTTCTCGGTCCACCCGGCCTTGTCCCAGGCCGACGCCGAAGAGGGGCCTGCGACCATTTGTGAGCCACGCATCACCTGGAAGTCGAAGGCGCGCCCCTGTCCGTGAGCCGAGAGCCCGGGCACGGCCAGCGTCGGCGTCGCGCGCGTCCGGAAGCCGCGCAGGAAGCCCTCGAATCTCCCGACCTCCGACGCGCCCGCCGCCTCGCCGTATGAGGGGGATGCCAGCTCGGCGCGCGTGCCTGCCAGCAGCTCTTCGCCGGCTCTCCCGACCGACTCGGTCTCGTTCCACTTGCTCAACTGCTCGTCCAGACTCCGCACCTGCATATTGACGCGCAGCGTGTGGCCGGGGTTCAAAGCCTCGAACTCCCGCCTGACCCTCTCGACCTCGGCCAGCGCCGCCGCGTGCTCCGTAGACTTCTCGTAGCTCTGGATGCGCTCCCGCGACCAGGCCCAGCGCGAGCCCGCCTCAACGCCCGCGCGCAGATAGCCCCTCAGCGCCAGCAGGCGTCGCCCCTCGCCCTCGACGCGCCACAGCGCCTCCCTCTGCTCCGGCGCGAGGCGTGCGGCCGCGGCGCGCACGTAAGCCTCCAACTTGCCCCCCGTCGCCGCAGAGGCGTCGGGGGACGGAGAGCCCTCCGGAGACGGAGAGCCTTCCGGGGACGGAAGGCTCTCCGGTGTCGGGCTCGTCTTCGGCTCGGCGCGGCCAGCGACACCGGAGGCGTTCGCCCCGTCCGGGGGCGCGTTCGGCGACGGCTCGACCAGGCAGCCGGCGAGCAGCGTGCTGGAGAGCAGGAGTGCGCGTGCGAGTTTCCGATAAGACATTTTGGCTCTCTACAGAAAGTTTAAACGCATGACAATGATAAACGGTCCCGGCGACTCTCACCAGCCCCTTTCCTACCTTTCTACGCGGTCGACCATTACTCCCGAAAAACCGCGAATTTTCGCGGCTTGTTTCAAACTTTTACGGTCAAATAGACTGCGAAAGTGTTTAACAACGTGTTGACAATTTAGCCTCATTTGTTACAATGCCGGTCTACCAGAACCCCCATTCTGGGCGAGCAGTTCGGCCCCAAAAGTAGGGCGTAAAGCCCCCGGATGACCCCCGAAGTCCTTTACCTCAGGGTAGTTGTTTCCGGAGTTTTTCCGGTAGGCTCTCTACAGCCATTTTTTCCAGGAATTAAATTTCATGAGTCGTACCGTCGCCTGGCTCGCCCTCGTACTGGCTCTGGGAACGTTCGCGTGCCTGCCGCTCGCGCCGCGTTCCCGCGCGCAATCCCTCCAAAGTCTTAGTCCCGGTAATAAGGCTTCGGCCGAAATCATACGCAGGGTGAACAGCGGGCGGGCGTCTGAGCGCGTCCGCGTCATCATCCAGCCGCGCGGCTCCTGGTCGGCCGAGCTGGACATGGCGCTCTTCGGCTCCGGCGCCAACGACGTCCGCCACTTCCAGAACTTTGACTTTCGCGTCGTCAGCCTGCCCGCAGGGGCGGCCGCCAGCCTCTCGCTCCGCAGCGACGTCGCCTACGTCTCGATCAACAAGGAGTTGCGCACGCTCGGCCACGTCTCGGCCACCTCCGGCGCCGACGCCGTGCGCACCACCGCCGGCACGACCACCTCGGGGCTCGACGGCACGGGGATAGGCGTCGCCGTCATCGACTCCGGCATCGACACGACCCACAAGGCGTTCCTCGACAAGAGCAACGCGCTGCGCGTCATGGCGAGCGTGGACTTCACGGGCGAGAACCGGACGGACGACCCTTACGGTCACGGCACGCACGTCGCCTCGATCCTCGCCGGCAACGGCCGCATCTCGAACGCCACCTACACGGGCGTGGCGCCGAACGCGAACGTCCTCAACCTGCGCGTCCTCAACTCGCAGGGGGTCGGCACGACCTCCTACCTCCTGCGCGCGCTTGACTGGGTGCTGACGAACCGCGCGCGGTTCAATATCCGGGTCGTCAACCTGAGCCTCGGGATGCCGGCCATCGAATCCTACCGCAACGACCCGGCCTGCATGGCCGTGCGCAGGCTGGTCGACGCGGGCGTTGTGGTCGCGGCGGCCGCTGGCAACAACGGCAAGGACTCCGCCGGCCGGAAGGCCTACGGGCACATCCACTCGCCCGGCAACGAGCCTTCGGCGCTGACGGTCGGCGCGGCCAACACCTTCGGCACCGACCAGCGCGCGGACGACGGTGTCGCCAGCTACAGCTCGCGCGGCCCGACCCGCAGCTACCGGACCGACTCCGACGGGGTCCGCCATTACGACAACCTCATCAAGCCGGATGTGGTCGCCCCCGGCAACAAGATCGTCAACGCACAGGCCGTCAGCAACCACCTCGTCGCACAGAATCCGGGACTCGACGCAGGGGTGAGTCCCGTCGACAACCGCAAGCAGATGTACCTGAACGGCAGCTCGATGTCGACGCCCGTGGCGGCCGGGGCGGCGGCGCTCATGCTCCAGGCCAACCCGACACTCACGCCCAACCTCGTCAAGGCGCTTCTGATGTACTCGGCACAGCCGCTCGCCGGCTTCAACTATTTCGAGCAGGGCGCGGGGCAGGTCAACGTCGAGGGCGCGGTCAGGCTGGCGCGCATGGTCCGCACCGACCTCTCGGCCTCGACCCCGCTCGGCGCGCCGCTGCTGACGGCCGCGCACCCGCCCGAGCCGCAGACGACCATCGGGGGTCACACGTTCACCTGGTCGCGCGGCCTCATCCTGCACTATGGCTACGTGACGGGCGTCGAGCTCATCACGAAGTACCAGAAGGTCTACGGCGTGGGGCGTCTGCTCGGGGACGGCGTCATCACGGGTGACGGCGTCATCACCGGAGACGGGGTCATCACGGGCGACCGTTCCCTCATCACCGACGGGGTCATCACCGGCGACGGCGTCATGACGAGCGGCGGGGTCATCACCGGCGACGGCACTCTCTTCCTGAGCGCCTGGTCGCTGTTCGGCGACGCGGGCACGCGCCTGCGCGACGGCGACATCTTCGGCGACGGGGTCATCACCGGCGACGGCGTCATCACGGGCGACGGCGTCATCACGGGCGACCTGTACATGCAGGCGCAGTCGGCCGCCGTCAACGGCGACGAGACCTCCGCCATGGCCGCCGAGCCGGACGACGGCGTGGACTGCCTCGACTACTGATTCTTCACGCGTACTACTCCTCTCCCAACAAGCTCAACGGCGCGCCGCCGAATCGCAGGTGCGCGTCCACCCGATAAACGAAGCTGCGCATATGTCAGGAGGGGCTGTGGACCGAAGAAATCCCGCAAGGCCGTTCATGTGGGCCGTCATCGCGCTGGGCTCGGGGGCCCTGCTCTTCTCAACGGCGACGCTCCCACTGGCCCGGCTCGACCTGCGGTTCCTGCTCCTCGGCCTCCTCGTCTGCGTCAGCTCGCACGTGGCCGTACGCATCCCGCGCGTGAGCGGGCGCATCACCGTCTCGGACACGGTCATCTTCCTGACGCTGCTGCTCTACGGCGGCGCGGCGGCCGTCCTGCTCTCCGCGCTCGAAGGCGTCTACGCCTCCCTGCGCATCAGCCGCAGGCCGCTGACGATCCTCTTCAACGCGGCGGTGCTCGCGCTCTCCACCTTCCTCACGGCGTCCACCCTGCGCGCGCTCTTCGGCCAGGCCGACCTCGCCGGGCACGACTACTCGGCCTACTCGCTCGCAGCCATCTTCATCATGGCGCTCGTCCAGTACGTCACCAACACGGGGCTCATCGCCGCCGAGAAGTCAATGAAGCTCGGAGAGAGCTTCTGGCCGACCTGGAAGACCTACTACCTCTGGACGTCGGTGACCTACCTGGCCGGAGCCTCGGCCGCGAGCGTCACGGCGCGCCTGGTCCAGACCGTCGGCTTCTACGCCGTGCTGACGACCGTCCCTATCATCGCCATCATCTACTTCACCTACCTGACCTACCTCAAGAACATCGAGACGTCCGAGGCGCACGTCGAGGAGCTGTCGCGCTACCTCCGCGAGCTGAAGCAGAGCGAGGCGGCGCGTGAGCAGATACTACTCCGCGAGAAGGCGGCGCGCGCCGAGGCCGAGGCCGCCAACCGCGTCAAGGACGAGTTCCTCTCGACGCTCTCGCACGAGCTGCGCACCCCGCTCACTTCCATCATCGGCTGGACGAGCCTGATGCGCGCCGGCCAGGTCAGGGGCGAGGTGCAGGCGCAGGCGCTCGAGACCATCGAGCGCAACGCGCGGATTCAGTCGCGGCTCATCGACGACCTGCTCGACCTGTCGCGCATCATCTCGGGCAAGCTGCTGCTCGAGGCGCGCGAGGTCGACCTCTCGCGGGTCGTCTCCGACGCCATCGACGTGGTGCGGCCGGCGGCCAACGCGAAGGGCATACGTCTGAGCTACGAGTGCGAGGAGGGCGGACAGTTGATCGCGGGGGACGCGGCGCGGCTGCAACAGGTGGCCTGGAACCTGCTCTCGAACGCGGTGAAGTTCACGCCGGAGGGAGGCGCCGTCGGCGTGCGCCTCGGGCGCGAAGGCGGGTGTGCGCGCCTGACGGTGAGCGACACGGGCGCGGGCATCCCGTCGGAGTTTTTGCCACACGTCTTCGACCGCTTCCGCCAGGCCGACAGCGCGACGACGCGCAAGCACGGCGGCCTCGGCCTCGGCCTCGCCATCGTCCGCCACCTGGCGGAGCTGCACGGCGGGTCCGTTCACGCCGAGAGCCTCGGCGCGGGGCTCGGCTCGACCTTCTCCGTGACCTTCCCGCTCGCGCAGGCGGCCGCCTGCGAGTGCGCGCCGGGCGAGGCGGCGGTGGGGGCGGCGCCCGCGCGCCTGGCCGACCGGCACGGCGCGCGGGTCGAGGCGCTGGCGGGCGTGCGCGTCCTCGTCGTCGACGACGAGCTGGACACGCGCAAGCTGATTAGCACCGTCATCGCGCAGTCGGGCGCGGAGGTCACGGCCTGCGCGTCGGCCGAGGAGGCGCTGGAGACCCTGAAGAGCTGGCGGCCACACATCCTGATGAGCGACATCGGGATGCCCGGCGCCGACGGCTACGCGCTCATCCGGCGGGTGCGCGAGCTGCCGGCCGAGCGCGGCGGCCGGACGCCCGCGGCGGCGCTCACCGCCTACGCGCGCGACGAGGACCGCGGACGCGTCCTCGCCGCCGGCTACCAGCTCCACATCGCCAAGCCCTTCAACCCGAACGAGCTGATCGCGGCCGTCTGCGACCTACAGTCCTACGTCGTCGCCTGACGACGATGCGGCGCCGGCGGCAGTTCTTCGACCGCCTCGCCCGCGGAGGCCCGGGCGCCCTGCGCAAAGTCCCCGCGCGCACGCTCTATCTTCTGCCAGACGTTCGGGACGATGGAGTGCGTGTCCCAGCGGTAGACGGTCTCGGGGCCGGCCTCGGCGTCGAAGATTCTGAGGGCGAGCACGCCGTGGTAGCCGCCGAACTGCTTCGAGTTGACCCACCAGGCCGCGGTCGAGTCCCACACCTTAATCTCCTGCCCGGCCGTCACGACGGCGCAGCCCTCGTGGTAGATCAGGTCATCCCTGATCCAGTCGGCGGGGGTCTGCTCCTCCGCCCAGCGGCTCTGCCAGTCGCGCGTGGCGTCTTCGGTGAACTGCTGGATGAACTGCGCCGGGAAGCTCCTGACGCCGCGGGCGCGGAAGACCTCGTGCGAGAGGGCGGCGAGTGCGCCGCAGTCGAGCGACTTCTGCTGGACGGCCTCGCACCAGTGGATGGGCCAGCGTGAGGGACCCCAGGGGTACCTGTGGCGGACCCAGCGCGGGCCCGTCAGCACGCTCCCGCCGCCGAGCTGCGCGTAGTCGGTGGAGAAGACCCACTCGCGCGCTATCCGGCAGCAGGCCTCCCCGTGGTGCGAGATGGTGGAGGCGGGCCAGTGCTCCCACTTCTCCAGCGCCCCGCTGGCGTCCACGAAGTCGGTTTCGTTGATATCGACCAGACCTTTACCCACGGCCAAAGACATAAGACATGCTCCTGTCGTAAGCTCCCGCGTCACAGAAAATGAGGACATCCCCGGCGCTGACTCCCTCCGGCAACTCCACGTTCCAGGCCACCACGTCGTGCTCCATGCAGAGCCGCCCCATCAGCCGCGTCTTCCCGCGCCTGAGCGGCCGCCACTCGCCCGTCCCGGCGTCGCGCCCGAGGATGCGGTGCGGCTGGAAGGCGTACATGGGCAGCTCCGCGACGGAGCCGTCGACGACGGCCTCCTCCGGCTCCTCGTCCGACTCCTCAATTTCGAGCAGGCGCATGGCGAGCGCCATCGAGGGCTGGGCCATGGCCTTGCCCGGCTCGGAGATGATCTGTCTGAGGTGCGGCAGGTGCTCGCGCGCGCGCGTGACGGCGCCCCTGAAGCGTTCGCCCGAGTCTTCGTGCCAGTCGTCGGGGAACCAGCCGCCGCCCACGTCGAGCGTCTCGACCAGCCTCCCGGTCAGCGACTCGACCGAGCGGCACCAGCGCAGCATCGACTCGTAGAGGTGCCACCACTGCGTGACGCCGACGTTGCTGCTCGCCATGTGGAAGTGGATGCCGAAGGCGCAGTCGAGCGGCAGCAGCCCGACGGCCTCGACCAGCTTCTTGAAGGCGTCGGGCTCGTCGATGGGGATGCCGAACCGCGAGGCGATATGCGGCGTGCGCAACCGGACGCCGACCGTCTTCGCCTTCAGCTCACCCCTCCCCATGGCGGCGACCACGCGCCTGAGGTCGGCGACCGAATCGCAGAAGACCGCGTGCATCTGCTCCCTCGGCATCAGACCCTCGGGCCACCACTTGCCCGGCCCGTTCAGGACCACCTGCTCGGGCTTGAAGCCGACCTCGAGCGCCTTCTGCACTTCGAGCAGGCTGATGGCCTCGGCAAGAAAGCCGCGTTCGAGCGCGAGCCTGATTAGACGCTCGTCGGGGTTCGTCTTGATGCTGTAGGCGTTGGTGACGGCCACGGCGGGCGTCGAGAGTTCCTCGGCCAGCTTCGCCGCGCGGCCGAAGGTCTCGGAGGCCGTGCCGTCGAGGAAGAGCCACGAAGGGGTTGCGACCTCGGCGAAACGGTAGGCCGAGAGGTCGCGGACGAAGGAGTCGGGCACCTCCGGCGCACAGCTCACCCCGGCCCTGGCCTCTCCCTCGTGCTTCCCGTCTCCGTTACCGTTCCCGTTGCCGTTGCCGGCCCCCTGCAACATCTCGGGCTTGAGCTTGTGTAGGCGCTCGGCCAGCGCGGGCAGCCCCGAGGGGTGTTTGAGCGAATGGCCGACGGCGCCCGCGAACGGCTCGGGCAGCGGCGGCAGCGGAAGCTGCGAGCGGACCGGGACCTCCAGCACGACGCGCGTGAACTCTTCGCTGACGTGCGGCGCCTGCTGCGCCGGGGCGCCCGTCGCCAGCTCGACCATCATGGCCGGCAGGTTGCGGCCGGCGATGGTCGCGCCGTGAATCCAGGCCGGGAAGCGCGGGTTCCATTCGAGCAGCCAGAGCTGCCCCTCCACGTCGCGCACCATCTCCAGCTCGGCGCCGCCCGTCCAGTTCAGCCGCCGCACGATCTCGCGTAGCGTGGTGGCGAACTCCTTCGGCACCTCCGTCACGTCGCCCGCCCAGGTCTTGCCCTCGGGCGTGATCTCACGCTTGCGCATCCTGACGCAGCCGGCCAGCTCGCCCTTGTAGGCCGAGAGCATGACCGACTCCTCGTAGCCGCCGACGTGCGCCTGCAGGAAGAGCCGCTCGGTGGCCCAGACGTCCTCGAGCGCCGCGCGGACCGCCTCGAACTCCGTCCAGCTCCTGACCCGCGCCGCGTCGTAGTAAGGCCCTTTGAGCCAGACCCGCCAGTCGTACTTGCGGCAGAAGGAGTGTATCTCCCAGTCGGAGCAGTCGGTCGAGATGAAGGTGGGGATGCGTAAGGGGAGCCCCTCGTGCGCGGGGACGGCGGGCTTGGCGATCCGTTTGAGCGCGCCGCCGGGCGGCGTGAGCAGGTTCGGGTGGCCTTCGGGGAAGACGTCCGAGAGCCACAGGGCTTCGAGGTCGCTCCCGGAAATCCAGAGCGCGCCCGCGTCGAGAATCTCACGGATGCGCGCCCCGTACTCCGTGAGGCTCAGCTCCTCCCAGGGTCTTTGCAGCCACAGCTCGTCGAAATCCATCCAGTGAAGACCCGAGCTGCGGTTCGAGTATTCGACGCCGACCAGTGTCGCATCCGGGTAGCCCGCGCGCAGCGAGCGGGCGATCCCGACGCCGGGCTGCGGGTTGGTCCCGCAATAAAGTCCGCTGACGTAAATTTTCATCTTCTCCTCAAAAAGGGCGTGAAGGAACGAGCCCGAACAGTTCGTCAAATTCCGTCAAGCCGGCGGACCCGCGCCCGCCTACCCCCCGGGGGAGGGGCATCCGGGCGTGACTTCCGCCGCTCTGGAGCCGGTGTTAACTCTTCCTCGTGAAGGCCGCACAACCGATAACCCCGGCGCGACCGGCAGGTGTCGGCGCACCCGGGGCTGAGGGGGAAAGAAAGGCCGCCATGAGGCCCATGTACCTTCGCGGTACCCATGGCGGCCGTTTTATGCCAACATTGGAGTGTGCCTAAAGTAACAACGCGCGGGCCGAGTGTCTGTACAATAAAGTACGTACGGGCCTTTACGACTCCGGCTATCTTCCCCTGCCTGTAGCCATCGCGGTGCAGATAAGATAGCACTTTCGCGCGGCCGAGTCGCCCCGCCGCGGCCGTTGCAGATGAGATGGATAGACGAGAGCCAACGGCCGTGGCCGCGCGCCGAGGCTTCAGGCCGGTCGTACACAACTGTACAGACCGCGACCGGCCCGCTTGTTAACGTATCCCTCTTCGCCACTTCCCTAACAGGTGTCCCTATGTTGAACGAGCCGGATCAGGTTGAAGCGCAGATCACTTACCCGTCCTATAAATCCTTCGACCAGTTCATCGACGTCGAGCGTTTGAAGTCGCTCGACGGCTACATCGCCGAGCGTATCCGCCGCCGCCTGGAGGCGCGTGGGGACCAACAGTTCTACACGGGCCCCTTCCTGCTCAAAGGTGAGAGCCCGGACAGGCCCGGCACGCGGATGATCTACCTCTCGCGGTCGCAGCGCCCGGACAGTTATTACGACCTCGACCGGACCGAGCTGTGGGAGCCGGCCCCGGCCGCCGAAGAGTTCTCCGAGCTAATGGACTTCATCGGCACGCTCCCTTTCTCCTCCATCGGCCGCATGCTCATCATGTACGACGACACGCCGCGGCCGGTCTCCGCCCACCGCGACCACGACGTCGTGGAGGTCTGCCACGAGTTCGTGTGGTTCCGGACCAACCTCTCGAAGCCCTTCTACATGCTCGACCACCGCACGCAGGAGAAGCTCTATGTCTCCTCCTACTCGGCCTGGTTCGACACGGTCAACCAGTTCCACGGCTCCGACGCCGCCGAGGGGCTCTCCTTCAGCATCCGCGTGGACGGCCACTTCACGCCCGAGTTCAGAAGCCTCATCCCGCGCCCGCGCATCAACCCGGCCTCGGCGCCGGCGCTCTGGGCCTGCTCCGCGCCTTAGTCCGCGCCGGGACTCCGAAACTTCACCCCGAGGTTCCCTTCAGCGACGACATGTCGATGACGAAGCGGTAGCGGACGTCGCTGCGGACCGTCCGCTCGTACGCCTCGGCGATCCGCTGGATGGGGATGACCTCGACGTCCGAGGTGATGCCCTTCGCGGCGCAGTAGTCGAGCATCTCCTGCGTCTCGCGGATGCCGCCGATCATCGAGCCGGCGAGCACGCGCCCGTTGGTGATGAGCGAGAAGGCGTGGACTTCGAGCGGCTGCTCGGGCGCGCCGACCAGCGCCAGCGTGCCCTCGCGCCTGAGGAGGTTCAGGTACGCGTTCAGGTCGTGGCGCGCCGAGACCGTGTCGAGCACGAAGTCGAACCTCCCGGCCAGCGCTTCGAGCCGCCCCGGCTCGCGGGCGACGACGAAATCCTGCGCGCCGAGCGCGCGCGCGTCGCGCTCCTTGTCGGGCGAGGTGCTGAAGACCGTCACCTCCGCGCCCATCGAGGCGGCCAGCTTGACGCCCATGTGACCGAGCCCGCCGAGGCCCACGACGCCGACCCGCTGCCCATCGGCCACCTTGAAACGGCGCAGCGGCGCGTAGGTCGTAATCCCGGCGCAGAGCAGCGGCGCGACGTTGGCGAGCGGCAGGCCGGCGGGGACGCGCAGGGCGTATTTCTCGTCCACCACGATCTGCGAAGAGTAGCCGCCGTAGGTCGGCGTCACCTCGTCGCGCTCGGTGCCGTTGTAGGTGGCGACGAGGTGATTCTCGCAGTACTGCTCCTCGCCTTCGCGGCAGTTGCGGCAGGAGCGGCACGAGTCGACGAAGCAGCCGACGCCCGCGAGGTCGCCCTCCCTGAAGTGCGTCACGCCCGAGCCTGCGCGCGCCACGCGGCCGACGATCTCGTGACCGGGCACCATCGGGTAGATGGAGTTGCCCCACTCGTTGCGCGCCTGGTGGATGTCGGAGTGGCAGACCCCGCAGTATTGAATCTCGATGAGCAGGTCGTGCGGCCCCGGCTCGCGCCTCTCGAAGGTGAAAGGCGCGAGCGGAGAGGTCGGCCCCTCGGCGGCGTATCCGGTCGTCTTGAGCATGAATCTTCCTTCCTTGAGATGTCGGCGTCCGCGCGGCGGGCGCCCGCCCGTTTCGGGCGGTCGGAAACCACCCGTTTCGCCCCCGTCGGGTTGTAAAGACAGCCCCCATTTTACCCCTTCCGCGCGGCGGGGTCTTCACGGGCATGTGGCGTGCGTCTCACGAGGCTGGGGCGGCCGAAGGGTCGCGCGCGGCGGCCAGCAGCTCGAAGGAGCGCAGGCGCGCGGCGTGGTCGAAGATTTGCGCCGTCACCATCAGCTCGTCGGCCGCCGTCAGCTCGACGAAGGCTTCGAGCCCGCGCCGCACCGTCTCGGGCGAGCCGACGACCGAGTAGCGGAGCGCGTGGTTGACCCCGGCCAGCTCGGCCTCCGGGGCGAAGTCGCCGGGCGCGTCCGCGGGCGGGGGCAGAGGCCCAGGGCGGCCCCGGCGCAGGTTGACGAACGCCTGCTGGAGCGAGGTGAAGAGCCGTCGCGCCTCGGCGTCCGTCTCGGCGGCGAAGACGTTCAGGCAGGGCATGGCGTAGGGCTCTTTCAGAGCCGAAGAGGGGCGGAACCGCTCGCGGTAGACCTCCAGAGCGTGTGTCAGGTACTCGGGGGCGAAGTGTGAGGCGAAGGCGAAGGGCAGCCCCAGCGCGGCCGCGAGCTGCGCGCTGTAGAGGCTCGACCCGAGCAGCCAGATGGGGACTTCGAGCCCCTCGCCCGGCACCGCCCGCACGGGCTGGTGTGGGCGCGCCGGCGCGAAGTAGGAGCGCAGCTCCTCGACGTCGCGCGGGAAGTCTTCGGCCGCCGCCGCGAAGTTGCGGCGCAGCGCGCGCATCGTCAACTGGTCCGTCCCGGGCGCGCGCCCGAGGCCGAGGTCGATGCGGCCGGGGTAGAGCGCTTCGAGCGTACCGAACTGCTCGGCGATGACGAGCGGCGAGTGGTTCGGCAGCATCACGCCGCCCGAGCCGACGCGGATAGAGGTCGTGCCGCCAGCGACGTGGCCGATGAGGACGGCTGTCGCCGCGCTGGCGATGCCCGTCATGTTGTGGTGCTCGGCCAGCCAGAAACGCCTGTAGCCCAGCGCCTCGACGCGGCGCGCCAGGTCGAGCGTGTTTCGAAGCGCCTCGGCCACGCCGGCCCCGGCGGGCACGGGCGCGAGGTCGAGGACCGAGAACGGAATACTGCTCAGGTCTTTCATCTCTTCAGGTCTCTTTGCCGCCGAGTGTAACAGAGAGCCGCCGGCCGCCGCAGAGACGGCA
>Ga0216309_1000138_pt1 | contig 12971 bp, 9 predicted proteins | sample Total_DNA_C_FD_161284 | JGI IMG/M metagenome (GOLD analysis project Ga0216309, IMG submission 161284) | Terrestrial sediment cell enrichment communities for BONCAT metagenomics from Utah, United States - Total_DNA_C | ecosystem: Environmental > Terrestrial > Deep subsurface > Rock core/Sediment ...
TATTTGCACGGCTTTAAGTTTTACATTGGGAGCAAACAAAGAAGCTAAACCAGCTACTTTTACCTTGACAGCCACCGAATTTTTCGTCGAAGATATATATGACCAGAATGGTTATGGTACAGACGGATTGGGAGACAGATTGCTTAATAGTAGGTATGATAATGAATTCATTTCTAATGAAGGATATCGTAGTATAGTCAGATTTCCTTCTGTGGGCAAAATACGAAACACAGAAAGAAGAGCTTTCTACGAATTCAATCTTGGCAACTTGTCTCTTGCTCCTAATACAGTTATTAGCAGTGCTATTTTTCAGGCTAGCATTCCGAGTGCTGAGGCCCTGAGTTTTCCTGAGCTTTTTCTTTATCTGGACATCTTTGGCTATGTAGGAAACGGAAAGTCCGACCTCTCAGATTTTGGAGCTGGAGTATGGTTAGATAGGGAGAATACTTTAATCCCGTTTCCCGATGTTATCCCCAAAGATATTGTTGACTTTGACGTGACAGGGTTTGTTAATAAGCGAGTTAGCAACGGCGATCCTTTTGCTGGGTTTGGAATTCGTGTCCAAGACTTGGGCAACAAGGATAGCAGAAGTGGCATTTATAACTATGGTAAGGCTACCTTGGGAGGTACTACTAATTATACCCCCAGTCTTATAATTGAAACCGCTGACGTTGCCGAACCGGTACCTGAACCGACCACAATCTTTGGTTCAGCTCTAGCCCTAGGTGTAGGAGGATGGCTGAAACGAAAAAAATTAAGCCAGCAGAATAAAACAACGCCACAAGCTTAATTTACCGTTTGACAGAATTTGCGGGCAACAGTTTGCTCATAACCACCTAAAAGTGCAGCCGACTAATCCCCCAGCAAACACCCAAAACGCACATTGAGGCAGCACGGTTAACAACACCAACTTATGCGGCCACCATTGCCACGCACCAAACAGCATTACTGTAGACTCAGCTAATTCCCTAACCGGGATGGCAAAAAGGGGTGTAATCAAGATAAGCGCTTAGTGCTATACAGCCTTGAAATGCTTGATTTGACGTAAATTGCACAACTAATTTTTAGAAAATTAATCAATTCTGTAAAACCTGATATCTGGGCATTTCTGGCTAGTATCACTATTTTTCGTCTATCCTAATTAAACCCCTAGGATTGCTGAGATGTTTTGGGAGAGTGGACTTCGAGAAGAACGGAGTATGACTCTAGCGTTTCGTAGGATTTGCTCAAATTGTACAAAAGCCGGTTATGATAGACACCCTACAGATTGACCCAATTATTTTGGTGTAAAGGCTGCATAAACTGAATCAATTGGCTCTGAACAATAATTACTCTGACAAACTTTACTATATGAAAAAAATGAGCATTATCAATAAATCTACCTTTCCTTATTTGATTTGTAGTGCTTTTTTTGCGGTGTTAGCATTTGCCAGTATTTCCTCAGCTCAGATTACCAAAAATCTTATTCCCGAACTGGTTGAAAAGTCGAAACTCTCTGTCGGGTTGGAAGAGGTTGTAAAGATTCCTGATAGCGGGAGTGACAAAGATGAAAACAAGGCAGCTCGATTGAACCTGCTGATTCCCCCAGGTGACGGTAGCGGACGCTTATTTGTTAATGATATGCGCGGCAAGCTCTATGTCATTGTTGACCGTACTGCCACTGTTTACATGGATGTTAAAAGTCTAGTAGGTAAAGGGTTTCATGACCAATCCGGACAACAAGGCTTTTCCTATTTTGTCTTTCATCCCGAATTTGCTAAAAATGGAATTTTTTATACTGTAACTAGCGAAGATAAAGATACGGGAACGCCTGATTTCCCAGTTACTAAACCAATTTTTAACAACAAAGGTAAGAGGATAGCAAGTTCTCACCATGACGTGATTCGCGAGTGGAAGCCTACAAATCCTTCCGCTAATACGTTTTCTGGAACAATGCGCGAAATCCTTCGCATCGAAGAACCCTACCCCGATCACAATACGGGACAATTAGCCTTTAATCCCAATGCTAAACCCGGTGATGCTGATTATGGAATGCTTTACATCGCGGTAGCTGATGGTGGGAGCGATGGTTTTCCTGTGAGCGATACAGATCCCCTGGATAATGGGCAGGATTTGGGCACACCACTAGGAAAAATGCTACGCATCAATCCCTTTGGAAATAATAGCGCCAATGGTAAATATGGTATTCCTGCTGACAATCCGTTTGTGGATGATGGCGACCCGAAGACACTAGATGAAATCTGGGCATATGGATTGCGGAATCCTCATCGTTTTAGCTGGGATACTGGGGGCGACGGCAAGATGTTGATAGTCGATACGGGTCAGGCTTTTATTGAAGAAGTAAATCTCGGCAAGAAAGGAGCCAATTACGGCTGGGGGGAGCGTGAAGGAACTTGGGTTGTGGATGAAAACAACGAAAATGTCCTTTATGAATTACCTAAGAACGATCGCGATTTTAATTACACCTACCCTGTTGCCCAATACGACCATAAAATACCGCTTGGAGTGACTGAGTTTTATGGAATTGCGATCACAGGAGGTTTTGTTTACCGGGGAAACGCCATTCCTGAATTATTAGGTCAGTATATTTTTGCGGACTTCGGCAGTGACGCAAGGTTTTTCCACGTTCCTGTGGATGAACTTGTTGAGGGCAAACAGGCAACGATTAGAGAACTCAGGCTCTTTGATGGCAAAAAAGAACGCTCGTTTCTGGAAATGGTTGGTAAAAAACGAACCGATGTCCGATTTGGGATAGACGAAGCAGGAGAACTCTATGTAACATCCAAACAAGACGGGAAAGTTAGAAAAATTGTCCCTTCACCGGAGTCTCGCAATTATCAAAACAAAGTGCAGTCGGAAGTGTCCACTGCAGTCGGCACGATCACGCGCACAGTCTATGATGGGCGCACCGTGTTTCGCCTGAGCGATGGTCGCACTGAAGCCGTTGTCGTGCCGGAAATTGGGCGAGTCATGCGTTATGGATTTGTGGGAGGTTCCAACTGGTTGTGGAATTCATCTCAAAAAAGCTACGGTAAAAATGAATGGAAAAACTGGGGTGGCGATAAAACTTGGCCTGCACCCCAACTGTGGCCTGCGATCACACAGCGTAATTGGCTTCCCGAGCCAGCTTGGGATGGTAATTCCCACAAGGCAAAGATTCTGCCAAATAACCACTTACAGATGACCAGTGAAGTGGCAAAAGGCTTCGGTGCGCGAGTGGTGCGCGAGTTCTGGTTTGAACAAAATGGGGATTTTGCGATCGCACAAACCGTAGAGAAAGTGAAGGGAGAACCGTTGCTCCTATCGATTTGGAACGTTACCCAAATTGAACCTCCGGATGCCATGTTTGTGGCACTCAACTCCCAAAGCGTATATAAGAATAATTTTCATTGGTTCGTCCCTCCGAAGAATGAGTCACCAATTGTGCAAATTATGCCGACCTTATTACAGGTGCGTCCCTCTGTGGGAGTTTCTGAGAAGAACAGCTATAAGATTGGTACTGATACCTCCGTCATTGCGGTAGCAGCAGTTAAAGATGGTGTAGCCATGATAGAAAAAGCAAGTCGTCAGGATGGCGAATACCCTGATGGGGCAGCAGGCGGTGCTGGTTTTCCTGTAAAAGTCTATAACAGTGGTGATGAAGAAAAGAAAATTATGCCGAGCTAGAACTGCTTTCTCCACTACATCTTTTAAAAAAGGGCGATCGCTATCAGCATACTGTGCGTTGGAGCCTTCATCGACTATCTTCAAGCGATGTCAATGGCATGACAACAAGCGCCACTGTTGAAAAATTGCTTCAACAGCAGAGATAAATCGCTTTGACCGAACATTAATCAAACAGTACATCTATTCCTTAAGAGTTTTGCCGCGATGAAATTCTCCCCCCTTTTGTTATGGATTTTCTTGGTATCGCTAACACTGCGTGTTCTAGAAATTACTATTCCCCTAAATGTCGATGAAGTATCGTGGCTATCTCGCGGAACCCTCTTTTTCAAGAATCTGTTTGATGGAAACCTAGCAGAGACCTTTCTCCGCCATCATCCAGGAGTCACCAATATGTGGCTCAATGGTAGTGGCATGATACTCAATTGTTGGTTAGACAAGCTGTTTCCAGGTTTGTTAAATATGAATCTTTCTTCAAACCTAAATGCTTGTTTGAACACAATAATACCGTGGTCTATACCCATCAACTTATATGTAATACCTCGCCTGCTACAAGCAGTGATTACTTCAGCTTGTATGGTAGGGATATGCATACTTGCCAAACAGTTATTAGGGCGACCTGCGGCTCTAGCTGCCATTAGCTTGCTAATAGTAGAGCCGTTCTTTTTAGGCTATCAGCGCTTAATCACAACTGATGCCCTACAAGCTGACTTTAGTGCGTTGGCATTACTCCTTCTTCTGCTCTACTTACGGGGAGATGGCGATCGCAAATGGCTTGTCGCTTCAGGTGTATTAATGGGATTGGCAACGGCTGCTAAAATACCGACCCTTTTCCTTTTGCCTGGAGTTATTATCTGGATTGTTTTGATTGAGTTAGGAATCTGGCGGACAAGCTTCCGTCCAAGAGGCTGGAAGCGACAGATTATGGATCTGATGTTGTGGAGCATGACCTTATGTGCGGTCATTTTTCTAATTTTGCCTGCATTGTGGGTGGCACCTCTACAAACATTTGGCAAGCTTTTTGAGGGTCTTGAAGAAGAAGCTGATAAGGGTGGTCTTTTCTTTTTAGGACAGGTTACCGATTCACTAGGGCTTACTTTCTATCCATTAGTCTTAGCCTATCGTCTCTCACCCGCCATGCAAGCTGGGTTGCTCGCTTGTTTAGTCCTACTGCTCATTCCCAAATTGCGTCGTGCTTGCCAGAAAATCCCTGAGCTAATTGCCCTGTTCTTAATCCCTTTGTGTGTCCTAGTCTTCTTATCTACTATCAACAGGAAGTACGATCGCTACTTCCTTCTCGCTTGGCCAGAGCTAGCCTTACTGGCTGGGGTTGGATGGAGAACAATAGGAGCTTGGGTTAAACACTGGGGGGCATCACTACAACCTCGCTTGCAGGATAACTGGGTTGGTAGATGGAGGACTAACCGAGGCGTAAAGACTGGAATCTTGCTAGCATTCGCTCAAATAGTCGTCCTTTTACCACACTACCCCTACTATTTGACTTACTACAATCCTTTGTTGGGGGGTTCACGCGCCGTTCAAAACCTGTTGATGATGGGTCAAGGAGAGGGCCTAGATCGAGCCGCTCACTGGTTAAACCAGTCACCCAATGCTAAAGAAATCACCGCAGGGGTATGGTACGAGTCAGCGTTTGCCCCCTATTTTCAGGGTCGTACTGTAGGACTAAGCAAGTGGACATCAGCTAATCGTGTGGTATTTTACATCAATGGGATACAGCGCCAGAAGCCAGAGCCGTCGCTATTCGCTTACTTTACAGCACAGCAACCGCTGTACACTTTACAGCTACACGGAGTTGACTATGTGCAAGTCTATCCAGGCTCTGTGCCTTTACCTGAAGATTTAAAAAACATCCAGGTTCCCCTCTCTCTATCTTTCGGCAAGCAGATACGCTTGCTAGGATATGACCTGAATAGATCTGAGCTAAAACCAGGTGAGGAGCTTCTAGTTACGTTCTACTGGAAATTTCTAGAGCCACTCCCGCCAGATTTCAACATAAGGGTCAGCCTGCGTAATCAAGATGGAAATTTCCAGAACCGTTCCGATGCGCCGCTGCTAGCTGGCTATTTGCCTCTCGATCAAATCGGGCCAGGTACAGTTGTGCGAGATGTCCATAAGTTAACAACTGTGCCTAATGTACTACCTGGACATTACCGCCTTGAAGTAGGATGGTTTTCGCCTAACAAGGGGCAAGCACTGGAAGCGCGCGATGCAGCAGGGAATGCTCAAGGCTCTCAGGCAGTTATTGGCGAGGTTGAGGTGGCACGGCGAGCTACATATTAAACCAGGTCTTTTTGTGGTTAGAAAATAGTCAGCAAAAAATTGATCTTGACAAACGAAGAAAAATGTAAAGTTTCTTATATATGAGTTTGCTATTGGAACTTTATCGGCACCCCATTTTTTATGGGTAGCGCCCGCTCAGGAAAGGATAGAGTAAGCTATGATTAGGGGTTATGTCCGGGAACGAGTTCGCAACCGCGATGCTTTTGCTGGGTTTGGCATCCGTATCGACGGCGCCAATTGGTGGGACTATGGTTCGTTCCAGCTCGGAGGCACTTCTGACTTTTATCATCCCAGTTTAACAATTACAACTGCCGGCGTTGCCGAGCCTGTACCTGAACCGACCACAATCTTTGGTTCAGCTATAGCTCTATGCTTGGGAGGATGGGTGAGACGAAAGAAATCAACTCAGCAGCCTAAAACAACGTCACAAGGTTAATCTACGGTTTGACAACATAGTTTTAATCTCAACTTATCTCGCTAGTTCGAGCGACACCACGAAGTTTTATATGTTGCTGGCATTGGTAAGGAAGTTGTGCAGAGAAGTCAATGAATCCATCCTGTTGGTTTTTTAGAACAACTTCACAATAGCAAGTTAAAAAACCCAGGGTCGCTGGGGCTGCGTGCGATCGCCCTGGAGTTTTTGCTGCTGCGTACTTTGCGTGCTCTGACTCGGCGATCGCTCTCCAACTGAGTCAAGCGTGAAATGATGGTGAGGTAGGCACTAAGAAATATGGAATGTAGAGAATGACTGGTCGCTCGAACAAATCAATTTACTGGACACGGAGTATGCCCACATCCTCGCCAGCAGCAGCCATCCATCGTTTGAAATAACTGGTAAAAGCGGGGATTAACCCATCATCCGCCCGCATCAAAACCAATTTCCTCACTCTGGTGCGCCAAAAACCCAATACTCCCGAACGGTGGGCTGCTCTAACCAAGGCTTGGGAAGCAGGTTACGGGTTCGATCCCGAACTCAAAGATTTTCAACTAATTGTAGAATTGCTGTGGAACCATCAAAGAAGAGTTGAAAATGATTGATAATCAACAGTTGTCACTAATTGGTTAAATGACTGATTCGCCCATCGAACCGCTCCTTTGGGATATCTGGAAACCGCCCAATGGATTGAAACAAACTCGGAAACCTATTACAGCGGCGTTTTCCGAGGATTCGCCACTCTCTAAATGGGATTGAGCGGTAACAGCAAAGCGATCGCGCAAACTCTGAGAAATAAACTATGCCTAAACCAAAGAGGTATCCCGACAATTGGCAAGAGATTGCACTTTCGGTGAAAGAAAACGCGGGGTGGCGCTGTGCCAAGTGCCATCAACAATGCCTCAGACCCGGCAAACAAAGCGGCTTAACTAAATCCGAACGCTGTGCTTTAACTTTGACGGTACACCACCGCAATCGGATACCGGAGGACAACCGTCTCGAAAACTTAGTCGCGCTTTGTACCGCGTGTCACCTTTCCTATCACAACCGCCGTGAATCTAACATATCACCGGGGCAATTATCCCTGTTCCCTGATGATGGTATTGATTGGGAACTCATCGATTCTTCTGGGGAATCGGCACCGGACTATTTATCGGCTGTTAAATTGAATAATTTGTAGCTATTGCTTCAAGCAGAAACAAACCGACTTTCTTGTGCAGTCCCTGGTTTTGTTGGGTACAGCCAATCTGAATCAAGCATTTAGGGCACCCGTCAGAACACTCGCAATTTAAGGCTAGAGACATTGCTTTAGCAGCGAATAACGGTAACTGCTTCCCGATTTCTTCAGATGCTCCATTTCCCCCATCTGTGGTATCAAAAAAATAGGCGACGATACCCGAATCATCTTGTTCTACCGTACAGTTCACATCATGAGTAGAGGAAAGCACGACTAGGGGAACAGCTAGTTGAATTTGATGAGCCATACTGTGCAGAGCCACCCCAACTGCATTGCCTTCAAACAAACCCTTTAACTCTTGAGGTATATCATCTCCATATTGGGTTCTTGCACTAGCTTTTTGGCGGTTAACTTCGCCTGTAATTGCTGCAATTAGAGCCGGATTTACTTCGACTTTAACGACGGGAGCTTCATATTGTATTTGATAAGACGGATTGAACGGTACTGATTTAATAAGTTTATTTATTTCGATCGATTTCAAATTCCGACCACAAGACGTACATATTTTACCTTCAAGGGGCTGTTGGTGGCGACGGCATTTGACATTAGGGCAAGTTTGTCGATATTCTCTTTTACAAAGCTTATAGCCCGTTACTTCTGATGTAATTTTCCCCCATCCCAAAGTTAATCTCAGCCTTGCTTCTGGTAAGCTGGTAGGGATAATGCGGGGTTCTTCTAGCTTTTCTAAAAGTTCGATTTGCAAACCTACATCAGGTTCAGTAAATAAGCTAGCGTCTTCTTCAAAGGGCTGAAGTATTGCTTTTTTCTGCTCGGTATCTAAGCTTTGACACCGATAAGTCACTAAAGAGTTACCTTCGTCAAAAGCTGTATAAATTGCACCAGAAAAGACTTCTCGATAGGCAATATCACGCGACATTTCTTCAAAGGCTTGTCCCGTATTCTCATCAATTAATTCAATAGCATCTATAGCGTTGCCTCTAATATTGACTTTTAGATGAGGTTCTCCTCGCCCTCGGAGCGTACTATTGGGAGAGAGGGAAAGTCTTTGTTGCTCCAGCAGTCCCTCAGCAACCGCACCTCCAACAGCATCAAATCGACTTTCTACCTCAACAGCAGGCAAACCGCTTTCGACGCAGCAACATTCAAGGTGTTTGCTCACAATGGTGGGATAATTGGGATTAAATGCGGCGCTTTCTACTTCTCCTGAGAGCAACTGTTCGGGATGCTTGCCGTAATAGTAATCTAAGGAACTTTGGGCAACGGGCAAGAAGATTACCAATCCCGGACTGATTCTTCCAGCACGTCCTAACCGCTGACGAAAGGACATAATAGAACAGGGATATCCCTTTACCAAACAGCAATCTAATTCCGGTAAATCCAGACCCGCTTCTAGTGCTGATGTAGAAATAATTACTTTAAGTTTTCCCCTTTGCAGTTGACTGATGATATTTTGGCGACGGTCACTTTTTAAAGAACCGTAGAAAGCAGTTACTTTTTGCGCTAAATAGCTATGTCTCTGTCGCATACTTTCTTTTTGAATTAAATCTACTAGCTTCTTAACGGCTCCTCTACTATTGCAAAAAAAAATGCCGCTCAAGTCTTGTTGCAGCCAAGCTAAAACAATCTTACAAGCATCGGAATTTGCTGTGGTGCTGGGAGCTAAACACAAAACAGTCCTTCCAGCAGTACCCGCCCCGCTGCCTTCAATTAAATGCAGGCGATCGGGTTGAGACATTCTACCGCTAAATCTCACTGCCATGTCTCGTGGGTTGCCAATAGTAGCGGAAGAACAAATAAATTGGAGCTTGCTGCTGTTGCCTCCCACGCTGTCAACCGCCCTACGTAAACGGCGCATTAGGTTAGCAAAATGAGCCCCAAACGCACCTATATAGGAATGGCTTTCATCAATCACTACCCACCGCAACCGTCGCAGAAATTCTCGCCAGGGTTCCCATTGTGAGACTCGAGGAATCTTGGATAATTGATAGTGCAGCAAATCGGGACTGACCGCTAAAATATTAGGGAGATGAGGCACAAAGATTCCCAAACGTTGGTCAGGTCGAGTATCCCCTGTCATTTGCCCCACTTTTACACGCTGTTCTTGGGGAAATGTTTCGACAATACGTTGGAGTTTGCGAAACTGATCGAAAGCTAGAGCTTTCAGCGGAAAGATATAGAGCGCGGAAGTTTGAGGGCGGTTCAGGCAAGCTTCGAGAATTGGGAGGTTGTAGCACAGGCTTTTTCCCGATGCTGTAGGAGTCACAATACTCAAATCGCAGCCCTTCCGCAAGCAATCTAAGGCTTCAATTTGATGCGAATACAGTTGGTGAATTCCCAATCCCCTAAGAGAATTTTGTAAGGGGGAGGGTAAGTCTCTGGGAATGGCATACAACGAACCAGATGCGGGAGGGGTAATGCGAACAGCGCTAAGATTTGAAGCTAACTCAAGTGCGAGCGCTCTAAATTTGGGTTGAGGAATAGCGGCAATTTCTGCTGGGCTTACCTGAGAAAAGCTAGCAGACTGTATTTCACCTGCACCATTTTCTTCAGCTTCGGATGGGGATTCTGGTATTGTAGGTACGTCCCCAGGGGCAATTTCACTCCTCTCAAGAGCTTGCTGCCAATCTTTGTATAGAACGGGAATCGAGTATCCGGGAAACTTCACTATCAGTGTGTTACCCAGCCAAGAAATAACCTCGCCTTGTCCGTACTGGGGAGAAAAGAGCTGCTGTCCAGGGTCTAGCCACTCAGGATGCTTTCGTTCGCTGTTGGGAGTCACAGCGCGGATAAGAGCAGCATAGTCAGTGGGTTCGGGGTTTGTCATTGTTTTGGGGATAACTCCAATTACTTCATCCTAAGCTTCTTCTCCCAGACTGTTGTCGTTCTCTCCCGAAGAGCGCGGCGTCATTGACTTTTGGATTTGCGCTTACTCTCAGGAATCGGTACGGGACAATTGATTTGATCCAAATCCGCTGCCATCTTCTTAATTAATTGAAGGGCTGCTATGCAATCTCCTAATGCTCGGTGTCCACCGTTGAGAGGAACATACTGATAATCTTTATGATAATAGCTCCAGTTTCCGGCCCATTGCGCTACCCATTCCATCAAACAGTCGGAGCGCTTTGTCAACCTTAAACTTGGCAAACTGTGAAGCTGACAGCAGTAATTTAAAATTTGGATATCAAAAGCAGAATTGTAAATTAATACTCGTTTATCTTTAAGAGCTGCATCCGTGGAATAGACTTCAGGGAAGGTAGGAGCATCGATTACCATTGCATCGCTAATGCCGTGAATCTCTGTTACTTCTGCAGGTATCGGAATTGAGGGCTTGATGAGCGTGTTCAGCAACATTTCACCGAGATGATTGATAATTGCTATCTCTACAATCTCAGCATCGTATAGCCCCGTAGTTTCAGTATCCAGAATCACCCAATCGTTCTGCTTTAATTGCTCTCTTGCCCACAGCACAGCACTCACCCTATCTTTTTCTATGAAACCTACTTCTCGATACCACTCTCGATAATCCCGCTTGATTTGGGCTGTGAGGCGGTTAGCTGCCAGGGTTTCTAATTGTTTGGGAGATGGCTTTCTTTTGGGTCGGCAGGATTCAGGATTAGTCGAATCGTAGAGGAACACATCGTATTTTCGCGTTGGGATAACGCCTGAAGGTTTCAGAGGCGATAAACCAAGTTCACCTAGTTGCTTTTTAGTTTTCAGGTGCGGTGGTGGTTCGTTGGATTTACCCCACCAACTGTACTTTGTTAGTTCCACCATTGCAGTTTCCCCATCTCTGCCATTTTATTATCGCATCATTGAGGGGAATAAAAGCAATTACGAATACCGTATTTGTTGGTAATTGAGCGCCTGACATTTACCCAAATTTCAGGCTATTCCACAATCTTTCCAAAGGTTGACTCAAGGGCCTGATACCAGTCTTTTGCTTTCTGGAATGCTTTACATCCCGTGCTGCAATCCTTATCCTGCAACACTTCACTAGCTCCATCCGCTGCTTTGTCCGCTTCACTAGAAAGTGAAATAGCAGTATCCTCCCGTGCCGTAACTTCGTCCGCCTGCCATGATTCTAGAAGCCACTTCTTGGCTAGTTCCCACAGTTCTTGAGAGTCTTCAATTTTCTGAGTGGGAGCAAACTTAGTTCCTTGAAATATTTCAATGTTTACGGAAGTTTCTGTTTGGGATGGCTGTTGTAAAAGCTCTCATTTTCACTCACTTAAGTCAGGCACGATTGGGGGAAATTTATCCTATTTGCAGCTCATCTACGCAGCGCGTTTGCCTAGCGAAATCAAGAATTCCCGAACGCTCTCGCCCCTCATCCACAAAAAACAAAACTCGCCCAGCCGCGGGTGTCACTGGGCTGTTTTGAGAACGGCAGACCACTACTCTAGGTGCTGCTCAACTAAGGCAATGAGTTTAGCGATCGCTTTCTGTTCTTCTAGAAGTAATTCTTTGAGCTGGCGCATCTGTTCTTGATTTGGGGGTCTATGTACCAAGTCATCAACGAATTCTAGCAGGGGAGACTTTTTAAAAAGTCTACCCAAGGCAGCTTCATCTCGCAAGCGCTTGGTTCGCTCCAGCTTAGACAGTTGCAATCGGTTTTTAGCCTGACGGCGTGCGATAAGTCCGTCAAGTCTTTGACATGCGTTTCCAGTCTTCTTCATCTCCATACATCTGTTTTACTTGTTGTTTTAACTCAGTTATCTGCTCGGTCAGATTTGCCACCTGATCTTCAATAACGTCTGTTTATCCTCCTGAATTTCCAGAGAAATTTCCAAAGATTCGACATATTCCGTTAACTTTTGTATTGGATCTGGCTGAGGCGACACGCCGTTAGACCCATTGCTGTTGGTCATGGTCATTCCTCACTGGTATCTTGATGGAAGAAACTGGCGATCGCTATCGATCGTCCCTCCCGTCGCCTGGAGATGGTGCGCTTGATGCGTTGGAGTTGCTAGCTATTCGCTTGGACCAGCGCGCTTGCTAGTTGGTTTTGTTCGACACGCTCAAGAACTCGCACTGTCGGGAACCAAGCCTGCAAGTGGGATAAGTCGTTGTTGACGCTACCCGAATATGCTTGAAACGGGTCGGCTTCCAAACTGACGAAGGTTCGCACAGCGTAAAGCTCATCCAAGTTGAGTCCGTCCAAGCGATTAATCAAGGATTCAAGGGAATATTTTCGGGGCGTCGTGTGTCCCGTAATCGCTTGTTCCCTCAGTTCCCACCAACTCATCATGTTGGCTCGTTCGGTGGAACACAAAATCTCATGTTTCCGAACGCAGATGTAATACCAATTCACTATGAAGTTGCACTTAATATAGCTTCAAGGATATAGTCCCAACCACAGAGAGATAAAACTTCTTC
>Ga0216309_1000139_pt1 | contig 12970 bp, 10 predicted proteins | sample Total_DNA_C_FD_161284 | JGI IMG/M metagenome (GOLD analysis project Ga0216309, IMG submission 161284) | Terrestrial sediment cell enrichment communities for BONCAT metagenomics from Utah, United States - Total_DNA_C | ecosystem: Environmental > Terrestrial > Deep subsurface > Rock core/Sediment ...
GTCTGGGCCCGGGCCTCGGCCTCCGCCTGGGCGGCGCGCTGCTCGGCCGCGAGGCGGGCCTGCCGCTCCTGCTCGAGCTGGGCGTTGAGCTGGTCCATGCGCGCCTGGGTCTCGGCGAGCCGGGCCTGGCGCTGCTGCTCCTCCTGCCGCGCCTGCTCCAGCGCGAGCTGCTCCGCCTGCCGCTGGGCCTCCTGGGCCTGCTGCTGCTGGAGCGACACCTGCCGCTGCTCCGCCTCCGCGCGCAGCCGCTGGGCCTCGGAGAGCTCGGAGCGGGCCCGCTCCAACTCCTGGCGCATGCGCACCTCATCCGTGGCCCGGTACGCGGCGAGCTGCTCCTCGGCCTGCCGGCGCTCCTGCTCGGCCAGGGCGGCCCGGGCGCGCGACTCGGCGATCTCCGCCTTGCGCAGCGCCACGTACGCCAGCGAGCGCGTGCGCTCCGAGTCCCGCTCCGCCTCGAAGGAGTGGTTGGCCCGCTCGAGTGCCACGCGCGCCTCGAGGAGGGCCTCGGCGCTGTACTGGGCCGCCGGTCCCGCGGAGGCCCGTTGATAGGCATAGCGCGCGTCCAGTAGCTCGCGCGGTGTGCCGGCCGCGCACCCCGCGATGACCGCGGCGCCGAGCAGCCCCCATGTCAGACGCTTCCATCCCCGCATGACCTTCTCCTCCGGCAACGAGTCCCCACCACGCGGGGGGCTACTGCTGCACCGTGTTCTGTTGGAGCTGCTGGATTTCCTGGCGCACCCGCTCGGCGTCGGCTCGTGCGGGCGCCTCGCGCGCCAGCGCCAGTGCCAGCTCCGCGTCCGCCTCGGCGCGCTGCAGGAAGAGCGCGGCCCTGTCGCGTTGGTTGTTCTCGAGCAGCCTGCGGGCCTCGCTCGTCTGCTCACGGGCCCACTGGAGATGGCGCGCCGCATCCGGCACCCCCACCGCTCCGGCCTCCTCCGCCTGGCGGATGGAGACCTCCGAGTCGATTAGTGCCTCCGGCGGAATGACCCGGGTGGTGGCACAACCGGCCAGTCCCAGCAGCAAACCCGCCCCCACGATTGCCTTTCGCATCGCTCGTTCCCCTTGCAGCCGTCGTCTCGGAGATGTGCACGAGGAGACGGGGCAACAAGCAAGGGCCCTTGACCGCCAGCCCTTGCTCCGAGCGGCCGAGCAGGGGCCGGCGAACGGTCGTTCAGGCTCTTGTCCCCTCTTTCCACCAGAGTCCCCAAGGCAGCGGCGTGAGGACTGTTGCAAGTGGAGAAATGAGCGGACTCAACCCCCACCTCTTCGAGAGCACCACGGCCCTCAGGGTCCGGCAGGTCGAACTGCTCGCCTCGGATGACCCCCAACGTCACCGGGAGAAGCTGGCGCGCATCGTCATGGACGAGATGTACCAGTTCGTCGGCCTGCTCGACACCCAGGGGACCCTGCTGGAGGTGAATCGGGCCGCGCTGGAGGGCGCTGGAATCCGGTTGGACGACATCCGGGGCAAACCTTTCTGGGAGGCCCGCTGGTGGAGGCTCTCGAGGGAAATCCAGGACCAGCAGAAGGAGGCGGTCCGGCGAGCGAACGAAGGGGAGTTCGTCCGCTATGACGTCGAGATCTACGGTCAGGCCTCGGGGGAGGGGACCATCATCATCGACTACTCCCTCATCCCGGTGAGGGACACCGAGGGCCGGGTGGTCTTCCTCCTCGCCGAGGGCAGGAACATCACCGAGAAGAAGCGGGCCGAGGCGGAGATCGCCCGGAAGAACCAGGAGCTGCAGCGGCTGCTCGACCGTGTCCAGGAGCTGGATGAGCTCAAGAGCGAGTTCTTCGCCAACGTGAGCCACGAGCTGAGGACCCCCCTGGCCCTCATCCTCGGGCCCGTGGAGAAGCTGCTCGCCACGGGCGACAACCTCACCGAGCTCCAGCGCAGGGACCTGGAGGTGATGAGGCGCAACGCCGCGACGCTCCTCAAGCAGGTCAACCACCTGCTGGACCTTTCCAAGCTCGATGCCGGGCAGATGCAGGCGAGCTACGCGCAGGTGGACCTCGGCCGGCTGGTGAGGACGGTGGCCGGCCACTTCGATGCGCTCGCCGCCCAGCGCGCCATCTCCTATGTCGTGGAGGCTCCCGAGCGGCTTCCGGCCCAGGTGGACCCGGAGAAGCTCGAGCGGGTGGTGCTCAACCTGCTGTCCAACGCCTTCAAGTTCGTACCGGACGGGGGCCGCATCCGGTGCGACCTGCGGGTCACCGAGGAGGGCCGTGCGCTCTTGTCGGTGCAGGACAGCGGGCCCGGGGTGAGGCCCGAGCTGCGCCAGACCATCTTCGAGCGCTTCCGCCAGGGAGACGGAGGCACCACCCGCCAGTTCGGTGGGACGGGGCTGGGCCTGTCCATCGCCCGGGACTTCGTGGCGCTGCACGGAGGCACCATCGGTGTCTCCGACGCGCCGGGGGGAGGCGCGCTCTTCCAGGTGGAGGTGCCATTGCGCGCTCCCGAGGGCGTCTGGGTGCGCAAGGAGAGCGAGCCCCCGGCGGCGGAGCGGGATGCGATGGTCCAGGGGACGCTCTCGGAGCTCTCGCCCGTCGACGTCCAGCCGGTCCACGCGGGCGAGGACTCGGACACGGAGCGGCCCCTGGTCCTCGTGGTGGAGGACAACCCGGAGCTCAACCGCTTCATCGCCGAGGTCCTCTCCGCGGACTTCCGCGTGCGCACGGCGGCGGACGGGCAGGAGGGGCTCGAGCGCGCGCTGGAGCTGTCACCGGACCTCATCGTGAGCGACATCATGATGCCGCGGATGAGCGGGGCACAGATGATCGCCCGGCTGCGGGAAGACCGCGCGCTGGACGGCCTGCCCATTCTCGTGTTGTCGGCCAAGGCGGACGACGCGCTGCGGTTGGAGCTGCTGCGCAACGGGGCCCAGGACTACGTCGTGAAGCCCTTCTCCGCCGAGGAGCTCCTGGCGAGGGTGCGCAACCTCGTGACGATGAAGCGGGCCCGCCAGGTCCTCGAGGCGGAGCTGTCGCTCAAGTCCGACAACCTGGAGGCGCTCGCCCGGGAGTCCGCGCGGCGCAAGCGACAGCTCGAACACGCCCTGGAGGAGACGCGGCTCGCCCGGGAGCAGGCGGAGGTGGCCAGCCGCGCCAAGAGCGAGTTCCTGACCCTCGTCTCGCACGAGATGAACACCCCCCTGACCTCGCTGCTCCTCACCCTGAAGTCCGTCGAGCGGAGCGGAATCCGGCCCGAGAACACGTGGAGGCTCGAGCGCCTGCGCCAGTCCTCCCAGCGGCTGAGGCACCTCGTGACCGGCATCATCGAGTATTCACGCATCGGGACCGGGAAGCTGGACCTCGAGGTGGCCTCGTTCGATGTCGGCGCACTCGCCGCCCAGGTGCTCGAGGAGCTGTCGCCGGAGGCCTCCCAGAAGGGACTGAAGCTGGCCTTCATCGCGTCCGAGGTGCCGCCGCTGCGGAGCGATGCGCGCCTGGTCCGCGTCGTCCTCGGCAACCTCCTGGGCAATGCGATCCGATACACCCAGCACGGACAGGTCGAGCTGACCCTGCGTTGCGAGGGACGGGGCCACATCTGCGAGGTGCGTGACACCGGGCCGGGCATTCCCAGGGAGCACTGGAGCCGCATCTTCGAGCCCTTCGAGCAGCTGGAGCCCCTGCGGCACAAGTCGACGCCCGGCGTGGGGCTCGGGCTGGCGCTGGTGAAGCAGGTGGTGGATGCCCTCCGGGGCTGGGTGGAGCTGGAATCCGAAGTCGGCGTGGGCAGCACCTTCCGCGTGGTATTGCCCGCGCTGGTTCACGAGAACAAGGTACCCCCGGACCAGTGCTCCTCGGGTTAGTTGAAATTGGAGGCTAATGCCGCCCCAGTTCCCTGTCCCACGCGTACAACTGCCCGGTTACCGCGTATGTGTAGGCACTGGAGAGCGACTCGAACTTCTTCTGCGGAAGCGCGGAGAGTCGCTCGCGCAGGAAGTCCGGGTCGCTGAGTACCTCGCGGTGCTTCAAGCTGGTGTCCACCTCCACCATGGCGGGAATCACTCGGAGCACGGCCTCCAGACACTCCTCTCGATTCGCGCGAGCCATGCGCTCCACCGTCAGCGTCAGGTGCTCGCGGACCGAGGCGGGGCCTCCGGGGCACCAGGCCTCCAGGGTCTTGCGGTAGATATCCTCCATCAGCTCTTCCAGCGTGTACTTCTTGCCGAACCGGAACGCGTAGCGAGGGCCCTGGAGCACCTCCCAGAAGCGGAGCGCCGCGGCGAGCCGGTTCGCCATGCGCTCAGCGCTCCGCGACGGCGGTGGAGATACTGCATGGTAGAGCGCTCCCCAAGGGGTGCTCAGGCAGAATGACTCGAAGGCGTCCCTCGTGCGCTGGTACTCCTCCTCCGGAACGTCCTCATTCATGACCATGAAGACGTCGACGAACATATGCATCCACCAGCGGGTGCTGCCCAGGTCGAGTTCGGCTCCCGAGTGCATCACCAGGACCTCACCGGGTAGCACCTGGCGCAGCTGCCGGGGCTGGGGAAAAGCACCGGTCTCCAGGTACTCCCGGGCCCAGCGGTGGCCCTCGGCTCGTACCTTGCGGCGGATGGCGGCGGTGGAGCCGTGGAGCATCGCTGGAAACTCGAGCACCGGGGACTGTTCCGTGGTCATGGCGCTTTGCGCTACTACAGCGGACAGGTGCGCCTCAAGCGCCCCACCGCTCGTTCAGCGGCAGTCCACGGGCAGGTAGACCTGTCCCTGGAAGCCGCTGGGGCGTTCGCCCCCTTCATAGGCGGCCCGGATCGCCTGCTCGGCCAACTCACCGTGCCGCGCGATTTCCTCCCGGGGTAATGCCTCTTCCTTCTGGGCCGCCCGCTCCTTCCAGTAGCTCCAACGGTAGAGCGTCACTCCGGGCTCTGGCGTGCGCCAGGACAACTGCCAGAGCGCTCCTCCGTTCTCGAACTCAATGAAAAGGGACCCCTCGAAGCCGGTGCCTCCCGTGAGCTTCTTGTCAGGGTCGAGGGATTCCCCAACTCCCCCTGCTCCACAATGGTGGAGAGGGTGGCGGTGTTGCGGAAGACGACCCTGGAGGGATGCTGCACGCTGTACTCCAGGCTGATGACCTCATGTGCGGCCTTGCCAAGAAAGGCGCCCCAGGGCTCTCTGGAGTCTGGCTGACGGCCAGGGAGCTTGAAGGCGGGCGGCTCCGCTTGGGCTCCGAGAGCCGCCACGAGTACCAGGAGAACACCCGCCAGCCCCCAGGTGCTCCTCGTCCTGCTTCCACGCTCTTTCCCGTCCAACATGCTCCTCCCAGCCGTAGTGCACCGTGGAGTAGGGAAACATGACGAGGCGCGCCTACAGCAGCCGCACCAGCTCCGCCACATGCGGATCATGCTCGCCGGCCTGGGCGAGCGCCTCCGCCAGCAGCCGCACGTAATCGCGGTTCGAGCCACTGGGGCCGCGGGCGGAGCGCACCACCTCGGCGATGGCCTCCAACGTCGCCGGCCCGAGGTAGTGGGGGTTGGACGGGCCGGCCACGTACACCACGGCCTTCAGGAGCGAGGACTCGCGCGTCTCCAGGTGCACGAGGTGGCGCTCGTAGCCGCCCTGCTCGCGGAAGTCGAGGTGGGTCAGCACCTCCTCCACACGCTCGGTGGCGATCCGGTACGCCACGCCCCAGCAGCGCGCGCCGGGCTCGGGCACCAGCGTCACCACCCGCCCGGGAGCCTCGGGCACACCCCGGTGGTCCGTCGAGCCCTGCCAGAAGCGCCGCCCCCAGTCCCTCAGCCACGCCTCACGGCGCTCCTCGAAGGGGAAGGAGGGACGGAAGATGAGGGAGCCGTAACCGAAGATCCACATGGGGGCGTTCGCGCTTGCAGGAGGGGAACTCAGGGCACGGTATAGCGCTGGGACAGGTGCTCGTCCTGGCAGTGCTTGCCCCGCACCACCACCTCGTATTCCCCCGAGGGGATTCCTGTCGGCAGCAGGGCCTCGTAGGTGCCTCGCATCGGGGAGTACGCGCCCCGCTCCAGCGCACGACCGCCGATGACCACGTCCAGGATGCTCGACAGGTTCTCGCCCCGCAACACCACCAGGCCCTCGGACTGGGTCTCCACCGCCGTCACCTTCGGCGCGGGCTGGCGCTCGTCACACAGGTAGAAGGGCAACTGCAGCCAGCTCTGCGCGCCCCGCACGTCCCGCACCACCGTCCACAGCGTTCCCCTCCGGTCCTCGGGGAAGGGCTGCAGCCTGGTGCCATCCGGAGGCCGGTACTCCAGCGGCGTCCCAGAGCGCAGCACCACCCGCGACGGCTCGAACCGGCCCGACGTCGAGTACCACGCCGAGATGAGTTGCTCCGTCTTCGTCTCCACCGTGCCGTCCGGCGCCACCTGGGTATAGGACTCGAAGGCCGAGTCCGGTGCCGTCAGCTCCAGCGACGTCGGCTTGTGGCCCCACAGGCGCAGCGTGGCTCCCGGTGCCAGGGCCTCGCCATCGGCGCGCAGCTCGCCCAGCTCCGGGTTCGTGTTCACCTGCCCGTCCTCGCTCACCCGCAGGCGGAAGAGGGTGATGACGCTCGGAATCTCGCGCTTGCGCACCTTCTCGAAAATCGCCTCCAGCTCCTCACGCGGGGCCAGCGGGTTCACCTCCGCGCCAATCGCGAACAGCAGCACCTGTCCCACCGTGCCGTTCTTGCGCCGCACGTCCGTCGCCGCGAGCTGCGAGAAGAGGTCCGCTCGCACCGCGTACTCCGCCCGGTCGTTGAAGCCGATGACGCTCACCCCCGGGGGGAGCTGCGGTGGCGTGCCGTCCTCGGACACCGGCACCAGCTTCGTCGGGTCTCCGAGCGTCTCCGTGTCCGAGCAGGGGCTGCGCCCCAGATCCATCGGGTCCGGCTCGCACCCGAGCCACAGCAGGGTGACGGGCTTGCCCGGACGCGAGGGGTCCACCACCAGCGCGGACAGCGTCGCCGTCTGTCCTGGCGCCAGCTCCGCGGGGCTCGAGCGCAGGCCCAGCACCCGCAGCCCCACCACCTCCGTCTCCGGCTTGAACTCCTCCTCGCACGCGCACAGCACCAGCAGCGCCGGGAGGACCCTCAGCAACGTATGTCGCGACATCAGAACTCCCCCCGCACCCCGAGGGCCGGGATGATGGGCAGGCCGTAGAGGAACCGCTCCTGCGTGTAGTCGAAGTTGTTCAACGTCCCCTCCACGTTCTGCCGGTTGGTGACGTTCTGCACGTCCACGTAGAGGGCCAGCATCCAGTCGTCGTAGACGAATCGCTTGTCGAGCCGCACGTCCGCCTGGAAGAAGGCCGGCAGCCGGCGGCTGAACAGCTCACCCGCGAGCGGGTAGTAGTAGTTGGCGTTGGCGTCGTAGATGGCGCCCGCCACGGGCGTGTCCAGCGGGCCGCTCGAGTAGCGCAGCCGCACGCCCGCGATGAAGTCGTGCGGCAGCTTGTAGCTCGCCACCGCCACCAGGTTGTGCGGCTGGTCCAGCGGTCCTCGCCGCATCTTCCCCAGGCGCGAGTCGAAGCGCTCCGTGCGCGACAGCGAGTAGGCAATCCACCCGAAGAAGTTCCGGGTGAGCTGGTGGCGCAGCAGCAGCTCCACCCCGTAGCCACGGCCCCGCCCGGTGCTCGCGTACGAGGGCAACGAGGCATCCGCGTCCGGGCTCGACGGCGCCGGCACCGACTCGGCCTGGTTGAACAGGTCCTTGTAGTAGAGCTGCATGTCCAGGCTGAGCGCGTCCGTGAACTGTTGCTCCACGCCCACCGCGTAGTGCCGGGCGCCCTCGGCGAGCAGGTCCGGGTTGCCGAAGGTGGGCGACAGGAGGCCTCGCCGGTAGTCCGGGGGCTGGCGGTAGAGGCCCGCCGCCGCCTTGAGCGTGGTGCTCCCGGTCACCTGCCAGAAGGCCGCGAGCCTCGGGTCCAGCCACGTGCGCCGGATGGTGGACTCGTAGTCCGCGCGCAGGCCCGGCACCACCTTCAAGCCCGGCAGTGGCTGCCACACGGCTTCCAGGTACGCGGCCGGCTGGAAGGGGACGCGCGAGGCGTCCTCGCGCAGCAGCCGCCGCGACACGAAGGGGTCCGGAATCTGGTTGAGCTTGAAGGGCGGGGGCGCCTGCACCTCCTGGGTGAAGGGGATGACGAGCACGTCCACGCCCGCGTTGAGCTGGAGCTTCTGCTCCGTCAGCTCCAGCGAGTACCCGTGGCGCAGCGAAACGGGGTACTGCGCGGTGCGCACGAAGATGTCCGCGCCCGCCCCGAGCTCGTTTCGGTCCAGGCCCACGCTCGCCCGGGTGAGCATGGTGAGGCGCGAGCCGAGCGGCTTGTCCCAGCGGAAGGCGAACCGGACGTAGCTCTGCAGGGTGTCGACGTTGCCGCGCCCCTCCGAGTCCCACGCCGGGTTGGAGAACACCAGGGACAGCCGGTCATCGCTGCCGAAGAGGGTGAGGGAGAGCCGCTCGCGGCTGCCCTTGGGGCGGCGCTCCAGCTTGAGCTGGTAGTCGAAGTAGCGCGGGGCCACGGTGAAGGAGAGCGCGTTGGCCTCGGGGGCGAAGGTGCGCAGCGCCCAGGGCAGCACCGCGTCCACGTGGCTGCGCCGGCCAGCCGCCGCGAAGGACCAGTCATTGCCCAGCGGGCCCTCCACCAGCGCCGAGCCGTCGATGACGTTGAGGTCCACGTAGCCGTGCAGGCCCTCCTTCGAGGGCGTGCGCGTGGCGGCGCGCACGAGGCCGCCGATGCTCCGCCCATGCTCGGCGCCGAAGTTGCCCGGCTGGAAGGCGATGTCCTCCAGCAGGTTGGAGTTGAAGGTGGCGTACAGCCCGCCGAAGTGGAACAGCAGCGGGACGAGCTCCTCGTCCACGTACACGCGCGTGTCCCAGGGCTTGCCCCCGCGCACCACCAGCAGGCCGATGCCAAACGGCGAGCGCGCCACGCCCGGCAGGTTCTGCACCACCTTCAGCGCGTCCCCCTGCGTGCCCGGAATCAGCTTCACCTCCTCCTGGCGAAGCGACACCTGGGCCACCTCCTTGCGCTCGGCCTTGCCGCGCACCACCGTCTCCAGGGCGCCGTACTGCTTGCGCCGCACGTGGTACGTCACCTCCGTGCGCTGGCCCTCGGTGAAATTCTCCGTCACCTCGTAGCGGGTGTGCTCCGGGCTCGTCACCAGCACCGGCCACGTCCCCGAGGGCACCCCCTTCAGCTCGAAGCGCCCATCCTCGCCGGACAACGCCTCGCGCGGCTCGCCTCCCACGTCCACCACCACCGTCGCCCCGGCCAGCGCCTTGCGCGTGCCCCGCTCCAGCAGCACGCCGGAGAAGTTCACCACCTCCTCCTTCGGCGCGGGCGGCGCCTCCACCACTTGCGGGCGGTAGAGGAACTCGTAGGCGTACTGGATGCGCACCGGCGCGGGCTGGCCGTCCACCTCCGCCGGGGAGAACTCGAACTGGCGCACCGCCTCCAGCGCGGCCTCGTCGAAGCCGTGCCCTGCCGGCTGCACCACCCGCGCGTCCATCACCTTCCCGTCCGCGCCGAGGTCCACCTCCATCACCACCGTGCCCGCCAGCCCCTGGGCCGCGGCCTCCGGTGGGAAGCGCGCCTCCACCTGCTGGAGCAGCGCGGGCGCCTTGGTGAGGACTCCGGTGGGCGTGCCCGCATCGGGGACATCCTGGGCTCCGGCGGGCACGGCCAGGAGCAGGACGAGGGACAGGACGACGGCGCGGTGCGGCATGGCGTGGGCCCAGACATACCGCAACCTCCCGTTGTCCTTCCAATGTCACCCCCCTGTAGCTTGTCAGGTGGAGCGCGTAGGGTTCCCCTCCGTCCGCACTCCCGTGGACAGGATGGAACCCATGACGCCCCCCTCCCTGAAGAAGACCCGCTTCGGGTCCAAGCTGCTGCTCCCCCTCTTCACCCTCGCCCTCACCGCGTGCGGTGGGGACATGGCCGCCGAGTCCGCTCCGGGCACCGAGGCCTCGTCCGACGCCTCCACCGAGGCCTCGCTCATCACCGCGCGGGTGCGCCTGATGGCCGCCAACATCTCCAGCGGCAACTACCAGAACTACGACCCCGGCCACGGCATCCGCATCTTCCAGGGCACGAAGCCGGACGTGGTGATGATCCAGGAGTTCAACTACGGCGACAACTCGGCCACCGCCATCCGCAACTTCGTCAACACCGCCTTCGGCTCGAGCTTCTATTACTACCGTGAGGGCGCGGCGCAGATTCCGAACGGCGTCATCAGCCGCTGGCCCATCCTCGCCTCGGGCGAGTGGGATGACCCGTACGTCACCAACCGCGACTTCGCCTGGGCGCGCATCGACATCCCCGGCCCCAAGGACCTCTGGGTGGTGAGCGTGCACCTGCTCACCGCGGACGCCACCACGCGCAACAACGAGGCCACCAACCTGGTGTCGCGCATCAAGGCGAACATCCCCGTGGGTGACTACCTCGCCATCGCCGGTGACCTCAACACCGACACCCGCTCCGAGAGCTGCTTCAGCACCTTCAGCCAGGTGGTGACCACCGGCAGCCCGTACCCGGCCGACAGGAACGGCAACACCAACACCAACGCCACCCGCGCCAAGCCTTATGACCACGTGCTCGTGGACTCGGACCTGCGCGCCTACCAGACGGCCACCGTCATCGGCTCCAGCTCCTTCAGCGCGGGCCTCGTGGTGGACACGCGCGTGTACTCGCCGCTCTCCGACATCTCCCCGGCGCTGAGCACCGATAGCGGCTCCACCAACATGCAGCACATGGCCGTCATCAAGGACTTCGTCGTCCCGGCCGAGTAGCCCGTCACCCGGGGACCGGAGGCACTCGGCTTGCTCCCCGAGGGCGCGGCGCTCAAGCTGGGCGCATGCGCCTCCCGCGAGAGCAACTCCCCTCCGGCCCCCGCGGCCTGCCCGTGCTCGGGTCCGTGCTGGACTACTCGAAGGACCCGCTGGCCTTCATCGAGCGGTGCGCCTGGGGTGGTTTCGGGGACGTGGTGTACCTCGACTTCCTGGGCCAGCCCACGTACGTGCTCCAGCACCCGGAGCACATCGAGCAGGTGCTCGTCACCCACCACCGCCGCTACGCCAAGGACAGGCTCCAGCGCCGGTTGCTGGGCGGCCGCCTCCTGGGCAACGGGCTGCTCACCAGCGAGGGCGACTTCTGGCTGCGCCAGCGGCGGCTCATGCAGCCCGCCTTCCACCGCCAGCGCCTCGCCGCCTACGGGCAGGTGATGGCCGAGCACGCCCGGAGGCAGCTCTCGGTCTGGCGGGATGGCGAGGTCCGTGACGTCTACGCGGACATGATGGGGCTCACGCTCGGCATCGCCATCAAGTGCCTCTTCGACCTGGAGCTGGAGGGCGAGGCGAAGTCCGCGGGCCCGGCGCTCGCCCGGGTGATGGAGCACTTCGCCAAGGTGCACGCCCTGCTGTTGCCCGAGTGGCTGCCCACCCCGGAGAACCTCGGGTACCGGTCGGCGGTGGAGCGGCTCGACACGCTCGTGTCCGGCATCATCCAGCGGCGCCGCGAGGCGGGGGACGACGCGGGGGACCTGCTCTCCCTGCTGCTCCAGGTGCGGGACGAGGACGGCAGCCGGATGAGCGACGCGCAGCTTCGCGACGAGGTGCTCACCCTGGTGCTCGCGGGCCATGAGACCACGGCCATCACCCTGGCCTTCTGCGGGCACCTGTTGTCCCGACACCCGGACGTCGAGGCCACCCTGCACCGGGAGCTGGACGCGGTGCTGGGCGAGCGGGAGCCGACGGTGGAGGATCTGCCCTCGCTGACCTTCACCGACCACGTGGTGAAGGAGTCGCTGCGGCTCTACCCGCCGGCGTGGTCGATCAGCCGGGAGGCGCTGGAGGACGACGAGGTGGGGGGCTGGCCCGTGCGCGCCGGCTCGATGATGGTGCTCAACCCGTGGACGACGCACCGCGACCCGCGCTTCTTCGAGGAGCCCGAGGCCTTCCGTCCCCAGCGCTGGGCGGACGGGCTGGAGCAGCGCCTGCCGCGCTTCGCGTGGTTCCCCTTCGGCGGGGGCCCGAGGCTGTGCATCGGTGTGGGCTTCGCCCTCATGGAGGCGCGGCTGGTGCTGGCCACGCTGGCGCGGCGCTTCCGCTTCGAGCGCGTGTCCGAGGAGCCGGTGGCGCTGCTGCCCTCCATCACCCTGCGCCCGAAGCACGGGGTGGAGGTGCGGCTGCGCGCGCGGTAATCGACGGGTAATGGACGGTGGACTGTCCTCGGGGACAATGGCGGCGCCTCGGGGGAATACCGACCTCTACACAGTCCACCCCTACCAAGACGGCAACCGCGTGACCTGGAGGTGCGGGTGGCGCGCGTCTCCGGGCTTCCTCCACCGCCGCGAGGGCTGTCATGAGCACGTTCCTCTTCGCCGTGTCCGGGTTCCTGCTCGTCACCGAGCTGGCTGTGCTGGGCTGGTTGTTGCGCGCCACCACGGCGTCGGACCGTGTGCTGTCCGGCGGCCTCCTGGGCTCGCTGAGCATGGCCCTCCTGCTGCTGCTGGCCGAGGCGGGGCAGCAGCCGGGGTTGTACGACGCGGTGCTCGTGCTCGCGGTGCTGGGGGCGGTGGCCGTGTCGCTCGTCGCCTCGCGTACCCAGGAAGAGGCCCCGAAGCCCCAGGTCGTCCGCGAGCGGGTGCGCTGAAGCCTTCTCGCGGGCCGGGCGATATGCGTTTTCCGGCCCGACGTTCTCCGTGACGTCACCACTGAGTCACCGGAGGGCTTCCATGTCGCGTCTGATGCTGCTGTCGGGTCTCCTGCTGCTGGGCGTGGGTTGTGCGAGCACGGGCTCCAGCACGCGAACCAGTGAGCCGGCCCTGGCCCTGGGTCAGCAGGCCGGCGAGCCGCTCCTGGTCCAGGGCTCGTCCGTCACCGGACCCGCCTCGTCCCTGACCATCTCCGAGGACGGCATGCGGGGCCGCTTCCGGGACTTACCGGTGTCGCTCAAGTGGGACCACCAGGAAGTGACGGGCATGGTGGCCGGGCGGGGCACGCGGCTGGAG
>Ga0216309_1000140_pt1 | contig 12917 bp, 11 predicted proteins | sample Total_DNA_C_FD_161284 | JGI IMG/M metagenome (GOLD analysis project Ga0216309, IMG submission 161284) | Terrestrial sediment cell enrichment communities for BONCAT metagenomics from Utah, United States - Total_DNA_C | ecosystem: Environmental > Terrestrial > Deep subsurface > Rock core/Sediment ...
CGTCCTTTCAGTCGTAGCTCTCGGTGCCAGGAGGGCAGCCAGGCTCGTGGCCCATGAGCGAGCGCAGCATGTTCTTGAGCTTCATGCTCTGCACGAAGAGGTCATGCTCGCGTGAGCGGCCCGGCTCCGTCATGGGGCTCTTGAAGTAGAAGCTGAGCCAGTCCTGGGTGCCGATGCAGCCACCGCGCTGCGCCAGGTCGAGCAGCAGCGCCAGGTCGAGCACGATGGGGGCCGCGAGGATGGAGTCGCGGCACAGGAAGTCGATCTTCATCTGCATGGGGCGGCCCATCCAGCCGAAGAGATCGATGTTGTCCCAGCCCTCCTTGGCGTCGCCGCGCGGCGGGTAGTACTCGATGCGGACCTTGTGGAAGAGGTTCCCGTAGAGCTCCGGGTGGGCCTCCGCATCAAGGATCTCATCGAGCACGCCGCGTTTGGTGAGCTCCTTGGAGCGGAACGACTCGGGATCGTCGAGCACCTCACCGTCGCGGTTGCCGAGGATGTTGGTGGAGAACCACCCGTTCACACCGAGCATGCGGGCCTTGAGCGCGGGCCCGATGACGGTCTTCATCAGCGTCTGGCCCGTCTTGAAGTCCTTGCCGGCGAGCGGCACCTCGTGGCGGCGGGCGAGCTCGGCGGCGGCGGGGAAGTCCACCGCCAGGTTGGGCGAGCCGTTGGCGAACGCCACGCCCTCCTGGAGACAGGCCCAGGCGTAGAGCTGCGAGTTGGTGATGGCCGGGTCGTTCTCGAGCAGGCCGGCTTCGAAGGAGCGGCGGGAGGCGTGCACCTTGTCGGGAGCCACATAGGTCTCGGTGGAGCCGCACCAGATGGCCACGGCGCGCGAGCACCCGTTGTCTCGCATGAAGACGCGGATGTCCTCGCGCAGCTGCTCCACCATGTCCGCCTTCGTCACGCCCTGCTTCACGTGCGTACCGTGCAGGCGCTTGACGTACTGTGGATAGAAGACACCCTTCATCGGGCGGATCGCCTCGAGCTCCGCGCGCACGGGCTCGAGCTGCTCGGTCTCGAGCACCTTGGCGTGGACGGCCGCCTCATAGACGCTGTCCGGGAAGATGTCCCAGCCACCGAAGACGAGCTGCTCCAACCCGGCCAGCGGCAGGAACTCGTTCATGCGGACCTGCTTCCCGTCCACGCGAAGGCTGCCCAGCTGCGTGAGCGAGCCCACCGGTACGCCCAGGCCCCGGCGGGCCAGGAGCACGCCCGCGATGAACGTGCTGGAGACCGCGCCCATGCCGGGCAGCAGGATGCCGAGCTTCCCCCCCGGCGGGCGGATCGCGTCTGGTCGTTTCATCTGTCCCTCGGTTGTTCTCGCCTAAGTCTTAAGCACGTCCACTTCACGTAACTACCTGCCCCGTCGGCCAATGGCGCCTGACCTTAGCCGTCATGGGAGTGCGAGGCGAGTTCCCGAACAGAGCGGTGTTCGCGGTGTGACGCGGGCCAGGTTGGGTCTCCGCTTCCCAATCTTGAAACGCTGCTCACGCTGCACACCCTTCGCTCGGATTCAGAACTTCCGAGGTGCCAGGTCCAATGATCGAAGCGGTGAAGCTGTGGAACGAGCCCAACAACATGTCCCACTGGGACTTTGGGCTGGACAAGGACTGGAGCATCTTCTCGCGCATGGTGCGCCTGGCCGGTGAGGCGGTGCGCGCGGAGAACCCGAGGCTCACCCGTGTCTTCGGGGGTCTCTCTCCCATCGACCCCGCCTTCGTCCGTCGGATGAGCGACCAGGGCGCGCTGGACGAGGTGGACGTGGTGGCGGTGCACGGCTTCCCGCTCGACTGGAACCACTGGCAGCTCCACGAGTGGCCCGAGCGCATCGCGGAGATCCGCGCCGCGTCGCGCCACCCGGTGTGGGTGACGGAGGTGGGCGTCTCCACCTTCGGTGCCGAGGAGGTGCAGGAGTTCGGCCTGCGGCGCACCGCGGAGCTGCTGCTCGGCCAGGTGGACCGCGTCCACTGGTACAGCCTCTATGACTTGCCGAAGGCCTGGCCGGCGACCACGCGCCACCGCGAGGCGGAGGGCTCGTCGTACTACCGGCACTTCTACATGGGCCTGCTCCGGGAGGATGGCACGCCCAAGCGCGCGATGCGCCACTTCGCGGACTACACGCCGCGGATGGGCATCTGCCAGTGGTTCCACTTCGAGGACCACCGGCTGGATGACGCGGTGAAGTGGCTCAAGAAGCTGGGCGTCAAGAAGCTGCGCACCGGCCTGAGCTGGGCGGACAGCCACCGGCCCCACTACGAGACCTGGTTCGACCGGCAGATGAGCGCGCTCGAGGACTTCGACGTGACGCTGACGTACTGCTTCACCCCGGGCTCGTGCGGCATCAACGCCCACCACGCCAGCCCGCCCCACCGCGTCGAGGAGTTCGCCGACTTCTGCGCACGCATGACACGCCGCTACGCGAAGTAGCGCACGGGAGGCAACGAACGATGGATGCGCGAGCGGATGGGATGATGCGGCGGTCATCGCGGGGCCCAGGGGCTCGCGGGTCGAGCGTGTGGCCCGGCCGGAGCCGGGACCTGGAACTGTCCGGGTGAAGCTCGAGGGCTGCGGGCTGTGCGGCTCCAACCTCCCCGTCTGGGAGGGCCGCGACTGGTTCAAGTACCCGCTGCGGCCCGGAGCGCCCGGCCACGAAGGGTGGGGCGTGGTGGACGCGGTGGGCAGTGGTGTCACCGGCTTCGAGGTGGGCGACCGCGTGGCCACCCTGTCCTCGGCCGCCTATGCGGAGTACGACGTGGTGGAGACGGGCTCGACGGTGCTGCTTCCGCCCTCGCTCACCGGGAAGCCCTTTCCGGGTGAGCCGCTGGGCTGCGTGATGAACATCTTCCGCCGCGGCGACATCCAGCCCGGACAGACGGTGGCCATCATCGGCATCGGCTTCCTCGGCGCGCTGCTGACGCAGCTGGCGGTGAACGCCGGGGCACGCGTCATCGCCATCACCCGCCGGCCCTATGCGCTCGAGCTGGCCCGGGCGTACGGCGCCTCCGAGTGCATTCCCATGGAGGACCACCAGAAGATCATCGAGCGCGTGAAGTCGCTCACGAATGGCGCCTTCTGCGATCGCGTCATCGAGGTGGTCGGCGAGCAGTGGCCGCTGGACCTGGCTGGCGAGCTCACGCGGGAGCGCGGCAAGCTCATCGTCGCGGGCTACCACCAGGATGGGCCGCGTCAGGTGAACATGTGGCTGTGGAACTGGCGCGGGCTGGACGTCATCAACGCGCACGAGAGGGATCCCAAGGTCTACGTGGAGGGCATCCGGCTCGCGGTCGACGCGGTGGCCTCCGGCAAGCTGAACCCCTTTCCGCTCATCACGCACCGCTTCGGGCTGGGCGACCTCGACCGGGCCTTCGAGGCGATGCGCTCGCGTCCCGACGGCTTCCTCAAGGCGGTCATCACCCCATGAACGACCAGACGCTTCAGAAGGCGGCGCCCCGGCCCCGGATTGGCTTCCTCGGCGTGGGCTGGATTGGTCGCAACCGCATGGAGGCCATCGCCCGGAGCGGGACGGTCGACGTGGCGGCCGTATCGGACCCGGTGCCAGCGGCGGCCGACGAGGCGCGGAAGCTCGCGCCGGGCTGCGAGCGGGCCGACTCGCTCGACGCGCTGTTCGAGCTGGGGTTGGACGGGCTCGTCATCGCGACGCCCAGCGCGTTCCACGCCGAGCAGTCCGTACGGGCGCTGGAGCGCGGGGTGGCGGTGTTCTGCCAGAAGCCGCTCGGACGCTCGGCGGAGGAGACGAAGCGCGTGGTGGAGGCCGCGCGCGCGGCGGACCGGCTCCTGGGCGTGGACCTCAGCTACCGCTTCACCACGGGGATGCGGCGGCTGCGCGAGCGCATCCACGGCGGCGCGCTGGGGGACATCTACGCGGTGAACCTCGTCTTCCACAACGCCTACGGACCGGACAAGGCGTGGTTCTACGACCCCAGGCTCGCGGGTGGCGGGTGCGTGATGGACCTGGGCATCCATCTGGTCGACCTGGCGCTCTGGGTGCTCGGCTTCCCCGACGTGCGGCGCGTCTCGAGCCAGCTCTTCACCCAGGGCCGTCCGCTCGGCGGACGAGGGGAGGCCGTGGAGGACTTCGCCGCCGCGCAGCTGGAGCTGGCCAACGGCACCGCCGTCCAGCTCGCCTGCTCCTGGAAGTTGCCTGCCGGGTGCGATGCCGTCATCGAGGTCTCCTTCTATGGCACGAAGGGCGGCGCGGCGTTCCGCAACGTGAATGGCTCGTTCTACGACTTCACCGCGGACCTCTTCTGGGGCACCTCGCGCGAGCGCCTCGCCGAGCCGCCGGAGGCGTGGGGAGGCCGGGCCGTCGTGGACTGGGCGACCCACCTGGCCCAGGGGGCCCGCTTCGACCCGGAATCCGAGCGGCTCATCCAGGTCGCTGGCGCGCTCGACCGCATCTACGGCTGAGCCTATTTGAAAAGTAGGGGCCGGAGACCAACGGGAGAGGTTGGAATTGCTCCGCGTGGTGCTTACCGTCGTGGGGGAGGTCACAATGAGGCGCAAGCAGGTACTCATCACGGGAGGCGCTGGCTTCATCGGTTCGCATCTGGCCGATGAGCTCATCGCTCACGGGTATCGCGTCAGGGCATTGGACGCTTTGCTTCCGCAGGTCCACGGCGAGAGCCGCTCACGTCCGGCGTATCTGAATCCGGACGTGGAGCTCATCGTCGGTGACGTGCGGGACCGCGAGGCGGTGCGGCGCGCACTGGAGGGAGTGGAGGCCGTCTACCACTTCGCCGCGGTCGTGGGCGTGGGCCAGAGCATGTACGAGGTGGCGCATTACACCTCGGTGAACAACCTGGGCACCGCCGTCTTGATGGAAGCACTCATCGAGCGTCCAGTGGAGCGGCTCGTGGTCGCCTCCAGCATGAGCGTCTACGGCGAGGGCCTCTTCCGCACCCCGGAGGGCCAGCTCGTGCCGGGCACCGACCGCACCCTGGAGCAGCTCCAGTCCGGTGACTGGGAGTTGAGGGGCGCGCACGGTGAGGCGCTCGCGCCGCTGCCCACGCCCGAGACGAAGGCACCGGCGCTCTCGTCCGTGTACGCGCTGTCCAAGTACGACCAGGAGCGGCTGTGCCTCATCACCGGCCGCGCCTACGACATCCCCACGGTGGCGCTGCGCTTCTTCAACGTCTACGGCCCGCGTCAGGCGCTCTCCAATCCCTACACCGGGGTGCTCGCCATCTTCGCCTCGCGGCTGATGAACGGGAATGCACCGCTCATCTTCGAGGACGGGATGCAGCAGCGGGACTTCGTGAACGTGCACGACGTGGCCCGCTGCTGCCGGCTGGCGCTCGAGGTCGCGGACGCGGCCGGGCATGTGCTCAACATCGGAAGCGGACGCGCGGTCACCGTGCGCGAGGTGGCCAGGGCCCTCGGCGAAGTCATGGGCAAGCCGCACATCCGGCCGGCGGTGACGGGCAAGTACCGCATGGGCGACATCCGCCACTGCTTCGCCGACATCACCCAGGCCCGTCGGGTGCTGGGCTACGAGCCCCAGGTCGAGTTCCAGGCCGGCTTGGCCGAGCTGGCGCATTGGCTCGAGGGACAGGTGGCCACGGACCGGGTGGCCGAGGCGAGGGCGGAGCTCGAGGCTCGAGGGCTGACCGTATGAGCAAGACACGAGCGGGTCGGAAGAACGGTCACGAGAAACGGGTGGTCATCTTCGGGGGCGCCGGGTTCATCGGCTCCAACGTGGCGGACCACTACCTGAGCGAGGGCCGCCGGGTGCTGGTGTTCGACAACGTGTCGCGCGCCGGCGTGGAGCGGAACCTGCGCTGGCTCAAGTCGCGCCACGGCGAGCTGCTCGGCGTGGAGGTGGCGGACATCCGGGACGAGGAGTCGGTGCGGCGGGCGGTGCGCAACGCCGAGGAGGTCTTCCACTTCGCGGCCCAGGTGGCGGTGACCACCAGCCTCGAGGGCCCGGTGCACGACTTCGAGGTGAACGCGCGCGGCACGCTCAACGTCCTGGAGGCCCTGCGGGCCATGGATGAGCCGGCCCCGCTCCTCTTCACCTCGACCAACAAGGTCTACGGCGGGCTGCCAGGGCTGGAGCTCGTCCAGGATGGCCGCCGCTACGGGCCCCGGGACGAGGAGACCCGCTCCCACGGCATCAGCGAGCGCTGCCCGCTCGACTTCGAGAGCCCCTACGGTTGCTCCAAGGGCACGGCGGACCAGTACGTGCTCGACTACGGGCGCTCCTTCGGGTTGAGGACGGCGGTGTTCCGGATGAGCTGCATCTACGGCCCGCGACAGTTCGGCACCGAGGACCAGGGCTGGGTGGCGCACTTCCTCATCCGCGCGCTCCAGGGCCAGCCCATCACCCTCTATGGTGATGGCAAGCAGGTGCGCGACATCCTCTTCATCGAGGATCTGGTGCGCGCCTTCCGCCTGGCGCAGGCCCACATCGACAAGCTCCGGGGACAGGCCTTCAACATCGGCGGTGGCCCGCAGCGCACCGTGAGCCTGCTGGAGCTGCTCGAGCTGATCGCCCAGCGCACCGGGCGGGCTCCCGAGGTCCGTTTCGAGGACTGGCGCACCGGAGATCAGCGCTACTACGTGTCCGACACCCGGAAGTTCCAGGAGGCCACCGGCTGGGCGCCGCAGGTGGGCGTGGAGCAGGGCGTGAGCCGGCTGCACACGTGGCTGGAGGAGCTGGCCGAGGAGCGGACGAGCAAACCCGCCACGACAGGAGAGCCGCTTGAAGCCTTCGCGGGGTAGGGTCTTGATGACCGCCGACACGGTGGGCGGCGTGTGGACCTATGCGCTCGAGCTCTGCCAGGCACTCGCCGTGGAGGGCGTGCGGGTGGAACTCGCGACCCTGGGGGCACCGCTGTCGTCCGCGCAGTGGGAGGAAGCGCGGGCGGTTCCAGGACTCTCCCTCCACGAGAGCAGCTACCAGCTCGAGTGGATGGAGGAGCCGTGGGAGGACGTGCGGGCCTCCGGGGAGTGGCTCCTCGGACTGGAGGCGCGGCTGGCTCCCGACATCATCCACCTCAATGGGTATTGCCACGGCGCGCTTCCCTGGCGGGCGCCGGTGCTGATGGTGGCGCACTCGTGTGTCCTCTCGTGGTGGGAGGCCGTCAAGGGAGAGCCCGCTCCCGGGCGCTACACGCGCTATGCACAAGAGGTGGCGCGGGGGTTGCGCGCGGCGGCGCGGGTGGTGGCGCCCAGCGAGGCGATGCTCGCCGCCGCCGAGCGGCACTACGGCCCCTTGCGCTCGACGCGCGTCATTCCCAACGCGAGGCGGGCGGAGTCCTTCCCGCCCGGTCCCAAGGAGCCCTTCGTGCTCGCGGTGGGCCGGCTGTGGGACGAGGCGAAGAACCTCGCCGCGCTGGAGGCTGTTGCTCCGCGGCTCCCGTTCCCGGTGCGGGTGGCGGGGGAGACGCAGCACCCCGGAGGGGGCTCGGACGCGAGAGCCCGCCAGGTGCAACCGCTCGGGCGGCTCACGTCGGAGGAACTGGCCGCTTGGATGGCCCGGGCCGCCATCTATGCGCTGCCCGCGCGGTACGAGCCCTTCGGCCTGTCCGTGCTGGAGGCCGCGCTCGCCGGTTGCGCGCTGGTGCTCGGGGACATTCCCAGCCTGCGCGAGGTGTGGGGCGACGCCGCGCTCTTCGTGCACCCGGACGACGGGGAGGGCCTGGCCGAGGCGCTCCAGGGCCTGATGGCGAATCCCGCCGAGCGCGAGCACCTCGCTGCCCGGGCCCGTGCGCGTGCCCTCACCTTCACGCCCCGCCGCATGGCGGAGGCCTACCTGGAGCTCTACGCGCGGGTCCAACCCGCGCTCCGCGCTTCCTGACGACCGGAGACCCGACCGCCCATGCGTATCGTCTTCTTCTGTCACTCCCTTCTGTCCGACTGGAACCACGGCAACGCGCACTTCCTGCGGGGCGTGGTGACGGAGCTCGCACTGCGTGGCCACGAGGTGCGTGTCTTCGAGCCCGCGGATGCCTGGAGCCTGCGGAACCTCCTGGCCGAGCCCCTCGGGCAGGCGGCGCTGGAGGAGGTGCGGACCCTCTACCCGCACGTGGTTCCCGAGCGCTATGTGCTCGACACGTTGGACATGGACCGCGCGCTCGAGGGGGCCCACCTCGTCATCGTCCACGAGTGGAGCGCATCGGAGCTGGTGAAGCGTCTGGGCGAGCGGCGCGTGGCGGGCGGCACCTTCCGGCTGCTCTTCCATGACACCCACCATCGCAGCGTGAGCGTCCGGGAGGAGATGGCCCGCTACGCGCTCACCCACTATGACGGGGTGCTCGCCTTCGGCGAGGTCATCCGGCGCATCTACCTCGAGGCGGGGTGGACCCGCCAGGCGTGGACGTGGCACGAGGCCGCCGATGCGCGCGTGTTCCGCCCGCGGTCGCACGTGGCGCCGGAGAGGGACATCGTCTGGGTGGGCAACTGGGGCGACGAGGAGCGCACCGCGGAACTCCACGAGTTCCTGTTGGACCCGGTGAAGGCGCTCGGCTTGAAGGCCCGCGTCCATGGCGTGCGTTACCCGGACACCGCGCGCGCGGCCCTCGCGGAGTCCGGCATCGAGTACGCTGGCTGGCTGCCCAACCACCGCGTGCCGGTGGCCTTCGCCCAGGCGCGGGTGACGGTACACGTGCCGCGCCGGCCCTACACCCAGGCGCTGCCCGGCATCCCCACCATCCGCCCCTTCGAGGCGCTCGCCTGCGGGATTCCCCTGGTGACGGCGCCATGGTCGGACGCGGAGGGGCTCTTCACCCCGGGCCAGGACTTCCTCGTCGCCGCCAATGGCCAGGAGATGCGACGCCACCTGCGCGCGTTGCTCTCCGACGAAGGCCTGCGGCGCGAGTTCGCCGAGCACGGGCGGCGCACGGTGCTCGCGCGACACACGTGCGCGCACCGGGTGGAGGAGTTGCTGCGCGTCTGCCAGCAGCTGGGTCTTGGCACTTCGGAACTGAACCCGATGGCACAGGAAAGGGTCATCGCATGAGCAAGGGTCCGCGCATCGCCTTCTTCGGCTCCAGCCTGGTCTCCGCCTACTGGAACGGAGCGGCCACCTACTACCGTGGCATCATCCGCGCGCTGCACGAGCGCGGGCACCGCGTCACCTTCTACGAGCCGGACGCCTACGAGCGCCAGCAGCACCGCGACATGCCGGATCCGGACTGGGCGCGCTCGGTCGTCTACTCCGCCCAGGGCACCGAGGCGCTGGAGCGCTGCCTCGAGGAGGCGGGTGACTCGGACGTGGTGGTGAAGGCCAGTGGCGTCGGCGTGTTCGACGCGCTGCTGGAGGCCCGCGTGCTCGACCTGCGGCGTCCTGGCACCCAGGTGGTGTTCTGGGACGTGGATGCGCCAGCCACGCTCGAGCGCGTGGAGAAGGACCCGAGCGACCCCTTCCGAGCCCTCATTCCCCGCTACGACCACATCCTCACCTACGGGGGTGGTGAGCCGGTGGTGTCCGCGTACCGGGCGCTCGGCGCGAAGGCGTGCGTGCCCATCTACAACGCGCTGGACCCCAGCACCCACCACCCGGTGGCGGCGGACGCCCGCTTCGCGGGGGACCTGGCCTTCCTGGGCAACCGGCTGCCGGACCGCGAGGCGCGCGTGGAGGCCTTCTTCCTCAGGGCGGCGGAGCTGCTGCCACGGTCGCGCTTCCTGCTCGGAGGCAGCGGCTGGGGGGATCGCTCGCTGCCCCACAACGTGAAGTACCTCGGTCATGTCTACACGCAGGACCACAACGCGCTGAACTGCTCGGCGCGGGCGGTGCTCAACATCAACCGCGACAGCATGGCCCGCTTCGGCTTCTCGCCGGCCACGCGGGTGTTCGAGGCCGCCGGAGCGGGCGCCTGCCTCATCACCGACGCCTTCAAGGGCGTGGAGCTCTTCCTGGAGCCGGGCCGTGAAATCCTGGTGGCCCACTCGGGCGAGGAGGTCGCCGAGCACGTGCGCAAGCTGACCGAGTCCGAGGCCCGGCGCATCGGTCAGGCGGCGCTCGAGCGCGTGCTGTCCGAGCACACCTACGCGCATCGCGCCTCGAAGGTGGAGGAAGTGCTCGGCTTCACGAAGAGCGGTGCTCGCGGGCGGGTGGCTTGATTCATGGAGACGGGGCGGATGCGAATCGTCATTCTCGGGTTGTCCATCACGTCCAGCTGGGGCAACGGACACGCCACCACCTACCGGGGGCTGGTGCGCGAGCTCGTGCGGCGTGGACACGAGGTGCTCTTTCTCGAGCGGGATGTGCCCTGGTACGCCTCCAACAGGGATCTGCCGCAGCCACCCTTCGGACGCACCGAGCTGTATGCGAGCCTCGACGATTTGAGGGAGCGCTTCTCGGGCGAGGTGCGCGGCGCGGATCTGGTCGTGGTGGGCTCGTACGTCCCCCAGGGCGTGGAGGTGGGCGCCTGGGTGCAGCGTATCGCCCACGGTGTCACGGCCTTCTACGACATCGACACGCCCGTGACCCTGGCCAGGCTGGCGCGCAAGGACTTCGAATACCTCTCGCCCGAGCTCATTCCGGGCTACCAGCTCTACCTGTCCTTCACGGGCGGGCCCACGCTCCAGTCCATCGAGCGTGAGCTCGGCTCCCCCGCGGCCCGGGCGCTCTACTGCGGTTGCGATCCCGAGCTGTACACCCCACAGCAGCGCGAGTCCCTCTGGGACCTCGGGTATCTCGGCACGTACAGCGATGACCGGCAGCCGGTGTTGGACCGGTTGATGCTCGACGCCGCGCGCGCCATGCCCTCCGGCCGCTTCATGGTCGCGGGGCCCCAGTACCCGGCCACCCTCCAGTGGCCCGCCAACGTGTCACGCGTGGAGCATCTGGCTCCTCCCGAGCACTCGGCCTTCTACAACTCCCAGCGCTTCACGCTGAACGTCACTCGCGCGGACATGGTGCGAGCGGGCTACTCGCCGAGCGTGCGGCTCTTCGAGGCAGCCGCATGCGGCGTGCCCATCATCAGCGATGACTGGGCGGGGCTGGACACGCTCTTCGTCCCGGGGAAGGAGATCCTCATCTCTCACTCCGGCGAGGAGACGCTGCGCTACCTCCGGGAGGTGCCGGAGGCGGAGCGCCTGGCCCTCGGAATGAAGGCGCGCGAGCGGGTGCTGGCCGAGCACACCGCGGCCCATCGTGCGGAGACCTTGGAGCAGTACACCCGGGCGGTGGACTCGGGGCGGAAACCCTAGGGCGAGGCGGGACTCATGAAGATCGCGGTCATTGGAACGGGGTACGTGGGGCTGGTGGCGGGCACCTGTTTCGCTGAATCGGGGCATGACGTCACGTGCATCGACGTGGACCAGAAGAAGATCCAGGCGCTGCGCAACGGGCGGATTCCCATCTACGAGCCGGGCCTGGAGGAGCTGGTCCACCGCAACATCGCCGCGCGGCGGTTGCACTTCACCGACGAGCTGAAGGCCGCGGTGGGCCCCGCGCAGGTGGTGTTCATCGCCGTGGGGACGCCCGAGGACGTGACGGGGCGCGCGGACCTCCAGTATGTGCTCACCGCCGCCGAGCAGGTGGGCAAGGCGCTGCGCCACTACACCGTCATCGTGGACAAGAGCACCGTGCCGGTGGGCACCGCCGACCTGGTGGCCGACGCCGTGGCTCGCAACACCCAGTGCGAGTTCGATGTCGTCTCCAACCCCGAGTTCCTCAAGGAGGGCGCGGCGCTGGAGGACTTCCTCAAGCCGGATCGGGTGGTCATCGGCACCCACTCGGAGCGGGCACGCAAGCTCATGGGCGAGCTGTACGCGCCCTTCGTGCGCACCGGCAATCCCATCCTCTTCATGGACACGCGCTCGGCAGAGCTGACGAAGTACGCGGCCAACGCGATGCTCGCCACGCGCATCTCCTTCATGAACGACATCGCCGCCCTGTGCGAGCGCGTGGGCGCCGACGCGGAGCTGGTTCGCAAGGGCATGGGCTCGGACAAGCGCATCGGCTACTCGTTCCTGTACCCGGGCATTGGCTATGGCGGCAGCTGCTTCCCCAAGGACGTGAAGGCGCTGATGGCCACGGCGCGGGACATGGGGCTGGAGTTCGAGCTGCTGCGCGCCGTGGAGAACACCAACGCGCGGCAGAAGCGCTGCCTGCTCTCCAAGGCCCTGAGACACTACGGCGACGTCTCCAACCGCACCTTCGCGGTGTGGGGCCTGGCGTTCAAGCCGAAGACGGACGACATGCGCGAGGCTCCCTCGGTGGAGCTCATCGAGGGACTGCTGGGCAAGGGCGCGCGCGTGCAGTGCCATGACCCGGTGGCGGCGGAGGTCGCGCGGCGCTACTTCGGCGACCGCGTGCGCTACGCCCCCACCTGCTACGACGCGGCGGAGGGCGCCGACGGGCTCTTCCTGGTGACGGAGTGGAACGAGTTCCGCCACCCGGACCTGCAGCGGCTCAAGGCAGTGATGAAGAGCCCGGTCATCTTCGACGGCCGCAACATCCTGGACCCGCGGAGCGCTCGCGAGGAGGGCTTCACCTACTTCGGCATCGGCCGCGGGTAGCTGTCCGTCGAGATGGCACGGACGGCCGCGAGGTACTCGTCCCCGCGCCGCTCGGCGAAGAGGTCCAGCACCAGCATCAGCGAGGCCTGCATCACCAGCCCCACGCCAATGCCGTACACCAGCTCCTTCTGGCGGAAGGCGTACGTGAGCGCCACGCCCACCAACAGCAGGGCGATTTCAATCCCCTTGTAGAGGGCGAAGTTGCGCATCACCACCTCCATGCGGGGCACCTCCGCCAGCTGGAAGGCCGAGGGCGACGAGGCCAGCTGCGCCGTGAGCGCCGCCACCTGCGCGTCGGTGCGGAAGGCCACCGTGCCGCCCACCACCAGCTGGATGAGGCCCACGGCGATGAGCGGCCAGGCCATGCCCCGGTACGAGGAGCCCGTCCGCAGCAGCCACACCGAGGCGCCCAGTGCCACCAC
>Ga0216309_1000141_pt1 | contig 12882 bp, 8 predicted proteins | sample Total_DNA_C_FD_161284 | JGI IMG/M metagenome (GOLD analysis project Ga0216309, IMG submission 161284) | Terrestrial sediment cell enrichment communities for BONCAT metagenomics from Utah, United States - Total_DNA_C | ecosystem: Environmental > Terrestrial > Deep subsurface > Rock core/Sediment ...
CCCCCCCCCCGCTCCTCATTTATCCGGGGTGTGGCTCCGAGGGCTACAGCCGGACGTACTCGAACTCGAAGGGCTTGCCCTTGATGCCGACGGCCGGCGGGGCGATCCAGTTGGCGATCTTGCCCGGCTCGGTGACGGGCTGCATCAGGCTGCCGACGTACTCGCGGTCCGCGCGCGTGGGGAGCCACTCGTCCTTGCGCGCCTCGAACTCCTCGGCCGTGATGAGGCGGCCGTCCACGTCGAAGTGCTGGCCGGCGTACTCGCCTACGTGGCGGTGGAAGCGGGTCGAGGGGAGGCGGAGCGTGTGGCCGACGCCCTCCTCGGCGATGTACTTGTTCCAGCGCTCCAGGGCGCGCTCGCAGTCGCGAACGTACTCGCCGCGCAGCACCTCGTTCAGCGCGTTGCGCATCGGTACCTCACGCTCGGAGAGCCGGCCGTCCTCGACCACCGTCAGCGTATAGACGTCTTCGCGGATGAGGTGGTCTGTGTACTTCTTCTGCTCCTGGTAGCGACCCTTGAGGCCGGCGGCGAAGAAGTCTGCGGCGTTCGAGCTGATCTCGCCGCCGAAGAGGTCGAGCGAGTAGGAGAACCAGTAGTTGATGTAGCGCTGGATGATGTCGAAGGGGATGGCGCCCAAGGCGCGGACGTCCTCGTTCGGGTTCTCCTTCATCAGCTGCGCCGTGCGGCGGACGACGCGCCCGACGCCCGTCTCGCCGACGAAGAGGTGATGCGCCTCCTCTGTGAGCATGAACTGGCAGGTGCGCGCCAGCGGCTCGAAGCCCGACTCGGCGAGGGCCGAGAGCTGGTACTTGCCGTCGCGGTCGGTGAACATCGTGAAGCAGAAGAAGTTGAGCCAGTCGTCGCAGGGCTGGTTGAAGGCTTCGAGAATCCTCGGCTTGTCGGGGTTCCCCGAGCGGCGCTCAAGCAGCGCATCGGCCTCGTCGCGCCCGTCGCGGCCGAAGTAGCCGTGAAGCAGATAGACCATCGCCCAGAGGTGGCGTCCCTCCTCGACGTTAACCTGGAAGAGGTTGCGGAGGTCGTAGAGCGAAGGGCAGGTCTGGCCGAGCAGGCGCTGCTGCTCGACCGAGGCGGGCTCGGTGTCGGCCTGCGTGACGACGATGCGGCGCAGGGCGTTGCGGAACTCGCCGGGCACCTCCTGGTATGCGGGCTGCCCCGCGTTGTCGCCGAAGCCGACGCGCGCGTCGGGCTCGGCCGGCTTGAGGAAGATGCCCCAGCGGTAGTCAGGCATCCTCACGTAATCGAAGTGCGCCCAGCCGTCGGCCTCGACGCTGACGGCCGTGCGCAGCCAGACGTCCTTCTCCTGGAAGCCTTCGGGGCCCATCTCGCGCCACCAGTCGAGGTAGTTCGGCAGCCACTTCTCCAGCGCCCGCTGGAGCCGCTTGTCGCCCGAAAGGTTGACGTTATTAGGAATGCGCTCGTGTAACTCCATGGTCTTTATGAAGGCTCCTCTACCACTCTCATTCTCGCGGCCCGGCGCGCGGCGCGCGCCGGTACTTGGATGCGCCCCGCGCCCCCCGCACTGCCAGCGCCGCCCGGCAAACGCGTCAAGGGAGTCTGGCGGAAAAGGCGCGCCGGGTCTGTGACGGCCGTCACGGCTTCACGTCCTCTTGTAGTCAAACTGCGGCTGGGTGGGCTTGCCGTAGTTTGTCAGGGCGCCCTGCGGGCCGACGGCGTTGGGGCGCTGGAAGATCCAGTTCTGCCACGCGGTCAGGCGGCCGTAAATCTTGGTGTCCATCGTCTCGGGGCCAGCGAAGCGCAGCGACGCCTCCATGCCCGTCAGCGCATCGGGCGAGAGCGAGGTGCGCTCCTCGACGGCGACGCGAATCTCGTCCTCCCAGTCGAGGTCGTCGGGCGCGAAGGTGACGAGGCCCAGTTCCTCGGCGTCTTCGGTGTCGAAGCTCCTGTCCAGGCCGAAAATCTCTTCGAGCTTCTGCGGCTCCGCGAGGAAGCGCGACTGGAGGCGCGTCAGCCCGTTCGACATCGCGAGCGCGCCCGCGTTCAACTCGCTCACGGCCATCTCTACGGGGCGGTCGGGGTCGTTGAGCATGTAGCTGCGGTCGGAGGCGAGGAGGAGTTCGAGCAGGTTGCCAGCGAAGCAGCTCCCGGGCTCGGCGAGCGCGAAGAAGCTCTTGGCCGTCAGGTCGAGCCGGCGCAGGACCCTCCCCATGTGAAGGATGATCTCGCGGACGAGCCAGTGGTCGCGGTGCTCGACGAGCGTGCGGTCCACGGCGAGCACCGGGTCCATCTCGCCCTCGGTGCGCAGCAGCACGAGCCCCGTCTCCGGCTCGTTCATGCGCAGGTGGAGCAGCGCGTCGTCCAGCTCGCGGTAGGCGCGAAGCGGCCAGTAAGAGTCGCCGAGCGCTTGAATCTCCTCGGTGGTCGTGGGCGAATCCGAAGCGGGGCCGCGCACCGTCAGCTCGGCGTGGCGCGCCTCGCGGTTGAGCTTGAGCGAGACGTATTTGTACTCGCGCCCGGCCTCGCCCGATTCGACTTCGAGCGGGCCCAAGCGGATGCCGGGGCCGGCCTCGCGCCCCTCCGACTCGCGGAGGATTTCGCGGACGCGCCCCTCGACGCCCTCCTGGAACTTGCTCGTCGGGAAGTGGCCGTCGATGAGTCCCCACTCCTCGGCGCGCTTGGCCTTGAGCCCCTCGGCCAGCGTCGAGAAGACGTCGGCGCGGTCGCGGCGCACCTTGCGCTTGTCGACGAGGCGCGTGAGCCCGCCCGTGCCCGGCAGCACCCCGAGGAGCGGCACTTCCGGGAGCGAGACGGCCGAGTTACCGTCGTCGACGAGGTAAATCTCATCGCAGGCGATGGCCAGCTCGTAGCCGCCACCCGAGGCCGTCCCGTTCAGGGCGGCGACGTAGCGCTGGCCCGAGTTGGCCGAGGCGTCCTCGATGGAGCAGCGCGTCTCGTTCGTGTACTTGCAGAAGTTGACCTTGAAGCCGTGCGCCGAGGTGCCGAGCATGTAGATGTTGGCGCCGGCGCAGAAGATGCGGGGCTTGAGGCTGCGGACGACGACGACGCGCACCTCCGGGTGCTCGAAGCGCAGGCGGGAGACGGCGTCGGCCAGCTCGATGTCGACGCCGAGGTCGTAGGAGTTGAGCTTCAGCTTGTAGCCGTCGGCGAGGGTCTCGTCCTCCTGCACGTCCATCGAGAGCGTGGCGACGGCGCCTTCGATCTCAAGCTTCCAGTGCCGGTAACGCTCCGGCGAGGTCTCGAAGTTAATCATTCCGGTCAAACTAACTCCTACAGTGATGAATTGGTCATGGGCACGAAACCGCAATTATACCCGCTCGGCCGCCGGAATGCATCGCCGCAACCCGCCCCCGCCCGGCCGCGCGGGGCGAAAGTGTAAGGGCGCGGGACGTTCGTAAACGTCCCGCGCCCTCCTCCGTCACGTCCTTGCCGGACGGCGTTTAGCGATTCGCGTTGCGGTTCGCGTTCGCGTTGCGGTTGCCATTGGCGTTGCGGTTACCGTTACCGTTACCGTTGCCGTTCATCTTGCTGACGCCGTCGGTGTTCTTGTTGCCGTTGTCGTTCGTCAGCACGCCCACGTTGGACGGGGCGCTGTTGGCGTTCAAGTTCTTCGGCACGTTGGCGTTCGTGTCGACAACGCCGTCGCGGGTGGCGTTGCCGTTGGCGTTGCCGTTATTCGCGTTGGTGTTCGAGTCGCCGCCGCCGCAGGCCGCGCCCAGCGTCGCCATCCCGAGCAGGCAGAGTAAAGTTAGTGTTCGTCGCATCTTTTCTCCAGGGCTGTTAAGACCGTGTCCGACGGCGCGGCTTATCGGTAGACCTCTTCGCCGCGGTGGCCCTTCCACTCGCGCTCGAAGTACTCCGCGTCCTCGTCCGAGCGGGGCGTCACGCCCATGACGATGCCGCCCTCCTTGAGCCCCTTCTCGTAGTGCTTGACGCGCTCCTCGGGGATGCCGGCGCCGACGAGGGCGCCGATGATGCCGCCCGTCGCGCCGCCCGCGCCCGCGCCCGCAAGACCCGCGGCGATGGGGCCGGCGACGAGGAGGCCGAGGCCGGGAAGCGCCAGCGTCGTGCCGATGGCGGCGATGGCCGCGAGGGTTGCGCCGACGGTGCCGCCGATGGCCGCGCCCGTGCCCGCGCCTTCGAGGGCCTTGTTGCCCAACTCCGTCTCCTTGCCGTCACTCGTGAAATGCTTGTTGCGCGTCTCGTCCGACATCAGTAAGTTGACGTCATCATCTTTATAGCCGCGGGTGGTGACCGAGCTGTAGGCGCGCTCGGCGCTCTCCCTGTCTCTAAACAGTCCGGTGACCATCCTCGAACGTCCCGTCGCTGAACCTGTGTTTTCCGCCATTGATGTTCTCCCCTTTAAAGGTAATTAAGTGAATGTCGCGCCGGAATTCCTGGTTTAGATACACCAACATCCCCGGCGGGGGCAGGATTCCAACCTTCGGACAGTATGGTTTTAGTGTCCGAAACATTAGCTGTCACAGGGTATGTGCAAAAGAGGTGCCACCCGCCGGCGGGCGGCCTCTTCCCGCGCGAAAATCTTCGGCGGGAGCGCCGGCGAGACGAGAGGAGGAGAGGAAGGTATCTAGTCCGCGCCGGCGTCTGCAACTCGCACGCCGGCGCGGACTGCGGAAATCCTTCGGCCTCAGCCGCGCAACTCGGCCGCGGGCAGCAGGCGCGGCGGTTGGCGGTGGCGCGTCGCCTGCTCGAAGGCGTAGGCGAGGCCGATGAGCCTGGCGTCGCTGAAGGCGCGGCCGAAGAAGGAGATGCCCACGGGCAGGCCGTAGACGTAGCCGGCCGGCACCTGCACGTTCGGGTAGCCGGCGACGGCCGCCGGGCTGGAACTGCCGCCGGTGAAGTGGTCGCCGTTGAGGAGGTCGGTCGTCCAGGCGGGCCCGCCCGTGGGAGCGACCAGCGCGTCGAGCCTGTGCTTCGTCATCACGGCGTCGATGCCCTGCGCGCGCGAGAGCGTCTTGCTCGTCCTGAGCGCCTTGAGGTAGGCGGCTTCGGTGAGCGGGCCCTTGGCCTCGGAGCGGATGAAAAGCTCCTGGCCGAAGTAGGGCATCTCACGCTCGCGGTTGCGCTCGTTGAAGTCGATGAGCGCCTTCAGCGTGCGCGGGTGATCGCCCGGCGGGAGCGAGGCGAGGTACCGGTTGATGTCGGCCTTGAACTCGTAGAGCAGCACCTCGAACTCGGCGGCGTCGAACTTGCCGTGCGTCGGGAGGTCGGCCGGGTCGACGACGGTCGCACCCTCACGCTTCAAGACCTCGATGGCGTCGGCCATCAGCCGGTCGACGCGGTCGTTGAAGCCGAAGAACTTTCGCGCGACGCCGATGCGCGCGCCGCGCAACGCCGCGGGGTCGAGCGAGGCGTTGAAGTCCGTCCGCGCGAGGCGCGCGCCCTCGCGCGTCAGCGGGTCGCGCGGGTCAGCGCCCGCCAGGACGGTGAGCAGCGCGGCGGCGTCGGCCACGGTGCGCGCCATCGGGCCGGCGGTGTCCTGGCTGTGCGAGATGGGGATGATGCCGGAGCGGCTGACGAGCCCGAGCGTGGGCTTGATGCCGACGATGCCGCAGGCCGAGGCCGGGCAGACGATGGAGCCGTCGGTCTCGGTGCCGACGCCGACGAGCGCGAGGTTGGCCGAGACGGCCGCGCCCGAGCCGCTCGAAGAGCCGCAGGGGTTGCGGTCGAGCGCGTAAGGGTTGCGGGTCTGGCCGCCGCGCGCGCTCCAGCCGCTCGAAGAGTGCGTCGAGCGGAAGTTGGCCCACTCGCTCAGGTTGGTCTTGCCGATGATGACTGCGCCGGCCTCGCGCAGCCGCGCGACGATGAAGGCGTCCTGCCGCGGCCTGGCGTTGACGAGCGCGAGCGAGCCGGCAGTCGTCAGCATCCGGTCGGCCGTGTCGATGTTGTCCTTGATGATGACGGGGATGCCGTGGAGCGGCCCACGCACGCGCCCCTCTTTGCGCTCGCGGTCGAGGGCTTCGGCGATGCGGACGGCCTCGGGGTTCGTCTCGATGACTGAGTTGAGGGCGGGCCCCCGGCGGTCGATGCGCTCGGTGCGTTCGAGGTACATCTCGGTGAGGCGGCGCGACGAGACGCGCCCCGAGGCCATCGCCGCCTGCGCATCGCGCACCGTCAGCTCCTCCCAGTCGAACTTGCCGCCCTGAGGCCGCGGCTCTCCGGCCAGCAGCGCCAGCGTGCGCGCCGCGGCGCCCGAAGGGGCGGCGCCGGCCGCCGCCGCCGCGGCCAGCCCGCCGAGCACGCCCGCACGCATGAACTCCCTGCGGCTCACCCCGGAGCCTTCGCGTCGTCTACGCGCCATGTTGGTTCCAGCCTCTCTTCGCGTGGTAAAAGTTTTCGAGGAGCGATGTGGCTTCAGAGCATCTCGCAAGGCGGGCGGAAAAGCAACATGAAAAATTTCAACCTTTGCCTGCTCGGCTACGGCAACGTCGGCGGCGCGCTCGTCAGGCTGCTGCGGGAGAAGCGCGAGGAGGTGCGGCGGGAGTTCGGCGTCGAGTGGCGCGTGACGGGTCTCGCCTCGCGCCGCATGGGGTGGCTCGCCGCGCCCGAAGGGTTCGAGGAGTCGGAGCTACTAGGCGGCCCCGTCTTCCGGCGCAAGCCCCCACGCCCGGAGAACGTCGAGGAGTGGCTCGCGGCCGCGCGCTGCGACGTGCTCTTCGAGACGACGTCTCTCGAACCGTTGACGGGCGAGCCCGCGATCTCGCACGTGCGGGCGGGGCTGCGGCACGGCGCGCACGTCGTCACGGCCAACAAGGGCACCATCGTCCACGCCTACCGCGAGCTGTCGGAGCTTGCGCGCGCGCGCGGCCGCCGCTTCATGTTCGAGGCGACGGTGGCCGACTGCCCCGTCTTCTCGCTCTTCCGCGGCTCGCTGCCCGCCGCGCGCCTGCTCTCCTTCAAGGGCATCTTCAACTCAACGACGAACGTCGTCCTCGAAGCGCTGGCCGCGGGCGGCACGTTCGAGGAAGGCGTCGGCCGCGCGCAGGCGCTCGGCATAACCGAGACCGACCCGGCGCACGACGTCGACGGCTGGGACTCGGCCGTTAAGACCTGCGCGCTGGCCAACGTCCTGATGGGCGCGGACCTCAGACCCGCGGACGTGCCCCGGGAAGGGATTCGCGGGTTGAGTAGGGAAGAGGTGCGGGCGGCGCACGCGGAGGGGCGCCCCTTCAAACTGGTCGCGCGCGCGCGGCGCGAGGGGGGCGGGCTCGTCTCGGCCTCAGTGCGGCCAGAACGGGTCGAGCCGCGCGGCCCCTTCGCCGCCGTCGAAGGCACGACGCTCGCCGTCGACTTCGAGCTGGACGTGCTGCCCGGCCTCACCGTCGTCGCGCGCGACCCGAACCTGAAGAGCACCGCCTACGGCCTGCTCGCAGACTTCCTCAACGCCGTCGGCTAAGACCGCTAGGCGCCGCGCGCGACCTCGCCGACGCCTTCGATGAGGCGCTCGACCTCCTCACGCGAGGTGTAGCAGGCGCAGCCGGCGCGCACCAGCCCCTCGGGCGCGAGGTCGAGCCGTTCGACGACCGTCGCCGCGTAGAAGTCGCCATGCGAGAGGAAGAGCCCGCGCGCGGCCAGGCGGCGCGCGACCTCGGTCGAGGCCATGCCTTCGACCGTGAAGGCCACCGTCGGCGTGCGCGGCTCGCCCGGCGCGGGCCCGTAGAGCCTCACGCCTTCCAGCCCCGACAGCCCCTCCCACATCAACCTCGTCAGCTCGGCCGCGCGTTCGTGCAGCGCCCCGAAGGAGGCGCCGAGGCGCTCGCGCCGCGTCTCGCCCGGGGCGAGCGAGGCGAGGAAGTCGACGGCGGCCGCCGTGCCGACGATGCCTTCGTGATTCTGCGTCCCGGTCTCGGCGACCTCGGGCGCGTAGTCGGGCGCGGGCTGAAGCTTCGGGAAGGGGAGCGACTCCAGCAGCTCTTGCCGGCAGAACATTGCGCCCGCGTGCGGCCCGTAGAACTTGTAGGCCGAGCAGACGAGGAAGTCGCACCCGAGCGCACGCACGTCGGCCAGGCGGTGCGGCGCGTAGTGGACGGCGTCGACGAAGAGGTACGCCCCGAACTCGTCCGCCAGCCGTCGTGCCCGCGAGAGATCGGTCAGCGTGCCGAGCGCGTTCGAGGCCGCGCCGACGGCCAGGAGCCGCGTCCGCGCACCCACCTTCCGCTCGAAGTCCTCCCAGTCGACGGCATAGGTCTCGGTGTCGAGCGCAACCACCCTGACCTTGACGCCGCGCTCGCGCTCGAGCGCCTGCCACGGCGCGACGTTGGCATGGTGGTCGAGCTCGGTGACGACGATCTCATCGCCCGGCTCGAAGGTGCGGCCGAGCGTGCGCGAGAGGTGGAAGGCGAGCGTCGTGGCGTTCGCGCCGAAGACTATCTCCCGCGGGGACGCGCCGACGAAATCCGCCACCGACTCGCGCGAGCGCTCCAGCAGCTCGTCCGTCTCGGCGCTCGAAGGGTAGTCCCAGTGTGTGTTGGCGTTGTGCCGGTAGAGGTAGTCGGTCATCGCCTCGACGACGGCGCGCGGGACCTGCGTCCCGCCGGGGCCGTCGAAGTAGGCGACCGGCCGACTGCCGTGCCGGCGTTCGAGCGCGGGGAAGTGCGACCTGATCTCCCGGGTGTCGGCGACTTCCGGAGCCGCCCGCCGTGCCGTGTTGTTCATAAGCGTTTCGAGCGACGGATTATACCCGAGATGATTTTTCCCGCCACGCGCGTGCGTGAGTCCCCCGGCGCGGGATTCCTGCGCGCCCCGGTGCGGGGCCAACTTACTCAGCCCCGGGCGGTCGTTCCCCGCCTTCGCATCAACCCCCCGGGGCACGTCCTTAAGTGCCTTCGTGAAGAAACTGTGACAAATGACACGTTATTAACGCTTGTAATTTTCTTACATTAGGATTATTGTTCTGCGTCACCAATAATTTACGGGTGGAGCAATATTGATGGGCGGGATGAAGCAGCTTTCGGTTCTACGGACACAGTTGGAAGACCCGACGCTCGACGCGGAGGGGCTTTTGCTGCTGCGCTGCCGCCTTTCGAGGCGGCTGGTCCTCAACAGCGATTTCGAGGGGGCGCGCGAGGCTCTGGGCGAGTTCTGGCCCGAGGGCGGTCGTCGGCCGTCGGCGGCGGGGCTGAGCGCGCATGCCGAGGCGGAGCTGCTCCTGAGGGTTGGGGTGCTGACGGGCTGGCTCGGGAGCGTGGAGCAGAGGGTTCAGACGCAGGAGCGCGCGAAGGACCTCATCGCCGAGAGCCTGAGTCTGTTCGAGGCGCTCGGCGAGACGGCGAAGGCGGCCGAGGCGCAGACCGAACTGGGCTTCTGCTACTGGCGCGAGGGCGCGCTCGACGAGGCGCGCGTGCTGACGCGCGAGGCGCTCGGTCGGCTCGGCGAGGGTGAGGCGGAGCTGCGCGGCTGGGCGCTGGTGCGCGCGGCGCTCGTCGAGCGGACGGCCTTCCGCCTGAACGACGCGCTGATGCTGCTGAACGAGGCCGCGCCGCTCTACGCGTCGAGCGAAGACCACCCGCTGCTCGGCCGCTTCCACCAGACCTTCGGCAACACCCTCCAGTTCCTCGGCGTGGCCGAGCGCCGCGACGACCTCATCGACCGCGCGCTGCTCGAATACACTGCCGCCGGCTTCCACTTCGAGCTTGCGGGCGACACGCCGAACCGCGCGCGCACAGAGAACAACGTCGGCTACCTTCTGCAGCGGCTCGGCAGGTTCGCCGAGGCGCACGAGCACTTCGACCGCGCGGCGGCGCTCTTCGCGTCGCTGGGCGACGGGGCGAGCGTGGCGCAGGTGGACGACAGCCGCGCGCAGTGTCTGCTGGCCGAGGGGCGCTACGCGGAGGCCGAGCGTCTGAGCCGGCGCGCGGTCGCGGCGCTCGGGCGCGGCGACGAGCAGTCCTGGCTGGCCGAGGCGCTCAACACATTGGGCTGCGCGGTGGCGCGGCTCGGCCGCGACGCGGAGGCGCGCGCGACGCTCGAGCGCGCGGCGCTGGTGGGCGAGCGTGCGGGCGACGTCGAGGCGGCCGGCCGCGCGCGGCTTGCGCTCATCGAGGAGCTGGGCGAGAGGCTGGACCCGCGCACGCTGCGGGAGCTTTACGTCGCCGCCGACGAGGGGCTGCGGAAGACGCAGTACGCGGAGGTGGTCGCGCGACTGCGCCGCGCCGCCCGCCGCGTCTTCGAGATTCAGGGAGAGGCCGCCGCGCCTCCGGCGGCGCGCGAGGTGGACGCGAAGGGCGGGCGCGAAGGCGCCGCGGGCGCCGCGGCGCTGATCGCCGCCGCCACCGCGCGCGAGTCTCACGCCGGCGGGGCGGGGGTCGTTTTCGCCCCCGAGGCCGTCGCGGCGCTCGACGCGTCGCTCGAGGCGGCCGGGGGCGAGGCGGAGGCTTTGCGCCGTTCGGTCGAGCGGACGCTCGAAGCGGCCGACGGCGAGGTGTTCGTCGGCGCCGAGGCCGTCGCGGTCGTGCTGCTGCGGCAGAAGAACTCGGGCGAGGGCGGGTACGACTTCGCGCGTCCCTGGGACGGGTTCTCCTTAAAGGCCGAGACGCGGCGGTTCGAGCGGCCTTTCGTCGAGCTGGCGCTGCGCGCCTCGGCGGGGAAGGTCTCGCACGCGGCCAAGCTGCTCGGCTTCGCGCAGGCCAACCAGCTCAACTCTCTGATCAAGACCAAGCACCCGGACCTCCTGGAGGCGCGCACGCCGGTCGTCGGCCGCAAGCGCAGCATCATCGGGAAGGGGAGGGCGCGCCGTAAAAACCCCTCCTGACGGGGGCGGGCCCGCGGGCGTATTAACCCCCGCCGCACGGCCCGGGAAGACACCTCTCTTTCATAGCTTGCGGAGCTTTCATAAAAGGGAACAGACCGCGCTCCGCTCTCGAAGGTGGTCGTCAAGGATTAAAGGAATCAGATCATGCTCAAGCGTTCATGCCTGCCCATCGTTTCACTGCTCGCGTTCGCCCTGTCGATCCTGTGCGCGGGACCTGCGTCCGCACAGTCCGCGCCGTCGGTGCGCGACGGCCTGTGGATGACGAACGGCACCGTCTACGACATGAAGTCGGTCGGCGACACGCTCTACGTTGGCGGGCGGTTCGACTACGTCGGGCCGGCGACCGGGCCTTTCGGCGTCGCCGACGCGGCGGCGGGCTCGGTCGAGGCCGGCTGGCCGAAGATCAACGGGGTGGTCAACGCGGTCGAGCCCGACGGCGCGGGCGGCTGGTACGTCGCCGGCAAGTTCAGCTCGGTCGGCGGCGTCGCCATCTACAACCTCGCGCACATCAGGGCCGACAAGACTCTGGACACCTCCTGGAACCCGAACCCGAGCCACGCGCCTTACACGGACGACGTGAAGGACGTCGAGGTCGCCAACGGCCTGCTCTACGTCTGCGGTGCCTTCACCGAGATCGGCGGGCAGCCGCGTAAAGGTTTGGCGGCGCTCGACGCTGCGAGCGGCGCGGCGACCTCCTGGAACCCGAACCCTTCGGGGACGGTCTACGAGATCGAGGTCATCGGCGAGCGCATCTACGTCGGCGGCCGGATCACGGCCGTGGGGCTTTCGGCGCGCAACGGCGCGGCGGCCTTCGACCTCTCGACGGGCGCGTTGCTCGGCTGGGCGCCCGCGGTGGCTGGCAACCCGAACAACATCTACACGGGCGTCCACGCCTTCGCGGTCTCGGGCGGCACCGTCTTCCTGGGCGGCTGGTTCACCTCCGTGGGGGGGCAGGCGCGCAGCGGCCTCGCGGCCGTCGACGCCGCGACGGGCGCGGTGCTGCCCTGGAACCCGGGCCCGCAGGAGACGTCGAGCGCGGGCACGGGCCCGCACGTCGAGGCGCTGGCCGTCGACGGCGAGACCGTCTACGTCGGCGGGAAGTTCACAGAGATCGGCGGGCTCGGCGTGAGCCACCTCGCGGCCGTCGACGCTGCGACGGGCGCGGTCTCTTCGAGCTGGATCCCGAACCCTTCGCTGGGCGACGAAGGGTTTATCACGGATTACGGCGGGCTCTACGTGAGCACGCTCGCGCTGGCGGACGGCGTTGTCTACGTCGGCGGCGGGTTCAAGAGCATCGGCGGCGAGTCGCGGCGCGGCCTCGCCGCGCTTGACAAGACGACGGGCGCGCCGACGGCCTTCCGCGCCGACGCCGACAACGTGGTGCTCGACTTCGCGGTTGAGGGCGGGCGCGTCGCGGCCGGCGGCTACTTCGCGAGCGTGGGCGGCGTGCGTCGTCGCAACCTGGCGGCCTTCAACCTCCAGACAGGTCGCGCGACCGACTGGAACCCCGACACCGAGTCCACACAGCCGCGCTGGGCGGTCACGGCGCTCGCCACCGACGGCGGCGCGACCATCTACGCCGGCGGCAGTTTCGAGCGCGCCGGCGGCAAGGCGCGCAAAGGTCTGGCCGAGATTAACCGGACGACGGGCGTGGCGACCGACTGGCGTTACACGAACTCCACCAACCCGCCCACCGACATCAGCGACCTCGAAGTGACGGCCTCCGACCTCTACGTCGCGGGCGGCTTCTCGGTCTACAGCGGGACGACGCTGCTCAAGCACCTCATCTCGCTCAGGCGCGCGACGGGCGCGCTCTCGGGCTTCGCGCCGCAGCCCGACGGCGGCGTCGCGGAGATGGTGATCCACGACGGCGCGCTCTACGTGGGCGGCTCGTTCCGGAACATCGCGGGGCAGCCGCGCACACACCTCGCGGCCTTCGACCTCTCGACGCACACGCTGCGCGGCTGGAAGACCAACTTCAACCCCAACTCCAACTACAACATGACCGGCGTCTACGCGCTGGCCGTCGCGGGCGGCAGGGTCTTCGCCGGCGGCCGCATGCCGGAGGTGCTCGAATCGCCGAGCCCCGGCGCCCCGCCCGTCGAGTATCACTA
>Ga0216309_1000142_pt1 | contig 12880 bp, 11 predicted proteins | sample Total_DNA_C_FD_161284 | JGI IMG/M metagenome (GOLD analysis project Ga0216309, IMG submission 161284) | Terrestrial sediment cell enrichment communities for BONCAT metagenomics from Utah, United States - Total_DNA_C | ecosystem: Environmental > Terrestrial > Deep subsurface > Rock core/Sediment ...
CCCCCAAGGTGGAGCCGAAGCCGGTGGAGACGAAGGTGGCCGAGAGCAAGCCCGCTCCCGCGCCCGGCAAGGTGGAGCCCGCTCCCACGCCTACCCGCACCGCTCCCCAGGGCGCCGGTCTGAAGGAGGCCATCGCCCGCGCCACCCAGCGCCCCACCGAGGCCGTGCCGGGTGGTGCCTTCACCCTCCAGCTCTCCGCCTTCCAGAACCGTCCCGAGGCCGAGCGGTTCGCGGCGAAGCTGAGGGATCGGGGCTACGCGCCCTTCATCGTCTCCGCCGAGGTCCCCGGCAAGGGCACCTGGTACCGCGTTCGGATGGGCAGCTTCGCCTCGAAGGACGCCGCTTCCCGCTACCTGTCGGACTTCAAGCGCGAGACCCAGCTCCAGGCCTTCGTGGCCGCCGCGAACTAGGTTCACGCAGCGCGTGGGTGGATGGCGGGCCGGCGCCCGGGGTGGTATGGGCGCCGCCGCATGTATCTCCTCGACAACGTCATCCAGCCGTATGCCTGGGGCTCGCGCACCGCCATCGCCGAGCTGCTCGGGCAGCCCTCTCCCTCCGCCGCCGCCCAGGCCGAGCTGTGGATGGGAGCCCACTCCGGTGCCCCGTCGCGTGTGCGTCAGGCGTCGGGCGTGCGGACGCTGCTGGAGGTCCTCCAGGCCGCGCCGGAGCGGGAGCTCGGTGGGGCGGTGACGCACCGCTTCGGCAACGAGCTGCCCTTCCTGCTCAAGGTGCTCGCGGCGGAGACCCCGCTGTCGCTCCAGACGCACCCGAGCCTCGCCCAGGCCCGGGAGGGGTACGCGCGGGAGAACGCGATCGGCGTGCCGCTCGGCGCCTCGCACCGCAACTACAAGGACGCCAACCACAAGCCCGAGCTCATCTATGCGCTGACGCCCTTCGACGCGCTGTGCGGCTTCCGCCGCGCCGACGAGACGCTCGCGCTCCTCGACTCGCTCGGCCTGGCCGCCCTCGGGCCGCTGCTCGCCCCGCTGCGTTCGTCCCCCGATGCGCACGGCGTCTCCCGGTTGTTCGAGGCGCTCATGACGCTCTCGATGGAGCAGCGCGGGCCCCTGGTGGACGCGGTGGTGGCGGCCTGTGCGGCCCGAGAGGGGCAGGGGAATCGCTTCTCCGAGGAGCTGCGCTGGGCCGTGCGGCTCGGTGAGCTCTATCCGGGCGATCCCGGTGTCATCGGCGCGCTGCTGCTCAACCTCGTGCGGCTGCAGCCGGGCCAGGCCATCTACCTCGCCGCGGGCAACCTCCACGCGTACCTGCGCGGCGTGGGCGTGGAGATCATGGCCAACTCGGACAACGTGCTGCGGGGTGGGTGCACGCCCAAGCACGTGGACGTCCCGGAGCTGCTCCGGTTGCTGGACTTCCGGTGTGGCCCCATCGACCTGGTCCAGGCGACCTCAACGGATGGGGTGGAGTACGTCTACCCGACGCCGACGGACGAGTTCCGCCTCTCACGTCTCCAGCTCCGCTCCGGGGTGTCTTCGCGGCCGGAGCGGCGGGGACCGGAGATCCTCCTGTGCACCGAGGGCTCCGCGCGGCTGACGGTCGGCGGTGAGACGCTCGCGCTGCCCCGAGGTGCCTCGGTGTTCGTGAGCGCGGCGGACGGGGCCTACACGCTCGAGGGCGATGGCGTCGTGTTCCGCGCGACCACGGGCCTCTGACGGCTCACGCGCTGGGAGCGGCCACCGCCGCGGGCTGCTCCTCCACGGGGCTGACGAGGGACTGTTTCTCCCAGGCCCGGCTCCTCCACCGGATGGACATGGCGATGCCACGCGTCCATTCGTCCGCCGCGACGGCGAACCAGACGCCGGCCAGTCCCATGTTCATCCGGAAGACGAGGAAGTAGCCCAGGGGCAGGCTCATGCAGACCATGGAGAAGAAGCCCATGTAGAGGGTGAACCGGGCGTCTCCGGCGGCCCGCAGGGCGTGCACCAGGACGAGGTTGAAGTTCCGTCCTGTCTCCAGCAGGAAGCCCACCACGAGCACCTGGCCGCTCAACCGGATGATGTCGGCGTTGTCCGTGAAGAGTCCGACAAGAGGCTGGCGCAGCAGGAGGACGGTCACATCCACCAGCACGGTGATGGCCAGTCCCCACTTCACGCTCCGCAGGGCCTGACGGTACGCGTCCTCCGTGCGGCCGGCGCCCACCAGCCGCCCGATGAGGATGGAGGTCCCCACCCCGGTCGCCAGGCTGAACAGGAAGATGTACTGGGAGATCGAGTTCGCGTACTGCCTGGAGGCCAGCGCCACGGAGCCGAGGAAGGTCACGTAGTACAGGAACACCGTCTGGCACGCGTGGTACATGAGCGTCTCGAAGGCCGAGGGAACGCCCACCTTCAACATCTTGAGGATGTAGTCCTTGGAGAACGTCACGTAGTCCCGAGGCACCATCCGGACGTCCATCACCCGGTACAGCATCCACACGAAGACGACGAGCGCGACGGCACGGCTCATGACGCTGGAGAGCGCCGCACCGGTCACTCCCAGCTCGGGGGCGCCGAAGTGGCCGAAGATGAGGGCGTAGTTGCCCGCGATGTGCAGGACGTTCATGCCCAGCGAGACGAGCATGGACTGCTTCGTGAAGCCGTACGTGCGCAGCAGGCTGGAGAAGCCGTTGATGAGCGCCTGGATGAACAGGAACCCGCCCACGAGCCCCATGTACGTCTGAGCGTACGCGAGCACCTGCCCCTGAAGGTTCATCCTGCCGAGGATCGCGTCTCCGAACAGCAGCAGGAACGCGCTGACCGTGAGCCCGAGCAGCAGGTTCAACGTGATGGAGAGGGCGGCGATCCGCGACGCCTCCTGTCTTCTCCGGGCCCCGAGGTACTGCGACACCACGATGGCGGCGCCGTGGCTGATCACCTCCATGAGCAGGATGCTCAGGAACATGTACTGATTGACCACGCCCACCGCCGACACGGCCTCGTCGGACACGCCGCTGAGCATCAGCGTGTCCGCCGTGCCCATCAGCATGAACAGCAGGAACTCGAAGAAGATCGGCCAGGCCAGCTGGAACAGCCCCAGGCCGGGTTGCCCCGGCGCACTTCCTTCTCGTGTCGCTGCTTCGCTCATCGCCGCACGGCGTCTCGCATGCCTTCCATGTGGGCGTCCAGCGAAGGGTCGCCGCCTGCTCGCCGCTCGGTCGGCCGCCTCACCCGGCCTGGGGGTCCCGGCTCCACTTGTCGACGTTGCCGTCCCCGTCCAGGTCCTCGCCGATGCGGTCCACCCGGTCGTTCTCCCAGTACTCCCAGTAGTCCACCCGGCCGTCCCCGTTGGAGTCCCGCTCCTTCCGGGCCAGCTTGCCCTTCTCGTAGAAGTTCCACTCGTCCGGCCGGCCGTCCCCATTCAGGTCGCGCTCGCGCCGGATGTTGATGCCCTTCTCGTAGAAGTAGACGGAGTCCACCTTCCCGTCGAAGTCCAGGTCCATCGCCTCGCGCTCCCGCTCCTCGCGGGCGTCGTAGTACGTGGTGATGTCCACCCGGCCATCCCAGTTGATGTCCAGCTCCTTGCGGACCATCCGCTCCCGCTCCTGGCCATCCGCCCCACGCTCCGCCACCGCGTACACCCACACGTCCGCCGTCCGGTCCCCGTTGGTGTCCTTCTCCGTTACCTTTACCTTCTCGTTCGAGGCCGGCGGGGGACGGATGGGCTCCGGCGCGGGCGCCTCGGCCTTCGCCGGCTCCGGCTTCCTGGCTACCTTGTCGGACGCACAACCACAGAGACCCACCAGCGCGAGCCCCACCATCCACTTGCTCATCGAGGGCATCACCACTCCTGGCGCCGTTTCCGCTCGCCCGTTCACAGGGCTCGAAATCAGCGCTTCAAGGGCCATGTAACTCCATATATTTTCACATATCGCCATGGCCCGAAAGAAGATCAGCACGACCATCTACATCACGCCGGAGCAGAACGAACTGCTCAAGGCGTTGAACCAGAAAACGAAGGTCCCCGTGGCCGAGTACATCCGGCAGGGGATCGATCTCGTGCTGGAGAAGTACAAGTCGCAGCTGCCGGGCCAGGCCACGTTCGACGAACTCTAGAGACCATGACGATCCAGAAGAGCATGAAGGGCCAGAGGGTGGTGGTGTTGGGCGGTTCGGGCTTCCTGGGCTCGCACCTGTGCGAGCGGGTGCTCGGGGACGGAGCCGTCCGGGTCGTCTCGGTGGACAACTACATCACCGGCAACGCCGACAACGTGGCCCACCTGCGGGGCCGGCCGGGCTTCGAGGAGCTGCGCCAGGACATCACCGAGGGGCTCTCGGTGGACGGGCCGGTGGACTACGTCTTCAACATGGCCTCGCCGGCCTCGCCCATCGACTACGCGAAGCTGCCGCTCGAGACGCTGCGCGTGGGCTCGGTGGGCACGGAGAACGGGCTCAAGCTGGCCGAGGCCAAGGGCGCCGTGTTCCTCCAGGCCTCCACCTCCGAGGTGTACGGGGATCCGCTCGTGCACCCGCAGCGCGAGGACTACTGGGGCAACGTGAATCCCATCGGTCCGCGCGCCTGCTACGACGAGGCCAAGCGCTACGCCGAGGCGCTCACCATGGTGTACGGGCGCTCGCGCGGGGTGAAGACGCGCATCGTCCGCATCTTCAACACCTACGGTCCTCGCATGCGCCTCAATGACGGGCGCGTGGTGCCCGCCTTCGTGGGCCAGGCCCTGCGTGGCGAGGACTTCACCGTCTTCGGCGACGGCACCCAGACGCGCTCCTTCTGCTACGCGCGCGATCTCATCGACGGCATCGTCCGGCTCGCCCTCTCGGACGAGATGGAGCCCGTCAACATCGGCAACCCCCGCGAGATGACCATGATCCAGTTCGCCGAGGCCGTGCGGGCCGCGGCGGGCGGGGGAGGGAAGATCGTCCACAAGCCGCTGCCCAAGGACGACCCCAAGCAGCGTCAACCGGACATCACCCGGGCTCGCCAGTTGCTGGGGTGGGAGCCGCGCGTACCCCTGGAAGAGGGCCTGCGCGAGACGATTGCCTGGTTTCGATCGGTTGCCGCTCGGGGTTCCACCCCCTAACTTCCGGCAGTTTTCTCAGTGTCGCCACACATGAGTGGCAGGAGCTTCGCGGTGAAAGTCCTGGTGACTGGTGGAGCTGGGTTCATTGGCTCGCATGTGTGTGACGCGTTCGTCCGGGCGGGCCATGAGGTGATCGCGCTCGACAACCTGTCGAGCGGCAAGAAGGAGAACCTGGATCCCCGGGTCCGCCTGGAAGTGTTGGACATCCGGAGCGCGGAGGCCGCGGCGCTGATCCGCTCCGAGCGGCCCCAGGTGCTCCTGCACTTGGCGGCGCAGATGGACGTGCGCCGCAGCGTGGAGGATCCGCGCTTCGACGCCGAGGCCAACATCCTCGGCTTCCTCAACCTGCTGGAGGCCGCGCGCGCCTCGGGTGTCCAGAAGGTAGTGTTCAGCTCCACCGGCGGGGCCATCTACGGCGAGCAGGACGTCTTCCCGGCGCCCGAGAGCCACGCCACCCGGCCGGTGTCGCCCTACGGCGTCTCCAAGGCCTCGGGCGAGCTGTACCTCGGCTACTACATGGCCCAGTACGGCCTGAAGTACGTCGCCCTGCGGTACGCCAACGTGTACGGCCCCCGGCAGAACCCGCACGGCGAGGCCGGCGTGGTGTCCATCTTCTGCCAGCGCCTGCTGGGTGCGAAGGAGTGCACCATCTACGGCGAGGGCAAGCAGACGCGTGACTTCGTCTACGTGGAGGACGTGGCGCGCGCCAACCTGCTGGCCGTGGAGAAGGACGTCACCGGCCCGGTGAACATCGGCACCGGCAAGGAGACGGACATCAACCAGCTCTACACCCTGCTGGCCCAGGCGGCGGGCGTGGACAGGCCGGCCACCCATGCCCCCGGCAGGCCCGGGGAGCAGATGCGCTCCTGCGTGGACAACGCCCTGGCGCGCCGGGTGCTCGGCTGGCAGCCCACCGTGGATCTCCCCGAGGGACTGCGCCGCACGGTGTCGTTCTTCCGCGAGCACACCACCCGCTAGCCGTCCCGCCCACCCTCCGGGGTGGGCATGCCGTGCCGTCGGTTACCCGGTTGCTCTCTGGGTGCGCGGATGCATGGATTTTGGGGGGCTTTGGTGTTAGTCAAGCCGGCTTCGACGTAGCCCGAGGCCCCCCTACCATGCCGGCCGACAACGCTCATATCCGCAACTTCTCGATCATCGCTCACATCGACCATGGGAAGTCGACCCTGGCCGACCGCCTGCTCGGTGCCACCGGAACGGTGACCAAGCGCGAGGCGCAGGACCAGTTCCTCGACAACATGGAACTGGAGCGTGAGCGCGGCATCACCATCAAGGCCCAGTCCGTGCGGATGAACTACACCGCCGAGGACGGCCAGAAGTACGTGCTCAACCTCATCGACACCCCTGGACACGTGGACTTCGCCTACGAGGTGAGCCGCTCGCTCGCCGCGTGCGAGGGCGCCCTCCTCGTGGTGGACGCCTCCCAGGGCGTCGAGGCCCAGACGCTCGCCAACGTCTACATGGCGTTGGATCACGACCTGGAGATCATCCCGGTCATCAACAAGATCGACCTGCCGAGCGCCGACGTGGCTCGCACGCGCCAGGAGATCGAGGACGTGATCGGCATCGACGCCTCCGTCGCCGTGCCGGCCTCCGCCAAGGAGGGCATCGGCATCAAGGAGATCCTGGAGGCGGTGGTGAAGAACGTACCGCCGCCCTCGGGAGATCCCGCGGCCCCGCTCCGGGCCCTCATCTTCGACAGCTGGTACGACAACTACCGCGGCGTCGTGACGCTGGTGCGCGTGCTCGAGGGCACGCTCAAGCTCAAGCAGAAGATCAAGCTGTGGAGCAACAACAAGGCCTTCGAGGTGCAGGAGCTGGGCGTCTTCAGCCCGTTCTCCCGCCCGGTGCAGCAGCTCATGGCCGGCGAGGTGGGCGTGCTGGTGGCCAACGTCAAGGAGCTCCAGGACGCCAAGGTGGGTGACACCGTGACGGAGGAGCTGCGTCCCACGGACGCGCCCTTCCCGGGCTTCAAGGAAGTGAAGCCCATGGTGTTCTCCGGCATCTTCCCGGTGGACTCCGAGCAGTACGAGGGCCTGCGCGACGCGCTCGCCAAGCTCAAGCTCAACGACGCGGCCTTCACCTACGAGCCCGAGTCCTCCACGGCGCTCGGCTTCGGCTTCCGCTGCGGCTACCTGGGCCTGTTGCACATGGAGATCGTCCAGGAGCGTCTGGAGCGCGAGTACAACCTCTCGCTCATCACCACGGCGCCCTCGGTGGTCTACCGCATCACCGACTCGCAGGGCGAGGTGCTGCACGTGGACAACCCGGCCAAGCTGCCGCCGGTGCAGAAGATCGCCAAGTTCGAGGAGCCCGTCCTCACCTGCCACATCCACGTGCCCAACGACTACCTGGGCGCGGTGCTCAAGCTGTGCCAGGACCGGCGCGGCGTGCAGAAGGACTTGAAGTACCTGGGCTCCAGCGGCACGCGCATCCAGGTGACGTACGAGATGCCCCTGGCCGAGGTCGTCTTCGACTTCTTCGACAAGCTCAAGAGCGTCACGCGCGGCTACGCCAGCCTCGACTACGAGCTGGCCGGCTACGTGGAGTCGGACCTCGTCCGGCTGGACATCCTCATCAACGGGGACCCGGTGGACGCGCTCAGCGTCATCGTCCACAAGGAGCGCGCCTACCAGCGCGGCCGCGACGTGTGCCAGAAGCTCAAGGAGGTCATCCCGAAGCAGATGTACGAGGTGGCCATCCAGGGCGCCATCGGCGCGAAGATCATCTCGCGTGAGACGATCTCCGCCATCCGCAAGAACGTGCTCGCCAAGTGCTACGGCGGCGACATCAGCCGCAAGCGCAAGCTCCTCGAGAAGCAGAAGGAGGGCAAGAAGCGCATGAAGCAGGTGGGCTCGGTGGAGATCCCGCAGGAGGCCTTCCTCGCGGTGCTGAAGACGGAGACCTAGTCCCTCATGTCCACCACGACCGCGAACCCGACGACGCCCCAGGTGGAGCTGGAGGCCCTCATGGCCTCCCGCCGCACGCCGGAGCAGGCCAGGGCCAGCCGCACGCTGCTGTGGCGCGAGCGGCTCACCAGCCTGTGGGCCCCCCTGGTCATCCTGGGTCTGGCCCTCGTCCCCTACATCATCCTGATCGAGTTCGTGCCCGCCGCCGCCGCGTGGGCCCAGCCGCTCATGCAGTACCTGGCGCTGGCGATGCTCGTGTACTTCGGGGGACTGCTCGTCTACCGGTTCGCCTCGCCCAGCGAGCGCGCACTGCGCGGGCCTCGCCATGACGCACGCGAGCTGATCGAGGAGATCGAGCGCGTGCTGCGGCGCGTGCCGGGGAAGATTCCTCCCGAGGCGTCCGCCCGGCTGGCCGATCAGGCCCTCCAGGTGGAGGCCGCCTCGCTCGCGGGGGATGCCTCGCGGCTGGAGAAGGAGACGAAGACGCTCGACAAGCAGGCCACTCAGGAGCTGGGCGTGTGGCGCAAGCAGGGCGCCATGGACTTCTTCTCCGGGTTCGCCAAGGCGCTGGCCGTCGCGGTCATCATCCGCGTCTTCATCATCGAGCCGTACCGCATCCCCTCCGGCTCCATGCTGCCCACGCTGGAGATCGGCGATCAGGTCTTCATCAACAAGTTCCTCTACGGGGTACGGCTGCCCTTCACCAACTGGGTGCCCTTCCAGATCGTCCGCCCGCCGGCCCGCGGAGACGTCATCGTCTTCAACAACCCGGTGCGGCCCGAGCAGGACTTCATCAAGCGGGTGATCGGCATCCCCGGCGACACGGTGGAGCTGATCGACGGCGTGGTGCACATCAACGGCGTGGCCAAGCAGCGCACGCTCGTGCAGGAGGACCTGCTCGTGCACAACAAGGGCGATGACGGCCCCTGGTACCCCGAGCGCCTGCTGTACTACCAGGAGACCGTCGGTGAGAAGCCCCACGCGGTGCTCCAGGAGGATCGCGTCGCGCGCCGCCGCGTCGAGGGCCCCTACGTCGTCCCCGAGCGCCATGTCTTCGTGATGGGTGACAACCGGGACAACAGCCTCGACAGCCGCTACGGCCTGGGAGACCCGAGCCTGGGCGCCCGCTTCGTGCCCTACGGCCACATCAAGGGCAAGGCCATGGTCATCTGGATGGCCCTCGGCTACGGCGGCTGGTTCAGCAACTTCTTCGAGGGCACGGGGCTGCGCACCGACCGGCTCTTCGAGCCCGTGCGCTGAAGCACGCGGCGGTGCTTGACGCGCCGCGCGTGCCGCTGCTACGCCGGGCCCTCATGCGACATCCCTCTGGGAGGATCAGTTTTGGTGGCCTGGTGTTCCTGCTGCTCATCGCGGGGGTCATCTACCTGGGCGTGATGCTCGTGCCCGTCTACGTGGACAACTTCACCGTGAAGGAGGCCGTCACGGTGGCCCACAACCGGGCCGCGCAGGGCCTCGATGACGAATCGATTCGCAACCTCATCATGGAGCGCACCAGCCGCCTGGGCTTCCACTGGGAGCGCGACCGGTTCGACCAGTACATCCGCGTTCCCGGGCTGGGGCTGCAGCCGGAGCAGATCACCATCGAGCGCAGCACCGTGTCCCAGAGCATGAAGATCCAGGTGGACTACGAGCGGCGGATCCGCTTCGCGCCGAGCAAGTACGTGCGCACCATCCGCTTCAGGGTCGCGAGGGAAGGCGTCCCGGGGCAGCGCTAGGGAGCGTATGAGACACCTGCTGGGAATCGAGGGCCTGCGGCGCGCGGACATTGAGGCGCTGCTGGATCGGGCCGAGGCACACGTGAAGGGCGGGCCGGATGCCTCGCACGTGCTGAAGGGCAGGGTGGTGGCCAACCTCTTCTTCGAGGACTCCACCCGCACGCGCACCTCCTTCGAGATGGCGGCACACGCGCTCGGAGCCGAGGTGCTCAACTGGACGACGGCCGGCTCCTCCGTGTCCAAGGGCGAGACGCTGCTGGACACGGTGCGCAACATCGAGGCCACCGGGCCCGTGGCACTCATCATCCGGCACCGCTCCTCGGGCGCCCCCCACCTGGTGGCGAAGCACGTGAACTGCGCCGTCATCAACGCCGGGGATGGCACCCACGAGCACCCCTCGCAGGCCCTGCTGGACGCCTTCACCCTGCGCCGCCGCTGGGGCCGCCTGGATGGGCGCACCGTCGTCATCGTCGGTGACATCCTCCACAGCCGCGTGGCCCGCTCCAACCTGCACTGCCTCACCACGCTCGGCGCGCAGGTGGTGCTGTGCGGCCCGCCCACGCTGCTGCCCCCGGGCCTGGAGTCCTTCGGCGCCGAGGTCTGCTCCAACCTGGATGCCGTGCTGCCCCGCGCCGACGCCGTCATGTGCCTGCGCGTCCAGTCGGAGCGGCAGGGGGAGAACTTCTTCCCCTCGACGCGGGAGTTCTCCCGCATGTACGGGCTCAACGTCGCCCGTGCCGAGAAGCTCAAGCCGGAGGCGCTCATCCTGCACCCCGGTCCCATGAATCGTGGCGTGGAGATCGCCCCCGCCGTGGCCGATGGTCAGCGGAGCGTCATCCTGGAGCAGGTCGCGCATGGTGTGGCCGTCCGCCGCGCCATCCTGGAGGAGGTGTGTCGGTGAGCTCCACGGTTCTCTTCCGCCGCGGGCGGGTGATCGATCCCCGCAACGGCGTGGACGGTGTGCGCGACGTGCTGGTGCGCGACGGCCGTGTCGCCGAGGTCTCCGAGACGGCGCTGGACGTGCCGGACGCCCGGGTGGTGGACGCCCAGGGCCGCCTGGTGCTGCCCGGCTTCATCGACCTGCACGTGCACCTGCGCGAGCCGGGCGAGGAGGGCAAGGAGACGATCCTCACCGGCTGCATGGCCGCGGTGGCGGGTGGCTTCACCTCGGTGGTGGCCATGCCCAACACCAAGCCCGTCAACGACAGCGTCCTCGTCACCGAGTACGTGAAGGCCAAGGCCCGCGACGCCCGGCTGTGCAACGTCTACCCGGCGGGCGCCATCACCAAGGGACTCCAGGGCGAGGAGATGGCGGAGATGGGCTCGCTCATCTCCGCCGGCTGCATCTGCATCACCGATGACGGTCGCCCGGTGATGAACGCCGGCCTCATGCGCCGCACCCTCCAGTACGCCACCCTCTTCGACATCCCCGTGATGGTGCACGAGGAGGACCTGACGCTCTCCGGCAAGGGCGTGATGAACGAGGGCCGCACCTCCACGCGGATGGGGCTCGTGGGCATTCCGCCCTCGGCCGAGGTGGCCATGGTGGCGAGGGATCTCATCCTCCTGGAGGAGACGAAGGGCCGGCTGCACGTCGCCCATGTCTCCTGCGAGGGGAGCGTTCGGCTGCTGCGCGAGGCGAAGCGCCGGGGCCTCCGGGTGACGGCCGAGGCCGCGCCGCACCACTTCACCCTGGATGACGAGGCGGTGGGCGGTTACGACACCCACGCCCGCATGAACCCGCCCCTGCGCTCCCGGACCGATGTCGAGGCCATCCGCGAGGCCCTGGCCGATGGCACCATCGACGCCATCGCCACCGACCACGCACCCCATGGCGTGCTGGAGAAGCAGGTCGAGTTCGACAAGGCCTGGAACGGGGTGGTGGGCCTGGAGACGGCCCTGGGCCTCACGCTGTGCCTCGTGCGCGAGGGGGTGCTGAGCCTCCAGCGCGCCATCTCCCTGCTGACGGACGGGCCCGCGAAGGCATTCGGGCTGCCGGGCGGCCACCTGGCCCCTGGAGCCCCGGCGGACATTGTCGTGGTGGAGCAGGACGCGGAGTGGACGGTGGACTCGGCGCGGTTCTTCTCCCGCAGCCGGAATACCCCCTTCCACGGTCGGAGGCTGACGGGCCGGGTCGCCCAGACATGGGTCGGCGGGCGACTCGTCTTCGAGGACGGTCAGATCAAGGAGTCCAGGTGATGAAGCGGGCAGTGCTGGCGTTGGCGGATGGCACCACCTTCGAGGGCCGCGCCCTGGGCGCGACCGGCGAGACGGTCGGTGAAGTCGTCTTCAACACGTCGATGACCGGCTACCAGGAGATCCTCACGGACCCCTCCTACGTCGGGCAGATCGTCACCATGGCCTACCCCGAGATGGGCAACGTGGGCGCCAACTCCGGGGACCAGGAGTCCGTGAAGCCCCACGCCGTGGGCATGGTGGTGCGCAACTCCTCCAGCCAGCACTCCAACTGGCGCGCCCAGGACACCCTCGACGCCTACCTCAAGCGCCACGGCATCGTCGGCATCGAGGGCATCGACACCCGGCGCCTCGTGCGGCACGTGCGCACCCATGGCGCCCAGATGGGGGTCATCTCCACCGAGGACCACACCCCGGCCGCCCTCGTGGAGCGCGCCCGCGGCGCTCGCGGCATGGAGGGGCTGGACCTCGCCACCGGCGTGTCCACCGACAAGCCCTACCTCTTCACCGAGCCCACCCCGAACCTCCTCGGCGAGGAGCCCCGGTCCGCGCCCGAGCTCCGCTTCGACGTGGTGGCCTATGACTACGGCCTCAAGCGCTCCATGCTCCACTTCCTCGTGGACGTGGGCTGCCGGGTGACGGTCGTCCCCGCCGGCACCACCGCCGAGCAGGTGCTCGCCAAGAAGCCCCATGGCGTGTTCCTCGCCAACGGCCCCGGAGATCCCGCCGCCGTCACGGGCGCGGACAAGACCGTGGCCGCGCTGCTCGGCAAGGTGCCCGTCTTCGGCATCTGCCTGGGCCACCAGATCCTCGCGCTCGCCCTGGGCGGCCGGACGTACAAGATGAAGTTCGGTCACCGGGGAGCCAACCAGCCGGTCAAGGACCTGACCACCGGCAAGGTGGAGATCACCTCCCAGAACCACGGCTTCGCCGTGGACGACACCAGCCTCAAGGGCAAGGCCGTGGTGAGCCACATCAACCTCAACGAC
>Ga0216309_1000143_pt1 | contig 12827 bp, 13 predicted proteins | sample Total_DNA_C_FD_161284 | JGI IMG/M metagenome (GOLD analysis project Ga0216309, IMG submission 161284) | Terrestrial sediment cell enrichment communities for BONCAT metagenomics from Utah, United States - Total_DNA_C | ecosystem: Environmental > Terrestrial > Deep subsurface > Rock core/Sediment ...
TTGGCGTACCGTTCGTGGGCTCAATCCCTCTCTTCCCGGTCCGTCCCCCGTTGAAAAATATTAACGCCCGAAGTTAATACTTCCCCCTCCCGCACGTTTATGTCTTAGGAGCTGCATTTATCTCTGGGCCGGGCAGCACACACAACAGACACCTAACAGGAGCTTTTTGAGATATGAGTAGAAAAATTCGTATATCACTGCCGACCAGAGCTTTGCTCTGCGCGCTTTCGCTCATTTTCCTGGCCGGCGCGACCACGATGGCGCAGAACGGACTGCCGCCTTTGATCGACCGTGAAGTGATATTCGGCAGCTCTGAGGTCGCGGGGGCGCAGCTCTCTCCCGACGGCAAGTTCATCGCCTTCCGTAGGCCCCACAAGGGCACTGTGAACATCTGGGTCAAACGCGCGGACGAGCCTTTCGCCAACGCGCGCCTGCTGACCAACGAGACCCGACGCCCGTTCAGACAATTTTTATGGAGTAGTGATGGCAAGTTCATCCTGTTCACCAAGGATAAGGAGGGCGACGAGAATTACAACCTCTACGCCGTCAGCCCCGGCGAGCAGCCGCAGGGCGGGGCGGAAGTCCCCGTCGCCCGAAATCTAACCAATTCAGAGAAGGCCCGGACCAGACTCTACAATGTGCCGCGCGCCGAGCCGGACGCGGTCTACGTTGGCCTCAATGACCGCGATCCGGCCTGGCATGACCTGTACAAGGTCAAAATCTCGACCGGCGAGCGCACACTCATTCGCCAGAACACGGAGCGTCTGACGGACTGGCTCTTCGACAATAAAGACCGGCTGCGTCTCGCCACGCGCTCGACCAGGAGCGGCGATAAGGAAATCCTCAGGGTGGACGCCGACGGCAAGTTCACCAAAGTCTATTCGTGCAACGTCTTCGAGACTTGCAACCTGAACAGCTTCCACAAAGACAATCGCCGCGTCTACATGATCTCAAACAAGGGCGAGGGTGTGGACCTGGCGAGGCTCGTCCTGTTCGACCCCGAAACGGGCAAAGAGGAAGTCGTCGAATCCGACCCCATGTGCCGTGTGGACCTGGACGGCGCGGCCTTCTCGCCGTCGACGGGCGAGCTGGTCTTCACGGGCTACACCGACGACCGCCAGCGTCTCTATTTCAGGGACAAGGCGTTCGAGAAAGATTACAGGTTTTTGCAGAAGAGGCTGCCGAACAAGGAGATCTACTTTGACTCGGCCACCGCCGACGAGATGACCTGGCTCATCTCGGCCGTCAGCGACACGGAGCCCGGGGAGAAGTACCTCTTCGACCGCAAGTCGAAGAGGCTGGAGTTTCAATACCGTATCCGAGAAAAGCTGCCGCGCGAAGCTCTGGTCGAACTAAAGCCGGTCCGCTACAAGTCGTCCGACGGGCTGGAGATTCCCGCCTACCTGGCACTACCGAAGGGTCTGGCGCCGAAGAACCTTCCAACCGTCATCCTTCCACACGGGGGCCCCTGGGGGCGCGAGCGTTGGGGCTACGACTCCCAGACACAGTTCTTAACTAACCGCGGTTACGCCGTTCTCCTGCCAAACTTTCGCGGCTCGACCGGCTACGGAAAGAAGTTTCTGGACGCCGGCAACGGTCAGTGGAGCGAGAAGATGCAGGACGACGTGACCTGGGGAGTGAAGTATCTGGTCAGCCAGGGCATCACCGATCCCAAGCGCGTCGGCATCATGGGGGCTTCCTACGGCGGCTACGCGGCGCTGGCTGGCGTCACATACACGCCGGGGCTCTATGCGGCGGCGGTGGCGATCAACGCCCAGAACGACTTGGTTTCACTCCTTGAATCCATACCGGCGGCCTGGGAGTCCGAGCGCATCAGGTTCCACAAGCGCGTGGGTGACCCCACCACCGCCGAAGGCAGGGCGCAGCTCATCCGGCAATCGCCGCTGACGCACGCCGATAAGATTAAGACCCCGCTGCTCATCGTGCAGGGGGCCAACGACGTTCGCGTGAAGAAGCGCCAGGCCGACCAGATCGTGATCTCACTGCGTGACAGGGGATTCCCTGTCGAGTACATCGTCGCGCCCGACGAGGGGCACGGCTTCGCGCGCCCCGTCAACATCATGGCGACGCTGGCGATGACTGAGAAGTTCCTGGCCAAATACCTGGGGGGACGCTACCAGGAATCACTCACGCCCGAAGCGGCCAAACGTTTGCAGGAGATAACGGTCGACCCCCGGACCGTCAAATTAGCCGCCAACCCGGCCCACAAATAGCGGCTCCCCATCGTCGCGCCCTGAGAGTATCCAACGAGCCCGGCCGGGAAGCGTTAAGGCGCTTCCCGGCCGGGCTTGATACTTTACTGGTCTTTGGTCGCACTAACGGGGGTCGGCTGCGTGCCGTTGTCAGGTGTGTCGCGGACCGTATGCAGGCCGTCGTTAGCCTCGGCGCCTCAGTCGTTCAGCTTCGCGCCGCACTTCGGGCAGTATTCGACTCTTGTGAACAGCGCATGGTTGATGAGTGTCCTGCCGCAGCCGTCACAGAATCTGGTCGACCTGATGTTGAGGTACGTAATCAGAGCGACGGCCGGCACCATGAAATAAAACATCTCCGAGGGGACGCCCAGCCCCAGGCCGCAGAAGATGAACAACACGCTGCCGAAGATGAGGTACCAGGGGAAGTACCTCCTCTTAAAACGCACGTTCTTGCTGAGGTAGAAGAGGAAGAACCCCGCCACGCCCAAGGCGAACCAGACTACAAAGAAGATGGGGAATATGTCCTGTCTCACTTCTGCTCAGGAAGCAGCTAACGCACGTGCAACACACACGCCCGCCTTCGCCTACTTGCCCTTCCTGCCGCCGCGCACCCTTTCGAGGTAATCAGGGGCGCCGGTCGCGCCCACGATCTCGCTAACCACCTCCAGCGGCAACTCCTCGGCCCGCTTGAAGTTGATGCAGCTCTTACCACACTTCAACCCCTTCCCGGCCGCGTCCAGCTTCGCCTTCAGCTCCGGGAAGTAGTAGAGGGGCATCAAGTACAGGCTGATGTAGTTCTTCTGGTTCGCCAGTGCGACGTACATCTCGTCCCCCACCATGAAGGTAAGGAACTTCGCCGTCACCTCTTCGCTATAGCCTTCGGGTACGCTCCCCCTAACCACACGCCAGACGCGCTCGACCTCACCCTTTCGCTCGGGCGGGAGTGCGTCGAGAAACTGCTCGTAGCTGATTGTTTGATCCGCCATCGCAACACACTCCAAAGGTTTTCAAGTCTCGTGAAGACGGTGACCGCCAACAAGTCAAAGCTTCCCTGTGTGAGAGAAGCTGGATGAAACTGGGGGTCATTCCCTTTTAAGCTTACGCCCCATCACCCGCGCGGGCAATCCAACGCCCGGAATCTATCGCCCGAGACATCGCAGGGAATCTAACAGGCGTCGACTGTCGGGTGCATGCCCTCGATAGACGCGGGGCGACCGGCGCACTTTTCCGCTATTTCTTCACACGTGTGAACTGCGAGGCCACTATTTTCCACTCCCCCTGCCGCCTCGCGTACACGTTCGTATAGCGGAGTGGGTCGTTATCCTGCGGCTTGATGTCGCGGTACCACTTACGCTTCAGCAGGCCGGTGACGACGGCCACTTCGCCGAACACGCGCACCTTTAAGTCTTCGGAGCGGTATTGCTCCCAGACCTGCGGGCGGACGAATATCCCAAGCACCTCTTTTTTCGTCGTTTCAGCGCCGTTGGCCGCGACGGCGACATAATCATCCGCGTAGATGCGCCCGAGCACGCCCCTGTCCCCGCGCTCGAATGCGGCGTCCTTCTCACTCTCCAGCTTGATAATCTCCTGCTCTACGGAGACGGCCTCACCCCTACTCTCAACGGGCCGCTGAGCAGGGACGGACGGCGCAAAGTAGAGCAACAAGATGGCGATTCCCAGAAAGCGGTATATCATTGAACCTCTCTCCCAGCAAAGTTAAAGCGTCTTACGCCCGGCATCACCCGCGCCCCTCTGCAACTATCATGAGAGACACGCCAAAGGGCCGTCGGCCGAAAGTCGTTGTGACGCGGCTCGCGTCCAACCGCTCCCCGATTACAATGCAACCGCACAGCCTGCTGAGTCACTTCCCGGACGGATGGTAAGGATAGCAAATAAGTATAGAAGATACTGTTATCGAAGCTGCGGAAAACGGCTCGTCCGCCTCTACTCTATTTTTGCAACATAATCCTCTGGCCCCATCGCACGGCGACCCATGCCGCGTGTGCGGTGGTGGCTCAAGCCCTCTCTATGGAGATGCCGTGGAGACGAAACGCCCGCGAGGTGGGGTGGCGTCCTTCATCCCGCCTCGACGACTCCTGGCGTGGAACCGGAGGGCTGTGGCCCCGACTGGAAATGAATGCTTAAATTTCCGACTCCTGTTAAACTGCCGGCAACCAGCAACGCGCCCACCGGAGTGCGCGGCATTGTCAAAGGTGTTCGGTGCCACCGGAGTCACGGGTTGGCGGCCCTCCGTCACGAGAGACACATTCCTGCCGGCACCCCACCCCGGGGCATGCGAACGCTAAACGGACCGCTCGTCCCCGCGGGCAAACATTTCTAGCCTTTCGTCCCCGACGGCGCAGAGGTGATATTCAGGGCGCGCGGCGCCGCCCGCCCGTACTCCTTTGCTGTGGCGGGTGTGGGCTGCCCGCTCAACTTACCGATGCCGAAGAAAAAATATCCATACCAGGTGGTGCTCGACGCCCGCGCCGAGAAGAAGCGTGAGGCCCGCCTTCTTGTGGAATCGCGCCGCGAGCAACTCGAAGAGGCCCGAGCCAGGCACAAACCACTGTGCCTCGACTTCAAGGAACGCCGGCGGCGGCGCGTGGCCGCAGAGCATGCGCTGAAGGAGCTTTCGTCCGGCCCCGCGAAGGGTTATCAGATGGTCGAGCACCTTGACTACGTGGAGGAGTTGAAAGAGTTTGAGGCCGCCGCCGCCGCCCTGTTCAAAGAGCAACTGGCGGAGGTCACACGCGCGGTCGGCCTGCTGGAGCAGGCCGGGGTGGCACTGGTCGAAGCCGCGCGTGACGAGCAGGCCGCGGAGAAACATCTGGAAGGCTGGCTCCGCGAGAGACGCCGCGAAGAGGAACGCGCCGAACAGAAGCAGCTCGACGAGATAGGCTCCATCTTCCACGGCCGACGCCAGACAAGTTGATTGTCTTAATGCTAGAGGCCCCGGGCCGGCTTCGGCCTTCCCCCGTCCGTGGACGCGCACGGGGTTGCGTGCCCCACGGGCTCGGCGGTAAATTTTTGGTCCCCCTTCAACGCGTGGGTTTATAATGCGCGGGCTGCGACAGTCCGAAACGCGGCCGGGAATGCCGGCCTTCCCACTGCCCCGGGCGTGTTTAAAGTACGTGGGCATCGCGCCCGTGCTATTGCGATAAGGCCACTGTCTATGTCCGCCTCTCCTCATAAATCGCCCGACCGGGTGACTGCCGCCGCCGCCACGCCGCGCCCGCCCTACCTGATGGCGGCGCTCGTCTGCCTGCTGGCGGCGACCGCCATTGGCTCGGGCGGGTGGTTCCTCTTCACACGCCGTCCCGTCGCCTCCACCGACAAACCCTTGACCCCGACCGGCCCCGTCAGGCAACAAACACCGGACGGCGAGAAAGAGACGGCTCCGCCCCCCGCTCCGACGCCGACAGGCCTCGTTGAGGCGTCGACGGCCGGTCTGGTTTTCGTCCCCGGCGGCGAGTTGGTTATGGGCGGTAGCGGGACAACCGATCCGGTGCAGAAGGTCTTCGTCGAGCCCTTCTCCATCTCCGAGACCGAAATCACTAATACGCAGTACGCCGTCTTTGTCAGGGAGTCGCAGCACGGGTCTCCCGCTGGCTGGAAGGGCGGCGAGTTCCGCTCCGGAACGGCGCAGGAGCCTGTAAGGGATGTGACCTGGCACGACGCGGTCGCCTACTGTGGCTGGCTGGGCCAGAAGCTCAGCGCGCCCGCACGTCTGCCGACCGAGGTCGAATGGGTGCGCGCCGCGAGGGGCGACAAGAACCAGAAATACCCCTGGGGTGACGAGTGGAGGGACGACGCGGCGGCCAGCCGCGAGGGGCGCGTGCGTGCCGTTAAAAGCTACCCGTCCGGGGCCTCGCCCTTCGGCGTCTACGACATGGCCGGCAACGTCTGGGAGTGGGTTGCAGACGACGGGCAGAAGCAGATCGAGATCAAAGAGACCGGGCAGGTCGAAGTGATTCAGGGAAAGGTGGTCAAGGGGGGCGCGGCGCTCGAAAAGCCTGAGATGATTTCGGCTGTCGCGCGCGGCGTCGTGCCACCGGACAAGAAGAACGAGTGGATAGGATTCAGGTGCGTCGTCCCGCGTCCCGGAGCGAAATAGCGGCGCACACCCAACACGACCCGGAGTGCCTGCGGAGCGCAGGCACCCCGAGGGCCTCCGCAAGCGGGGGCGACCGGCGCCGAGCGGCTCGGCCATTCTTGCCCGCAACATTAAGGTAGGTAGCACGGATGAGCGTCTCTCACGCCCTCGCCAGCATCTCTTCTCTCGCACGCGGCCTGCGGCAGGCGGCCGCACTCATTTTCATACTCGCCTCGCTCTCACTGGAGGCCGGCGCGCACCCTTCCACCCGACGTTACGCGCCGCCCCAGCAGGAGCCGTCCGAGCTCGACAAGCTTTTGTTGAAGGGACGTCAACCGAAGGGAGGCACGACTAAGCCTACGGAGAAGACGCGGGACGAAGCCGGTGGCCGGCCCGCCGGGCGCGGCCGCGGGGCCAGGACCGAGACCGCTGCGCCCGTCGCGCGGACGGCGGTTGGGTTGAGCGTGACCTTCGTCGCCAACGAGCCGGAGGTGGAGTTTACGGTGCTGGGCACGCGCGGAAAGATGCTCCTGCGCGGAAGGACGGGGCCCGACAACAGGTTCTCCACCAAGCTCTCGCCGGGCAAGTACACCGTCAGCATGTCACGCGGGGGCAGGCTGCCGCGCTTCCAGCAGCAGGTGTCGGTCTCCCGCGACATCACGACCTTCAACTTCAACTTCCCTGCGCGCCCCAAGGAGGCGGAGGAGCCAGGCGTCGCCGAGTCGGCCGAAGCCGAGGCGGCGCCGACTCCCACGCCCGCGCCGACCCCTCTACCCGCCAGACCCGAAGCCGTCATCAGGAATTTTCTCGACCCGAAGCAGACCGAGAACGTCTCGGCCGAGGACTGGCGCCAGGTCCTCTCGCAGACACGCGACGCGCTCCAGCATGAGCCGAACAATAAGCAGCTCAAGGGGCGCGAGCTGTTCGTCACGGGCTATCTCGAATACCTCGCCGGCAACTACGAGGCAGCCCTCGCGAGCTTCAGGCAGGCCGCGCCGCTCTCGACGGCCGCGCCCGAGCAGTTGCTGGTCGCCCTCGGCCTCGGCCACACACACCTCGCCAGAGACCGCGCCGACGAGGCGGCCGCCGCCTACAGGAGCGCCACCGAGAAGTGGCCGGACTCAGCGCTGGCCTTCAAAGGGCTCGGCGACGCCCTCGCGAAGATGCGTCACAGCACGGGGGCCGACGCCGCCTACGGCAAGGCGATGAGCCTCGGCTATGTCTCGGACGAGCTCGTCTTCAACAAGGGACATCAGGAGGCGCGCAACTCGATGAGGAATGACTGCGCGCAAGCACTCAAGTTTTTCCTGATCCTGAAGGGGATGCTCAACCTCGACAGCGCCTCCAGGATTCGCAACACCTTCCAGGCAGACATGTTCACTGACATGGGCTACTGCTACGCCGAGCAGAAGCAGACGGCCCTCGCGCACGACAGCTATCGCAGGGCGAACACGCTCGACCCGAACAACGCCTGGACCCATTACCGCTACGGCGAGAGCCTCTTCAAGGAGCGCGAATATGCCGAGGCCGCACGCGAGCTCGACCGCGCGCTCCAGCTCTTCATGAAGAGGAACCAGCCCGGTGACCGTGAAGACTACAAGCGGGTGCAGGAGCTAAAAGAAAAGGCCGACAAGAAGCTGTCCAAATCAAAATGAAATGCCCGTGCGACGGGCGGGAAGACGCGAGGCCATGAAAGTCAATTCGACGAAACAAGGCGGGCCGCCTGAGACCAAGGCTGCCAAAGCCGAACAGGACCGCACGGAACAGGCGCGCCGTGCGACAGATGTGGGTGCGGGCGGCGGGCGCATCGGGCGTGATTTCGCCAGCGTCCTCGGCGAGGTCTCGCGTTCGGGCAGCGGGACCGAGGCGACCGAGTCCCGCGTGGACGAAGGTGTGGACGAAGCGGCGCCCCGGACGGAGAAGCAGGCCGGGGCGCGTGAAGAGATCGGCGGTGAAGAACGGAGCGACCTCGTGCTCGACGCGCGCGGGGGCTCGGTCGAGGCCGCGGCGCGCCCGGAGGTTCTGGAAGCACGCACCATCCTGCGGAGCGCGGACCTGGAGAAGATCGTCGCGGCCATCCACACGCAGATCATAGGGGGAGGACGGCGCGAGGTGACGCTCCAGCTGTCGCGGTCTGTACTCTCGGGTCTGCGCGTGAGGTTGATCGCGGATGCGTCGGGGCGCGTCGCCGCGGAGTTCATCGCCGCCGACGACAGGGTCCGTTCGCTCGTCGAAGGCCGCTCGCAGGAGTTGGCCGAAATCCTGCGCTCTCGTGGCATCAACCTCTCTTCACTCAGGACCACGGCGGATGGGGGGGCGGCAGGGCAGGGCGGAGAGGGCAGAAGCGGTTCGTCCCAGACAAAGGAGGTCGAAGGCACGGAGCATGCGCCAAAGTCCGGACCCGATGTGCAGCCGGCACAGACGTCCGCCGAAGAAGACGAAGGGCAGGCCGGCCCGACGACCAGTTATCGCGCCTAGAACGGCGGCACAAACGTCTGCCGGGAACGCTTCGCCATGAAAGCCAACGCGGGAAATAAGTTCGGGGAAGAGCCAGCCGCCAGCGGCGCAGACGTTGCGGCGCAAGCCGAAGGGGTCGTCGGCGACCCCTTCGCCGACGACCTGTTCGCAGTTCGCGCCCCGCACGCCGGCAAGAGCCCGGCCGGCGTGGGCGTCGAAGGCGGAAACCAGAGGGGGCGCAAGCCTGAGGGCGTACGTTGGCACTCGCGCCTCCCGCGACTGACGGCGAAGCAGGCGCGCCTCTCTTCGGAGCTTTCGGCCGTCTCGCCCGCCATCGGGTCCGGCGTCGTCGGGGCCTGTGAGCGAGCCCTCGCACGCTACGCCAACCTCACGCCGCAAGACATTTCCCTTACCCTCGTGGAGCTACGCGAAGGGCCGCTGCCGCTCGCCGCGCGGGACACAGAGGCTTCTCGGCTGCGAGTCTCGCTGGCCGTCGAGCCCCAGGGTGTTCCCCTCTCGGTCGAGCTGGAGGCCGCCTTCTGCGCCGCACTGGTCGACCGCATGGCCGGCGGTGAAGGGGTCCGCCCCGACTCGCTCCGCAATCTGACGGACGTGGAGTCCGCCGCGTTGGAGTTCCTCTGCCTCGCGCTCCTGCGAGAGCTGAATGCGGAGCTGAGCGAGCCTGTATTTCGCCTGACGGGCCTTCGAGAGTTGCCGACAGCAGGTGCGCATGGAGCGGGCGCGGGTGCCCTCGATTCCGCCGGCGAGGGGCCTTACGGGTGGGACCTGACCGTGCGCGCGGGCGCGGCCGAGACGGTCGGCCTCGTCCGCTGCCGCGTCTCGGCCGAGGCGCTCGCCGCGCTCAATACCGCGCGCAACCCCCTGCTCTCGCGTCGACGCGCCCGGGCGCTCGGCGAAAGGGTTGCGCGACTCAAACGTCTGGCGCCCGAGGTGACCCTACGCCTCCTGCTGGGCGAGACGTCTGTCGAGCTGGGCGAGCTGGCGCGGCTGGAACGGGATGACGTGTTAGTTATCGAGAAGTTGCACGCGGGGTTGCGCGATGGAAGATTCGCCGGCCGGCTGCGCCTGCGTGCGGGCGACGGCCCCGGCGCGGTCATCGTCGGAACGCCGCGCGGTGCCGAGACGGGCGCGGGCTTCGACACTTTGGGAGAGGAGGCGCTCACGCTCTACGTCGAAGAGATTCACGGCGGCGAGGGTTCGGGCGCGACGGAGCGAAAGATGATGGCAGCAGATGAAACAGGCGGCGCGACGGCAGAAGAGGGCGCCAGCCCTCTCGACGGGTTGGCACTGACCGTCCACGTCGAACTCGCCGCGCGCCGGATGAGTTTGGAGAGCCTGGCGGGGCTGCGCGTGGGGCAGGTCATAGAGCTTGACTGTAAGCCCACAGACCCGGTCGACCTCATCGCCGAGGGGAGACGCATCGCGCGGGGCGAGTTGGTCGACATCGAGGGACAGCTGGGCGTGCGCGTCACCCAACTGTTCGGCTGAAGAGGGGCGCGCCCGTAATCGAGAGGAGCCTATGACGTTCGCGTCGTACATTTTTGCCGCCCACGCCACGGCGCTCGGCGCGCAGGCGGCCACCTTCGGCGGCGAAGGCGGGGGCTTCGTCCTGATGCTCCTCCAGACGCTGTTCGTGCTGGGGCTGGTCTGCGGCATCGCCTATCTGGTCTTCCGCTGGGCGCTGCCGCGCCTCGCCGCGGTGCGGTCGGCGAACAGTATGGTGAGGGTCGTGGACGTGGTCGGGCTCGACGCGCGCAAGCGCCTCTACGTCATCGAGGTGGCGGGTCGCTGGATGCTCGTCGCCTCTTCGGAGTCCGGGGTACAGATGGTCAGCGAGCTCGACGCGGGCGCCGCCGAAGAGGCAGCGCTCGCGCTCGAACGCGCGCGGCAGCAGAACTGGAAGAACTTCGGGGCTTCGGCGCGCGCGACCTTCGCCGGTCGGCTGGCGCGTCTGAGGAACAGGAAGGGGTGAGTGATGCAGGGCTTCTTCTACGCAGGGCTGAACGATATGCGCGCGTTCGGGTTCGCGGCCGGGGCCGCCGCCCCCGAGGCCGGCGGGGCCGGCACCTCCAGCCCGCTCGTGCTGGTCATCGTCCTGGGGGCGCTCGCCATCGCGCCCTTCGCCCTCATCATGCTGACGTCGTTCGTCAAAATCTCGGTCGTCCTCTCGATCCTCCGCAACGCGCTGGGCACGCAGCAGGTGCCGCCGAACCAGGTTATCACGGGCCTCTCGCTCATCCTGACCATCTTCATCATGAGCCCCGTCGCCGAGAAGATGAAGGAGCAGGCGGGGACGGTCAACGAGACGGGCGCCATCTTCTCGGAGGATTCCGTGAGGACGCTCTTCGAGGCGGCGCGGCGCGGGAGCGAGCCGCTGCGCGAGTTCCTTGAGCGCAACTCGACGCCGAAGGACAGGCGCATGTTCATGGAGCTGGCGCGCCACATGGCCGAGCGCAATCGCAAAGAGCCGGCCGACATCAACGCCATCACCGAGCGCGATTTTCGGGTCGTCATCCCGGCCTTCGTCACCAGTCAGCTCACGGCCGCCTTCATCATCGGCTTCCTGCTCTTCATCCCGTTCCTCGTCATCGACATGGTCGTCTCGAATGTGCTCCAGGCGATGGGCATGTTCATGCTCTCGCCCACCGTCATCTCGCTGCCGTTCAAGCTGCTCCTCTTCGTATTGATAAACGGCTGGGTGCTGCTCATCCAGAACCTCGTACTGAGCTTCCGCTAGGGCGCGACGCCGCGCCCCTTTCCGCCGGGGGTAAGAGATGGACTCATACATGGACCTGGCACAGGCTGCGCTGGTGCTCATCATCAAGCTGTCGCTGCTGCCGCTTTTGGCGAGTCTGGTGGTGGGGACGCTCGTCAGCATTTTCCAGGCACTGACGCAGGTGCAGGAGCAGACGCTCACCTTCGTGCCGAAGATTCTGGCGACGCTCCTGGTGCTGATGCTCACCGCTCACTGGATGCTCGGGCAGCTACAGGATTTCGCACGGCACGCCTTCGGGCTCATCCCGCGCGCAGGCTTCTGAAGGGCGCGCGCCCACACCCGCGCCGGCCGGCATCCGACCAAATGAAGGACGCTCTCGGCATCCTCGAAATCATCCTCAGCACGTTCGGCGTCGAGCTGAGCGCGCAGACTTTCCTCGTACTGACGGGGCTCTCGTTCGCACGCATCGTGTCGTTTCTGGGTGTGGTGCCGTTTTTCGGCGGCGCGGCCGTGCCCGCGCGCGTGAGGGCGGCGACGGCCGTCGCCTTCGTCGTCATCGCCTTCCCCGCGCTCGAGGCGGGCTCACCCGGGGCGGGCGTCAGCCTCGGGGTCGTCGAGTTCGTCTCGCTGCTGGCGAAGGAGACCTTCGTCGGCTTCACGCTCGGGTTCGTCGCCTCTCTCGTCTTCGAGGCCGTGCAGGTCGCCGGCCGCATCATAGACCTTCAGCGCGGCTCGGCGATGTCGGAGATGTTCTCCCCGGAGTTGCAGGGGCGCGTCTCGGAGCTGGGGCAGTTCAAGCTGCAACTGGCGCTCGTGCTCTTCCTGCTGTTCGGGCTTCACCGCTACTTCATCGGCGCGCTACTGAAGAGCTTCGACGTGATCCCGGCCGTCGCGTTCCCGCGGATGGCCGGGGGCTGGGGTCCGGCCGCGGCCGACATGACGCGGCTGACGGGCGAGGTCCTCTCGATCGGCGTCCAACTGGCCGCCCCCGCCATCGTCGCACTGCTCGCCACCGATCTCCTCTTCGGCGTCATCAACCGCATCGCCCCGCAGGTCAACGTCTTCTTCCTGAGCCTGCCCGTCAAGATGCTGGTCGGCCTGCTCGTCGTGCTCGCCGCCCTTCCCGTCTTCGGCGAGCTCTACCTGCGCTTCTTCAAAGACTCTTACAGGGTCTTCGAACTCCTCATCCGCACGCTCGGCCGTATGCACTGAGCGTAGCAGCGTGCATTTGGTTCGAAGCAACAGGTGTACACCCGGAAGCGCGCCGGTTTGTTCAACGCCAGGACCGAATCGACGGCCACAAATCGAGGGGGCGCCGCCCGGG
>Ga0216309_1000144_pt1 | contig 12783 bp, 8 predicted proteins | sample Total_DNA_C_FD_161284 | JGI IMG/M metagenome (GOLD analysis project Ga0216309, IMG submission 161284) | Terrestrial sediment cell enrichment communities for BONCAT metagenomics from Utah, United States - Total_DNA_C | ecosystem: Environmental > Terrestrial > Deep subsurface > Rock core/Sediment ...
CGCGCGCACGCTCGAAGAGCTGCGCGCGGCGGCGGCGCGCGCCTGCCCCGGCACCGAGGACAAGTGGGTCGTCAAGAGCCCCTACGGGTTCGCCGCGCGCGAACGCGTGCTCGGGCGCGGCCCACGCCTCGGGGGGGCGCAGGCCGCGTGGGCGGCGCGGCGTCTCGGGCGCGGCGAGCCGCTCATCTTCCAGCCGTGGCTCAAAGTGCTGCGCGAGTACGGGGTCGTGCTGGAGGTCGAAGGCGACGGCTCGCACCGCCTGCTCGGCGTGAGCGACCTGCGGACGAACGGTGCCGGGACGGGTGTGGGCTACGTGCTCGGGCGTCCGCCCGCGAACGCGCGCATGAGCGAGCTTGAGAGGGTGGCGGCCGTCGTCGCCGAGCGCCTTCATGTCGAAGGCTATCACGGGCCGGCCGGGCTCGACGCGCTGGAGCACGAGGGCGGTCTCCACCCGCTGCTCGAAGTCAACGCGCGTTACACGATGGGCTTCGTCGCCCTCGCAGTAGAACGCGTCTTGCGCCCGCGTGAGCCGACCTTCTGGAGTTCAAAGACGCCCGCTTGAGCATAGCCGCCCGCGCGGGCGGGGGCAAAAAAAGAGGGGCGGGCTCCCGAAGGAACCCGCCCCTCTCCTTTCGCCCGCCGCACGTCCGTTGAAGCGGGCGAATCCTTTAGGGCAGCACCTCGACGTTCACGAAGAACCTGAACAGCCCCGTCTGCTGGATGCCGAGCAGGAAGCGGACGTTGATGCTCTGCCCGGGCGCGAGCGGCTGTGCCAGCGTCACCGTGTTGGCCGAGAGCGACGAGTTGAAGGCCCCGCCGTTGGGCTGCGTGGGTGGCTGCTCAAGGGTCGTCCCCTGCACCGTCACCGTGCAGGGCGTGGCCGCGGGGCTACAGGTCGCCGGGTCGTTGATGCCCGAGACGACCATGGGCGTCGAGGTGCGCACGCGCAGGTCTGCGAAGCCCGAGTCCGCGGGGAAGGTCGTGAGGTCTGTGACGCGGAAGCGCAGTCGCGTCACCGGTGCGCCCGTGTTGTTGACGATGCGGCGGCGGATGTCGAGCGTCCCGAAGGTCGAGTTGTTGGCCGGGTCGCTCGTCAGGTCTCTCACGCGGTTCGGAGGCTGCGAGCCGCCCACCGTGCCGTCGAGGTAGAAGCCCGGCATCTGGGCGTTGCGCTGGATGGGCGACGAAAGATTCTCCGGCCCCGGAGCGCCGAGGCGCTGCCCCGCGCCCGCGTTCGTCCCGCTGGTGTCCACGAAGACGAAGTCAAAGAAGTTGTCGTTCGAGTCCCTCGGCAGGCCGCCCGTGTTCGGCGTGCATCCGAGCGCGCTGCCGAAGCCGACTACGGGCCGGTTGTTCGGGCAGTACGAGCGGTAGAAGCTGTGGTCTATGTTGAAGGACGTGATGGGCGGGTAGCCCTCACCCTCTCTGTAGAGCGTGTTGGCTTCAGAGGACGAGCCGACGGCGTCGAGCCGCGTCGCGAGCGAGAAGTTGGCCACGTTCGCCGTGTTGAAGATGGCGATCCCGGCGTTATCGGGGATGTCGGCGGTGTAGGTGGCGTCGCCCGTGGCGGTCGTGCCGTTGCCGGCCGGGTAGGCCGCCAGCGAGTAGCCCGCCGAGTTGACGCAGAGGAAGTGGCCGCGGTTCGGGATGGTCGTGCCGTTCGGAATCGTGCAGCGGATGACGCCGTCCGAGGCCGCGATGGCGAAGCCGGCCGAGCCGTCGGTGGTGGCGACCGTCAGGGGCGCGCCCGAAGCGTTGTAGATTTCGATGAACTCGTCGGTCTGCGTCGTGTTTGGCGCGGGTAGCCCCGGCCCGCGCAGGCGGAACTCGGAGATAATCAGCTCGCCCGCACTGACCGGGGCCGTCACCTTCGCCCACCAGGTTCCCCAGCGGCTGTTGTTGGTCGTGGTGTTGGCGTTGGGCTCGATGCGCGTGCCGGCGTACTCCTGGACCGTCCAGAGGTCACGGTCGTTCGACGGGTCGACGACCGCGTGGCTGTAGTCGCCCCAACGGTTCCTCGTCCCCCCGAACGTCTTCGAGTAGTAGTCCTCGCCCTCCTTGTAGATGACGGGGTCGCGCATCGTCCCGGCCGCGTCAGTGCCGAGGCGGAAGGAGTAGCCCGCATCGGCGAAGTCGTCCGACTCGAACTCGGAGAAGCCCATCAGGATGTCGCCGTTCTTGTTGACGGCGATGGACGGGTAGGCGTACCACCTGCCGCCGTTGGTCGCCGTGGCGGTGGGGTCATCCACGCGCCCGCCGTCCACGAATGTGCCCGTCGGGTTAATCACCGTCCACTGCGCGGCCGTGCGCGTCAGGCCGCCGGCGGGCAGGCCGACCGTCTGCGGATAGTAGAGTCGACCGTTGCGGTAGACGACGTTCGAGCGGACGAAGGCGTCGCCCGAATCTATCCGGCGCAGCGTCGCCGGGCAGGTGACGCCGGACGTGCCGACGCAGGTCTGCGGCAGGATGTCGCCGCCCGGCTGCGTCCAGCCCCCGCCCGGGCGCGTCTGGATGGCGTTGGGCGTGAGCGTCGGGCCGCCGGCGGGGCCGCCGATTGACGGGGGGGCGCCCGCGAGCGTGAACGTGCGGTAGGTCGCGCCGCCGCTGCTGATGTGGCCGACGAAGTAGACGTTCGCCTCGTTAGCATCGAGCGTCGTCGCCGGGTGCGTACAGAACGCGCCCGAGACGGAGCCGGAGGTGAACAGCCTGAAGGCGTTCGGCGTGGCCGGCCCCGTCCGCAGCTGCGGGTAGTCGAAGGCCAGCACACCGCCCGCGACGAAGGCGTTGGTGTTGCTGGTGAACTGGTTCCACGAAACCGTTACCCAGTGCTTGTTGAAGCCGAGCATGGGGAAGTCCGCCCACTCGCCGCCCGCGTTGCAGGCCGCGCCCGTTACGGGGCTCGTGCCGCCGGCTGCGCAGCCGACGATGTAGCGGTAGAGGTAGTAAGTCCCCTGCGGGTCGGACGTGGCCGAGACGCCGATGAGCACGGACGACTGCGGCGACGAAGCGTTCGACACGATAGTTGTAATCCAGCGGTTGTTGTAAGGGTCGTAGACGACGCGCGGGTCGAAGACGCCCGAGCCGCCGGCCGGGGCCCAGAAGGTGTCGCTGTTGACGGTCGAGAGCGGCGCGCCGGTCGCCTTGTCGTGGATGCGGAAGTTCGAGTTGGTCTGCGTGAAGACCTTGTCGAGCCCGACCGCGCCCATCGTGTCGGGCGGGATGGTGAAGGAGGTCGTGCCGATCTTCGGCCCGTCCTCCTGCGCCAGGAAGTTCTGCGTGGGAGTTGGCGAGGGGACGAGCGGGCCGCCCACCTCATCCTGCGTGACCGGGCCGGGGCCGACCGCCTCGTCCGAGTCGTCGGCGGGGGCGGGGGCCGCCGTCCCTCCCGGCGCGGGCATCTCCTCAATGGTCAGCGGCGGCGGGGCCGCGCGCATCGTCTGGACGCTCGTTGCGGGGGCGCTGGTGGCAGGGACTCTGGCCGCGCGCTTCGCCGCGTCGGAGAGCTGCTTGAAGTTGACCCTCGTGACGGAGACGGGGCGGATGCGCTCGGCACTGACGGGGCGGCCGGCCGCGTCGTCCTGCGGGGTTGACTGCGCCGCGCGCCCGACGGAGGCGGCGCGCAAATGCGCTCCCGCGCTCCGCGTGCCAAAGAGCAGGGCGGGCGCGGCAAGTGCTGTCAGGAGGAGGGCGAATAGCCCGAGTTTAACGACGGTAGGTCGAAGCCCGCGGCCGTGCGCAGCCTTGGAATCTTTCTTCAACATGATCGCGGCAAGCTCCTTGGGTAATGTTTTCGGGGCAGTCGCCGGCGCGCGTGTTTCGGCCCGCGGCTGGAATTTACGTCAGCCTGCCCTCCGGGGCGACTCGGCTGCAAAGGCTTAACTGTCAAAGCGATTTTCCTGACAAAGAGAAGGCGCGGCGAATGGTGCTTTCAGGCAGGGTGGAATGGGCCGGCCACAGCGCGCGAGAGAGTCTATGCGTGCCCCCCAAATTAGTCAACGTCGCCGCGGCGGCGGCCGCGCGCGGTTGAGGGTTCGGGCCGTTTCGCTTATGCTACGCCCGCCCGCCGCACCGCACTCTTCTGCCGCGCGGGCGAACGAACTCCTAAACCACAACGAATCGGGAGAGAAGCAGTTGCCTCAGAGTCGTAAGCGGCGCACCGCCCGCAGGACGCACACGCGCGGCGCCAACCCCGCCGCGCAGCAGCGTGCGCACGAGCGCCACGCGAAGCGGAAGAGGACGAAGGTCATCGCGGCCCTGGTCGTCTTCGCGCTGGTGGCCGCGGGCGTGGCCTACCTCTTCGCGCCCGGGACGGGGCGCGACCCCGCCTCGGGCGCCGCGGTGACGACCCCCTCGGGTCTCGGCTACACCGACCTCGTCGAAGGCACGGGCCCGAGCCCGCAGCCGGGGCAGACGGCGGTCGTCCACTACACCGGCACGCTCACCGACGGGACGAAGTTCGACAGCTCGGTCGACCGCGGGCAGCCCTACGAGTTCCCGCTCGGGCGCGGCGCGGTCATCAAGGGTTGGGACGAGGGCGTGGCGACGATGAAGGTCGGCGGCAAGCGCCGGCTCGTCGTCCCCTCGCGCCTCGGCTACGGGGCGCAGGGGCGGCCGCCCACCATCCCGGGCGGCGCGACGCTCCTCTTCGACGTCGAGCTGCTCGGCGTAAAGTGAGCGTGCCGTTTCGGCACACGGGAAGGCCGGCTCTGAGCGCGTCGGAGGGCGTCGGCGGATGTTGAAGGGGGCGTCATACCCGGCCGCGCGCGCGGTCGCGGAGACGGCCGTGGGGCACTTCGCGCGCCGCATCGCGGCGGCGCGTGCGCGCGCCTACGAGGGGCTGGCGACCGCGCCGGACGCCGCCGCGGTCGAGGCCATCATCGACGCAGCCTTCTGGGCCAGCCTGCGCCGCGAGGAGGGCTACTCGCCGAAAATCTCGCTCGCCTTCCTCCCGCCCGAACAGGCCCGGCCGCCCCTCACCTTCGCGCGCACGCTCCCGCTCGACCCGGCCGCGCTCGCGCGGCTCGCGCCCGCCGTCGAGCGGCGCGGCATACACCTCGGCGTCTGGCGCTGCGACGGCGAAGAGCTGTGCGTCTGGGGGACGACGCGGACCATCCCGCCCCTCTGCTTCGTGCTTGAAGTCATCGAGCCGGGGCTGCTCGTGGTCAAGTACCGGCGCGGGCCCGACCCCGGCAAGTTCGCCAACCTGGCCGTGCTCAAGGGCGACGAGGTCAAGGTGGTCGACGAGGCGGGCGCCTCGCTGCCGGACTGCCCCGAGCTGCTCGCCTCCCTGCTCGGCTTCGGCGCCGGCTCGCCCTCGCCCGCCGACCCCGTCAACGTGCTCGTGCAGCTCGCCGTCTCGATGCGCGCACACGGCCGCGGCGGCGCGCTGCTCGTCGTGCCGTCGGGCTCCGAGGCGTGGCGCGAGTCGATCCGCTGGCCCGCGCCCTACGCGGTCGAGCCTGCCTTCCCCGAGCTGAAGGAGCTGCTGCTGCGTGGGACCGAGGAGCGCGACGACCCCGAGTGGCAGGAGGCGCTGCGAAGGGCCGTGGAGGCCGTGGCGGGGTTGACGGCCGTCGACGGCGCGGCGCTCCTCAACGAGCATTCGGAGCTGCTGGCCTTCGGCGCGAAGATCGTGCGCCGGAAGGGCGCCGCGCGGGTCGAGCGCGTGGCCGTGACCGAGCCGGTCGTCGGCACGGAGCCGGCGGTCGTCGATCCTTCGCAGCTCGGCGGGACGCGCCACATCTCCGCGGCGCAGTTCGTGCAGGACCAGCACGACGCGCTCGCGCTCGTCGCCTCGCAGGATGGGCGCTTCACGGTCTTCGCCTGGTCGCCCTGCGAGCGGCTGGTCCACGCGCACCGCGTCGAAGCGCTCCTGCTGTAGAAGCCTCCCCGCCCCCTAGTAGACCACCCTCGTCTTCAGGGTCGTCCCGGCCTCGCGCAAAATCCTGACGGCCTCCCCCGAGAGCTGCGTGTCGACGTCGAGGATGACGTAGCCGACGCGGTCGTTCGTCTTCAGGTACTGGCCGAGGACGTTGACGCCGCGCGAGGAGAGCCGCGAGTTGATCTCGGCGAGGACGCCGGGGACGTTGCGGTGTATGTGCAGGAGGCGGTGCGTGCCGTCCTGCGGCGGCAGGCTGACGGGCGGAACGGTGTGCGAGCCGCTGGAGGTGCCGTACTCAAGGTACTGGATGAGCTTCGAGGAGACGTCGACGCCGATGCTCTCCTGCGCCTCCTCGGTCGAGCCGCCGATGTGCGGCGTCAGGATGACGTTCGGCAGGTTCTGGAGGACGGTCCGGAAAGGGTCGCCGCTCTTCTCGGGCTCCTCGGGGAAGACGTCGACGGCCGCGCCCCCGAGCCGCCCGCTCTCGACGTGGCGCGCGAGCGCTTCGAGGTCGACGACGTCGCCGCGGCTGTAGTTGATGAGAAGCGCGCCCTCGCGCATCCGCGCGAGCGCCGCCTCGTCGATGAGGTTACGCGTCGAGGCCCCTCCGGGGACGTGGAGCGTGACGACGTGCGATTCGGCGAGCAGCTCCTGAAGGTCGCGCGCCTGTCGCGCGTTGCCGTGCGGGAGCTTCGGCACCACGTCGTAGTAGACCACACGCATCCCCAACGCCTCGGCCAACACCGAGACCTGCGAGCCGATGTTGCCGTAGCCGACGATGCCGAGCGTCTTCCCGCGCAGCTCGTAGCTGCCCCGCGCCTCCTTGAGCCAGACGCCGCGGTGCGCCGCCGCGTTCTTGTCCGGCACCCTGCGGATGAGCATCACCGAGAGTCCGATGACCAGCTCGGCCACCGAGCGCGTGTTCGAGTAGGGCGCGTTGAAGACGGCCACGCCCGCGTCGGTCGCCGCGCGCAGGTCCACCTGGTTGACGCCGATGCAGAAGCAGCCGACGGCGAGGAGCCTGTCGGCCGCCGCCAGCACGCGCTCCGTGACCCTCGTCTTCGAGCGGATGCCGAGGATGTGGACGCCGCGGATGGCCTCGACCAGGTCGTCTTCGCCGAGCGCGCGCGGCAGCCGCTCGACGCCCACGTAGCCGCCGCCCGTAAACTCCGCGACGGCCGACCCGCTGACGTTCTCCAGCAGCAGGACTCTGATCTTGTCTCTCGGATAAGAGGTCTCTTCGTTCTTCATGAAGTGTAAAGATTCTCTTCGACGCGAAGCCCCGGCGGTTTCAGGGCGCATGGCCTTCGAGCCATTCGACGCCCCCGGCGCCGAGGAAGCGCGCCAGCCTCTCGGCCGCCGCCTCCAGACCTTCGCGCCTCCGGCGGGTCGGGCGCACGCCCGGCTCCCAGTAAACGCGGCGGACCCGAAGCCGCCCCTCGTCACGGTGCAGCTTCGGGTCTATCCTCCCTACCAGCCGGTCGCCTTCGAGCACGGGCAGGACGTAGTAGCCGTAGCGCCGCGCCGGCTCGGGCACGAACGCCTCGAAACGGTAGTCGAAGCCGAAGAGCCTCTGCGCGCGGCGGCGGTCGCGCAGCACCGGGTCGAAGGGGCTGAGCAGGCGCGTGCCGGCGGGTGGCTCGGGCAGCCTTTCAAGTCGCCGCTCCCAGTCGGCCAGCGCGTAGGCCGCGCGCGGGCGGGCCGCGCCCCCGTGCGGCTCGACGAGCACGGGCAGGATGCGCCCCGCGCGTGCCGCCTCCTCGCACCACGCCTTCGCGCGCGCGGGGCTCAACGCGTCCCAGAACTCCGAGACCTCCTGCGGGGTCGCCACGACCAGCCGCTCGAAGGCCGTCGAGCAGGCCCACTCAGCGTGCTCCTCATCCGTGGGCGCGCGCGCGCGGTGCTCAGAGGGGAAGACGCGCTCGGTCAGGTCGTAGACCTTCTGAAAACTCTCGCGCCGCGCGACCATCAACTCACCCGTCCGCCAGAGGTACTCCAGCGCGGCCTTCTGCGGCTTCCAGCCCCACCAGGCCGTGGATGCGCCGCGCTCGTGCTCGAAGTCCTGCGAGCGGAGCGGCCCCTCAAGCGTGACGCGGCGTCGCACGGCGTCGATGACGCGCTCGGGGTCACCGCCCATGCGCTCCATCCACCAGCGGCTGGCGCGTATGCGCTCGCCGGCGCGCGCGAAGCGCGGCTTCCAGTGACGGAACCAGCGTGTGGGGACGGCCGAGGCGTCATGCGTCCAGTGCTCGAAGAGGCTGCGGTCGCGTTCGAGCAGGCGCGCGAGGTGCTCTCGCCGATAGCCTTCGAGCCGGCTGTGGAGCGTCAGGTGGTGCGCGCGCTCGACGTAGCTGATCGAGTCGAGCTGCACGAAGCCCATCCGCTCGACGAGGCCGAGCACACACTTCGTCGTCGCCGCGCGCGCGGGGTCGGAGAGAAGCCCCTGCGCCCCCAGCAGCAACAGCCGCGCCGCGCCCGCTGTGACGCGGGGCGGCTCCGCGCCCTTCGTTGTACGCTTTACTGGCAAGGCTCTCTGAACTTTAATGGCAACCGCGGCGCCGACGCCAGCGCGGAGAGGGCGAAAGGGGGGTTCGCTCACGACGGATGCGTAAAGAGTTGTGGTCGGTCCTGTGGGGCGTGCTCAAGGGGGAGGGGCGCGGTGGCGGCACCCCTCCGCGTGATTCGACATGGAAACGCGAGCGGGCGTTGCGCGCGCCGTGCGGGTTGTGCTTCACTTCCCGCGCCGAAACGCTCTTCCGAGAAATCCGGCCTGCGAGCCCGAGCGAGACCCACATGAACCATCCCGTCGCGGACAGAGTCGGAGACGTGCTCCCGAGGATTCAGGAGTTCCTGCGCGAAGAGGTCTACGGGCTTGAGCGCGAGTTCCTCGCGCGCCCCTTCCGCGAGCTGCTGCCCGCGCTCGCCGAAGGGCGGCGGCGGGTCAGGGAGCTGGGGCTGTGGGCGCCGCACCTGCCCGCCGAGTATGGCGGGCTCGGGCTCACGCTCACCGAGTTCGCGCGCGTCAGCGAGGAGCTGGGGCGCACGCCGCTCGGCCACTACCTCTTCAACTGCCAGGCGCCGGACATCGGCAACACCGAGGTCCTCATCTCGCACGCCACGCCCGCGCAGCGCGAGCGCTACCTCCTGCCGCTCGTGCGCGGCGAGGTGCGGAGCTGCTTCTCGATGACCGAGCCCGAGCACGCCGGCTCGAACCCGGCCTGGCTGAGCACGACGGCCGTGCGTGACGGCGCCGACTACCTTATCAACGGCCACAAGTGGTTCACCTCCTCGGCCGAGGGCGCCGCCTTCGCCATCGTGATGGCGGTGACGAACCCCGAGGCCGAGAGCCCCTACCGCCGCGCCAGCCTGATCATCGTACCGACCTCGACGCCGGGCTTCCGCCTCGTGCGCAACGTCCCCGTGATGGGCGACGCCGGGAGCGACTACGCGAGCCACGCCGAGATCGCCTACGAGGACTGCCGCGTGCCACGTGCGAACCTGCTCGGCGGCGAGGGCGACGGCTTCCGCATCGCGCAGGAGCGTCTGGGGCCGGGGCGCGTCCACCACTGCATGCGCTGGGTCGGCGTCTGCGAGCGCGCCTTCGAGATGATGTGCGAGCGCGCCGCGCGGCGCGAGCTTTCGCCGGGCGTCCCCCTGGGCAGCCGCCAGAGCGTGCAGGAGTGGATAGCCGAGAGCCGCGCCGAGATCAACGCCGCGCGCCTGCTCGTCCTCGACACGGCCGCGCGCATCGAGGAGCGCGGCGCGGCGGCCGCGCGCGAGGAGGTCTCCATCATCAAGTTCTTCGTCGCGGGCGTCCTCCAGAAGGTCCTCGACCGCGCCATACAGACCCACGGCGCGCTCGGCCTCACCGAGGACACGGTGCTCTCCTACTGGTACAGGCACGAGCGCGGCGCGCGCATCTACGACGGCCCCGACGAGGTGCACAAATCCGTGGTGGCGCGTGCCGCGCTCCGCAGGCACGGCATCGAGGTGTCGATCTAGCCCATGAAGTCTGAGACGGGTGGGACGGATTTCGGGGACGCGACGCGCGCAGTGCGCGAGGGCGAGGGGCTCGACGCAGCACGGCTCGCCGCATACCTGCGCGGGCGTCTGCCGGGGTTCGACGCCGAGCCCGAGGTCGAGCAGTTCCCGGCCGGCTTCTCGAACCTGACCTACCTGCTGCGCGCGGGCGGGCGCGAGTACGTGCTCAGGCGGCCGCCCGTGGGGGCGCGTGTCAGGACGGCGCACGACATGGCGCGCGAGTTCCGCATCCTCTCGGGCCTGCGCCCCGTCTACGCGAAGGTCCCGCGCGCGCTCCTCTTCTGCGAGGACGCGTCAATCTTAGGCGCGCCCTTCTACCTGATGGAGCGCGTGCGCGGTCGCATCCTCCGCGCACGCGCCGGCGCCGGGCCTGAGCTTTCGCCCGGCGTCATGCGCCGGCTCTCCGAGGCGTTCGTCGATAACCTTCTGGAGATTCACGGCGTCGATTACGAGGCGGCGGGGCTCGGTGACCTCGGGCGGCCGGAAGGGTACGTGCTGCGGCAGGTCGAAGGGTGGACCCGCAGATACTTCGACGCGCGGACGGACGAGGTGCCGGAGATCGAGAGCCTGACCGCCTGGCTGGCCGAACACGCGCCGGGCGAGCGCGGGCGCGCCGCGCTCATCCACAACGACTACAAGTACGACAACGTGGTGCTCGCGCCCGACGACCCGTCGGAGGTCCTGGCCGTGCTCGACTGGGAGATGGCGACCGTCGGCGACCCGCTGATGGACCTGGGGACGACGCTCGGCTACTGGGTCGACGCCGACGACCCCCCGGAGTGGCAAAGCCTCGGCTTCGGGCTGACGGCGCTGCCGGGCGGCCTCACGCGGCGCGAGGTCGCGGAGCGTTACGCCCTGCGCGGCGGTCGCGACGTGGCAGACGTCGTCTTCTACTACGCCTACGGCCTGCTCAAGATCGCGGTCATCGTCCAGCAGATATACCTGCGCTACCGTCGCGGCCTCACGCGGGACGAGCGCTTCGCCCCGCTCGGCCACATGGTCAAAGCCTGCGGCCGCCTGGCGCTGCGCGCCGTCGAGCTGAATCGCATCGACCGCCTGGGCTAGAGCCGCCCCCTTCCCTCTACACGAAGGACGACCCTACAACTCCCTCCCGCTGACGAAGCGGCGCTCGCGCCCGTCGAGCGGGTCGCGGAAGGAGAGCGACTTCGCCAGCAGCTTGAGCGGGGACGAGAAGTCTTCCGGGTTGGCCGGGAGCACGAGGGGGTAGAGCCTGTCGTTTAAGACGGGGATGCCGAGCGCCGAAAGATGTAGACGCACCTGATGCTTCCGCCCCGTGACAGGTCTCGCCTCGTAGAGCGCCACGGCTCCCGCGCACGCCAGCAGGCGGACGTGCGTCTCCGAGTTCGGCTCGCCCTCACGCTCATGCATCCGGAAGAAGGGCTCGCCCGCGACGATGCGGCTGCGGCGCGTCAGCGGGAGTCGGAGTCCGGCGGGCGCCGCCGGCGCCAGCGCTTCGTAGACCTTCAGCACCTCGCGCCGCTGGAAGAGCGAGGCGTAGGCGCCGCGCGTCGAAGGGTTGACGGAGAAGAGGACGAGGCCGGCCGTCTCGCGGTCGATGCGGTGGAGGGGGGCGAGGCCCGCGGCGCCAGTCCTGCGCTTCAGGCGGACGAGGAGCGTCTCGCGCAGGAAGCGCCCCGCGGGGAGGACGGGCAGGAAGTGCGGCTTGTCCGCGACGAGGATGTGCTCGTCCATGTAGAGGACGTGCTCTTCGAAGGGGACGGCGGGCTCCGCCTCGGGCTCACGGTAGTAGAAGACGCAGGCGCCGGCGCGGTAGGGGCTCAGAGGGCCGAGGCTCCGCCCCTCTTCGTCGACCACGCGCCCGGCGAGCATCCGCGCGGACCAGACGTCGGCGCCCACGCGCGGATGGCGCTCCGCCAGAAAGTCGAGGACGGTCGGCCAGTCACCCGCGGGCAGCCACTGGCGGCTCGCCGAAACCCCTTCGACCTCCGGCAGCGGCGACTTCCTCAAACGTGTCCAGACCCCTTTCGCGACGCTCCTACGCGCCGGCGTGAAACGGCGCCCTATTTTCCCGAGACGTGCGCGTCGTAGGCGGCGCGCGCAAGCTCCGCGATGACCTTCTCCTGGTCGAGCGCCGGGAGCTTCGAGCCGTCGAGCAGCACGGCCACGGCGAGGTGCCCCTTGTCGCCGGGGAGCGTGATGAGCCCGACGTCGTTGGTCGTCGACTCGCCCGTGCCGGTCTTGTCGGCGACGGGGGTGCCCGCGGGGACGCCCGCGCGCAGGCGCTCCATCCCCGTCGACGCACGCCCCATCGCCCCGAGGAGCACGGCGAGCTGCGGCGGCGCCAGAACCTCCCCCCGCCGTAGACGTGCGAGCAGGCGCGCGAGATCGGAGGCCGAGCCCTTGTTCGGATGGTCGCGCAGCTTCATGAACTCGCGCACCGTCGAGCGCACCTCGATGTCGCGGAGGCCGAGCGCGCGCATGCGCGCCGTGACGACCTCAGGCCCGCCGACGAGTTCCAGCATCTTGTCGCTCGAAGTGTTGTCGCTGCGCGCGATGGAGAACTCAAGCAGCTCCTCGACGGTGCGGTCCGAGGGCTCGCGCCAGAGGTCGCTGTTCATCTTCAGCCCCGGCGAGACCTCCGCCGGCGTGACGCGCACCTTCTGGTCGAGCCGCAACCGCCCCTCCTCGACCTGCTTCAGCACTTCGACCGCGAGCGGCAGCTTGAAGACGCTGAAGAGTGGCATCGAGCGCGCGCCCTCAAACTCGGCGCCGCGCCCCGTCTCGACGTGGGTCACGGCCACGGCGCACGCGCCGTCGGTACGCGAGCAAATCTCCCTGAGCCTTCCGGCCAGCTCCGCGTCCACGGTCTCGCCCTGTGC
>Ga0216309_1000146_pt1 | contig 12735 bp, 10 predicted proteins | sample Total_DNA_C_FD_161284 | JGI IMG/M metagenome (GOLD analysis project Ga0216309, IMG submission 161284) | Terrestrial sediment cell enrichment communities for BONCAT metagenomics from Utah, United States - Total_DNA_C | ecosystem: Environmental > Terrestrial > Deep subsurface > Rock core/Sediment ...
TATTGTAGGAGGATGAAAAATGTTTGGATGTCAACAAGTTCTAATCAAATCCGATAAAGATACTCAAGCAGTCCTTGAATATCTTTGCTCTGAGTCTGCTAAGCTATCTAATTGCGGCATTTATTATTCTCGTCAGTTATATTTCAAAACTGGCAGAATTCCGAACCGTGCAGAGTTGCACAAGGTTTTGGGAACCGAGAATCAGAATCTACACTACAAAGCGTTCTATTCGGATACAGCCCAGCAAATTCTAACGGGGGTAGCAGAGTCTTTTAAATCTTTTTTGGGGCGGCTCAAAGGTATTAAGAATGGGATAGTTACGCAGCGTCCCAAACTACCAGGATATCGTGAAAATGGAATGGCACTTGTGACATTCACAGGACGGTCGGTAAAACTCAAAAATGGAATGCTTCGATTCCCACTTGGAAGTAAGGTAAAAGCGTGGTTTGGTTTAGAGGCTTTTTTCCTACCAATGCCCTCAAATCTCGACTTTAAGGCAATTCGAGAGTATCGACTCCTTCCTCGTAACGGCTGTTTTTACCTAGAATTGATTTACAAAACAGAAAATATTCAAGCAAATGTAGACCCTGCTAAATGCCTAGCGATTGACCACGGAATAGACAACTGGCTGACCTGTATAAGCAATGCAGGCACTAGCTTTCTCATTGATGGCAAGCACCTTAAATCACTCAATCAGGGATACAACAAACGGGTTGCTTTTTTGATGGAAGGGAAAGCTAACGGTTACTGGTCTAAACGGCTTGCAAGCTTGACTGAAAAACGTAATCGCCAAATGCGAGATGCTGTCAACAAAGCTGCAAGAAAAGTAATTCAGCACTGCTTAAACAACCAAATCGGTACAGTGGTTTTTGGTTGGAACAAGGGACAGAAAGACTCTGCCAATATGGGGACAAAGACTAACCAAAAGTTTGTACAAATTCCCACAGGCAGGCTAAAAGACCGAATCGCTCAGTTGTGTGAGCAGCACGGAATTAAATTCGTTGAAACTGAAGAATCATATTCTTCCAAAGCTTCGTTTGTCGATAATGATTTTCTACCTACATTCGGCGAAAAACCTGAAGGGTGGAAGGCAAGTGGCAAGCGGCTTAAGCGTGGTTTGTACCGAACGGCTCAAGGCTGGTTGATTAATGCAGATGCCAATGGTGGTGCAAATATTGCCAGAAAAGTAGCGATAATGCTTGGACTCGATCTAAGCGGAATCGGTAGAGGCGAATTGTCAGCGCCTTTAAGACTAAAGTTGTGGTCTTAAGAATCTCCGTGGCGTTGATTCCCGGAGAGTGTCAAGACTCCTGCAAGACTCACTATAGTGCCTCACGAGGCGGGGCAAGAGCGCTGTGAGCCAGAGACCTACCGTTTCCCTAGTTCCTGAACCCAAACCCATAATTGCCACCAAATTCAGTCCGACTCCCAGTTGGTTTTTTTGGAATTTCCTCTCTCGTTCTTTTTCCTACCTATCGGTAGTAAGAGAGAAAAGATTCATTCTTATAGTGACCGATGCCTCCCAATTATATCAACCTTCTTTCCCAACTAATAGCCAGACCTGATTTTCACCAAAATTACTTCCCAGAAGCAAGCCATTTGCAGCCAACTGCAACAGCCGATTTGTGCGAGTTTTTAGGCGAAGAGGTTATTTATCATACAATCGCGCCTGCTATAACTCCTAAGCTCTACAAAATTCCTCAAGACTTGCCGCCTTCAATAATTTCTGCTTTGCACAGCCAAGGCATTCAACAGCTTTATTCGCACCAAATTAAAACACTCAAAGCCGTGCGCCAGGGCAAAGATGTCATCCTCAGCACAGCAACAGCTTCTGGCAAATCTTTAAGTGCGTACTTGCCTATTTTAGAGGGCATTCTCCAACATCAATTTACTGCACTCTCTATTTATGGCTTGAAAGCTTTAACAGCCGACCAAAGTCAAAAACTTGCCGATTTGCTCCAACTGATTCCTGAGCCTGCGCGCCCGCGCCTTGCTCTTCTAACTGGGGATACTCCTCCCAAAACCAGAGAACAATTATTAGCTGCAAATCCTAGCATAATCAGCGCAACACCAGAGTTGATTCACTATGCGCTGAAAGGGGTTCACTGGAGTCAGCCTTGGCAGCACTTTTTAAGTCGCCTCCGCTATATTGTCCTAGATGAAGCTCACACTTTTAACGGAGTTTACGGAGCTAACATGGCTAGCTTAATTCGCCGCTTAAAATTGGCAGTAGACGAGCGCGGAGGTTGTTCTCACAAACTGCAATTCCTGATGTTGAGTGCTACCGTTGGCAATCCCGTTCAATTAGCGAAGTTACTATCTGGTAGAAGTCGAAAGCGAAATCTCAATAAATCAGAGCGGTTAGTTTGGATTAACTCTAGCGGAGCTGCTGTCCCAGAACGGCAATTAATTGTTACTAAACCGACTCATGATGCTAATTCCGATGTGGCTCGCATCATTATGTTTTTGTTGCAGCAAGGGCAAAGCGGAATTTGCTTCGGTAACGGCAGACAAGCAATTAAGAACTTGTGGGCAACTTTTAAGCAAGAAGCTGTAACTCAAACTAACTCGGGAATTGAGTCGCAAGTAGCAATTTTCTACGGCAGTTTAACAAGCGAGCGCCGCATGGAAATTATTAACTCTTTGCAGTCAGGAACAGTTAAGTGTATCCTCAGCACTAGCGCTCTCGAAGCAGGAATTGATTTGCCTCAACTTGACTTTGCTATTATTAGGGGATGGCCGGGAAGCTTGCAAGCTTTTAGGCAGAGGGCTGGCAGGGCTGGTCGCGCAAACTCCGGTTTAATTGTCTTCATTCCTATTGCACAATCACCTTTGGATAACTATTTTGCCGAGCGCCCTGAATTGTTGGTGTCAGCCGAATCTGAATTGGTGAGCTTTAATGCCAATTATCCCATAGATATTGCCAAACATTTAATGTGCGCGGCTGTCGAAACAGGCATTCCTGCCACTAAGCTCAAGCACTACTTTGGCAAGAGCGCTCCTCAAATTGCAACGGCTTTAATTGAGCAAGGTGTTCTTCACAAAAGCCGGGATAAATTATGGGCTAAAGGCTTTCCGCATAAAGACGTAAACTTTCGAGGGGGAACGGGTGCTAGCACGATACAACTGGTGGATGCAGATACTCAAGAAGAGATTGAACTCCTCAGTGCGGAGATTGCTTATCGAGAGGTATTTCCTGGTGCTATTTACCGCACGCAAAACTCAGACGGCTGTTTGGTCACTTATACTTCGCGCTCGCTCTTGAATGGCAAAGCTATTTTGCAAAACATCCCTGAAACTCGACTGTTTACTATAGCGATTAGCCACACTGATACCAGCCTCAAGCAGAATTTGAGTTTGCCTCAACAAATCCCGTTGGTTATTCCAGAAGTTGAAGGAAATGTTCAAACCAATTCAACCGATAGTAATGCAATTCCAGCTCAAGCTATTCTGGAACTGGCTTGGGGAGAAATTAGCCAACTTGTCACTGGTTATCAATTATTGACTCGCAATTACCAGTTAACTTGTCTCAATAGAAAGTGCGTCAATTACAGAGAGCCTTTATCCAAATGTACTGCCTGTCCTGTTTGTGGCAAGTGAACTCGCTCGGCTGAGCTAACATCGGTTCTTAATGAGGTAAACTTTGAGCAACCTTACGAAATTAAATTTGCGACTCCTGTACTGCAAATTAGTTTGAATTCCCCGGTTGAATGTTACCTGCAACACATAGTAACAGCTACTCGCCAGGAATTGCTTCAGTCTCAACAGCCGATTCCTCCCGGATATCAGCAGTTGTGGGAGTACCCCGCGAATTTGTTGGCTATTCACAGTTTCGGTCATCAAATTTTAGCAGCTTTACCTTTGACTATTTTGGCTTCAGCTAATGATGTGAATTTTCTGGTAGAGAAGAGAGGTGCAAATGACTATGCAGGACTCTTTTACGATTTAGCAGAAGGGGGTTCGGGAACCTCGGAAGCTATTTTTCGTTCTCTCCCTCAATTAGCTCATGCGGCTGCTGAGTTAGCCCGCAGTTGTTCTTGCAGTTCTGGCTGTCCTAAATGTTTGATTCAGTCGGGATGCCCTGATGGCAATAAAGCTTTACTCAAGCAGGTGGGGCTGCTGCTGTGCGAAGCATTTTCTACTCCTTAAATATCAAAAAATGGGTGGAATAGACGGCTGAGAAAGGGGAATAGGGAGAGAGAAATAGGGAAAATGGGAGTGGGAATAGAGTGTAGCTTTTTTGTTTGAAAATAGCTACACTCTATTCCCCAAATTTTTTTACTGTTTTTATTAAACAAGACGCTGCTTGCATCAACATAGAATTGTGCGAACCGCTACTGCGGTTTTTAGGGGTGCATTTTTCAGACTTGTACTTATGAAAAACAAGCTTGTCTTACCAGTTATCGACTCCCCAACTAGAGACTTAACGCTGTTACATTTCCGAAATCAACCCTATAAACCCAAGAAAAAGCAAGCTCTAATTCCTAACCTCAAACGAGATTTAAAGCCGGGCTGGCTTTTAACAATTCTCGCACAAATAGACCGATGTTTATGGGGAAGGTGGGATTATTGGGCTTTGTGTCAAGCTGTTCCCGCTCATGCCTGGATGCGGTGGAAGATGGAGCCAATGCTAGCCATTATGGAGAACAGAAAACCAGAAATTTTACCCAAATTTGTAATTGAGGAAACTTTGCCAGCAGAACCGATTCCCCAAATCGAATGGCAGCATTCTCCTACCGCAGAAGCCATGCTAGATAACACTCTCAATTGCATTCCTCAACATGGAGAATGGAAAACTTGGTCAGCTTGGGACTATTTGGAGTTTTTCTTGGACTGGGTTTTGTTCGCATTCGGACATCCAGCTTACAAGATTTTACCCAAAGAACCCGCCGGCTGTGAAGGTGCATCAATGCGTCTTTATCAGATGTTTTACCTGTCAATTCTCATGCTGTATCCTGAAGATTACATGGGCAGACTGCTACCCCAAATTTGCGGAAAGACTGCTCAAAAAAGTTCAGGGTTTTATCCGACACCCTTAGCTTTGTGTCAGTTCATATCTAAGTTAGTCAGTGGTGATAAGACAGAGCGAATTTCCCGCTTCAATGAACCCGCTTGCGGTACGGGAGCTTTAATGTTAACACAGTCAAATTACTGTTTGAGCGGTGTCGGTCAAGATGTAGATCGTACTCTATTAAAATGCGCTTTGTTCCAATTTTATATGTTTTCACCTTGGCTGGCTGTTCCCATTTGGTGGTTGGGTCAAACTGATTTGCTCCTTGGCAATACTTTAAGTAGCGATAGACCCCAATCAACGAACGCTGCTTACTGGTATAATGAGTGGTTTGAGCCAGTCGAGTCTCAGGCTAAGAATCATACTGATTGTCCTGTCGAACATGAAATAAGTTCAGGAAAAAGCTCAGAAGTTATTGACTTGAACGATCGGACATCAATTCACTCTAATCCAGTAGTTCAAGAAGTTGTTAAGGGCAAACGCCGACCCAGAAATACGACAACATCGCCTCATCAATTTACGCTGTTTAATTTGGACGATTTCTAGCCCAATACCTACCTATTGAACAATTGTTGTGGTGTAGGTGAAGAGTTGAGTTCAAATCACCTCTACGTTATTCTCATTGTTACGAACCAAGCTACCGATATCGTTGGTAAGCTATCACGCATGAGTTCGGAATTCGGAAAGCAACAAGCCGAATATAGCGCTGTCAGACACTCAGTTGCGAGCGCGACTACACAACCAATTTAGGGTGCATAGACACCAGAACCTCTATCTATCAATGTCTATGCACCCTAAACGCTTGCTAATTTAGGGTGCATCAACGCCAAAACCATTAATCTATCAATGTCTATGCACCCTAAACGCTTGCTAATTTAGGGTGCATCAACGCCAAAACCATTAATCTATCAATGTCTATGCACCCTAAACGCCGATAATTTAGGGTGCATAAACGTCAGAACCACTAATCTATCAATGTCTATGCACCCTAAACGCCGATAATTTAGGGTGCATAAACGTCAGAACCACTAATCTATCAATGTCTATGCACCCTAAACGCCGATAATTTAGGGTGCATAAACGCCAGAACCACTAATCTATCAATCGCTATGCACCCTAAACGCCGATAATTTAGGGTGCATAAACGCCAGAACCACTAATCTATCAATCGCTATGCACCCTAAAAACTTAAGGCTTGAGCTTGCCCAGATAGAACGAATGATGCTTGCCGCCTTTACGAAATCTCAAGTAGGCATAAGGGCCGCATCCTTTGATTGTCTTGGATTCGATGTATCCCGTACTACCGCGCGCACCAGTAGCAGCCATTTTTTCTTCTCGTTTTTCTTCCCAGTCTGAATCGGCTTCCAACTCCGACAACCTTTTCTCTTCAGCGTCAATTAGCACCTCAATTGCATCGAGAAGGTACTTGAGCTCTTCCAGCTTAAGTTGATAGCAATCTTGCAACACGCTGTGCAGCGTTGCAATTTTCACGGAACAACTGCGCTTTTTGGGCATAACCAGTCAAATTTATGGGGCAAAAGTGATCGCATACTCTGCAAACCTTGAGTCAATGGACCCTAAACTGATAGATCACAAGCGGGCTGAAGTTTCCACTCACACCTCGTGTCTTGTACAATTTTTAGTATTGGCTTACCGCTTGTTAAAACTGTAGCACAGATATAAGGTCGAGCATGGGACGGAAACAGAGATCGCCTTCAGGCATTGTTTTTCGAGCGCGAGTTGCGCGACAGACACCAGAAAAACTTGAAAAGCTTGCAGCTTCTATGGGTCACTTGTACGGAGGCAAGGGAAAACCCGGTGCCCTACTAGATATGCTGGCATCTGGAGATTTGGTTCTCGTACCCAAAACCGCAACAGATCTCATTAAATCTGTGGCACAGTTTTTGGAAAAAACCGAGCAGCCGGCCGTCAAATTGGATCGTAAGCGGGGGGACGGTACTCAAACAATTCCTGCGGAGTCACAGCAAATCTAGACCGGTCTGTTCCTGATGTTGGTAAAGCAAATGATCCTTGATGGCGACTTGCTTGAATGTCTTCAGAACTCCGTTCAAAAGACAGTACAAACTGAGTCCTTTGATAGCGCAAGTCAGCAATTGTTACCTCCCCGGTTTCCCTTTACAGATGGTGCTTGTTTGGGAAACAGCTAATTGTCTCTAATTTCACAGAATAACGGATTAAAACTTTGCGTTTTTTTCCACCTGCTTGTAAGGGCTTACTACTTATTTAGTTGAAATAACTTGCTTGAAAAACAGTTTAGTTGGTCGCAAAAATCTCTCTTTTATAAGCAAATAAAAAGCCAAAATTTTGGCTGGTTTTCGAGTAGAAACTTGGTAAGTTTTTCTCCATGTTTCTACAAAGAAAGAGGAAGCAGTGTCAGGCGATCGCCTGACCGGAGTATTTTTGCTTAAAGACTATCCAATCGAACGCAAGGTATGAATATTCTCAACATTGCTTCATGCTCTGTGACAGTGGAGGGTGCAGGATGTGGGCTATAAATTTTTAATCCCATTCCGCACTCCCGGGCTTTTTCTGTGGCGATCGCCGCTATTGCGAGCGCCTTTTATCCTCGCTCGCAATGTACCTCCTTACTCTGTCCGACCTCAATCAAACTATTCATACTAGCCCACTACAAGAGCCACCTCTTGTTCCTTCCTATCTGCAAGAACGCTTGCAACTGCTCGTCAAGCAAATTTTAATGGGATTACCTGTCGAGCCAATTCTCAACAGTCACCCCCAGTTCCAGCAGTGGGTTTTTCAGCTCAAAGAACTATCGCCATCACTGTTTTTACCGCAGCGAAAACTGTTTGTTGACATTCCAATTCAAACAAAACTAGACCCAACAAAAAGGGGAGTGACAGAAGAAAACTCTTCCCCTTCTCCTCCATTCAAAGTGATACAAGTCCGTACAAATGTGGGTAAGCGTCAAAGGAACACCCAGACTATTTGAGTGGGCGATTCGCCATCCTGTACTGACTTGGCAAGACCGAGTTAAGTTATGGGTAGCTGCCGAATTTTTTGATATCGAGCCTCACAAGCTGCAACTGATTGTTTTGGCACTTCACCCGACTCAACCAGCAAAAAAAGTTCAGTTTGCCTGGGACAGCAAGCAACACCGACAAACCAAAAATTGGCTTTTGACTACCATTGAACGAGAGACAGAACAAACAGTTATTAAGCTCAATGGTTATCTAACACCTCAACCGAAGGAAGTAGCAACAGCTATCAATTTGGATGAAATCAACGAAGTATCGATATAATCCGTTCACATTTTATTGCCATCCTCCTATCGAGAGATATGCACCCTATTCCCAACGCAATCGCCAAAAAATTAATACATTTCTTCTCTCCATAGGAGGATGGCACTCTTTAATATGAGAAAAAACAATAGGTATGGATAAATGTAGTAGGAATGTTAGCCGTGACTGCAACTACCGCCACCCAACCAAAAACAAGCCAACTAAAAACCATCCTGATAGTTGAAGATGACCCGATGATGCAGCTCGGGCTACAACATATCCTCCATCGCCAACCCCATTTAACAGTAGTCGCACAAGCTGTTAACGGTAACGAAGCCGTCAGTGCCGCACTGCAACACCAACCAGACATCGTGCTGATGGACATTGACTTGCCCGGAATCGACGGTATTGCAGCCGCGCACCAAATCAGAGCCGCCCTGCTACATACTCGTATCCTGATGCTCACCCACCACAGCAATCCAACTCAGGTAATGGCGGCTTTGTCCAGCGGCGCTCACGGTTACTGCGTTAAAGGCACTAACGCAGAACAACTTCTAGCAGCGATTACGGCTGTGCAAGAAGGTGGCAGCTACTTAGACCCTAAAATTGCCGACTGCGTACTGCAAAATCTCAAAACGCCGCTGCCCGATAGCTATGCGAAGGACGACATCAAGCTGACAGAACGGGAAATGCAGGTTTTGCAGCAGCTAGTTGAGGGTAAAAGCAATAAACAAATCGCTGCTCAACTAGGAATGAGCGTCCACACCGCCAAAGGTCATGTAGAGATGATTATAGCTAAATTTGAAGCGAGCGATCGCACTCAGGCAGCCGTTAAAGCACTGCGTTTGGGCCTGGTTTAGTCGTTAGAGTTAAGAAAGTGACATTTTCCTACACCTGTAACCGGGTTGCTAAACGGTTCAAAGATTAATGTTGCAGTTGCCATTGTTCCCAAAACTCCTAGGGTTTCTGCATATTCTAGAGTGACGGCAGTCGAACTGAAGGAAACGCTAATTTTGCGTATTTAAGAAGTGACATCGCAATCGAGATTAACTGTTCCTAGTGGGGGCAGCAGTTCTTCGAGATCATTTTTTGCTGGCGCGATTGTGAATAAATGGCGTCATGAGATTTCATTTCTAAAGTTTATCAAATACGAGCGCCTATTTGATAAACTTTAGTTCTCAAAAATTACCGTCTCTGACAGCTTGTCAATCTTCAAACTTTGGCAATGTCAACCAAAACCTCGCTCCTTTTCCCAATTCGCTATCAACGCCAATCTCTCCGCCGTGAGCCTCAACAATTTGCCGGCAAATGTAAAGTCCCAATCCCAATCCTTGCCTTAAACTAACTCCAACTCCCCTCGTATAAGGCTCGAATAATCTTGCACATTGCTGAGGAGAAATTCCTGCCCCATTGTCTGCAACCGTACAGCGAACCATCTCACCTTCCCGTTTAGCTTCTACAGTCAAAATAAACCCAGACTGATTGTATTTAACAGCATTGTCAATCAGATTGCAAAACACCCGCCATAGCTGCTGGGCATCAGCATTGACTAAAGGCAAATCTGCTGGAAAAAGCTGCTTGACCTTAACTCGATGCTGGTTGAGAATTGGTAATCTTTCAATAAGAATATTTTGGACTAAAGCGGGCAGCGACAGCGGCTTCATGGCTAAAGAAGCACTTTTCACATCAAACTGTTGTGTTGCTGTTAGTGACTCAATCAACTGGAGTTGGCGCGAACAACTTTGCACTATAACCTCCACAGTCCGCCTATCAATAGTAATGTTACTGGCAGCATCATTGAGGCAACTCCGCAGCAGCAGCGACATTCCCGATAGAGGCGATCGCAAATCGTGCGAAACAGCGTGCAACAGCATTCTTAAATTGGCTTCTGCTTGCTGTCTTTCTTGAATTTCCTGGCTGAGCTGAACATTTTGTGTAGCCAATTGCACGTTAGCGCAGCGAAGTTGCTGCTGTAAACGCTGCATTTTAAGTTGGGCAGATACCCGCGCCAACACTTCAACAGGCTCAAAAGGTTTTATAATGTAGTCAGCACCGCCCGCCTCAAACCCTTTTACTTTGTCAAATACGTCATCTAAAGCGCTGATGAAAATTATAGGGATATCACAAGTAGCTTCAGATGCTTTAAGTTGACGGCAGACTTCATAACCATCCATACCGCGCATTTTTATGTCTAGCAAAATCAAGTCGGGTGCTTGCAATTCTACTGCTTTTAAAGCTCGCTCTCCACTAATCAGCTTCCTGACTTTGTAACCATTTTCAATTAGCAGTTGAGACAGCAGTTGAATGTTAGCGGGAATATCGTCAACAATCAAAATGTCAGCCAAAAATTGTTTAGTTTGCTCCATTATCGATCGCCACCAAATGACAGATTTTTAAGTTTTGTCCGAATATTGCCAACCGCTATTTTCCCAGCCGCGCTGTTCGCACCAGCAGCATTAACAGGCGACTTAACATCAGCCACAGTCACGGGTTCTTCTGGATCGTTCGGATCTGGCAGCAACTGGTAAGCGAATCGAATTCGCTTGTCGAGTTCTTCATCTATATTGAGCAGTTTACCCGTCTGCTGCTCGACTGACAAAGCTTTCGCCCGCCTTTCAAGCTGCGGTCGGATGCTACTGTCCCACAGTTTTTCAGATTCTTTGGCTCGCTTGATGTCGCCGGGTCGCACCGGAATCTTGAGAGGGTAGGGAAATAAAGCTTCCGTCCCCGTTGCGTAAGCAGGAGAAGTGATGACGCACTTGCCTTGAGGAAACCTCAGAATTTCGTCAGGACTAATCAGCGGTTTCTTTTGCAACTGTTCGCTCCAGTTGACAGAACGGCTCGTTTGCTGCCCCGTCGAGCTGCCGGTCGATCGATTTTTTACCAGCACTTCCACTTCCCCGTACCGCTTAGAATATTTTTCGGCTGTCTCAAAATCGCCGGGGTTAAAGAGGACATGAGTTGACAGAGCACTGGCGATCGCCGCCCCTTTTTTATCCCCATAGAGATTATAGAGTTGATTGAGTGATTGAATGCCAACAATCGGTACGCCGCCAGCAGAACGATATTCGTTAGCCCACTGATCCATTCTGTCGAACTTGAGAGACGGAAACTCGTCTAAGCAGTACAAAAATGGGTCAGAACGTACCCGACTCAAATTAGACACCACACATAAGTGAATAGCAGCAGCTAACAGCGGCCCCACTACAGTGCGTCTTTGGTCATCTAATTTGAAAATAATGCACTTTTTGCCTTCTAAAGCAATTGGAATGGTGCTGCGACCAATAAATGCCCGCAACAAATCTTTTTGAATGAAACTGGAGTAGGTTGCCTCTGCGGTTGCCTTAATGCCCGCCACTGTTTTTTCAGCATCTTTTGAACTTAATAACTGCGAAAAACTAGAGGCAATCCACCTGTCCATTTTGAGGGGATGGCCGTCGGGCCGATGAACGGCGTGGTCGATGCGCTTGACCAAATCTGGCAGTTGAATAATTGCGTACACAAAAGCTAAATCCGGGTAAGGACTGCTTTTTGCCAACTGCACTAAACCCTTCGCCATCAACTCGCCTGCTTTATCAAAAAACTCATTGCCTTTACTCTCTCCCGGACTAGCATTTCGAGCAATAACTTGTCCAATTTCTGCTGCCATTACTGCATCTTGTGCATCTCTCATAAAATCCAGAGGATTGATAGTGCCGCTGTAAGCTTCCCCTGGCGCAAACACTTGCACGTCGTAGCCGTAGCGCACTGCAAGGGGTGCAAGCAGTTTCATCTGGTCTCCTTTTTTGTCGTAAATAATGGCAGGAAAACCTTGCTGGAATGCACTTTCAACCATCCGGTCAATGACGCTGAATGTTTTGCCAGAACCCGGAGCGCCAATGACTAAAGTTCCGCGTTCTGCGTGGGGAAACCAAACTGTAGGAGATGTACCTAATAGCGTTTGCAATCTAGCGCTCAATCCCTGACAATCTTTAAACCAATAAGTCGGCGTACCGCTCCACAAAGTGACGGGCTGCCGTTTTTTTTCTTTCATTTGTTTGAGGGCACAACCTGTGGCTGCCAATTTTTCAGCCGTCCCGCACAGCCGCCCGGAGGTAATTTTACCCTTTCCGTTTCCAACTAATTTGGAAACAATAAGTAAGCCTGCCATTAGCCCTAACATTGCCAGTCCCTCTGGCTTCATAAACTGACCCAACAACCCCCCTAAATCTATGCTAGTTAACGAACGTTTAGGAGGTTGAACTGCCATTGGTACTAAGGTAGCTTTGTTAATTTTAGGCAGAAATTGCAAATTGTTCATTTTTTTTAACTCTTAAAGAAACTAAAGGATTCAGATAGCGGCTATCGCCTCAAGGGGGAGACCATTACAAAAATAGGTAAACAATGGTAAGAAGCAATAATGCGAAATCTCCAAGTAAGACAGTACAGAATTCTAGTGGAAACTCCAACACGCAAAAGCACAAGAGT
>Ga0216309_1000147_pt1 | contig 12703 bp, 5 predicted proteins | sample Total_DNA_C_FD_161284 | JGI IMG/M metagenome (GOLD analysis project Ga0216309, IMG submission 161284) | Terrestrial sediment cell enrichment communities for BONCAT metagenomics from Utah, United States - Total_DNA_C | ecosystem: Environmental > Terrestrial > Deep subsurface > Rock core/Sediment ...
CTACTGGACGAACTTCCGCGGCCCGTCGCGCGACGGCCGCTACGACGAGCAGCCCATCCGTACGAACTGGCAGGGCGGCCTGCAACAGCTCTGGAAGCAGCCTTCGGGCGGGGGCTACTCCTCGTTCTCCGTGGCCGACGGCGTCGCCTACACCATCGAGCAGCGGCGCGGGCAGGAGGTCGTCACCGCCTACAACGTCGAGACGGGCCGCGAGCTGTGGACGCACGGCTGGGACGCGCTCTTCCACCCGGACGATACCGGCGACGGCCCCCGCTCGACCCCGACGTGGCACGACGGAAGGCTCTACGCGCTCGGCGCGACGGGCGAGCTGCGCTGCCTCGACGCGCGCAACGGAAAACTCATCTGGTCGAAGAACATCCTGAAGGACGCGGGCGCGTCGAACGTCCCGTGGGGCATGGCGGCCTCGCCGCTCGTCGTGGACGACAAGGTGGTAGTGATCCCGGGCGGGGCGAACGGCAAGTCGGTCGTCGCCTACAACGCGCGGACGGGCGCGCACGCCTGGGGCGCGCTCGGCGACGCGGCCTCCTACACCTCGCCGATGCTGGTCACGCTGGCCGGGCGCAGACAGATACTTGCCGTCACGGCGCGCCGCGTCGCGGGGCTTGCGCCCGAGGACGGCGCGGTGCTCTGGGACTTCCCCTGGGCGAACTCCATCGGCATCAACGTGGCGCAGCCCCTCGTCGTCGACGCGAACCGCATCTTCGTCTCTTCGGGCTACGGCAAGGGCGCGGCGCTCGTCGAGGTCTCGGGCGCGGGCGGCAGGTTCTCGGCCGCGTCGGTCTGGGAGCGGGCGTCGATGAAGAACAAGTTCAACAGCTCTGTGCTGCACGAGGGGCACGTCTACGGGCTGGACGAGGGGATGCTGACGTGCGTCGAGGTGTCGACGGGCGCGCAGAAGTGGAAGGCGCGCGGGTACGGCTACGGGCAGGTCGTGCTCGCGAGCGGCCACCTCATCGTCACGACCGAGGAGGGCGAGGTCGCGCTCGTGCGCGCGACACCCGCGGGGCACACGGAGCTGGCGCGCTTCGCCGCGCTGGAGGGGCGGACCTGGAACGTCCCGGCCATCGCCGGCGGCCGCCTGCTCGTCCGCAACGCCACACAGATGGCCTGCTACAAGCTCTCGGACTGAAGCGACCCGGCGAAAGCCCCGGCGTGTCTACCGGAGCGAGAGCGAGGCCAGCGTCGTCTCGTCTTTGACGAGGAGGTGTTCGCCCTGCGGGACGGGGTGAGCCCACGTCTGCGAGGTGGCGACTGTGTACTGCGCGAGTGGGGCGAACGAGCCCGCGCCCGCCATCAGGACGTAGAGGACGGCATCGTTCGTCAGCGCGAGCAGCGCGCCCCCGACGCCGACGACAGAAGCGTTCTCGCCCATCCGCCCCGGCCCCTGCCAGATGGTCTTACCCGTCGCCGCGTCCAACGCGAAGAACTGCCCCTTCCTGCGCGTCGAGAGCCCGTAGAGCGTCGAGCCGTGAAGCACGGGCGTGTTCATGTAAAGCTCGTTCTCCTCGTTGCGCCAAACCTCTCGCGCCGCCCACCTTCCGCCCTCGCGCACGGGCCGCACGGCCACTAACCCCCGCCCTTCGAGCGAGACGATGACCGTATCTTTGTAGACGACCGGCGTATTGCAGTTGGTGTCGTAGCTCGTCCTGGCCGGCAGCTTCCAGAGGAGCTGCCCCGTCGACGCAGAGACGGCCGCCAGCTCCTTCTGCGTGAAGGTGACGACCTGACGCTCGCCGCCGGCCGCGAGGATGACGGGCGAGGAGTAGGCCGGGCCGTCCGCGTCGTAAGACCATTTGACCGCGCCTGTGGCGGCGTTGAAGGCGGTGAGCGCGCCCCCGTCGTGCCCGCCGACATGCGCGATGAGCAGGTCGCCGAGGACGACGGGTGACATCGCCGTCCCGTAGAGCGGCGATGTCGCGGGGAACTGCTTCGAGAACTCTTTCCGCCAGACGAGACGGCCCGTGCGCGCGTCGTGCGCCGAGAGCAGGCCCGCGATGCCGAGCGTGTAGACGCGCCCGTCGGCGACGACCGGCGTCGACTTCGGGCCTTTGCCGTGGTCGCGCGCGGCCGGGTTCAGCTCGTAGGGTGCGGGCACGGCTCCGGCGCGCCAGAGCTCCCTGCCCGTGGCGGCATCGAGCGCGAGGAGCACCTCCTCCTCACCCTGCCGCGCGAACTGATAGACGACGCCGCCGCTCACGACCGGCGAGGCGTGGCCCACGCCGACCGTCACGCGCCAGCGCGGCTTCAGCTCTTTCGGCCAGGCGGCCGGCGCGGCGAACCCTCTCGCGTGGCCGTCACGGTTCGGCCCGCGCCACTGAGGCCAGTCGGCCGAGGTCGCAACCGCCGGCGCACCCGTCTTCGCGCCGCCCACGGCCTGCGGCGCGGAAGCGATCTCGACGCCCGCGGGCACGGGCGCGGGCGCCGCGACTGTTTGCGTCGCGGGTTGGGTGTTCGTCGCGGCCGCGGGGGCGGCCGGGGCCTGCGTGCCTGCGGTTGCCTCCCGCTGTTCGGTCGCGCGCGCGGCGCAGCCCGCAAGGGCGAAGGCGAGGAGGACGGTGGTCAGGAGTTTTTTAGTGCGGCTGCGCATCTGTGGTCTCATCCCGGCTCAAAGGGTAACGCTCTAAAAGAGGAGCTTCGCGCCGAACTGTATGTGGCGCGGGTCGCGCGCCGAGGTGACGCGGCCGAACGTGGGCGAGCCCAGGAAGTTGTCGGGCAGGTTCAGGTTCGGGTGGTTGAAGAGGTTGAAGAACTCCGCGCGCAGTTGGAGGCTCATGCGCTCGCCGAGCGCCGTGTTCTTGACGAGCGAGGCGTTGACGTTCTGGTAGCCGGGCCCGGTCAGGATGTTGCGGCCGGCGTTGCCGAACGTGCCGGGCGCGGGGAACGAGAAGGCCGCGGTGTTGAACCACTGTTCAGGCGTGCGCGGGCCCCGGTTGGGGTCGCCCGAAACGTTCGGGCGGTCGTTGGCTCCGAAGCCGAGCGACGAGCGGCCGGTGCCGCTGTTGTCAAACTCCTGTATGAGCGCGACGGTGAAGGGGCGTCCGGTCTGCGCGGTGACGATGCCGTAGGTCTGCCAGCCCGTGACGAGCGCCGTCAGCCAGCCGCGGTCGGCCAGGAGCGCGCGGCCTTGCCCGAAGGGGAGGTCGTAGGAGTAGCTGACGGAGAGGCGGTGGCGCACGTCGAAGTTTGAGAGCGCGCGCTCGGCCCGCAGGTCGTAGGAGTTCTGCGGGAAGTTGGGGTCGCCGGCACTCGAGAAGAAGTTCGAGGCGTCGTCGATGGACTTCGACCAGGTATAGGAGCCGAGCAGGGCGAGCCCCCGCGAGAGGCGCTGCTGGAGGCGCGCCTGGAGGCTGTGGTAGTTCGAGGAGGCGCGCGACTCGATGAGGTTGATGTCGTCGAACTGCGCGACGGGGCGCGGGACGAAGGGCAGGCCAGGCGGAAGCACGCTCGGCCCCGGCTGGTTGATGTCGCGCGCCGAGAGCAGCTTGGTCCCCTTCGAGCCGACGTAGGCGATCTCTATCACGCGGCTCGGGCCGAGCTGCCGCTGCACGTTCGCGTTCCAGTGCTGCATGTAGGGCGTGCGCAGGTCGCGCTGGATCGAGAGCGCCGAGTCGGGCAGCGCGAAGGGGAAGTTGGCGGGGAACGGGTTGTCGAGCGTGAGCGGCAGGCCGAACTGCGGCAGCGGGAAGAAGAGGTTGAAGTCGAAGTAGGGGCGATTGAAGTAGAGCGCCTCGCCGGGTGCGAGCGGCGACTGGTCGTAGTAGACGCCGTAGCCGGCGCGCAGGACCGTCTCGCCTCGGTCGCCTATCGTCCACGCCAGCCCGACGCGCGGCGCGAAGTTGTTCCGGTCGGGGCGAAAGCCGGAGCGCGGGACGCCATTCGTGCCGACGCCGACGAGCGTGCGCGTCGCCGGGTCGTAGACGTTCGCGCGGTCTTCGGCGTCGACGGGCGGCGAGTTGTACTCGTAGCGCAGGCCGGCCGAGAGCGTGAGGCGCGGCGTCAGGCGAATCTGGTCGTTAAAGAAAAAATGGTAGCTCTCCGAGCGCAGGTGCTGCGCGTTGTCGACGCGCGCCCCGCCCGTCACGGTCGGAAGCCCCAACAGGAGGTCCGCGAGCGAGTTGCCGGTGTAGGCGAAGGGCGTGAACTGGATGAAGCCGCGCGACTGCACGTCGCGGAAAGCGTTCTGCTGCACGGCGCGCAGGTCTGCGCCGAACTTGAGGAGATGACGGCCGCGCGTGTAGGTCGCGGTGTCGAGCGCCTGGAAGGTGTTCGTCACGCTCTGCTGCGGGTTGTTGAACTCGTCGCCGAGCGGCGAGAAGCCCGTGACGCTGATGAAGCTCAGGCCCGCGTCGCGCGGGTTCGGCGAGAGATCGGGAAGGCCCACGCGGCGGTTGACCGAGGCCGCGCGGTTCTCCTGCAGGACGCTCGCAGCGACGCGGTTGAAGGCGACGCGCGCGTCGTTGACGAGTGCGGGGCCGGCGACGTGCGTCCAGCCGGCCATCGCGTTCTGGCCGCGACGCGCGACGTCGTTGCCGTAGCCGGGCACGGCCGCGAAGGAGGGGCCCGCGAACGGCTCGTAGAGGGCGCGGTCGCCGAAGCTGTAGCGGAAGGCGAGCGTCGAGCGGGAGTTGAGGAGGTGGTCGACGCGCACGTCGAAGTGGTCGTTGCGGTCGCGCTGCGTGGGCGACGAGACGAAGTTGGCGAAGGGCGTGGCGCGGTTGGGCGCCGGGTAGAGGGCGGCGATGTTGCGCCCGATCTGGCTCTGCCGCTCTGCGGGGACGACCCCGCCGGGGAAGCAGCCACGCTGGTCTGCGGGCGTGCAGGGGAGCGGCTGGAAGGTGGCGGGGTCGACGCGGAAGGGGTCGCGGACGAGGACGGGACGGCCGAAAAAGTCGAACGAGCGCGAGAAGTCGCCGGCGCGCTCGGCGAGCGTCGGCACGTTGGCGACGCGCGTGATGCCTTCACGGGAGCGCGTGCCCTCGTAGTCGGCGAAGAAGAAGGTCCGGTCCTTCGAGAGGGGGCCGCCCACGGAGAAGCCGAACTGGTTGCGGATGTACTTCGGCGCCGCCTCACCCGCCGGAGCGAAGTAGTTGCGGGCGTCGAGCGCGCCGTTGCGGTGGAACTCGTAGAGCGAGCCGTGGAACTCGTTGGTGCCGGACTTGAGGACGACGTTGACCTGCGCCCCGCCGCTGCGGCCGAACGAGGCGTCGTAGGTCGAGGTCAGGGTCTCGAACTCGCGTACGGCGTCGACGGGCGGGCGCACCCCGAAGGTGTTGAGCTTGGGGTCGACGTTGTAGACGCCGTCGAGGAGGAAGTTGTTCGAGTCCTCGCGCGCGCCGTTGACGGAGAAGGCGAAGTCGCCGCGCACGGACCCGGCCGACCCTTGCGCGGGCGGGGCGGCGCCGGGGACGAGCAGGGCGAGCTCGTAGAAGTTGCGCCCGTCGAGCGGGAGGCCCTCGACCTGCCGGTTCTCGATGACCGCGCCGAGCGAGGCCGAATCGTGCTTGAGCAGCGGGGCGTCACCGTCGGTGTCGAGCACGACCTCCACGGTCGGGCCGCCGACCTTCAGGGCAGCGTCCACACGCTGCTCCTGGTTGACGTGGAGCTCGACCTGCCGGACGTACTTCTCAAACCCCTTGGCCTCGACCTCCAGACGGTACAGGCCGGGCGGGAGTTGGGCGACGGCGTACTGGCCTTCCCCGTTGCTCGTCACCACGCGCGCCTCGCCCGTGCCGAGGTTCGTCACGGTGACCGTGACGGACGAGACGGGCTGGCCGTGCGGGTCTGAGACCGTGCCAAGGATCGAGGCGCGGTGGGTCTGCGCGGAGGCGTGCGGCGCGAAGTTGAAGGCGGCGCACAGCGAGATGGATAAAAGTACGAGGGCCTGGAGCTTTGACTTCAAGACTGATTCTCCTCAGAGTCGTTGACGCGGCAGGCGCACTCTAGGGCGAAGGGGCGCGCCGGGTTCGTCGGGCATAGTCGAAACGGGCTTTTGCGGTGAAAAGACGGCGAAAAGAGCGCACGCCGCGTCAAATTTGCGGCGGCGCGGGAGGATTTCCCTCACAAGTCTGAAACCGCCTGTTAGAATCTGGAGTATAAAGGGTCACCGAATCAGTACCTATCGAACCGGAGTTATACGTCCACATGCTTCAAAACGTTTCTGCACTTCCGAGGCTCGCGTCGAGGCTCGCCTGCTTCGCGCTCCTCCTCCTCCTCCTCTCAGCCGCGCCCGCCAGCGCGCAGACCACCAGCACGCTCGCCGGCGACGTGAAGGACTCGAACGGCGCCGTCATCCCGGGCGTCGTCGTCACGGCGCGGAGCCTTGAGACCGGGCGGACCAGCACCGCCACCTCGGACGAAGAGGGGCGCTACGTCTTCGCGGGCCTCCCCGTCGGGCCCTACGAGGTGCGCGCCGGCAAGACCTCGTTCAAGAACTACGTCTACGAGCGCATCACGTTGACGGTCGGCGAGGCCGCCACCCTCGACATCCGGATGGAGGTGACGGGGCTTGACGAGCAGGTCAACGTCACGGACGAGGCGGCGCTCGTCAACACGCAGACGCCCGAGCTGAGCTTCCTCGTCGGCGAGCGCTCGATGAGGGAGCTGCCCCTGAACGGACGCAACTACACGGACCTCGCGCTGCTCCAGCCCGGCGTCGTCGCCTACCCGCACCGCGACACGGGCTCGGTCGTCGCACACGGCGTCGGCGCGAGCATCAACGGGCAGGACCCCCGCTCGAACGTCTACCTCCTCGACGGCACGCCGCAGAACGACTTCACCAACGGCCCTTCGGGGAGCGCGGCCGGCACCTCCCTCGGGCTCGAGACCATTCGCGAGTTCCGCGTCGAGACCAACGCCTACAGCGCCGAGTACGGCCGCAACTTCGGCGGGCAGATCAACGCCGTCTCGAAGTCCGGGACCAACGCCTTCCACGGCTCGCTCTACGAGTTTCACCGCAACGACAACCTCGACGCGCGCAACTTCTTCGACGGGGCGCGCAAGCCCGAGTTTCGGCGCAACCAGTTCGGCGGCTCCTTCGGCGGCCCCCTGCGCAGGGACAAGCTCTTCTTCTTCGGCGGCTACGAGTCGCTGCGCGAGAACCTCGGGCGCACACTTCTCACCGCGACCCCCGACCTCGACGCGCGCGAGGGCTTCGTCACGCGCTGCAACATCACCCCGCCCGCGGGACGGCCATGCCCCGCCGGGAACATCGACCGCATCCACGTCGGCGTGAACCCTGTTATCCGCCCGTTCCTCGACGCCTACCCGCTGCCCAACACCGGCTCCCCGCGCGTCACGGGTAACCTCGCCGCCTACGTCTTCGGCTTCGACCAGCAGATACGCCAGCACTTTTTGCAGGGGCGCGTCGACTACAACCGCTCCGCGCGCGACCAGTTCTTCGGGCGCTACACCTTCGACGACGCCGACCAGCGGCTCCCCACCGACTTCCCGCAGTTCCCGCGCACCTTCTTCTCGCGCAACCAGTTCTTCACGGGCGAGTACCGGCAGACGCTCTCGTCCTCGACGCTCAACACCTTCCGGCTCAACTTCAGCCGGACGCGCATCGGGCAGAACGTCGAGGCGAACCTGGCGAGCCCGCTCCCCGAGTTCGTGCCCGGGCGCGGCATCGTCGGCGACATCGACATCGGGGGCATCCCGCGCTTCGGCCCGCAGTCATCCGGTAACCTCCGGCTGGTGCAGAACGTCACGGGCGGCGAGTACGGCCTCACGCACAGCCGCGGCCGGCACCTCTTCAAGGCCGGGGCGCTCGCCGAGCGCTACCAGGACAACATGGTCAACCCGACCTTCAGCAACGGAATCTACACCTTCGCCTCGGTCTCTGACTTCATCCAGAACCGCCCGCAGCGTTTCGTCGGGCTCACGCCCACGGCCGCGCTCGACCGCTACTGGCGCTTCACGCTCTTCGGCATCTACGCGCAGGACACGTGGCGCGTGCACCCGCGCCTCTCCCTGAGCGGCGGGCTGCGCTACGAAGCATCGACGATGCCGGTCGACACGGGCGGGCGCGACGTCTCTCTGCCCAACCTGAGCGACCGCACCCCGACGCGGGGGCCGCTCTACCAGAACCCGACGTTGAAGAACCTCGCGCCGCGCGTGGGCTTCGCCTGGGACGTGCTCGGGGACGGTAAGACGTCGCTGCGGGGGGGCTTCGGCATCTATTACAACACGAACAACCAGCAGAACCTGATCGTGACGGTGACGAACCCACCGGCCACCCCGCGCCCCGTCATCAACAACCCGACCTTCCCCGTCCCGAACTTCGTCGGCTCGCTCTCGATCCGACCCGTGCAGTTCGACCTCGACAACCCGTACCTACAGGTCTGGAACCTGAACCTCCAGCGCGAGCTCTGGTTCGACACGGTCGTTACGGTCGGCTACGCGGGCACGCGCGGCGTAAACCTCCTGCGCAGCAGCGACGTCAACATCCCCGCGCCCGTTATCCGCGCCGACGGCACGCCCTTCTGGCCCGCCGGGCAGGCGCGGCCCAACACCGCCTTCACGACCATCGAGCTGAAGTCTTCGGACGGCAACTCCTGGTATAACGCGCTCATCTTCGAGGCGCGCAAGCGTCTGTCGCGGGGGCTCAACGCGCAGCTCTCCTACACCTTCTCGCGCAACATCGACACGACGCAGGCCTCGACCTTCTTCTCCGATGCGACCAACGGGACGACGACTGCCTTCCCCGAGTTCCCCGCGCTCGACTACAACAAGGGTCTTTCGGACTACCACGCCAAGCACAACCTCGTCGTGAACTTCACCTGGCAGCTTCCGTTCGGCGGGGCGCGCGAGGGGCTGGCCGGGCTGCTGACGAGGGGCTGGCAGCTCTCCGGCATCGGGCAGGCGCGGAGCGGTAACCCGCTGACGGTCTTCATCGCGCGCAACCGCTCGCGTTCGCAGTGGTCGCCCTCGCTCGCGCCCGGCATCGGCTTTGACCGCCCCGACTTCGCGCCCGGCTTCACGGCGCGGACCGCCGTCCTCGGTGGCCCCGACCGCTACTTCGACCCGGCCGCCTTCCGCCTGCCCGCCCCCGGCACGCTCGGCAACGTCGGGCGCGGCGTGCTCATCGGGCCCAACCTGCGCGTCTTCGACCTCTCGCTGGTCAAGAACACGCGCTGGGACATGCTCGGCGACGACGGGGTGGTCCAACTGCGCCTGGAGGCTTTCAACCTCTTCAACCGGGCCAACTTCGCCCCGCCCGGCCTGATCGTCTTTACCGGCGCGGCCGACAACGAGCAGCCGCTCTCGACCTTCGGGCGCATCCGCTCGACCACCACCGCCTCGCGCCAGGTGCAGCTCGGCGTCCGTCTGACGTTCTAAGACAAGTTTTCAGTTTTCAGTTATCATCCGGTCGCCTTAGGCCGAGGCTGGAAACCGACGCTCCACGAACTGAAAACTGAAAACTGAAAACTGAAAACTACTATGCTCTGGATCATCTTCGCCCTCGGCGCGGCGCTCGCGTGGGGGCTCTACGGCCCGGTGCTTCATCAGGGGCAGGTGCAGTTGGGCAACCCGCTGCGGGCGCTGCTGTGCGTGGGCGCGGCCTACTTTTTGATCGGGGTGCTCGTCCCCCTGCTGGCGCTCTCTTCGCAGGGCGGCGTCGGCGCGGGGTTCACGACGAAGGGTGTGGTCTCGGCCACGGCGGGCGGGGCGCTCGGCGCCATCGGTGCCGTCTGCATCATCTACGCCTTCCGCTCGGGCGGCCTCCCGACCTACGTCATGCCGCTCGTCTTCGCCGGCGCGCCGCTCGTCAACGTCCTCTTCTCGATGGTGCTCCACCCGCCGAAGAGCGCGCCGAACCCGCTCCTCTACGTCGGCTTCGTCCTCGCCGCGGCCGGCGCCGGCATGGTGCTCTACTTCAAGCCTCAGTCCTGAAGACGCAGGGCGGGCAGGAGCCCGGACAAGGCAAGTGGGCCCGTGGGCGGCTCGGACAAGCCGTCCACGCGCCCACTTGCCTTGTGCAATCATCTTCCCTTCCCTTCCGTGGGCACACGTCTCGCGGCTCGCTTCTCCTCAACGCCGCCTGCCGATGCAGTAGAGGTGGCCGGCGGTGCGTATGAAGAGCTGCCCGGCGGAGACGGCCGGCGAGCTGAGGCAGTACTCGCCGAGGTCGTTCTCGGCGAGAATCTCGAACTGCGGCCCGGCCTTGAACACGGTGGTCAGCCCGTCCTCGTTCGTCACGTAAATCTTCCCGTCGGCGAGCACGGGCGAGGCGCTGTAGGTGCCCGACTTGAGCCGCTGCTGCCCGTAAATCTCCCTGCCCGTCTTGGCGTCGAAACACCAGACGATGCCGCGGTCGTTGACGACGTAGAAGTATTTGCCATCGGTGACGGGCGTGGGCACGTCCGGGCCGTTCTGGGTCGACCAGACGAGGTGCGACTTCGAGACGTCGCCGCGCCCGCCCGCACGCAGGGCGAGGAGCGGGCGCACGCGCGCCGGCACGTAGATGAGTCCCTCGTAGGCGATAGGCGAGGCCACGATGCGGAAGAAGGGTTCACGTTCGGGGTTGAGGCCGCCGGCGCGCCACAGCTCTTTGCCGGTCGCCGGGTCGTGCCCCGTCACGTAATCGCCGCCGCTCACGACCACCTCGGTCGCCTTCCCGTAGCGCAGCAGCGCCGGCGTCGTGTAAGAGTCCGGCGACTCGCGCACGGCGTCGGTCGGACGCTCGACGCGCCAGAGGGTCTTGCCCGTCTTCTTGTCGACGCGCAGGACGTAGGACGGGTCGTCGGTGTTCATCCCGTGCAGCACCTGCACGTAAAGCGAGTCTTCGTGGAGCAGCGGCGAAGAGGCATAGCCCCAGTTGAGACCGAACGCGCCGTAGTCCTTCTGGATGTCGCGCGCCCACAGCTCGCGCCCCTCGAAGTCGAAGCCCTTGAGCACGCCCGTCCCCGTCATCACCCAGACCCCGCGGCCGTCGGTCACAGGCGAGGGCGAAGACATGTTGTGCTTGCGCATCTTCGTGTTCCCGCCGCCAAGCTTGCGCTTCCACAGGGCGGTGCCCTTCGAGCGGTCCACACACCAGAGGGACAGCTCGTCGCCCTCGGCGACGTTCAGGAAGATGCGCTCGCCCCAGACGATGGGGGTCGAGCCGCTGCGGTCCGGCAGCGCGAGCTTCCAGTTGATGTTCTCCGCGGCGCTCCAGCGCAGCGGCAGGTTCCGCTCGGCGCTCACGCCGTTGAGGTCTGGGCCGCGCCACTGCGGCCAGTTGGCGGCCGCCTCCGACGCGAGCAGCGCGGCGAGCCCCGCGACCAAAAATAGTCTACGCATCTCGAATACCTCCTAGGTCGGGTTGGCGTCTGATTCTAGAGCAACGCCGTGCGGAGACGGCGTTGAGTTTCACTCCTCCCTGAGCGCGGCGAGCAGTGGTGCGCGCAGCGCTGCCGCCGTCGCCACGAGCGAGGCTGCGAGCCCCGAGACGATGACCGCCGCGAGCAGAAGCCCCAGCGAGGCGAAGGGCAGTCGCCCCCCGCGAGCCGCGACCACCGGCGCAATCGCCAGCAGGGCGCAGAGCGTCCCGGTCAAAAGCCCGCAGGCGAGCAGCAACGCGTTCTCGGCGACGATCATCAGGCCGAAGTGCCTCCGCCCGTAACCCACCGCGCGCAGCAGCGCCAGCTCACGCCTGCGTTCGAGGACGTTGCGCAGAAGCACCGCCGCCAGCCCCAGCGTCCCCAGCGCGAGCCCGAGCGCGCCGAGCATCTGGAACGTCGAGAGGTAAGTGTTCTCCACGCGGTGAAAGCCCGCCAAACGCTCCGAAGTCGAAGTGACGTCGAAGCCGAAATCCGACAGGCGCTCCTCGAGAAGCGCCGCCACCTCCGGCGCAGCCGACGCGCCGGGCAGGTCCAGCAGGAAGAACCTGTAGCCCTCCTGCTCGGGGAAATGGCGCAGGAAATTCCGCTCCGACATCAGCAGCTCGCCCTGAAAGATGCTGTCGGAGAGCGTCGCCACCAGTCGCAGGCGCAAGGGCGGGGCCGTCCCGCCGCGCTCCAGCATGAAATCTTCGCCGAGCCCGAGGTGTAGGACGTATGCGGCCGAGTTCGCGTCGGCGATGAAGGGGACCGCGCCGTCCGGGAACTCCGTGTCGAGTTGCAGCCAGGGGTTCGCCGCCGGCTCGCCCGCCGAGGCCAGCGAGCCCTGGAAACGGAAGCGCCCTTCGCGCCTGAAGGCGTCGGTCGGCGCGAGTATGCGCGGCTGGCTCGGGCGGTATAGATTCAGGCAGCTCGCGTCGTCGCCCGGGCGAAGGCGGAAACGCGCCAGCCCTACGCCGCCGAGCACCTCTTCCACGCCGCCCACGCCGAGGTTCAATGCCTCGCGCCCCTCGGGCGTGTTCGGGTCGTGGACGAGAGGCAGGAGCGATTCGGCCAGCAGCGCGTAGCCCCCGCCGCCCGACCTCCTATCAAGCGCCGCCTCCGCCGAGTCGTCGCGGCGGAAAGCGTCGACGGCCACGACGATGAAGGCCGCGGCCGCGATGAGCGTGATGCACAGAACGCTCCGCCCCGGCCTGTAGGTCGCGCTCCTCATCCCGAGCCGCGTGACGCCCCACCACCCGCCGCCCGCGATCAGCCCACGCTTGCGACCGCGCAGCCATGCCGACTGGAACCCGAGCAGTGAGAAGAGCAGCAGGGCCCCGCCCCCGAAAAACCCCGCCGCCTGCCCCAAAGCGCCGAGC
>Ga0216309_1000148_pt1 | contig 12691 bp, 13 predicted proteins | sample Total_DNA_C_FD_161284 | JGI IMG/M metagenome (GOLD analysis project Ga0216309, IMG submission 161284) | Terrestrial sediment cell enrichment communities for BONCAT metagenomics from Utah, United States - Total_DNA_C | ecosystem: Environmental > Terrestrial > Deep subsurface > Rock core/Sediment ...
CGCGTGTGAGTCGCCCTCTCGCTTTTCCGCCCCCGACCGCCGCGCGGCCCCCCTCGCTAGTCGCGGTGCGGGCGCCAGTCGATGACCGGGTTCGTGCCGTCGTTGCAGACCCAGACGTTGGCGCGCATGCCTGGACGCAGACGCCCCTTGCGCGACTCTATCAGCCGCCAGTCGCCGGGGCTGAAAGGCTCAGCCCACAGCAGGAACCAGCGCGAGGGGTCTGCGCCGCGGCGGTGGCGAACCGTGACCGACTCGGTCGTCCCGGCGTCGGTCCGCAGGCGCAGGAAGGTCTGTCCGGCGGCGCGCCTGTACGCCGTCACGCGTCCCTCGTAGACCGTCAGGTTGTCGTGCGGGCACTTGACGGCCTCGGGCGGGGCGAGGCGCTGTTGGCCACCACCCCGCATCGCCCCCGCGCCCGATGCGCCGGCCTGGCCCACGGGCGCGCATGGCAACGCGAACAGGCCGAGCGCCAGCAGGGTCGTAAACTTCTTCCGGTAAAAACTGAGCACGTCTCACCTCCCCTGATAAGTTTATCTCAAAGGTCGCCCAAGGGCGGAGCGGAGAAACGTTTAACACGCGCGCACGGAAGTATCGCGCCGCCCTCGTTTGTGGGGGCGCGCATCGTACGTTTAACACGCGCGCGACATCAAAGATACTCACCGGCTTGACGAGTCGGGCGCTTTACGGAAGCCCCGGCCGCCGAGCCCTTTTCAATTCAAGGGGGAACCTCGCGTGAAAGAGAGAATAAGGACCGAGCGGATTGCACTCATCGCCTTCGCGCTGGCCGCCACGGCGGCGGCCGTGCTGCTGCTGGGCGGGGTGCGCGCGCCGCGCAGGGCCTGGTCGCCCGTGACGCTCGACCCCGTGCCCGCCTCTTCGGCCGCGGCCGAGGGCACCCCCTGGCACCTCGCGGCGCAGAGAGCGACGGAGGAGCGCGGCGAGCCCACGGGGCGGCAGGCGAAGGTCGAGGTGCCGTCGCAGCTGCGCCACTACAGCGACAGCAGGCGCTTCCTCGCCATTCAGGTGGCCGAGTGGAAGGAGCACGGGGTGCGTACGCCGCCCGACTACGCCGGCCTCTCGGCGCTGATTCGCGGCGGCGAGCTGGTCGAGGTGCCGGCCGCGACCGAGAGCTACGTGCTCTACGGCGTCGGCGCGCTCGCCGACTCAGGGCCCTTCACGCATTACGACAAGCCGTCCGCGCGGAGCGTGACCATCTACGGCGAGGAGGAGCTCGCAAGCGAGCGGGCGCGGCTCGAAGAGTCGGCGGCGCACGCGCGCGCCGGGCTCGACGCGCTGCGCGCCGAGGCCGACACTCTGGCCAAGGGCGAGCGCTCACGCCGCGCCGCGCTGCGCGCGCAGATAGCGCAGAGGGAAAAGGCGCTTGAGGGTGAGCGGGAGAGCGTCGAGCAGCTCGACGTCTTCTACGGCGACGCGAAGCGCCGCGACGACCTCTTCGCCGAGCGCGAGTCACTGGCTGCGCTCGCCGCCGATTTCGGCGGGCGCCGCTATGACCTCGGCGACGGCCGCTCGCGCAAAGAGATGAAGGTGCGCATGCTCGCGCACCTGCGCCCCGCGGCGCTCGCGGTGCTGAAGGAGCTGGCCGGCTCTTACTTCGAGAAGTTCGCGCGCCCGCTCCCCATCACCTCGCTCGTGCGTCCGGACGAGTACCAGCACCGTCTGAGCAGGTCGAACTCCAACGCCACGCGCATCCAGACTCCGCCCCACTCGACGGGGCTCGCCTTCGATATCCTCTACCGCTACATGACGGCCGAGGAGCAGCAGCACGTGATGGACGACATCGCGCGGCTGCGTGACGAGGGGCGCGTCGAGGCGCTCAGGGAGAACCGCGACCACTTCCACGTCTTCGCCTTCGTCGACGGCCGCCGCCCCGGCGAAGAGCTCATCACCGCGTCGCTCGGCCACTCGAAAGGCGTGAGCCGCCCGCAGGAGTCGGATGCGACCGAGGAGCCGCCCTCGAAGAGCGAGGTGAAGGCGCGGGGCCGGGAAGCGTCGAAGAAGGAGTCCGCGAAGAAAGAGCCTGCGAAGAAGGCTGGAAGGGAAGCGGCCGGGAAGCCCGCCAGGGGCGCGGCGCGGAAGGAAGTGGCGAAGAAGGCGGCCGCCCGTCCTGCGGCGCGTGCTCGCAGGTAGCGGCCTTCAAACCCGCGGGCAGCGTGTCATGAGATCGCGTTCGGCGCGGCCGCTCGCCGAGGCCGCACGCCTCTGCGGTGTCTCGCCGGCCGACTGCCTGATGGTGGGCGACAGCGCCATCGACATCCGTGCCGGGCGCGCCGCCGGCGCGAAGACCTGCGGATTCGTCGGCGGCTTCAGGGGGCGCGGCGAACTGCTCGCGGCGGGCGCCGACCACCTGTTCGAGCACTTCCGCGAACTGCCGCGCGTGGTGGAGGCCGTGAGCTGATGGACGAGAAAGATGTCGCGCTGGCGACGATGACCTGGGCGCGCGACGAGGCCGAGGAGCGGCTGCTGCGCGAATCGCTGACGCTGCTCGCGGGGCTGGGGCGGTCCGTCTACGTCACCGACGGCGGGTCGGGCGCGGCCTTCACAGATTTTCTCCGCGTGCTCCCGCACGTCACGCTGTGTGAACCCGCCGAACGCGGACTCTGGGCGCAGGTCAGGCGGAGCCTCGCGGCGGCCGAAGGCGCGGGGCGACGCTTCATCCTCTACACCGAGCCCGACAAGAGAGACTTCTTCCGCGGCGGCCTCGGCGAGTTTCTCTCCGAAGCGCCGGACGGCGAAGAGGTCGGCGTGGTGCTGGCCTCGCGCTCAGAGTCCAGCTTCTCGACCTTCCCCGAGTTCCAGCGCCGGACGGAAGAGGCGATCAACCGCTGCTGTGCCGAGGTCGTGGGCCGCCCTTTCGAGTTCAGCTACGGCCCCTTCCTGCTGAACCGCGCGCTCGTCCCGCGCCTGACCGGAGTGGCCGGCGACCTGGGCTGGGGCTGGCGCCCCTACGCCTTCGGGACGGCGAGCCGGCTCGGCTACCGCGTCGAGAGTCTCGTGCGTGAGCTGCCCTGCCCGCCGGAGCAGCGCGAGGATAGCCCGCGCGAGCGCCTCTACCGCATGCGCCAGCTCACGCAGGGCGTCGAGGGGCTTCTCCTCTCGACGGCCGCCTAAGTCCCCACGTCCCGCGGGCGCAGCGCCTTTCGCGGTGCGACACTTGCTCGAAACCGTGAATGAACGTAGGGTACAGGGGAGGCGCCCGTGCCCGGCGGGGCGCGTGCGCGTCTGACGATTCCATTCCAAGACCAGAGAGGTTTAGGCCGAAGTGAAAAGGCGAAGAGTTTCTCCGCACCTGCTTCTGCCGGTTTGCCTGACCCTGGTGTGCGCGGCCGGCGCCGGCGCGCAGCAGCGGCAGCGCCCCGCGCACGTGGGTTCGCATGCGACGGCGGCCGACGCGCGCCTGACGGGGGTCTACCGACTCAACACGGAGCTGAGCGACAGGCTCTACTCGGTCATCTCTTCGGCTTCGAGCAGCCTCCCGTTCGGCGAGCAGCAGCGCTTCTTCATCGACCTGACCGAGCGCATCACGCCGCCCGACCAGTTGGCCCTGCGCCGGCGGGGTCGGACGGTGGAGATCGCTTCGTCCCGCGCGCCGCGCACGTCCTTCGTCGCCGACGGCCGGGAGCGCGTCGGTAAGAGCTCGGCCGGGACGACGCGCGAGAGGGCCGCGCTCGAGGGCGACGCGCTCGTCCTCGCCTCGGAGAACAGCCGCGGCGAGGGCTACAGCGTGACCTTCGCCCCGGCCGACGGCGGCGCGCGCCTGCGCGTGACCCGGCGCATCACCTACAGGGAACTGAACCAGCCCGTGGTCATCCGCAGCGTCTACGACCGCATCTCGGACGTGGCCCGCTGGGAGATTTACGGCGCGGCGCGGCCGGGCCCTTCGACCGTCGAGTCGGCGGCCGCGCCCGTCGTCGGCGCGCGCGCCGGGAGGGCTGAAGAGGCGAACGAGGCCGGCGCGCTGCGTGCGGAGCTGTCGGCCTGGGTCGAGGCGACCAACGAGAAGGACGTGGGCAGGCAGATGGACTTCTACGCGCCGAGGCTCGCGGCCTACTACCTTGCGCGCGATAAGCCGAGGGAGTTCGTGAGGGGGGATAAGTCGCGCGTCTTCGGCGGGGCCGGCGCGGTCGCCATCAGCGCCGAAGACCCCGAGATCATCTTCCTCGAAGGGGGGCGCGCGGCCGTGATGCGCTTCCGCAAGCGCTACCGCATCGAGGGCGGCGCGCGCAGCGGGCAGGGCGAGGTCGTGCAGGAGCTGCGCTGGCGCAAGACTGTCGGCGGCTGGAAGATTTACAGCGAGCGCGACGTCCGCGTCATACGCTGAGGTCGACGCCGCGCCTTCGGCCCTCGCGCCGCGCACCGCCCGCCAAAAGGAGACCCGGCCGGCCCCGCCCGCGCGGGTCTCATTGGCGGTCGATGATGAACCTCGACGGCGCCGGCCGTCCGTCCGTGTCGAAGGTGGCCAGCTCGTCCATCTCCCCGCCGGGACCTAAAGTGCCGAGCGCCGTGACGACCATCCGCCCGGCATCGACGTCCACAATCAGGAAGTGCCCCGCGGCGGCCCAGCAGGTCGTGTGCGCCGCGTCGAAATCGGAGGGCGGCTCCAGACGCACCTTGCCGCCCGCGCCCGAGATGAAGTAATCGATCCCGCCGAAGCGCGAGTGCTGAAAGTTGTGCTCGTGCCCGCTGAAGACGGCCCTCACGCCCGAGCGCGCGAACATCGGCAGCAGGTGCTGGATCATCGATTTCGAGTTCGAGTGCTGGGGGCCGGCGCAGAACGGCGGGTGGTGCGTGAAGGGGATGCGCCAGGGGCCTGCGGACGGCGCCCCGGCTGCCGGCTCGGGGAACGACGCGTCGAGGAACGAGGCGTGGTTCTGGTGCTCGAAGAACCTTTCGCCGAAGAGCATCGACCTGCGCGAGGTGTCGACGCAGATGAACTCCACATCCGCGCCGTAACGGAACCGGTACATCAGTCCCGGCCCGATGGAAGAGCGCCCAGCCGACTCCTCGCCGCTGAAACGCTCGTTGAGGAAGAAGTTGTCGATCAACTGCTGGCGGTCGTCGCTCGCCTCGGTCTCGCCCGTGTCGTGGTTGCCGACCGCCGGGTAGACCGGGATGCGGTTGATGACATAGCGGTAGGGCTGGTAGAAGGTGAAGAACCAGTCGTCGTCCTCGTCGCCCGTCGCCCCGAGGGGGATGCCGAAGAGGGTCTTCCCGGCGTAGATGTTGTCGCCGGTCGTCAGCAGCAGCCGGACGCTACGCTCGCCGACCGCCCTGTCGAGTGCGGCCGCGACCTCGCGCTGGCAGCGGCTCGGCGTCGAAGGCTTGCGCACGCCGATGCCGAAATCGCCGATGACCGCGAAGGTGAGGGGGGCGCGTACGTCCGGGTGCGGGTGCGTCCGGAAGCGGTTGTCGTAGGTGCGGCCGCACAGCTTCAGCCCCTGGCCGTCGGCATCGACCGTCCAGTCGCGCCGCTCGCCCGCCGCCCACTCCTCGCCGTTGACCAGTACGCGGTAGGTGTATTCGGTGTCGGGCGCGAGGCCGGTGACCCAGGCGTGGTTCGTCGCGGTCGTCTCGGCGCAGCCGGCCAAGCGGCCCGAGGCGTCGAAGACCTCGACGCGCGCCTTGCCGAAAGGCTCGCTGCGCGCGCCGATGGATTCGCGGCGCGGCGGGTGGACGTGGTCGAGGTCGCTGTCGTCGACCAGTTTCCACTCGTCGCCGTTCTTGCGGCTGCGGACGCGGAAATAGAAGCCGCCCCAGGCGATGAGCGCGGCCTTGTGCGTGAGCCCCGCCAGATACAGGTAAGGCTCCGCGTGAAAGTCAGGCATAGAATTCCCCCCGGCAGAATTTGGTTCGGATTTTGGACCGTCAGGATTTTAAACGCCGGGGCGTGGGCGGCGCCACGCCGGCGCTTGCTTTGGCGCGGCCGATGTCATAAAAGCAGCCTGCTCGGGCGACAACAGTTACGCGAGGGTCACGTATGAAAGCACCGCTGCCTGTGGACGAGGACGCCAGACTAGAGAACCTGCGGGAGTTCAAGATTCTGGACACGGAGCCCGAGGAGGTCTTCGACGAGATCACGCGCCTCGCCGCGCTCATCTCCCAGACCCCGACCGCGCTCATCACGTTCGTCGACGCCGACCGCCAGTGGTTCAAATCCCGCGTCGGCTTCGAGCAGCGCGAGACGTCGAGGGACGTCTCCTTCTGCGCGCACGCCATCCTCCAGCCGGGCCCGCACGTGGTCAAGGACGCGCTCGACGACGAGCGCTTCCGCGACAACCCGCTGGTTTTGGAGAGCCCCTACATCCGTTTCTACGCGGGCTTCCCGCTGACCTCGCCCGAAGGATACAGGCTCGGCACGCTGTGCGTGCTCGATAACGTCAGGCGCATGCTCTTCTCGGAGCAGGCCGAGGCTCTGGAGAGGCTGAGCAAGGTGTTGATGTCGCTGCTGAACTCGCGGCGGACCATCGCCTACCTGGAGAGCGCGCTCAACGTGAAGCGGAAGCGTATCGCGGAGCTTGAGGGCGGCGTCGGCGCCGCGTGAGCCGGCGGCGCCGGGGCGCAGTCCCACGCGGCGCCGCGCCGCTAGAGCCGGCCGGCGAGCGCCGCCAGGGCGTAAGGGCCGAGGACCAGCAGGCCGATGAGCACCGAGCCGACGGCCGTGATGAGCACCGCGCCCGCGGCCACGTCCTTGGCCTTCGCCGCCAGGGGGTGGAACTCGGGCGAAGCGACGTCGGTCAGGAACTCGAAGGCGGTGTTGAGGGCCTCGGCTGTCCAGACGGAGATGACCGCCAGGACGACCCAGCACCACTCGGCCTTCGTCAGCCCGAACGAGAGGCCGACCGCGATGACGATGAGCGTCGCCGCCGCGTGAATCCACGCGTTCTGCTGCGAGGCCACCATCACGCGGATACCGTTGACGGCGTGCCTGACGCTCCGCACCCTGCCGGTGAAGCTCAGGCTGGTGTTGTTATGCATAAACGAGACGCGCCGCGCCGGGATGATCGTTGCGCCCCTTCGCCGCGGCGCGAGCACCGCGGCCCGCGCGCCCGGCCCCGGACCCTTCAGGCCCTCGTCGCCAGAACTTCGAGGTACTCCCCTTCGACGTAAGACGTCCCGTCCGTGGCGCGATTGTGCTCCGACCACAGACGCTCAAGGTCCTCACGCAGGGCGGCCTGCCCGTCAGCGTCGAGCGCGGCGAAGGCCCTTTGCGTCGGGCCGTAAAACTGTCGGAAGGACTCGACCACTTCGGCGGGCGGGAAGGGGTACTCGAACGGGCACGCGCGCCGCGTCAGGCGCAGGTCCGCGACGCCTTCGCGCATGCGCTCGCGCACCGTCTCTTCGTCGCCCCACCTGAGGGGCGAGGGCATGTTGGGAGGCGGGGGCACGTGCCGGCCGGTGATCTTGAACATCTGGCCGATGAACCCTTCGGGCGTCCAGTTCGCCATGGCGATGCGCCCACCGGGCCGGCAGACGCGCACCAGTTCGGCCGCGACCAGCTCGGGGCGCGGCGCGAACATGGCGCCGAACATGCTCACCACCAGGTCGAAGGCCGCGTCGGGGTACGGCAGCGCCTCGGCGTCGCCCTCGTCGAACTCTACGGTCAGACCTTCGGCTGCGGCGCGCGCCCGCGCCTGTTCGAGTAAATTCGTGGCGATGTCGACGCCCGTGACGACGGCGCCCGCGCGCGCCGCCGGCATCGCCAGATTACCGCTGCCGCAGGCCACATCCAGCACGCGCTCGCCCGCGCCGGGTGCGAGTCGGGCGATGAACTCCTCCGCCCCCGTTTCGATGTGCCTGGCGACCTCGCCGAAATCGCCCGCCATCCACATGGCCTTGAGCCGGGTTTTCAAAGACTCCATCTCAGGACTGTTCGTGCTCACGTCTCGTCTCCTCTACGAAATAACGGTCGTCGGTCCCACACGGCCGGAGCCGGGCCGAACCCGACGCCGCCTTCAGCCCGTCCGTGACGGGAGGGCTCGAAGGCGGCGCCGGATCGGGCGGCTCGTCGGGCGTTCCCCCTACTTGTCGGCGCCCTCGGACAGCGTGGCGTCGATAGGCGACTCGAACGCGATGAACAGGACGCAGGGGCCGGCCTTCGCGCAGCGCGCGCTGTGTTTGGCCTTCGCGGGGCCGTAGGCGTATGAACCGGGTTTGAGCACCACCATCTCCTGCCCCTCGTAGGTGACGTGCATCTCGCCGGCGACGAGGACCATGTGCTCGGCGGAGGTGTGCCAGTGCGACGGGAGGGTGTAGTCGGCCGGCGTCCTCAGGAACACGTCGGAGCGTCCCTTCGCCGGGTCACCGTAGAGGACTGAGACCTCACAGCCCTTCTTGAAGATGGGAGGGCAGGGTGCCCAGGTGAGCTTCGCATCGTCGAACGCCCGCGCGACCGCCTTCTCCGTCTCGGCCGTCTGCGCCGCGCCGTGCGCGCACGACAGGGCGAGCCAGCAGATAAGCATTAAGTGTGTTGAAGCTTTCCGGGTCCATCTCTCAGACATCTCTCGGTCTCCTTTCGGTGTGTCTGGTCTTAACGGTCCGGGCGTTGGGGGGCCGCATTCTACTACCGGTCATTCCCGAGAGCCATCCCGCTTCGCCACAGAAGGCGCGGCCAACGCCCCGCGCACGCGTGCGCGTCGACGCGTCTATTCCCCGCATCCGGGGTCGCCGGGCGGGCAGTCGTCAGCGGAGTCGGAGAGATACCACGCCTCCTCCGGCTCCGAAGACGCGCCCGCGCCGAGCCATGAGCCGCGCGCAGTCCCTCTATGCACCTGGACCGCGAGCAGCGAGCCGACGAGCGGGACGAGCCAGATCAGGAGGAGCTGCGCCCTCCTCTGCCACCGGTCGTTGAGCGGCGAGCGAAGGGCGAGACGCGACGCGTAGACGTTGAAGGCGACCAGCACCGCCAGGATTATCAGGATGAGATACAGCATCAATGTCGCTCGACAGTCTCACGCCGGCATCCTAGAGAAGGAGCGCACCGGATGGCAAGCCACCGACGCGCGGCGTCACGCGCGCCCGCATTCTGGATGGGTGGAGGGCTTCTTCGGAAGAGACTAAAGAGTTCGCGGCGGGGCGTCGCTTGGGAATCGCGGCTCGCCCGTCGGGGCACTCATTCCAGCAGCCTGTGCACCGCCGCCCTCAGCTCCGTGATGTCCACGGGCTTGCCGATCAGGTCGGCGCATCCGGCCTGGACGGCACGGCGCCGGGCCGTGTGGTAGGCCGAGATGGCGAGGATGGGCACCCCCTTTAATTTCTCCTCCGCCTTTATCTGCCGCGTGGCGGAGAGCCCGTCCAGGAGCGGGAGCGAGATGTCCATGAGGATCAGGTCCGGGACCATCTCGACGGCGGCCTCGACGGCGTCCTTGCCCGTCGTCACCTCGGCCACACTGTAGCCTTCGCCCTCCAGCACCGTCCGGAGGAGAAAACGTATGTCCTGCTCGTCCTCGACCACGAGGATGGTCTTCTCACCCTTCGGCATCAGCTTCCCCCCGCATTTGATAGCCTTAACACTCATCGCCGAAAATGAAAAGGGCGGCACCTTCAATGCCGCCTCCCCTCGTGTGATGAAGCCTTTTAATCAGCGCCGGCCGCGGCGGACCTACCCTTAAGCCACCAGCCGCAGCTTCTCCTCGGCACGCACCTCGCACTGCGGCGCCAGCTCGTCGAGCGCCTGCCGCAGCTGCCGCACCTGCTCGGCGTTGAGCACCACGGTCGCCGCGCGCTCGCCCTTGTAGCTGACCCTCAGGGTGAGCGCCTGTGGCAGGAAGGTCGAGAGACTGACATCGCCCCTCTGCGTCCCGCTGCCGACCCTGAGTCTGATCTCTTTATCCTTTGCCATCCCATCCTCCACTTTCCGGTCGCCCGTCAGGGCGGACGGCGGTAATAATGGCAACGGACGTGCCAACGGGCGCGGGTGCCGTGTGCGGTAAATCGGCGATTTTGCGCCCTTTCGTGGGTGGTGCGGGGGCGCGCGCACGCCGGCCACACCGATACGTGGAGTGTTCGCCGTCTTTACAAACGTTCTGGGGTGGGGCGCGCCGCCCTTTGCCCGCAGCGGCCGGCGCGTCGTAGACTTCACCCCCGGGCGGAAAGAGCGCCCCGGGGTCCCGGACACACAAGAGTTCAAACCCACTTCGAGGTTCCAGATGAAAAAGCGTCTACTCCTCCTCTCCGTCATCCTGACGGCTTCCGCCCTCCTACAGTTCGCGCCGCAGGCCGTGCGGGCCCAGCGCCGTCGCGCCCCGGCCGCGCCGGCCGCCCACGCCCCGGCTGCCCCCGCGCCGGCCGCGCGGTTCGACCGCGCGCGCTACCAGATTCCGCATCAGAAATTCGTGCTCGATAACGGCCTGACGCTCATCGTCCACGAGGACCACAGCGTGCCCGTCGTCGCCGTCAACATCTGGTACCACGTCGGCTCGCGCAACGAGAAGCGTGGCAAGACCGGCTTCGCGCACCTCTTCGAGCACTTCTTCTTCAACGGCTCGGAGAACTTCCCGCATGGCTTCCGCGAGGCGATGGACGACCTCGGCGCCAACAACCGCAACGGCACGACCAACCCCGACCGCACCAACTTCTTCGAGGACGTGCCCACATCGGCGCTGGAGCGGACGCTCTACCTCGAGGCCGACCGGATGGGCTTCCTCGAAGGGCGCATCTCGAAGGAGATGCTGGAGCGCGAGCGCGGCGTGGTGCAGAACGAGAAGCGGCAGGGCGAGAACCAGCCCTACGGACGCGTCTTCACAGAGGTCGTCGGCAAGCTCTACCCCTTCTCGCACCCCTACTCCTGGTCGACCATCGGCAGCATGGAGGACTTAAACGCCGCCTCGCTCGAAGACGTGAAGGAGTGGTACCGGAGCTACTACGGCCCGGACAACGCCGTCATCTCTCTGGCCGGCGACGTCACGGCCGAGCGCGCGCTGGAGCTGGTGCGGAAGTACTTCGGCGGTATCCCGCCCGGGCCGCCGCTCGCGCGCACCGAGAAGTGGATTCCGCAGCTCGAACGTAGCATCCGCGACGAGATGGAGGACCGCGTCCCGCAGGCGCGCATCTACCGCTTCTACCATGCGCCGGCCTGGAAGGACGCGGAGCTTGAACACCTCTCGCTCTTCGCAGAGGTGCTCTCCGGCTCGAAGAGCGCGCGGCTCGACCGCCGGCTCGTCTACGAGAAGGGCCTGGCGACGGCCGTCAGCGCCTCGATCAACGCGAGGGAGCTGGGGAGCCTCTTCTACCTCACGGTCACGGTCAAGCCGGGCGTCGACCCGGCCGAGGTCGAGCGCGAGATGGACGCCGTCATGGGCGAGCTGGTCGAGCGCGGCCCCACGCCCGACGAGTTGCAGCGCGCGCGGAGCCGCACGCTGGCCGACTTCCTGCGCGGCGTCGAGCGGTTGGGCGGCTTCGGCGGCCGCTCCGACGTCCTCGCCGAGAGCATGACCTACGCGGGGCGGCCCGAAGCCTATCTTGACAAGCTCGAAGTGATGGCCCGCGCGCAGCCGGCCGACGTGCGCGCGGCGGGGCAGAGGTGGCTGCGCGCGAACAGCTACACGATGCTGGTCAAGCCTTTCCCGAAGCTCGCGGCCGTCAAGACGAACGTCGACCGCAAGGTGCTGCCCGCGCTCGGCGCGCCGCCTGAGGTGAAGTTCCCCGAGGTGCAGCGCGCAACGCTGAAGAACGGCCTGAGCGTGATGCTGCTCGAACGCCACTCCGCGCCCATCGTCAACGTGACCGTGGCGGTCGACGCGGGCTTCGCCTCCGACACGGCCGAGAAGACGGGCGCTGCCTCGCTGGCGCTCGACCTCATGGACGAGGGCACGAAGACGCGCGACGCCTTCCGCATCGTCGACGAGCTCGACGCCTTAGGCGCGCGCCTCGCCACCTTCAGCCAGCTCGACCTCTCCTTCGTCAAGGTCCAGGCGACGGCGGAGAACCTGCGCCCCACGCTCTCGGTCCTCGCTGACGTGGTGCTCAACCCCTCCTTCCCCGCCGAGCAGTTCCGCATCCAGAAGGAGCGGCGCCTCGCGCAGATCGGGCAGGAGAAGGCGCAGGCGGCCGCCCTGGCGCTGCGCGTCCTGCCCGGCCTGCTCTACGGCGCGGGGCACGCCTACAGCCGTCCGCTCTCGGGCTCGGGCACCGAGCGCTCGGTCGCCGCCATCACCCGCGAAGACCTCGCGCGCTGGCACGCCGAGTGGTTCCGCCCCGGGAGCGCGCACGTCGTCGTCACCGGCGACACGACGATGGCGAAGCTCCTGCCCGCGCTCGAAGAGGCGTTCGGCGCGTGGGCGCCCGGGCGCGCCCCGGCCAAGCAGATCGGCTCGGCGGCGCGGACGCGGGGCGGGCGCGTCTACCTTATCGACAAGCCGGACGCGCCGCAGTCGACCATCGTCGCGGCGCACGTCTCGGAGCCGGGCGGCCAGGCCGAAGAGCAGGCCATCGAGACCGTGCTGCGCAACTTCGGCGGGATGGCCACCTCGCGCCTCAACCGCAACCTGCGGCTCGACAAGCACTGGAGCTACGGCACTCAAGGCTACCTCGGCGACGCGCGCGGGCAGCGCCCCTTCATCGTCGTCGCGCCCGTGCAGACCGACAGGACGAAAGAATCGATGGTCGAGGTGGCGAAGGAGATTCGGGGGCTGGCGGGCGAGCGTCCCCTGGGGGGCGAGGAGTTCGCGAGCATCAT
>Ga0216309_1000149_pt1 | contig 12690 bp, 7 predicted proteins | sample Total_DNA_C_FD_161284 | JGI IMG/M metagenome (GOLD analysis project Ga0216309, IMG submission 161284) | Terrestrial sediment cell enrichment communities for BONCAT metagenomics from Utah, United States - Total_DNA_C | ecosystem: Environmental > Terrestrial > Deep subsurface > Rock core/Sediment ...
GGCCTGGGCGAGGGGTGGAGCGACTTCGTCGCCCTGCTGATGCTCGTGCGCGAGGAGGACGCCCAGGTCCCCTCCAACGCCGGTTTCGGAGGCGTGTACGCCACGGGCGGCTACGCCTTGGGCGGTGGCAGCAACAACGGCTTCTACTTCGGCATCCGTCGCTACCCGTACTCCACGGACTTCTCCAAGAACCCGCTCACCCTGCGCCACATCCAGAACGGCGTCCCGCTGCCGGAGAACATTCCCATCTTCCCCACGGACGCGGACAACAGCGCGGTCCACAGCGTGGGCGAGGTGTGGGCGCAGATGCTGTGGGAGTGCTACGTGTCCCTGCTGCGCGACACGGATCGGCTCACCTTCGGCGAGGCCCAGCAGCGGATGAAGGAGTACCTCGTCACCTCGCTGAAGCTGACGCCCTCGTCGCCCACGCTGCTGGAGGCGAGGGACGCGGTGCTGGCGGCGGCGCGTGCCCGGGACGAGCGCGACTACCGCCTCTTCCTGCGTGCTTTCGCCCGCCGGGGCGCGGGCGCGGGCGCGGTGGGCCCGGCCCGTACGTCGGCCGACCTCGTGGGCGTTACGGAGAGCTACGAGTCCGGTGAGGCGCCTGCCTTCGTCAGCGCGACGCTCGACGACGGCCTGCGCTCCTGCGACAGCGACGGGAGGCTCGACAACGGCGAGACGGGCCGGTTGCGGGTGACGCTGAAGAACCTCGGCGACACGGAGTTCCGGGACACGCGTGTCACCGTCAGCACCGCCAACTCCGATGTGCTCCTGGCCAACGGAGGGAGCCTCACGTTCCCCGCCATCGCCCCGGGCCAATCGGCCACCGCCGAGCTGGCCGTCACCCTCGATGGCCCCAACGCCGTCCAGCCGCTCGTCTTCACCCTGGCCTATGGGGACTCGGGGCCGGGCTCGGTGGGGATGCGGACGAAGACCTTCGAGTACCTGGCGAACTTCACCTTCGCCAGCGGCACCTCGCGCACCGAGACGGTGGAGTCGCCCGACGTCTTCCCGACCTGGACGTCCTCGCAGCGCACGGGCTACCCGTACCCGAGCACGACCGTGCGCTGGGGGCGTGCGGAGGATGGGGCGGCCGCCCACTCCTTCCGCGTGGCCGACGCTCCGGTGCTCTCCGACCTGTACCTGGTGTCGCCCGCGCTGACGGTTTCGTCCACGGAGGACTTCGGCTTCACCTTCCGTCACCGCTACTGGTTCGACTTCAAGGACACCACCGCCTACGACGGCGGCATCCTGGAGATCAGCACCGACAACGGCACCACCTGGACGGACCTCGGCACCGTCACCGGCGCCTCCCTCTCTCCGGGCTACGACACCACCTTGCGCACCGGCGCCATCACCGACAACCCGCTGCGCGGCAAGAAGACCTTCGCGCGCAAGAGCGCGGGCTACCCGGCGTGGACCCAGGCGACGGTGAGCCTCGGCAGGCTGTACGCCGGGAGGACGGTGCGCCTCCGCTTCCGCGTGGGCACGGATGAGTCCAACGGCACGTCCAGCAGCCCGGAGGGCTGGAGCGTGGACGACATCGCCTTCTCGGGCCTCTCCAACACGCCCTTCAGCGGCATGGTGCCGGACACGGTGACGTGCAACCGGCCGCCTCGAGCCGACGCCGGCACGGACCTCGTGGTGGAGGAGCGCCAGACGGCGAGGCTTCAGGGCAGCGGCAGTGACGCGGACTCGACGAGCCTCCAGTTCTCCTGGAGGCAGCTGGCGGGCTCCACCGTGACGCTCACGGACGGGGAGACCCTCACGCCGTCCTTCACCGCCCCCGAGGTGACGAAGGACGAGGTGCTCACCTTCGAGCTCACCGTCAGCGACGGCTCGCTGTCCAACTCGGACACCGTCCACGTGAAGGTGCTCCAGAAGAACCGGCCTCCGGTTCTCACCCCGTTCCCCGGCATGGACGTGGACGAGGGCCAGCCCGTGGCGCTCACCGCGTCGGCCACGGACCCGGATGGGGAGTCGGTGAGCTACGCGTGGACGAAGACCAGCGGACCCGACGTGGTGCTCTCCGGTGTGGAGACCCCGACGCTCTCCTTCACCGCGCCCGAGGTCTCGGCCGATGCCACGCTCGTCTTCGAGGTGGTGGCCTCCGATGGCACCGCGAGCAGCGCGCCGTACCAGGTGACCGTGGGCGTGCGCCACGTGAACAAGGACCCCGTACCCGACGCGGGCACGGGCGAGGTCGATGCCGGTACGGGCGTGGTTGACGCCGGTACGGGCGTGGTTGACGCCGGTACGGGCGTGGTTGACGCCGGTACGGGCGAAGCCGACGCGGGCACGGGAGGGGTCGACGCTGGCACTGGCGGTGAACAGCCGGATGCCGGCTCCGGAGAGAACCCCGGTGGTGGCAAGGATGACCCGAGCGGCTGTGGCTGCGCGGCGGGGAGCTCCTCCGGCACGGCCTCGCTGTTGCCGATGATGCTGCTCGCGCTGGGCTTCATCAGCCGGCGCCGCCGGGTGTAGCCGTCTCGAGACAGGTCCGGGAGCCTCGGGGCGTCCCGGTGGCTTCCGGGCCTGTTCGTGGAGTGAAGGAGTTTCACTGCCAGGAGCTAGAAGGACGGCCTTGTCCTTGGAGATCTCCGCGTGCAGTCCCGCCCGAGCTGATTAAGATGCGCGCCCGCGCGGCCCCCCGTCGCGGCCGCACCTCAACGCAAGGAGCCCTCTCTTGGCCGGGTCCAGTCTGCTCGCCCTGCTCGATGACATCGCCACCATCCTCGACGACGTGTCGGTGATGACGAAGGTGGCCGCGAAGAAGACCGCTGGCGTGTTGGGCGATGACCTCGCGCTCAATGCCCAACAGGTGACCGGCATCAACGCCGACCGCGAGCTGCCGGTGGTGTGGGCCGTGGCCAAGGGCTCGGCATGGAACAAGGCCATCCTGGTGCCCACGGCGCTGGCCATCAGCGCCTTCGTGCCCTGGGCGGTGACGCCGCTGCTGATGTTGGGCGGTCTGTACCTGTGCTTCGAGGGCGTCGAGAAGCTGGCGCACAAGTTCCTCCACAGCCATGACGAGGACGAGGCCCACCACGCCGAGCTCACCCAGGCCCTGGTCGACCCCAACGTCGACCTGGTGGCGATCGAGAAGGACAAGATCAAGGGCGCGGTGCGTACCGACTTCATCCTCTCGGCGGAGATCATCGTCATCTCCCTGGGCGTCGTGGCCAACGCGCCCTTCATGACCCAGGTGCTGGCGCTGGTGGGCGTGAGCGTGCTGATGACCGTCGGCGTCTATGGGCTGGTGGCGGGCATCGTCAAACTCGACGACGCGGGGCTCGCGCTCGGCCGGGCGACCGGTGACAGCGGGCTGGCGCGCTTCAAGCGGGGCCTCGGCGCGGGCCTCCTGAAGACGGCGCCGATGCTGATGAAGTTCCTGTCGGTCGCTGGCACCGTGGCCATGTTCCTGGTGGGCGGAGGCATCATCGCGCACGGCCTTCCCGCGCTGCACCACGCCATCGAGGGGCTGGAGCATCACGTGGCCGAGGTGCCCGTCGTCGGCGGTCTGCTGGGCGCGCTCTCGGGCATGTTGGCCAACACCCTGGTGGGCATCCTGGCCGGCGCGGCGGCGCTCCTCGTGTTCCTCGGGGTCAAGAAAGTGCTGCCCAAAGGCAAGGCCAAGGCCTGAGCCGCTCGGGGCTCGGTCAGCGGGCCGCGCTCGCGAGCTGGAGCGGGACGGGCGTGGCGGTGAGCGGCACCACCACCTCACAGGCGAGCTGACAGGCGCCGTCGCGGCACCCGGCTCGCGCGCTCAAGGTCAGCGTTCCCGTCCAGCCCTCCCCGGCGGGGGTGAGCACGAGCTCCGCCGAGGCCTGACGGGTGATGACGCTCGTGCCCTCGATGCGCGCCTGGAAGTCCTGGAAGGAGAAGCGCCCCGCGGAGCCGCGGAGCTGCTGGGGCAGCGTCACCCGTCCCGCGTCGCCGAGCTCGAAGGAGGGTGCGCCTGACTCGAGAAGGCTCGAGCCGCTCGCGCCGTCCTCGCTCAGCACCCAGGTCATTCCCTCCGAGTCCCTCGCGGGCGCGCGAAAGCACGTGGAGGGCAGCGCCGGGAGGGCCGCGGTCTCCAGGTCCACGCGGAGCACGTGCCGCGCGTCGCCACCGGGCGCGGTCGCCACCGTGAACGAGGCCACGAGCGTGAGGAGGCTCTTCATATGCGGGCTCCGGGAAGAGTGAGCGTCGAGCAGGCCGACGTCGGGCACTCTCACCCCGGCTACGGGTCTGGGCAAATTCGTAGCCACCTGTAGCACCCGAGCCGCTCCCCGCACCGGGGGCTCAGAAGGTGCCCATGCTCACCAGGCCGAAGGTGCGCTTCACGTTGTCCTGGAGGCCGAAGAAGAGCCCGGAGAACACCGGGCCCGTGCGCAGCGTGGCGATGCCCAGGGCGCGGGTGCGCGAGGTCTCCCACTGGCGGCTGAAGGCGGCGCGCAGGCCGAAGCGCTCGCGCTGCACGCTCGTCTCGACATTCGTCCAGAGGCTCGGCTCGGCGCGGGTGGAGTGGACGCCCACGCACAGCTCGAGCCAGGACAGCCGGCCCCGCAGGTTCGCCCACCGCGTGTCGAGCAGGAGCCCTTCGTCGGTGTTCGCGGCCGCGCCTCCCACTTCAATCTGCTCGGCGCGGTAGGCGAGCAGTGGCAGCTCCGGCAGCCGGAAGCGCGCCACCATGTCCGCGCGGGCGTTCTTGAAGCGGGGCTCGGAGTGGAGCTGGATGGAGCCGTGCAGACGGCCCCCGAGCGTGGTGCCGCTCAACGAGGTCGGCAGCCCGAGGCCCTGTGCCTGTGCGGTGCCGAACTGATGGACGAGCCCGAGCACCGCCGCGCTCGCGGTGAGGGTGACGACGGGCTTGGGAACCTGGAAGCGGCCGAACAGCGAGTTCAGGTTGCGCTGAAGCAGGCTGTCGGGCCCGCTGAGCCTCGGGCCCAGGTCTCTCACCCGGAGGTTCTCGCCCCCGGGGCCCAGCTCCAGGAAGGAGGCGAGGTGACGTCCCGCGGGGAGCTCGGACAGCGTTACATCCTGCGCCGGCTCCGCGAGCGTCCGCAGCGCGTCCCGCTGCTCATACTTCTGGGACGAGGGCATGAAGGCCCAGGCCCGCGCGCGCACGGCCAGGGAGAGCGAGGGGACGGTGAAGCCTCCCTCCAGATTCCGCCCCGGGTCCGCGAAGGAGAAGAGGAGCTCCTCGAAGTCCGGCCGTTCAGGCACGCTTGGAGGGGGAGCAAGCGGGCGATAGACCTCGAGGACCTGTGCGCTGGCTGGGACCGCCCAGAGCGCCACGGCGAAAGCCATTCCCCATGCTGAGGCGCCTCGGCCCATTGTCAGCAAAGGTGGGCAGGCCCTCCCTTGGCAGCAAGGCTCGCTGGCCATGCTTGGTTGGTGGAGCGTTCGGCGGTGTACGACGCGGCGCGAGGGTCCACCGCCCAACCATCCAGGCGAAGAACCCCCCTCTGAGATCGGGTGGGTCGTGTTAGGGGCACGGCAGACATGAAGCGAACGCTGGTGCTCCTCTCCGCCCTGTTCCTCTTCCCGCTCGCCGCCCCGGCCCAGTCCACCACCCCGGCGGAGAAGTCCGCCTCCCGGACCATCCGCCCGGAGGACCTCCAGGCCCACATCGGCTTCCTCGCCTCGGACCTGCTCGAGGGTCGGGGCCCGGGCACGCGGGGCGACGCCCTGGCCCAGCAGTACATCGCGGCACAGTTCCAGCTGCTGGGCCTGAAACCCGCGGGTCCCAACGGGAGCTACCTCCAGCCCTTCGAGCTGGTGGGCATGACGGGCCACCCGGAGACGCTGACCTTCACCGCGCCCCAGGGCCGCCTGGCGCTGCGCTTCCATGAGGACTTCATCGCCTCCTCGGGCGTGCAGGCCGAGGAGTCGGTGCTCCAGGACTCGGAGCTGGTCTTCGTGGGCTACGGCATCCAGGCGCCCGAGTACGAGTGGGACGACTTCAAGGGGATGGACGTGAAGGGCAAGACGCTCCTCATCCTCAACAACGATCCGGAGGATGACCCGAAGCTCTTCGGGGGCAAGGCGCGGCTCTGGTACGGCCGGTGGGACTACAAATACGAGCAGGCCGCGAAGGTGGGGGCGGCGGGCGCCATCATCCTCCACACCACGCCGAGCGCGGGCTACCCCTGGCAGGTGGTGCAGACATCGTGGACGGGCGAGCAGTTCGAGCTGCCGGCCGCGGGAGCGCAGCCTCGCCTCCAGCTGAAGGCCTGGACGACGGACGAGGCCACGCGCCGGGTGGTGCAGCTCTCGGGGAGGGACCTCGACATCCTGCGGGCGATGGCCCAGAAGCGCGACTTCCGCCCGGTGCCCCTCGGGGTGACGGTGTCCACGCGCTTCGCCAACCAGGTGCGCCGCCGGCCCACCGCCAACGTGCTGGGCCTGCTGCCCGGCAGCGACCCGAAGCTCTCCAAGGAGGTGGTGCTCTACACGGCGCACCATGACCACCTCGGCCTGAAGGAGGACGCGAAGCCGGGCGAGGACGCCATCTACAACGGCGCGGTGGACAACGCGTCCGGCGTGGCGGCGATGCTGGAGGTGGCGCGGGCCTTCTCCGCGCTGCCCAAGGCACCGCCGCGCTCCATCCTCTTCGCGGCGGTGGCGGCCGAGGAGCAGGGCCTGTTGGGCTCGCAGTACCTCTCCGAGCACCTGCCGGTGCACCCGGGGCGCGTGGCGGCCAACATCAACATCGACGGGCTCAACATCCACGGCCGCACGCGGGACATCACGGTCATCGGGCTGGGCAAGTCCTCGCTGGACAAGACGCTCACCACGCTGGCCGCGGGGCAGGGGCGCCTCGTGAGGGGGGACCAGCTCCCGGACCGGGGCTTCTTCTACCGCTCGGACCAGTTCAACTTCGCCAAGCTGGGGATTCCCTCGGCCTACTTCAGCAGCGGCATGGACTTCATCGGCCGGCCGCCGGGGTGGGGCAAGGAGCGCCGGGAGAAGTGGGAGGCCGAGCACTACCACCAGCCCTCCGACGAGCCGAGCCCGGACTGGGACTACTCCGGGGCGGTGGAGGACGTGCGGCTCTTCTTCCTCCTGGGCTCGCACGTGGCCCGGGCGAGGGAGCTGCCGCGCTGGAACAAGGGGGACGAGTTCGAGGTGCCCCGGCTCCAGGCGCTCGAGGCCCTGAAGAGCGAGGGGGCGAGGGAGGGCCCGCCCTGGTAGATCTCCGGTTCACGGACGATTCGAGGACGGCATCCCCACACTCCGGGTGTTAAACCTCTTCGCCATGCCGGACTTCCAGCTCGTCAGCGACTACAAGCCCCAGGGGGACCAACCGCGCGCCATCGGTGAGCTCACCGAGGCCCTCCTGCGCGGGGACCGCTACCAGACGCTGCTCGGCGTCACCGGGTCGGGCAAGACGTTCACCATGGGGAACGTCATCGCCAACGTGAAGCGGCCCACGCTGCTCATCGCGCACAACAAGACGCTCGCCGCCCAGCTCTACGGTGAGTACAAGGCGCTCTTCCCCCACAACGCCGTCGAGTACTTCGTCTCGTACTTCGACTACTACCAGCCCGAGGCGTACATCCCCTCCTCGGACACCTTCATCGAGAAGGACTCCTCGGTGAACGATGAGATCGAGCGCATGCGCCACTCGGCCACGCACTCGCTGCGCACGCGCGACGACGTGCTCATCGTGGCCAGCGTGTCCTGCATCTACGGCCTCGGTACGGCGCGCTCGTACGTGGACATGGCCATCACGGTGAACGTGGGCGCCGAGCTGGGTCGTGACACCTTCATCCGCAAGCTGGTGGAGAGCCAGTACGAGCGGAACGACCTGGACTTCCACCGGGGTACTTTCCGCGCCCGGGGCGACACCGTCGAGGTGTTCCCCGCCTACGAGGAGGAGCGCGCCGTCCGGGTGAGCTTCTTCGGCGACGAGGTGGAGAAGATCACCGAGTTCGATCCGCTGCGCGGCGTGACGCTGAGCGCGCTGGACAAGGTCGTCATCTTCCCCGCGAGCCACTACGTCACCCAGTCGGACACGCGCAAGGGCGCGATCCAGACCATCCGGGACGAGCTGGCCGAGCGGCTCCAGCAGTTCAAGCACGAGGGCAAGCTGCTGGAGGCCCAGCGGCTGGAGCAGCGCACGATGTACGACCTCGAGATGATCGAGCAGGTGGGGTACTGCAACGGCATCGAGAACTACTCGCGGCACTTCTCGGGCCGGCCCTCCGGCGAGCCGCCCCCGTGCCTGCTGGACTACTTCCCGCGCAACATGCTGGTGCTCATCGACGAGAGCCACCAGACGGTGCCGCAGATTGGCGCCATGTACCGGGGGGACCGCTCGCGCAAGGAGACGCTGGTGGCGCACGGCTTCCGCCTGCCCAGCGCCCTGGACAACCGCCCGCTGAAGTTCAACGAGTTCGAGGACATGGTGCAGCAGGCCATCTTCGTCTCGGCGACTCCGGCCGAGTACGAGTTCCAGAAGTCCAAGGGCGTGGTGGTGGAGCAGATCATCCGCCCCACGGGCCTGACGGACCCCGAGGTGGAGGTGCGGCCGGCGCGCAACCAGGTGGACGACGTGCTGGAGGAGGTGCGCAAGCGCATCGCGAAGAGCGAGCGCGTGCTGGTCACCACCCTCACCAAGCGCATGGCGGAGGACCTCACCGAGTACCTCACCGAGGTGGGCGTGAAGGTGCGCTACCTGCACTCGGACATCGGCGCCATCGAGCGCACGGCCATCATCCGCGACCTGCGCAAGGGCGAGTTCGACGTGCTGGTGGGCATCAACCTGCTGCGCGAGGGCCTCGACATCCCCGAGGTGTCCCTGGTGGCCATCTTCGACGCGGACAAGGAGGGCTTCCTGCGCAGCCACGTGTCCCTCATCCAGACCATCGGCCGTGCCGCGCGCAACCTCAACGGCCACGTCATCATGTACGCGGACGCGCTGACGGACTCGATGAAGCTGGCCATCGAGGAGACCAACCGCCGCCGCGAGGTGCAGCGCGCCTACAACGCGCAGCACGGGATTACCCCCAAGGCGGTGAAGAGCCACATCCTCGACCTGTCCGAGCACCTCTACGGCGCGGACCCGTCCGAGCTGCCCATGGCCGCCGACGCGGCGAACGATCTGCTGGAGCCCAAGGAGATCAAGCGCCTCATCGGCGAGTTCACCAAGGACATGCAGCACTACGCGGACCAGATGGAGTTCGAGAAGGCCGCGGAGCTGCGCGACCGCATCCAGGTGCTCAAGGACATGGACCTGGGCCTCAAGCCGCCCAGCCGCGCGCTGCTCAAGGCGCCCCCCAAGCAGGACGACCAGAAGAAGCCCGGGACTCCGGGTGGGCGCGGCGGCGGTGGAAAGCGCGGTGGCCCGTCACGGGGCAAGGGGAGTGGGGGCCCGCCTCACGGCAAGACTGGCATCGGACCTCGAAGGAGCCGCTAGCCCCGTATGGACGCGAAGCTCGAAGCGAAGCTGGACGCACTGCCCACCGAGCCCGGCGTGTACCTGATGAAGGACCGCCGGGGGGAAATCATCTACGTGGGCAAGGCCGTCAACCTCCGCAACCGGGTGCGCTCGTACTTCACCCGCACCGGGGACACGCGCGCCTTCGTGTCGCTGTTGGATCAGTTCCTCGGTGACATCGAGACGGTGCTCGTCCACAACGAGAAGGAAGCGCTCCTCCTCGAGAACGAGCTCATCAAGAAGCACAAGCCGCGCTTCAACGTCCTGCTCAAGGACGACAAGCAGTACATCTCGCTGCGGCTCGACCGGACCCAGGCCTATCCCCGGCTGGAGGTGGTCCGGAAGTACCAGAAGGACGGGGCGCGCTACTTCGGCCCGTACTCCAGCGCCAGCTCCATCCGCGAGACGCTGCGCATCATCAACCGCTTCTTCCACCTGCGCACCTGCACGGACCACGTACTGGCCAACCGCAAGCGGCCCTGTCTGCTGCATCAGATTGGCCGCTGCCCCGCGCCCTGCGTCTACCCCGTGCCCGAGCACGAGTACCGCAAGAGCGTGGATGAGGTGATCCTCTTCCTGGAGGGCAAGGCGGGAGAGCTGGTGGAGGGGCTGCGCTCGCGCATGAAGCAGGCCGCCGGCGAGCTCAAGTTCGAGGAGGCCGCGCGCATCCGCGACCAGCTGCTCGCCATCGAGCGCAGCCTGGAGCGCCAGAAGGTGGCCACCACGGACTTCAAGGACCAGGACGTCTTCGCCTCCCACCGCGAGGGGGACCGGCTGCTCGTCTACGTCCTCTATGTGCGCCAGGGCCGGCTCAACGGGGGCATGGCCTTCCCGCTCGGCAGCCAGGAGTTCCCCGACGAGGAGCTGCTGCCGTCCTTCGTCAACCTCTACTACGACCAGGGCAACTTCGTGCCCGAGGAGGTCCTCCTTCCGCTCGATATCGAGGAGCGCGAGGGCCTGGAGGCGCTGCTCACCGAGCGCAAGGGCGAGAAGGTCCGGGTGATGGTGCCCAAGCGCGGCGAGAAGCGCGACCTGGTGGAGATGGCCCAGAAGAACGCCGAGCAGGCCGTGCTCGAGCGCCGCCGCACCAAGGACGAGACGGAGGTGGTGCTGCGCCGGCTCCAGGAGCGGCTCCACCTGCGCAACCTGCCCCGGCGCATGGAGTGCTTCGACATCTCCCACTTCCAGGGCGCCAGCATCGTCGCCTCGCAGGTGGCCGCCACCGACGGGGAGATCGACAAGAGCCGCTACCGTCGCTACCGCATCAAGACGCTGGAGACGCAGGACGACTTCGCCAGCATGCACGAGGTCATCACCCGCCGGCTCAAGCGCGGCCAGGAGGAAGGGGACCTGCCCGACCTGCTGGTCATCGACGGAGGCAAGGGACAGCTCGCCAGCGCGCTCGCCGCCGCCAAGGACCTGGGGGTGGAAGGGGTGGACATCATCTCCCTGGCCAAGAGCCGAGACCTGGAGGTGCATGACCGGGACGAGGAGAGCGCCCGCAGCCCCGAGCGCGTCTTCATCCCCCACCGGAAGGATCCCATCGTCCTGCGGCAGAACTCGGCCGAGCTCTACCTGCTCGCCCGCTTGCGCGATGAGGCCCACCGCTTCGCGATCACCTTCCAACAGAAGAGCATGCGCAAGGGCAACTTCCACTCCGTCCTGGAGGACATTCCGGGCGTGGGGGACGCGCGCAAGAAGATGCTGCTGCGTCATTTCGGCTCGCTCAAGCGGGTGAGGGAAGCGGGCATCGAGGAGCTGGCCGAGGTGCTCGGGCCCACGGTGGCCGAGCGGGTCCACTCAGCGCTCCATGGCCACCCCGAAGAGGACTCCGAGGATCCCATCCGCGAGGCCTCCCTGGCGGATGCGGGTGCCCTGGTGGACGAAAAGTCAGAAGAAGGGTCGCCACCCGGCTCGCCGTGATTAATTTCCGCTCGGAAGCGGGTCAGCGAAAAGCCGCTGAATCCGCGATGTTTCTGGGGTTTTTCATTGCGACTGAGCTTCACGCTGATTTATAGCGAACAGGTTCAGTCGAACGTCTTCGAGGGCGAGGGACCGACATGAGGCTCTATCCAAAGGTGATCCCGATCATCTCCCGGGAGGTCGTCCAAAGGTTGATGCAGGACGGGGATATCGAGGTGGAGCCGATGCGCGTGGCTGACGCCGAGATGGATCTGTCCGCCATCATGCGCGAGTACTTGGCGAACGAGGAGCGCGTGAATCAGGCCACGCGCGAAGCCCTGGAGCGCCGGGGCTACGACTACTCCAAGTTCAACCAGGTCAAGCGTGAGATGGCCGACGTCCGCGGCTTCAAGATGGGCGACGAGGGCATCGAGTACGTCATCAACCAGATGATTGAGTTCCTCCTCATCAGCCGCAACGTCGAGGAGGTGTATGCCGCCGACAACATCCTGCGGCAGAAGATCCACCTGGTGATGAAGCGTCACCTCGACGTGGACGAGGAGATCGACAAGGAGGCCCGCTCGCGCCTGAAGCACCTGCAGGAGGGCACGAGCGCCTTCGACATCGAGTACAACAAGACGGTGGAGCAGATCCGCCGCGCCCGCGGGCTGATTTAAGCGCGAGCAGGCCCGGCGGGGACTCGCCCGCCTGGTTGCTCCCAGCCGCCAACCCGCACCTCCGCTGCCTACCCTCTGTTGGAGGAGGCAGCGTCGATGGCGGGAATCTTCTCCAGCTTCGTGCTCGCCGGGTTGCTCTCGGCAAGCCCGGGCGGCGTCTTCAGCTTCGACGGTCCCGAGGTCACCGCGCGCACGGTGGGGAACGTCGGTTTCTACACACAAGGCTCCATCCCCTTCACGGACCTCTTCGAGCGGGGGACGGGCTCGGTCGAACTCGTCGCGCGGGAGCGCATCGCGGACGCGCGGGCGAGGTACGGCGACAGCGCGCGCCTGGAAGCCACCTTCAACCTGGGAGGCGAGTCCTACCGCGTGGAGCTGCACGGCAACACGGGGCTCGGCTCTCCCAACATGACGCGCGTGCAGGCGGCGGCGGCGGTGTGGGGCGTGGGCCGCGTCTGGCGCAACGGCGCGCTGCTCACCGACACGGCCCTCATCCACGCCGCCGCGCTCAGTCGCGGGGCCCATGCGGATGATGAGACCTTCCGCCTGCTGCCGGTGGCCCGTGAGGGCGACACCGAGCTGCACATCCTGGTGTGGAACCTGCCGCGCGAGGTCGAGCCTCGGGGCTTCATCGAGTTCGGCTTCGATGACGTGGCCATCACCATCAATGGAACCGAGGTG
>Ga0216309_1000150_pt1 | contig 12570 bp, 9 predicted proteins | sample Total_DNA_C_FD_161284 | JGI IMG/M metagenome (GOLD analysis project Ga0216309, IMG submission 161284) | Terrestrial sediment cell enrichment communities for BONCAT metagenomics from Utah, United States - Total_DNA_C | ecosystem: Environmental > Terrestrial > Deep subsurface > Rock core/Sediment ...
GCCGAATCGCTCAACGCGCGCGCAGAGGCGGCCATCGACGCCGGGCGCTTCGCCGAAGCGGTCGAGCCCCTGAGGCAGGCGCTCAAGCTCAGGCCGGACTTCGGCGACGCGCAGTACAACCTGGGCTTCGCGCTCCACTCGCTCGGCCAGACGGCCGACGCGGTCGAGCCCCTGCGCCGCGCCGTGCAGCTCAACCCGAACGACCCGGACGCCCCCCTCCAGCTCGGCGCCGCCCTCGCCAGGCTCGGCCGCCACGCCGAGGCGGCCGAAGCCTACGAGCAGGCCGCACGCCTCGCGCCGAAGAACGCGGGGGTGCTCGCCTCGCTCGGGGCCGCGTACGAGGCGGCTGGCGACCGCGAGCGCGCCCTCCAGGCTCTGAGGCGCGCTGTCGCCGTCAACCCCGGAGACACGGAGACGCAGTTCGACCTCGGCGAGGCGCTCTACGCCGCGGGCAAGTACGCAGAGGCGGCCGAAGCCTTCTCGCACGTCGTCCGCGTTGCGCAGGTGAACGCCGAGGCGCACGAGCGCATGGGCGACTCCTACCGGGCGCTGAACCGTTTCGCAGAGGCGGCGGGCGCGTACCGCGACGCGGCGCGTCTGAAGACGGGCGACGCGGCGGTCTTGCAGAAGCTCGGCTACACGCTCGGGCGCGAGAAGCGCTGGCCGGAGGCGGCCGACGCGCTGAAGAAGGCCGTCGCCCTCAAACCGGACGACCCGGAGGCGGCCGTCAACCTCGCCTGGGTCTACAACAACTCGGGGCAGTATCGCCTCTCCATCGACGCGCTCAAGCCCCTGGTCGCGGCGCGCCCCGACCAGACGGCAGCCCTCTTCAACCTCGGCACGGCCTACGGGCATCTGGCGCAGAAGGGCGCGAAGAACGACGCGGAGCGAAAGAGTCTCTTCGCGCAGGCCATCGACACGCTTAACCAGCTGCTGCGCCAGCGCCCCGACTGGCCCGAGGCGCACAACAATCTCGGCGTCGCCCTCGGGAGCCTCGGCCGCTTCAAGGAGGCGGTCGCCGCACACGCCGAGGCCGTGCGGCTCAAGCCCGACTACGCGGGGGCGCTCTTCAACCTCGCCTACGCCTACCGGAAGGGCGGCGACAAGAAGAAGGCGCTTGAGACGCACAAGCGCCTCCAGGCCGTCAACCCGGCCATGGCCGAGCGGCTCTATCAGCAGATCAAGTAGCCGGCGCCGGCCTCCCGCCCGCGCCGGGGAAGAGAACGAAAGCCCCGCCGGAAGTAATTTCCGGCGGGGCTTTCCTCGTTGCATGTCTCGGGGCTCAGTAGCTGTTGTCGGCGACGTTCATCTTCTGGAGGACGAAGACGACGCGCATCGTCTGGGGTCGCCGGTCGAGCGAGGCGGGGACGAAGGCCGGGCTCTTGCGCAGCGCGGCCTGGAGGTCTTCGACCATGCGGCGGTTGCGGGGCGCCTCGACGACCTCGGCCAGCGAGGCGCTGCCGTTGCCGTAGACGTCGGCCACCACGATCATGTCGTCGTCGTCGGGGCCGCCGCTGCCCGCCGGCGGGGCCAGCGTGAGCGCGGCCAGCGCGCCGCGCGGGTTCAGCGTCGGCGACTCGGGGCCGAACTGCGCGCGGGCGGCGGCCGCCAGGTCGGGCGAGAGCGGCCGGGTCACGTCGAAGCCGCCGCGGCCGTCGTCCCAACGGACGGGCTGGCCGCTTTCGAGCGCCTGCGCCACGGCCAGGTTCCGCAGGATAATCATCTGCTGCCTGAGCCCGCCGAAGACCGCCACGAAGAGCACCGCCGAGTAGAGCGCGCCGACCGAGTAGGGCATCAGCCGCGTGCTGACCCAGCGCGTGAACACCTCGAAGGGCGTCAGGCGCGGGGTGGCGTTGCACGCGGCGCGCTCGATGATGAGCGCGTCGCGGATGGTGGCCGAGAGACCGGGCGGCGGCGCGGGGCGCGCCATGAGCGAGAGGCCGCGCACGATGGCGCGCGTCTCCTCGAGCTGATGACGGCAGACGGGGCACACGCCGACGTGCTCGGCGAGCGCGGCCGACGACTCGTGCGTCAGCGCGCCGTCGAGGTACGGAGAGAAGGCCTTCTGAGATTCCAGACACGTCATCATAATTCAGTTGCTAGAGGCCGGGGGCCGGGGGCCGTTCGAAGACCCCCGCCGCGGGGGCGGCCTCCCCCTCGTTAGCAGGGGAGGCCGGTCCTCCAGCCTCTAGTCTCCGGCCCCAGGTCCGGATGGCTGGCCGACCCCGGCTGCTCCCTTTTAGAAAGGAAGCAGTTGTGGCGGGCGCGCCGCGCGCGGCGGCTCCGGCGAAAGCGGGCTCCGGCCGGCGTGGGGCTTGAGAAGAACGGGTGTTGCTGGCCACGTTTTCAATGCCGCACGCCGCCGGGACCCTCGATGGCCGAAGTCCTGCGCGGGCGAGTCTGCCTCCGCCGCTTCCTGACCCACTTGGCACCGGGGTTTTGGTCGAAGCCGGGGCGGGGCAGCCATCCGGAAAGAGAGTTTTCAGTTTTCGGTTTTCAGCTTTTCGCCCAGCGGGAGGCTGAAAACTGAAAACCGAAAACTCATTTACAAAGACCCTTCGAGCCTGCGTCGAAGCTCGGTGCGGCCCCTCGAGAGCCGCGACTTGACTGTTCCGACGTTGAGGTCGAGCGCAACGGCGACCTCTTCGTAGCTGAGCCCCTCGATGTCGCGGAGCACGATCACCTCGCGGTAGGGGCGCGAGAGCGTGCGGAGCGCCGCGTGCAGGGCGCGTTCGCGTTCGCGCGCGAGCGCCTGCAACTCCGGGTCGGGGGCGTCCGTGTTCTCCAGCCCGGCCGAGAGCGGGGCGTCGAAGCCCTCGGAGGCCGGCGCGTCGAGCGAGACCGTGCGGTCGCGCCGGCGGCGCTTCCACCAGCGCCAGCGGTTGCGCGCCTGGTTGACGGCGATGCGGTAGAGCCACGTCCGCAGGTCGGACTCGCCGCGGAAGCTGGCGAAGTGGCGGAAGGCCTGGAGGAAGGTCTCCTGCGTCAGGTCGCGCGCCTCCTCCGGGTCCTCCGTCAGGCGGTAGAGCAGGGCGTAGATGTCGCCGTGCCGCTCTTCGACCAGACGGTTGAAGGCCGTCGCCTCACCGGCCCTGAGCCTTTCAAGGAACTGTTCTTCGGCCGTCGGGTGGAAGCATACCTCCGCCGAGGTCGCCGTGTCGGCACCTCTCTCCAGTTCCGCTTCCATGCGGAGGGCGATTGGCTCCCCGAAGCTCACAAGCGTCCTCCGTCGGCCCGGGAGGGTCTGCCGGAGGGCCACGTTCCCCCCCGCTGGTAACTTCGACACCGCCCCGTAGGGCTTTGTTCCCGAAAAAATTTCATGCGCTGTCGTTTGATGCGAAGGCCGGCCGAAACTGTTCGACAGGATAGCCCCGCCGCACCGCCGCCCGCAACGAAAATTCCGCCAAAGCGCTTGCTTGACAACCCCGTGACCCCCCGCTAGAGTGAGGCCTTCGCCTCTAACTCCACGACAGAGAACGCACCCGACTGTGCGGTCTTGCACCGGAAAAAATCAGTGGCCCGAACGACAAAGAAACGCACACAGCAGCTCAAGCACGACCGCTTCCGCGACACGACCTTCGACGCCGCGGGGCGGCTCTCGCACCGCTTCGAGGGGCGCGGCCGCACTATCCTCTACGCCCTCGGCGGGCTGGCGGCGCTCGTCGTCCTGCTGCTCGCCTTCAACTGGTGGCGCGAGCGGCGCGCCGACGCCGCGCGGCTCGCACTCGGCAAGGCCATCGAGATCGCGGAGGCGCCCGTCTCGCCGACGCCGCAGCCGAACCGGACCGGCCCGACCTTCACCAACGAGCGCGAGCGCGCGGAGAAGGCCGTCGAGGCCTTCCAGAAGGTGCAGAACGATCACGGCTCGCCCTACAGGGAGATCGCGCGCTACCTGGCGGCGGCCAGCCTCCTGACGGTCGACCGCCCGAAGGGGCTCGGCGAGCTTGAGGCTTTGACGAAGGGCGGCGATGCGGACGTGGCGGCGCGTGCACGCTTCGCGCTGGCGCAGGCGCGCGAGGCCGACGGGCAGCACGACGCCGCGGCCGCGCTCTATCAGGAGCTTTTGAACGACAAGGGGCGGTCGGTCCCGGAGAACGTGTTGAAGCTGCGGCTGGCGAGCGTCTACGAGAAACAGGGGAAAAGGGACGAGGCGGTGAACCTGCTCTTCCAGATGGTCGAGGCGGCGCGCAAGGCGCAGGGCAAGGACGGCAAGCCCCTGCCCGCCTCGCCCGTCACGCGCGCGGCCGCCGACAAGCTGCAGGAGCTCAGCCCCGAGCGCCACGCGCAGCTCCCGCCCGAGCCCGTCACGGGCGGCGCGCTCCCGTTCTGAGAGGAATGACGAATGAGGGGTGTCGATTGATGAGTATCTCTCCGGGGCCGTATTCATCAATCGACACCCCTCATCCGCCGCCTGTCTTCCGTGGATAATCTCACGCACTCCCTCGTCGGGCTGGCGGCCGCGAAGGCCGGGCTCGGGCGTCAGACCCCCTACGCGACCTTCCTGTGCGTCGCCGCCGCGAACCTCCCGGACATAGACATCGTCGCCGTCGCGCGGGGGCCGGCCTTCTACCTCGAACACCACCGCGGCATCACACACTCTCTCGTCGGGACCCTCGCCCTGGCCATCGCCTTCCCGCTGCTCTTCTTCGCCGGTGAGCGTCTGCTGGCGCGGCTGCGTGGGCGCGCCGGGCGTGCCCGCCTGAAGGGGCTTCTGGTCTGCTCGCTCCTGCTCTCGGCGTCGCACCCGCTGCTTGACTGGACGAACAGTTACGGGGTGCGTCCCTACCTGCCGTGGGACGGGCGCTGGGTCTATGGCGACCTGCTCTTCATCGTCGACCCGTGGGTCTGGCTTCTGCTGGGCGGGGCCTGCTTCCTGCTGACGGCGACGACGCGGCTGCGCGTGGCGGCGTGGGGGCTGCTGGCGCTCTTCATCACGCTGCTTTTCATACGCGTCTCTACGCGGCCGGACGTCGACGTGCCGCCGCTGGCGCTCGGCCTCTGGGGCGCGGGGCTCGCCGCGCTCGCTGCGCTCCACCTGCGCAGGGCCGGCGAGCGCTTCGGCGGGCGCGTCGCGCTGTTGGCGCTCGCGCTGGTGTTTAGCTATTGCCTCGGGATCTCGCTGGTGCAGGCGCGCGCGCGCTCCGAGTCGGAGGGGGTGGCCGGCGAACTGGCGCGGCGTGGAGGCGAACGAGTGCTGCGTGTGGCGGCCACGCCCGTCCTGGCCAACCCGCTGGTCTGGCGGAGCCTCTCGGAGACGGACCGTTCGACCACGCGTTTCGACATGAGGCTCGGTCGTCCCACCCCGGAAGCGTTGACTGGCGTCGTGCGCTTCGAGAAGCCCGCGGGCGCGGAGGCGGAGATCGTCGCACGCGCCGCCTCGGACGCGCACGCGCGCGTGCTGCTCGACTTCGCACGTTTCCCCGCGGTCCGCGTCCGCGCGGGGCAGGGGGGCGGCTGGCGCGTAGAGTTCGCCGACCTGCGCTATACGGAGCCGGGGTCGCGCGCGCGCGTCGGCGGCTTCGCCCTCGACGTGCCGGTTGAGGCGCCCCGCCCGGGGCCTTGAATTTAAGCCTTGAACTTTGGACTTTGAAGCTTTATTTTGGACGACGTCCAAAGGCTACAGTCGCTCTCCTCTTTTCTCGAAAGGAAGCTCAAACCGACATGAGATACTCGACGCCCTTGAGGCTTTCGCTGCCTCTCGCACTCCTCTTACTGCTGGCCGGGGCCGCCGCAGGGCAGGCGCCCGTCGACGCGCGGCGCGCCGTCTCGTCCCTGCCCGACTCGCAGGCCGTCCTCTACGTCAACGCCCGCCGCATCATCAACGACGTGATGCCGCGCCTGATGCCTGCGGCCGAGTACCAGAAGATGCTGACGCAGGCGCAGCAGTTCGGCTTCGACCCGCGTGGGCTCGAATTCGCCGCGGTCGGCGTGCGCCTGGCCGACCCGCCGCCGGCCAACAACCTGCCGGAATTCGTCGTCGTCCTCCGCGGCAACTTCAACGCCGACACGCTGCTCGCGCTCGGGCGCATAGCCGCGGGCGCGCAGAACATCCAGCCGCGCAGCGAGACCTACGGCTCGAAGACCATCGAGATCATCGACCTCCAGAACATGGGCCCGAAGCCTGCGGCGGGGGCTGCCGACGGCGCGGGCGGGAACCGGCCGCCAAAGCCGATGCCCTACCCGGAGGTCGCCGTGATGGCGCTCGACTCCAACACGCTCGTGGCCGGCGTTCCCTCCTACGTGAGGGCGATGGTCGACGCGGCCGGCGGCCGTGGCGGGCTGCGGCCTTCGATGGTCGACCTCGCCATGCGCGACCCGCAGGCGCTCTGGAGCCTGACGGTCGAGCTTCCGCCCAATCTCAACGAGTACCTGCGCAAGGCCGGCCTCCCCGCGAACAAGGAGGTCGACCAGATGGTCGGGTGGGTCAAGCAGGTGAACCTCGCGCAGGGGATGGACGCGCTGAACTACTCGCTGAGCGCGGCCGTGCTGACCGACGCGCCCGAGCACGCGAGCGCCTTCAGCGGCCTCGTCCGCATGGGGATTCTGGCCGCGCAGACGGCGCTCAACCAGGAGGCCGCCAAGCAGACCCCCAAGCACAAGGACTACGCCAAGACGCGGATGGCGCTCAACGCCCTCCAGAACTTCGTCAACCGGACGGAGGGCAATACGCTCATGCTGAGCGTCTCGGTCCCGCAGCAGGCGATCACCGACCTAGTCAAACAGGAGATGGGGAGTAAGCCCGGCGCCGCGAAGCCCGACGCCGCGAAGCCCGGCGCCACGAAGCCCGCCCCCGCACGCAAGGGGCGCCGCACCCGGCGCAATTGAAGAGGTTTCGTCGGTCGCCGTGCGCCGGGGGATGTGGGCCGGCCCACACCCCCCGGCGCACGGCGCTTCACGGAGGAGAACGAGCTTGGGAGCGACCCCCGAGGATAAGAAGAGAGTAAGGCGTTTGATACGGCTGCTGCGGGGCGAGTACCCGGGGGCACGTTGCAGCTTGGAGCACACGAGCCCGCTCGAACTGTTGGTGGCGACAATACTCTCGGCGCAGTGTACCGACGAGCGGGTCAACATCGTCACGGCCGACCTCTTCCGCAAGTACCGCACCTGGGAGGACTACGCCTCCGCCCCTGCGGCCGAACTCGAACAGGACATCCGCCCGACCGGCTTCTTCCGCAACAAGGCGAAGTCGATTCAGGGCGCGTGCCGGCTGATCGGCGAGCGGCACGGGGGGCGCGTCCCGCGGACGATGGAGGCGCTGCTGGAGCTGCCCGGCGTGGCGCGCAAGACCGCCAACGTCGTCCTGGGCAACGCCTACCACATCGCCTCGGGCGTCGTCGTCGACACGCACGTCTCGCGCGTCTCGGGCCGGCTCGGCCTCTCGGCCGAGAGCGTCCCCGAGAAGATCGAGCGTGACCTGACGGCGGTCGTCCCCGAGTCCGACTGGATCGACTTCTCGCACCTGCTCATCTATCACGGCCGCAAGGTCTGCAAGGCGCGCAACCCCGCCTGCGGCGAATGCGTCTTAGCTAGACTCTGCCCCTCGGCCGGGCTTTTTGACGTTTGAAGAATGGCGCACGGCCGCGGCCGCAAACCCGGGCCGTGCGCGAGGCTTTAACGTTTCCGGCGGCCGCCGCACGGGCCGCGCCACACGCGAAATCGGCAATGAATAAAATCTCCATCCGTTTGAGCTTGAAAAGATTCGCGGCCTTCGCCGCCCTCCTCGGGGTCATGGCTCCGGCGGCGGCGGCGCAGAGGCTCCAGTACCCTTCGTCGAAGAGGGGCGAACAGGTCGACACCTACTTCGGCGTGAAGGTCGCCGACCCCTACCGCTGGCTCGAAGAAGAGGGCTCGCCCGAGACGGCGCGCTGGATCGAGGAGCAGAACAAGGTCACTTTCGCCTACCTCGAAAAGATTCCTTTCCGCCGGCAGCTGCGTGAGCGCATCGAGCGGCTCTACAACTACGCGCGCTACACCGCGCCCTACCGCCGCGGCGAGTACTACTTCTTCTCGAAGAACGACGGCCTCCAGAACCAGAACGTGCTCTACGTGCAGAAGGGGCTCGACGGCGAGCCCGTGGTCCTGCTCGACCCGAACAAGTTCTCGGCTGAGGGGACGACGCAGCTCGGCGGGTTCTCCGTCTCGCACGACGCGCGTTACGCGGCCTACTGCAAGGCCTCGGGCGGGTCGGACTGGCGCGACTGCTACGTGATGGAGGTGGCGACGCGCAGGCAGCTCCCGGACGTGCTCAACTGGGTCAAGGTCTCAGGGCTGGCCTGGGCCGAGGGCGGTTTCTACTACAGCCGCTACGACGCGCCCGAGAAGGGGCGCGAGCTGACCTCGAAGAACGAGAACCACAAGGTCTACTTCCACCGCGTCGGCACGCCGCAGTCGGCCGACGAGCTGGTCTATGAGGACCCGGCCAACGCGCAGCGCTTCCACACCGTCTCGACCACGGACGACGGGCGCTTCGCCGTGCTGACGGTCTCGGACCGCGGCAAGGGGAAGAAGGGCAACGCTCTTTTCTTCCGTGACGCGAAGGCGAAGGATAAGACCTGGCGGCCGCTGGTCGCGGAGGTCGGCGACGCGGAATTCGGGGTCGTCGACAACGTCGGCGACAAGCTCCTCGTAGAGACGAACCACAAGGCGCCCAACGGCCGCGTCTTCCTCTTCGACCCGAAGAAGCCTTCGGAGAAGGACTGGAAGGAGGTCCTGCCCGAGAGGGCCGAGCCGCTCCAGAACGCGAGCACCGGCGGCGGCAAGCTCTTCGCCACCTACCTCAAGGACGTGACGACGCGCGCCTACGTCTACACGCTCGACGGGAAGCTGGAGAACGAGGTGGTGCTGCCCGGCCCCGGTATCGCCGGCGGCTTCGGTGGTGAGCGCGACGACAAGGTCATCTTCTACACCTTCACCTCGTTCATCTTCCCGCCCTCGATCTACCGCTATGACATCCCGACGCGCAAGTCCACGCTCTACCGCGCGCCCGAGATTCCGGGCTTCCGCGCCGACCACTACGAGACCAGGCAGGTCTTCTACACGAGCAAGGACGGGACGCGCGTCCCGATGTTCCTCGTCCACAAGAAGGGGCTCAAGCTCGACGGGCGCAACCCGACGCTGCTCTACGGCTACGGCGGCTTCAACGTCAGCACGTCGCCCAGCTTCAGCTCGGCGCGCCTCGCGCTCTTAGAACAGGGCTTCGTCTACGCCTCGGCGAACATGCGCGGCGGCGGCGAGTACGGCGAGAAGTGGCATGAGGCTGGCACGAAGCTCAAGAAGCAGAACGTCTTCGACGACTTCATCGCCGCCGCCGAGTGGCTCATCTCGAACAAGTACACCTCGCCCGAGCGGCTCGCCATCCACGGCGTCTCGAACGGCGGGCTGCTGGTCGGCGCGGTCGCCAACCAGCGCCCCGAACTCTTCGGCGCCGTCATCCAGCAGGCGGGCGTGATGGACATGCTCCGCTTCCACAAGTTCACCATCGGCTGGAACTGGATCGCCGACTACGGCTCTTCGGACAACGAGGCGGAGTTCAAGGCGCTCTACGCCTACTCGCCCATCCACAACGTGCGCCCAGGGATGAAGTACCCGGCGACGCTCATCACGACCGCCGACCACGACGACCGCGTCGTGCCGGCGCACTCCTTCAAGTACGCGGCCGCGCTACAGGAGGCCCAAGGGGGCGACCGCCCCGTCCTCATCCGCATCGATACCAAGAGCGGCCACGGCGCCAGCAGCACGACCAAGGCCATCGAGCAGGCGGCCGACATCTACGCCTTCCTCTTCCAGAACCTCGGCGTCACGCCGAAGTAGGGCGGAAGCCGCGGGGGAGTAAAAAGGCGAAAGGCGAGAGTGAAGTCGGGGACGCCCCCTTCGTCACTCTCGCCTTTCGCCTTTTGTTGCCGAAGGGTCGGAGGCGGGGCGCGGCCGCCCCCGGGGGCTCACTTGTTGCACCTGGCGGGGGATGGGTTATCATTCGTGTCGCTCGTTCCGGCTCTGAAAACCTGCTCGGGGGAATCCGTCTTGTCAGACAAGCGACCGCTCACGGTCCTGTGCATCGCCAGCTATGAGAAGGGGCAGGAGTTCATGCGCGAGTGCAAGCGCCTGGGCTGCCGCGTCCTGGTCGTCACCATGGAGAAGCTGCGCGACGCCGACTGGCCGCGCGAGTCCGTCGACGAGTTCTTCTACCTGCCTGAGGAGTTCAAGCTCGAAGACCTCACGCGCGGCGTCAGCTACCTGGCGCGCACGCGCGAGATCGACCGCGTCGTGCCGCTCGACGACTTCGACGTCGAGACGGCGGCCGCGCTGCGTGAGCACCTGCGCATACAGGGCATGGGCGACACCACCGCCCGCTACTTCCGCGACAAGCTGGCGATGAGGGTCAAGGCGCGCGACCACGGCGTCCTCGTCCCCGAGTTCATCCACGCCCTCAACCACGAGCGCATCCACGAGTTCACCACGCGCGTCGCGCCGCCCTGGGTGCTCAAGCCCCGCTCCGAGGCTTCGGCCGTCGGCATCAAGAAGGTCGAGACGGCCGAAGGGCTGTGGCCGCTGCTGGAGGAGCTGGGCGACCGGCAGTCCTTCTACCTCATCGAGCAGTTCATCCCCGGGGACATCTTCCACGTCGACTCCATCGTCTCGCAGGGCGAGCCGATATTTACGGCCGTCAGCAAGTACGGCAAACCGCCGATGGAGGTTGCGCACGGCGGCGGCGTCTTCATGACGCGCACCATCCCGCGCCAGTCAACGGACGCGCAGGCGCTCGAACCCCTCAACCACGAGCTGCTCCGAACCTTCGGCATCGCGCGCGGCGTGACGCACACCGAGTTCATCAAAGGGGGCGACGGCCGCTTCTACTTCCTGGAGACCGCGGCGCGCGTCGGCGGCGCCAACATCGCCGAGGTGGTCGAGGCGGCGCGGGGCGTCAACCTCTGGCGCGAGTGGGCGCGCATCGAAGTGGCCGGCGAGCACGGCCAATACGAGCTGCCGCCCGTGCGCGACGACTACGCCGGCATCGTCATCTCGCTGGCGCGCCAGGAGTGGCCCGACACGTCTGCCTTCGACGACCCCGAAATCGTCTTCCGCCTCCGGAAGCGCCATCACGTCGGCCTGCTCGTCGCCTCGCACGACCCCGCGCGCGTCGACCAACTGCTCAACTCCTACGCGCGCCGCCTCCTCGAAGAGTTCAGCGCCACGCTCCCCGCGCCCGACAAGGCGACCAGTTGAAGGGGAAGTGGGCAGTGGGCAGATGGCAGTAGGCAGTTGAAGGCTCGGATGGAAGGGGCTGTGATGGCTGTTAAAAACTATGCCGACCTGATTGCCTGGCAAAAGGCGATGGATTTGGTCGAGTTAATCTACAAAGCCACCGCCCAGTTTCCGAAGGAAGAAATTTACGGTCTGACGAATCAGCTCAGGAGGGCGGTCGTCTCTGTGCCCTCTAACATCGCCGAAGGGCAGGGGCGTGGTTCACCCAACGATTTCCGGCGGTTTCTGTCAATTAGTTATGGATCGTTGCGTGAAGTCGAGACGCAAATTCTGATAGCCAAGAGGCTATACTTTCTGACCGACGCACAGGCTGAAAGGGTGTTGAGTCTCGCCGGTGAGGTGGGGCGCCTGATCAACGGCCTCAGCAATTCACTTGATGGAAAATAGCAGTGCCGCCTGTGTCCCTAACTGCCTGCTGCCATCTGCCTACTGCCTACTGTTCATCCTATGCCCCGTGACATGATTCGCGAGTACTTGAGCTTCCTACAGGTGGAGAAGGGGCTCTCGAAGAATTCGGTGGAGAGCTACCGCCGGGACCTGGCGCGGTTGCGGGCGCAGGCCGAGGCTGCGGGGCGCGAGCCGCAGGCGCTCGGCAAGGTCGAGCTGACGCAGTTCGTCATGTCGCTGGCGCGCGAGGGGCTGGCGCCGCGCTCGGTCGGTCGGGCGCTCAGCGCCGTCCGCGGCTTCTACCGCTTCCTGCTGCTCGACGGGCACATCAAGGCCGACCCGACCGCCGACATCATGGCCCCGCAGGGCGGACAGAAGCTCCCGCGCTTCCTCACGCAGGAGGAGATGGAGCGCCTGCTCGAAGCGCACGACACCTCTACGCCGGAGGGCGTGCGCGACCGCACGCTCGTCGAGTTGCTCTACGCGACGGGCCTGCGCGTCTCGGAACTGGTCGGGCTGACGACCTCGAGCGTCGACACCGACCGCGGCCTGCTCTTCTGCACGGGGAAGGGGAGCAAGCAGCGGCGCGTGCCCATCGGCCGCTCGGCCGTCGGGTGGCTTGAGCGCTACCAGTCGGCGCGTCGCGTGCTGCTCGCCGGGCGCGAGTCGCAGCGGCTCTTCGTCGGCTACCTCGGGCGCCCCGTCACGAGGCAGAACGTCTGGACGATGCTCAAGCGCGCGGCCGAGAGGGCGGAGCTCGAAGGCGTCTCGCCGCACGTCCTGCGCCACAGCTTCGCCACGCACCTGCTGGAGCACGGCGCCGACACGCGCAGCGTCCAAGCCATGCTCGGCCACAGCGACCTCGCCACCACGCAAATCTACACGCACGTCACCAACGAGCGCATACGCAGCGTCTACGAG
>Ga0216309_1000151_pt1 | contig 12567 bp, 7 predicted proteins | sample Total_DNA_C_FD_161284 | JGI IMG/M metagenome (GOLD analysis project Ga0216309, IMG submission 161284) | Terrestrial sediment cell enrichment communities for BONCAT metagenomics from Utah, United States - Total_DNA_C | ecosystem: Environmental > Terrestrial > Deep subsurface > Rock core/Sediment ...
CCCAAAGGGTAGCCCAACCCCCGAGAGTGGCCCACCCACACAGAGCAACCCAACCCCCCAAGCAGCGGATCTGTGGGCCGCGGTCGCTTTGAAGAAGGGCTACAGCAAGCTCTACCACTCAATTGTCGATGACGTGTTCCCGCAACTCACTGCGGACGAGCAAGCCGTCTATACGCATCTCTACCGGCTGTCATGGGGATTCAATAATCCGGGCGTAATTGTGAGCCTTCCGAAGCTGGCGGAGCGGGCCGGCATGTCTAGAAACAGCGCCGCCCGGGCAATCGCTCGACTGGTCAGTCGCGGACTGGTGACCAAGGGCGAGCCGTTTTTCGGTAAAAATCAGGAACAGGGGAGGGAATATAGATTACCCATCCCGAGTAGCCTTACCAGTGGGGGTAGCCTACCCACCGAGGGTGGCCCACCCAGCGTGGGACGCAATAAAGAAAGATTAAAAGAAACTGTTAAAAAAAGCGGTGTCGCTTCGCTACCCGAAGAAGAAAAGGCATCCTGCCCGGATTGTCACGGACAGGGTTACTATTATCCGGGCGGGTTCAACGAAGGGGTCAAGATCTGCCGACACGAGAACTTGCGCCGGGCCGGGAAATAGCTGAGAAGGGAAGACGCGGAAGAGGTGATTGATGGCTGCCACGGACGACTCTGAAAATCTGCTGGATCATTTGACTGAGCGCATCAACCCCAACGGCTGGCGGGTGATCAGCAACCTGACTCGACGACCGGAACCCGTGGCCGACGAGTTGAGGACCTTGATCCAATCAATGCAGCAGGGGCGGCGGTCTCCCGGCAGGCGGAAGGTGGATAAGACGGAGCCGCCCGAAGCGGCGTAGGTGAAGGCATGACCCAGACTGAGCACCTCTCGACCGGGATTGCTAAAGCTTGAGCCGGCGGACTCCGAAAAAGTCCCTTGCCCGGAGGGGAGGCGCCGCGCCGGCCGGTTACGACTCGGTGCTGACCGAGGTCGTACGGCTGCTGGAAGATTCGCGTCGCGCCTCGGCCAGGGCGGTCAACGCCGTCATGACCGCCACGTAATGGGAGGTCGGCAGGCGGATCGTGGAAGGAGAGCAGTCTGGGCGCAAGCGCGCGGGCTACGGCAAGGAACTGCTGAAGCGTCTCTCCTCTGACCTGACTGCCAGGTTCGGGCGTGGATTCTCACAGCGGAACCTCGAGCAGATGCGCCTCTTCTACCTCGGGTGGCGAATCCCGCAGACAGTGTCTGCGAAATCTCACCGGACGAAGACCCTCCCGGGGGAGGTGAAAGCTCGCCCGACCCGTCTTCAGAGTTAAGCCGCCTGGCGCCCGCGAGAAGGTTCCCGCTGCCGTGGTCGCATTACGTCCGCCTCATGGCGGTCAAGAGTGAACAGGCTCGCGGTTTCTACGAGTCCGAGGCTCTGCGGGGCGGGTGGAGTGTGGGCCAGTTGGACCGGCAGATCGGCTCCCAGTTCTACGAGCGGACGGCGCTGTCCCGCAACAAGGCCGCGATGCTGCGGAAGGGGAGCGAGGCCAGGCCGGAAGACGCGGTGACGCCCGAGGAGGAGATCAAAGACCCATTCGTGCTGGAGCAGATACCAGCTTTCTTATCGCGATCTAGAGGAGATGATGCGTGAGCGCGGGCTATCCGTCCGTCTGGAGATGGGTACAGAGATACGCGCCTGAAATCAACAAGATGTTACGTCCACATCTCAAAATGAGCGGAACCTCCTGGGCTGTCAGGAGGAGGTGGCGGGCGATGCAATGCTTCCGCTCGTTCCACACGGCCGAGCGGACGATAGAAGGTGTCGAGGCGGCGCACATGATGAGGAAGGGGCAGATTAAAAGGTTAGACGGAAGAGACACTGTAGGGCAGGCGAAGTTCGTCGCGAGCCTCTTCGGGGTCGCCGCCTAAGTGAGACGACCCGAGAGCCCCTTCTCGCCTCAAAGTAATTCCTGCAACGCTACCGTTAAGAGCGAAGGAGCAGATGGCTCTGCCGCGCCCTTCGTTCCCCTGAAGAACCCGCGCAGGTCTGTCTGCCCACGCGTCCGCCTCTAGATGTAAACTGTAGGCATTCGGCGTATTGATACTCTTCCAGGTAAAGGCACCCGTGCGTAACCTTCTAGTAATTCGTCGAGTGGCTGAAAGCGAGGGCCAGACGACCGACCGAGAGCCTTTCCCCCTCGAGTCGGTAGACGACCGCATGATCGCCTTGATGAGGCTGATCCTCGCTCTCTCGGCGCTGCTCATCATCTACATCGACCCGTCCGAGCCCGACCGCCTCGTCGCCGTCACCTACGGGGCGCTCGTCGCCTACAGCCTGTACGGCGCCGTCCTCTACTTCTTATCGATACGGCAGGCCGCTGTGCTCCCGAACAGGATCGTCCACTGGGTGGATGTCGGCTGCTTCCTCATCCTCGTCGCGCTCTCGAGCGGCACGAGCAGCATCTTTTTCTTCTTTTTCTTCTTCGCCATCCTCGTCGCCTCGTTCCGCTGGGGGTTCAGGGCCGGGTTCAGCGTGACGCTCTGCTCGGCCCTGCTCTTCACCGCCGTGGGCTACGCGACGGCGCCGGAGGGGCCGGACTTCGAGCTGAACCGCTTCCTGCTGCGACCCGTCTACATGCTCGTCCTCGGCTACATGATGGCTTACTGGGGCGGCCGGGAGATCAGGCTGAAGCGGAGGCTGAGCCTGCTCAAGGAGATCACCCTGCTCTCGAACCCGCGCTTCGGCGTCGGGTACACGCTCGGTTCCGTGCTGAAGAAGCTGCGCGCTTTCTACGACGCCGAGCGGGGCGTGCTCGTCTGGACCGACCAGCAGGAGGCGGAATACAGGCTGCTCACGGTGGAGCGCGAAGCCGAGGGAGGGCCGACGCGGCCCAAACGGGTCGCGGAGCCGCTGGCGCGTTTGCTGCTCTCACTGCCTGACGACCTCTCAGTCCTCTATCAACGTGGGGGGCGCAGCCTGACCCTTCAAAAGTTGAGCTACGGCGTGTATGATCCGGCGAAGAAAGGGCATGCGGCTGAAGGGCAGAAGGAGAGCGAGGCGCTGGCCGCGTGGCTCGATGCCGACGCGTTCGTTTCCGTGCCGCTACGCTTTCAGCAGAAGGTCGTCGGCCGACTCTACCTGGCGGCGCGTCGCGGCGCCTTCGACGGCTCGGACTTAGAATTCCTCAAGCAGGTCATAGACCAGGTCACGCCCACTCTTGACAACATCCGCCTGCTCGAGCGGCTCGCCTCGAGCGCGGCCGAGCAGGAGCGGCAGCGGCTCGCGCGCGACATCCACGACAGCGTCATCCAGCCCTACATCGGGTTACAGTACAGGCTGGCGGCCATCCACAATAAGATCGAGGCCGGGCGGGGCGACGTCGCCGGCGACGTCGAGCGGCTCCTGCAGAGCACTGTCGAGGAGATCAGCGGCCTGCGCGGGTTCGTGCGCGGGCTCAAGGGCGAGGGCAGGGTGTCGGACGACGTGGTGTCGGCAGTGCGGCGCTTCGCCGCCCAGTTCGGCGAGAGCTACGGCATCGACGTGAAAGTCGAATCCGGGGGCCAGCTGCACGTCAACGAACGCCTGGCCGCCGAGCTGATCCGGTTCGTCCACGAGGGGCTCAGCAACGTCAGGAAGCACACCAACGCCACCCGCAGCACCGTCAGCCTGGAGTGCGGCGAGGCGGCCTGCACGCTGCGCATCGAGAACGACGGCGCCGTGCTCGACGGTGAAACGCCCGAGACCTTCACGCCCGGTTCGATCACGGAGCGGGCCGAGGCCCTCGGCGGGCGCGCCCGCGCCGAGCGCACGGCCGAGGGGCACACGGTAGTGACGGTAGAAATTCCACTCTAGCCGGAGGGGGTTTTATGGGATGACTGAGCCGCAGACGCCTCCCATCCGCGTGATGATCGTAGACGACCATCAGATCATCCGCGACGGGCTGCGCGAATTCATCGAGAGCCGGCCCGGGATGACCGTGGTCGGCGACGCCGGCACGCGCGCCGCCGCCCTCGATGTGGCGGCGGGCGCCCGCCCCGACGTGGTCGTCCTCGACCTCGACCTCGGCGAAGTGAGCGGCCTCGACCTCCTGCCCGAGCTGATCGAGGCGTCGGGCGGCGCGAGCGTCATCATCCTCACGGGCCTGCGTGACCCCGACAAGCGCGACCGCGCGATGGAACTGGGCGCGAAGGGCGTCGTGCTCAAGGATCGCGGGGTCATGGAGCTGCTCAACGCCATCGAGAAGGTCCACCGCACGGGCGACTACTGGTTCGAGCCCGGCGCGGCCAAGCGGCTCCTCGACAAGAAGAAGGCCGGGGCCGAGCCGCCCGACCCGGAGGCCGCCAAGATCGCGGAGCTGACCCCGTCCGAGCGCGGGCTCATCGCCTACATCGGCAAGGGGCTCGACAACAGGCAGATCGCCAAGCAGATGCACGTGTCGGAGTCCACGGTGCGCAACAGCCTGACGAGGATTTACGACAAGCTCGACATCAAAGGCGGCCGGCTCGCGCTCCTCGTCTACGCCTACGAGCACGGCCTGGTCAAGCCCTCCTCCTGAGCCGCCCGGCTCTACAAACCCCCGCCTGCCGCCCCCCGCGGCGCACCCGCCAGAAAGCCCACGCCACGGCACGCCGTCGCCATCGCTACAAATGTACCAGTCGGGTTGGAGGAATGTACCCGGCAACACCCCGAAAATATGGAAATTCTTCCCCGCACAAATGGATGAACCTCAGATGCGCCGCACGCTCCCGCCGCGTATCCTGCTGCCTTCTAGCATGGAAGGAAGAGCGGCAGATGAGTGAACACATACCAGAGCCATACCAACGCCACGCCGTGACCGCGCCGCCCCTCGAAGAGGCCTGCGCGGGCCGGCTGCGACAGGGGGAGCCGCGCATCTACGGGCTCTTCCCGGCGCAGGTGCGGGGTGTCGACGCGGCCGGCGAGCCGTTCCACGTCCGGACCTTGCTCGACAATTTCAGCGCGGGCGAGTTCTCACTGCGGCTCGCGCAGACGGTCGAGGTAGGCGCGCAGCTCCTCGTCGTGGCCGAGGTACACGCCGCCACCGTCGCGGTGCACGGCACGGTCACGGGCCTCGACCCACAGGTGGACGGGGCCAGCCGCCTGGTCATCTCCATCACACATCATCGCTTCATCTGAGGCTCTACGCCCGAGCCCCTGGCGGCTGGCCTGTCAGCCGGCCGCCGACACGTCATCAGTCCAACGCACTTCGCCCCCTACAAATGAAGTGTCCGCAGTTACCAGAGAGCCGTAACCGAGCCGACGAAGTTGCGCCCACCGCATGAAAGGAAAGTTTCCCCGTGAGTAGCGAGCGTTCAAACACCAAGTCTGTCCGAACCCTTTTCAGAAAAGTGAGTGCGACGAAGCGCGCGGGCCGTCTGGCCGCGCTCTTCGTCCTGGTAGCTGTGGCCGCGACGCTGACGGTTTCGTCCGCTCTCTCGGCTGGGGCCTCGCGCGGAGAGCAGGCCGGCCCCGCGCCGTCAGGCGACTCGCGTAGCTCCGCCTTTCCGGGCGCCGGAGGTCCTGCGCTGAAGTCCAGCCCCTCCGGGGCGACCGCCCAGGACGACGTGAGCGGGCCGAACCTGACGACGGACAAGTCGAGCTACGCGCCCGGCGAAACCATCACCTTCAGGGGGACGAACTGGTCGCCGGGCGAGACCGTGACCATCCTGCTCCAGGGCGGTGGCGAAGGCTCGCCGGTGGAGATTCAAGCCACGGCCGACGACTCGGGCACCTTCACGGTCACCGGCAGGATGCCGGCGGGCGAGGAGTCTGCCGCCGCCAAGTCCCGCTCCTCAAGCGCGGCGCAGGGGCAGGCGGAGGGCGCGGTGGCGGCGGCCGCGGCCAACGCCGGCGAGCACTACACGGCGACGGCCACGGGCGGCGCTTCGGGCGCGACGGCTCAGGTGCAGATCAACAAGGACGAGCCGGGTGGGCCCGACGGAGACGAGAACGACCCTGACCTGCCGGCGTTCATGGCCGGGAAGGTCAACAAGGCGGATTACCTGCGGCGACGCGCGGAGCACGTCAACAAGCTGCGCGGCATCCACCCCGGCAAGCCGGTCGACCCGGGCGCCCGCGGCCGGGCGATCCGCGAGATGAACCGGCAGGAGGGGAGGCCGGACGACTCGACGAGCACGATTGACCCCGTTAAAACCGACGCGGCCGACGGCATGTCGGCGAGCGCGCAGAGCGTGGAGAGCATCTCTTCCAGCAGCCCCCTCTGGAAGGCCATCGGCCCGGCCCCGCTGCCGAACGGGCAGACCTTCCAGACCAACAACGTCGCCGTCAGCGGGCGCACCGTCACCATCGCCCTCCACCCGACGGACCCGAACATCGCCTACGTGGGTGCGGCGCAGGGCGGCGTCTACCGCACGACGGACGGCGGCGCCACCTGGACGGCCATCTTCGACAATGCGCAGACGCTCGCCATCGGCTCCATCGCCATCGCGCCCTCGCAGCCCTCGACCATCTACGTCGGCACGGGCGAAGGCACGATGAGCTGCGACACCTTCGCCGGCGTCGGCCTGTACCGCATCGACAACGCGGACGGCCCCAACCCCGTCATGACCGGGCCGCTCAACAGGGACGCCAACGGCAACGACGTGCTCACGGGCTGGGCCACCGGCAAGGTGCTCGTGCACCCGACGAACCCCGACATCGTCTTCATCAGCACGACGACCGGTTACGCCGGCCTGAACTGCTACCCCGTCGGCGACACCACCTCCACGGCCGTGAAGCCGCGCGGCCTGTTCCGCTCGACGAACGCGACCCAGGCGAACCCGACCTTTACCAAGCTGACGATAGCGGGCGTCCAGAACGGCGGCAACCGCAGCATCCGCGACCTCGAATTCGAGCCGGGCAACCCCAACGTCCTGCTTGCCACCGTCTACGGCGGCGGCTCGACCGGCGCCGACGCGGGCGTTTACCGGACGACCAACGCGCTCGACGCCAGCCCGTCCTTCACGCGCACGCTGGCCGTCGGCGACACCTCGACCCTCTTCCGCACCGAGCTGGCGCTCACCAGGATCGGCAACCAGACGACGGTCTTCGCCGCGACTTCCGAGGCGAACGGCACGCTGAAGAGGTCAACCGACGGCGGGGTCACCTGGTCGGGCGTGCTCGGCAGCACCGGCTTCTGCGGCGGGCAGTGCACCTACGACCTCGCCATCGCGGTTGACCCGTACACCGCCAATACCGTCTACCTCGGCGGGGCCGGGAACGGCAGTGGCGCCGCCGCGATCCTGACGAAAGTCACCAACGCCCTCGGCACGCCGACCTTCACGAAGGCGCAGACGGGGCTGCACGCCGACACGCACGCCATCGAGATCGACCGTAACAACACCAACGTCGTCTGGACGGGCAACGACGGCGGCATCTTCAAGTCCGCGAACGCGGCTTCGTCCTGGACGAGCCTGAACACCACCGGCTACAGCGCCACGCAGTTCATGTCCATCGCGCTGCACCCCACGGACGCAAACTTCACCCTCGGCGGCACGCAGGACAACGGCACCGAGTGCCAGGGCCCCTGCGGCAGCTACACGGGCAACACCTGGAACCAGGCCGACTACGGCGACGGCGGCTTCGCCCTCATCGACCAAAGCGCGACCGGCCTGACCAACGTGAACATGTACCACACGTACTGGAACGGCAGGAGCCAGCTGATCGGCTACGCCTACGTGACCAATGCCGCGAACGCGAAGTTCACCAGCGAGCCCATCAGCAATAACTGGTCGTTCATCGGCACCGGCGGGTCGGCGAGCTGCACGAACGGCGGCGGTTATGCGTGCACCGAGTACGTGGAGTTTTACATGCCGCTGGCGCTCGGCCCCGGCACGCCCAACCCCGTCTATTCCGGCACCGACCGCCTGCACCGCGCGGCCAGCCCCGGGAGCACCAACGCGACCGTGAGCCAGACCTTCGCCACCACCATCAGCGCCATCGCCGTCTCCCGGCAGAACGACGGCGTCCGCCTGGTGGGCCTGTCGAACGGCCAGGTCTGGCGCACGATGAACGGCTCGACGACGCTGACGAACGTGAGCGGCACACTCCCCACCGGCGCCTCCTACTACATCTCGCGCGCCGCCATCGACCCCAACAACCAGAACACGGCCTACGTCACCTACTCGACCTACTTCGGCAATCCGACGTCGCACATCTACAAGACCACCAACCTGAACGCCGCGACCCCGACCTGGACGGGCGTTGACGGCGGCCAGATTCCCGACATCCCGATCAACGCCTTCGCCGTCGATCCGGCCGACTCAAACATGCTCTACGCGGGCACGGACATCGGTGTTTACCGCTCGACCAACGCCGGCACGACCTGGGCGCCGTTCAGTAACGGCCTGCCGCGCGTCGCCGTCTTTGACATGGCGATCCAGAACCAGCACCGCATCCTGCGCATCGCCACGCACGGGCGCGGCATGTGGGAGGTCTCGCTCAACGCCCCCGTCAACCCCGGCACCCTTCAGGGCACCGTGACGGATTCGGCCACTAACGGCCCAGTCAGTGGCGCGACCGTGACGGCAGGGTCGAACACGACCACCACGAACGCGAGCGGCTACTACGTGTTTGGCGAGATCGAGCCGGGCACCTACAGCGTGACCGCGTCGGCACCCGGCTACAAAGCGGCCCCGTCGGCCAGCGTGACCGTGACGAGCGACAACACGACCACGCGGGACTTCTCGCTCACACCCGCGCCGGCCTCGGGCTGTCTGACGGATACGAGCCAGGCCGATTTTGACGCGGGCGTGAAGACGAGTGTTGACACCTCCTTCAGCCCCGGCAACGTGATACTCGCGTCCGGCGCGGAGGCGCTCGACCAGCAGCAGACGAACACAGGCAACACGCAGGGTCTCTCGGTCAGCGCCACGGTCTGGACGGGCAACACATTCACCCCCGCCACGTCTGGAAAGCTCACCAAGATAGACGCCAGCTTCTTCAACCTCGCCAACTTGAGCGGCGGGAACGTGGTCGTCGAAATCCGCACGGTGAGTGGCACGCTGCCCACCTCCACCGTGCTTGCCACAGGCACCTTCGCCATCACCGGCACCGCGAGCGGGTTCTACACCGCCACGTTCAGCAACCCTCCGACGCTCACGGCCGGCACGCGCTACGCCTACGTCGCCCGCACGACAAGCGGCTCGACCGCGATGCACCGCAGGGCCAACGGCGCCGCCGATTACGTCAACGGTAACGCCGTGCAGTCCACCAACAGCGGCAGTTCATGGGCGCTGAACGACCCCGACGTGGCCTTCAGAACGTACATGTCGGCGGGCTACACGGCCTCCGGCGACTTGACCTCCTCGACGAAGGACAGCAACCCCGCGTCCGGCGTCTCGCCCAACTGGACGACGCTGTCGTGGACGGCCGGCACGCCCTCGGGCACGACGGTCAGGTTCCAGGCGGCGGCCAGCAACAGCGCCTCCGGCCCCTTCAGCTTCGTCGGGCCTGACGGCACGGCCAGCACCTACTTCACGACGAGCGGCGCGTCGCTCTCGCAGTTCAACGGCAAGCGTTACCTGAAGTACAAAGCCTACCTGAGCACGACCAGCAGCGGCGCCACCCCGACGCTGGGCGACGTGACGGCCTGCTTCCAGAACGGGGCGCTCCCCGCCACGACGACGACGGTCGGCTCCGCGAGCGGTACATACGGCGGTACGACTCCGCTCACGGCCACGCTCACCTCCGGCGGCTCGCCGCTCGCCGGGAAGCTCATCACTTTCACGCTCAACGGCACCGGCGTGGGCAGCGCCATGACCAACGCGAGCGGCGTGGCGACGCTCACGAACGCGAGCCTCTCCGGCATCAACGCGGGCAGCTACCCCGGCGGCGTCGGCGCGTCCTTCGCCTCCGACGGCAACCACGCCGGGAGCTTCGGCTCGAACGGCCTGACCGTGGGCAAGGCCACGCCGGCCGTCAACTGGAGCAACCCCGAAGGCATCACTTACGGAGCGGCCCTCGGCGCGTCGCAACTCAACGCCACGGCCTCGGTCCCCGGCGCCTTTGCCTACACGCCCGCCGCCGGCGTAGTGCCGGGCGCCGGCGACAACCAGACCCTGCGCGTGGACTTCACGCCCACGGACTCGACCAACTACGGCGCGGCCTCGAAGGAGGTCTCCATCAACGTCGCCAAGGCCGGCCTGACGGTTACGGCCGAAGACAAGTCGCGCGCATACAGCGCGGCCAACCCGGCCTTCACCTACACTCTGACCGGCTTTGTGGGAGGCGACACACAGGCGGGCGCCACAACGGGCGAGCCGTCGCTCAGCACCACGGCAGGCCCCGACAGCCCCGTGGGCACCTATCCCATCGCGGCGGCCGCCGGCACGCTCGGCTCTGCCAACTACTCCTTCTCTTTCGCCGACGGCACGCTGACAATCACGCAGGCCGATCAGACGATCACCTTCGGCGCGCTCGGGGCCAGGACCTTCGGCGACGCGGACTTCACGGTGAGCGCTTCGGCCTCTTCGGGCCTGCCCGTCAGTTTCGACGCGACCGGCGATTGCACGCTCTCCGGCGCAACCGTCCGCATCAACGCCGCGGGCTCCTGCACCGTCACGGCCTCGCAGGCCGGTAACAGCAACTACACGGCGGCGACGAGCGTCCCGCAGTCTTTCCAGATCAACAAGGCCGGCACCACGACGACTGTCACCGCCGCCGACGCGACCTACGACGGCCAGCCGCACGGCGGCTCCGCGGCCGTCAGCGGCGCGGGCGGCCTCAGCCAGAGCCTTCCGGTCACCTACGCAGGCCGCAACGGGACCGCCTACGGGCCGTCGACGACAGCGCCGACCGACGCTGGCGACTACACCGCCTCCGCCACCTACGGCGGCGGCGACGACCACGAGGGCAGCAGCGACAGTAAAGAGTTCACCATCGCGAAGGCCGCGGCGGCGATCTCGCTCGACGGCCTGAGCCGGACCTACACCGGCTCGCCCCTCGCGGCGACGGCAGCCACCAACCCCGCCGGCCTCCCGGGCCTGACCGTCACCTACGACGGCTCCACGGACGCGCCGACGAACGCGGGCACCTACGCGGTGGTCGCCTCGCTCAGCAACGGCAACTACTCGGCCCCCAGCGCGACGGGCATGCTCGTCATCGGCAAGGCCACACCGGCGGTCAACGTCGCGGGCGGCACCTACACCTACGACGGCGACGCGCACCCGGCGACAGGCTCGGTCACGGGCGTGGGCGGCGCCGACCTCGGCGCGCCGTCCTTCACCTACAACGGGGGGGCCGGCGCGCCGGTCAACGCCGGCACATACCTCGTGGTTGCGTCCTTCGGCGGCGACACGAACTACGAGCCGGCCTCGAACACCGCCACCGTCACCATCGGCAAGGCGACCGCGACGATCACGCTCGGCGGCCTCTACCACCTGTTCGACGGGGCGGCCAAGAGCGGGACGGCGGCGACTAGCCCGGCGGGCCTTCCCGGCCTGACCGTCACCTACGACGGTTCGGCGACGGCGCCGGCCGCGGCCGGCAACTACGCCGTGGTCGCGTCTTTGACGAACGACAACTACGCCGCGCCGGAGGCGAACGGCACGATGGTCATCAACCGCCCGCCGGTCGCCAGGGTCAGGAACGTCACCGTCAACTCCGACTCCGACTGCTCGGCGACGGGCGCGGCCACCTCGGTCAACGACGGCTCGTCCGACCCGGACGGCAACGCGATCACCGTCACGCAGTCGCCCGCCGGGCCGTACCCGCTCGGCACGACGAACGTGACCCTGACCGTCAAGGACAGCTTCGGCGAGACGAGCACGCTTGCGGCGACGGTGACGGTCGTTAACCCGAACCCGGCCGCCACGATCACGGGCCCGACGGGCGCGACCGTCTACGCCAAGGGCACGACCGTCAACTTCGCCGGCGCGTACACAGACAACCCCGGCAGCGCTTACACCGCCACCTGGACGATTCAGAGCGGTACGCAGACTGTCAACATCCCTGGCACCATCAACACCGCGACCGGCGCGGTCACGGCCACGCACACCTTTAACACCACGGGCGTCTACCTGGTGAAGTTGACGGTGACGGACGGCTGCGGAGGCACGGGCGGGGCGTCACAGACCGGCGGCGCCGACATGCTGGTCGCGATCTTCGACCGCGCGGGCGGGACGGTCGCGACGACGGCGAAGTCGCCGACAATCAACTCGCCGGCGGGCGCGTTCGCGGCCAACCCGGCGCTGACCGGATTCGCCACAACGGGCTTCAACGCCGCTTACTCGACCACCGGATCGGTCCCGACCGGCCAGGCTGTCTTCAACTTCGCGGCCGCCAACCTGAACTTTGCCTCGACGGGCTTCCAGTGGATGGCGGTCACACGCCCCCACGTCTGGCTGAGGGGCGCGGGCACGGTCAACAACCAGAGCGGCTACGAGTTCCTGATCGCGGCCGTTGACGGTCAGTTAACCGGCGGGGGTGGCGCCGACAAGTTCCGCATCCGCATCTGGAGGAAGGCGGACGGCGCGGTCGTCTACGACAACCTGATGGGCGGCGCGCTCAACGCTCCGGCCGCTACGAACACCACGAACGGCGACATCGCCATCAAGTAGAGACCGGCCCCGGCCGGAGG
>Ga0216309_1000152_pt1 | contig 12523 bp, 11 predicted proteins | sample Total_DNA_C_FD_161284 | JGI IMG/M metagenome (GOLD analysis project Ga0216309, IMG submission 161284) | Terrestrial sediment cell enrichment communities for BONCAT metagenomics from Utah, United States - Total_DNA_C | ecosystem: Environmental > Terrestrial > Deep subsurface > Rock core/Sediment ...
GCCTTGGGCCGCGCCCGCGCGCCTGCTGTGGTAGTTGATTTGTCCGGCTCGCGCCCGGCCGGGAGCTTGGCCGCCTGCTCAGGTCGCCGCCGCCGCGGCGCTGACCGTGACGTGGTGGCCGCAGACCTGGCCCTGCCAGAGGACGGTCGTGCGGGTCTCGTGGCGGAGGCGCTTCCAGAGTGACCCGCGCTCGTAGGCGTCGAGGTCCTGCGGGATGAGGTCGAAGACGGCGCGCGAGGCGACGACGACCAGCTTGCGGCGGGGGCGCGAGACGGCGACGGTGAGGCGGCGGGGCTCTAAGAGGAAGTCGCTCTCCGATTCGGCGAACTCGCGGTCGGAGACCGTGGCCGAGACGACGATGAGGTCGCGCTCGCCGCCCTGGAAGCGCTCGACCGTGTCGATAGAGTCGGCGAGGGCGGGCAGGAGCGAGGCGAGCAGCGCCTTCTGCGCGCGGTGCGGGACGACGACGCCGAGACCCGTGCGCGCGTCGAGCCCCATCCCCTCCGAGGCGGCGCGCGCCAGCGCGGCGACCAGCGCGGCCTCGAAGTCGTTCGACTGCTGCGAGCCCTCCTCGTCGTGCTCGACGACGACGAGCGCGTGCTCGGGCGCGAGCGCCGCGCGCAGCCACCCTTCATCCAGCCCCGCGCACTCGGGCAGGCGCGCGCGGTTCGTCGAGCGAAAGTCTATCCCGTCGGCCGCGTAGACGTGGCGGCGCAGGAAGTCCGCGACCTCCTGGGGTATGCGGAAGGAGCGGTCGAGCGCGACGCGCGGGAAGCCCAAGGCCAGCAGGTACTCGAAGACCGAGAGGAAGACGCGCGCGCGTTTGAGGTCGCGACGGCTCTCGGCGTCCCAGGCGTGCGCGAGAATAGGCGGCATCTGCCGGTGGTCGCCGACGGCGATGAACTGCCCGTCCGCCCTGAGGAAGGCCGCGGCCGCGAGCGCCTCGGCCAGCCCCATCTGCGAAGCCTCGTCCACGACGACCAGGTCGAAGTGCTCGCCCGACCAGTCGACCGCGCGCCCCTTCGAAGCGCCCTGCTTCACCAGACGGTAGAGCCCGCCCGGCGTGCCGCCGACGACCAGGAGCGGCTCCGACAGAAGCATCTCCCACTGCTCGGACGCGCTCAGCTCCTCGCCCCCTTCGGGCAGCAGGCGCTCGCACCCCGCGGGCACCGGGTCGCCCGCGTCGTTGCAGACCTTGACGACCTTGAGCCGCGCGAGCGGCGCGAGCAGGTCATAACCGGGAGCGGTAGGGACCGGTTCTGATCTGAGCCCGAGCAGTTGGGCGGCGCGCTTCGTGACGGATTCCAGCGCGACCGAGACGGCGGCGTGCGTCTTCGCCAGCACCGCGACGCGGAAGGGGCGCGCCGGCGTGGCCTGCGCCAGCATGCGCGAGAGGATGGCGAAGCCGAGCGTGTGACTCTTGCCCGTGCCGGGCGGCCCCTGGACGACGAGCACGCGGTCCGCGATGTGCGAGCCGACGACGGCCTCCTGCGCCTCGGTCAGCCCATGCGGGCTCTGCGCCAGCGCCGCGAGGCGCGCCACCTCCAGCGCGTCGCGCAGACGTTTGGGGCGGACGCTGCGCGGGCGTCGCCCCTCCGCGGGGTCGCTCAGGCAGGCGTAGAGGTGGTTGTGGCGCGCGTTGCGGCAGGCGTCGAGGAACTTGTCGGAGTTGAGGTCGTCGGCCATCTCGTCGGCCGTGTAGAGCGTGCCCGGTTCCGGCGCGAAGAGGAGGTGCGGATAGCGGAAGGGGGAGTTCTTAAAACTCATCGGCAGCAGCCGCAAGGTCGCCCCGCGCTCCGACAGCTCTTCGACCAGCGCGAGCCGCCCGCGCACGAGCTTCCAGGCGGGAAGCGCACGCCCCTCGGCGTCCGCCGCCGGGTTGAGCACCACCCAGTCGCCCGCGCGCAGGCGCAGCAGCCCCGGCTCGCGCGCGGAGACTTCCGCGCCCGCCGCATCCGTCAGGCGGAACCATGCGCGCTCGACCCTCTCTTCGTCCTTCTCGTAGCGCTCGCAGCGCAGCAGGGCCGTCCGCCCGGTCTCGGCGCGCTCGCGCGGCGGGAGCGAGAGGTGCAGCATCTTCCCCTGGAACGAGGCGTGGTGTTCGAGCAGGAGGAAGTCTTCGAGCGAGCGGTGGAGCGGCACCTCGGCCGGGTCCGCCTCGACCTCGTTGAGGCGGGAGAGGTCGAGCGGCTCCTTTTCGACGCGACGGTTCTTGTAGGAGAAGCTCTCCTCGACGTGCTGCATGGCGCGCGCACGCGCCCGCGCGAAGTCGCGTATCCGGTCGGCGCCGCCCCCCCGGAAGCCGCGCGTCTGCGATTGCCGGTCGCCCCGCGGCTCGTCGCGCAGCAGCCCCCATGCCGCGTAAGCGTATTCGAGCGGAATCTCTGCGCCGAAGCGCGCGGCCGACTCGACGCGCACGAAGGGCGGCGGCGCGTCCTCGTCGAGGGACGAAGGAGAGTCCCCACACACCTCGTCCTGCGCCCCCGCGCCCTCGTCCCCCCTTTCGAACCCTCCCGTCGCGGGGTCGCGCTTGAAGGTGCGCCGGTTATCGAAGACGCGCGCGCGGAAGGTCCGGCGAAAGTCGTTGCGGTCGTCCTTCCACTCGAAGCCGAGCGCCGAGGCGACCTCGTAGAGGTTCTGGCAGACGGGCGCGAGGTTGAGGCGCGCGCGCACCTCTTCGGAGAGCAGCGAGACCATCGGCTGCGTGAGCGCGGGGCTCGAAGTCAGCAGGTCGTAGAAGGCCGGGACGGCGCAGAGCGCGTCGAAGTGGCGCGCGAGCGCGTCCAGCAGAGCGCGCTCGCCGCGCGGCGCGTAGGTGTAGAAGTGGAGCGGGGCCCGCTCCTCGGCCGCGGCGCGGGCGATGGCCGGCAGGAGTCTCTGCACGAAGCGCACGAGCAGGGCGCGCTCGGCCTCGGTGTCGGGGCGTGCGTCCGTCATCTCGACGACCTCCAGGTCGCCGCGCGGGCCGGCGACGCGCGCGGCCAGTAGGTAGAGGCGGTCCTCGATGTAGTCGCGCTGCGCGTCGACGAAGACGCGGACGAGTCCGGGGTGGCGTGCAGGGTCGGGGAGCGAGCCGTAGTCGGCGCCGAGCAGGTAGCGCCGCGCCTCGGTCGTGCGTTCCAGCCGGCGCACGGCCGCGCGCGCCCTCTGCGCGAGCAAAGGCAGCCGCCCCCCGAGCGGCCAGCGCGCCGACACGCGGCCGACGGTCTCCTCCTTCCCCGCGGCCGGCCGCATCGCGCCCCGGCCATACTCCAGCAGCGAGGCCAGCTCGCGCGCCGACCCGATGCCTTCGGCCTCGAGCGCACGCTTCTCGGCGACGCCCAGCAGGGGGACGAGCGAGAGGTCGGCGCGCTCGGCCGTGTCCGCGAAGCAGAGCGCGTTGTAGGGGCAGCCGTCGCAGACCGCGCGCAGGTGGTAGCGTGCGCGCCCCTCACCGGCGCGGACGGCGCGCGCCACGTCAGAATCCGTGGCGGCCACCAGCCGTTCGACCTCCTCGGCGTAGAGCGAGAGGTCGAAGGTCTCCCATGCACCGTCGGCGGGCAGCCCGCGGTCGCGCGCGACCACGGCGCCGCGCACCGACGCGCCCGCGAGCCCGGCCGCGCCGAGCGTCTCTTCCAGCAGCCGCGCGTAGAAGGCGACCTGGAGGCGGAAGCCGACCGTCTCCCTCGCGCTCGCCTTAAAGTCGACGACCGTGGCCGAGGTGCGCCGGCCCTCGCGCACGACCTCGATCAGGTCGGCGCGCCCCTCGCACGCCCAGCCCCCGATGCGGCCGCCGAGCGTCGGCTGGTAGTAGCAGACGCGCCCCTCGCCCTGGCGCGCGACCTCAAAGGCGAAGGCCGCCGCGTCCGTGTTGCTCAGGTCGCGGACCTCTGCGCGCGCCCCCAGCTCCTCAACCATCTCGCGCTCGAACCGCAGCCCCTCGCCCGAGAGCAGCGGCGAGAGCGGCTCGAACTCCAGCCCGTAGCGCGCGAGCATCCCCTTCGCCTCCGCGGGGAAGAGCGTGAAGCGCATGTGTCGCTCGCAGCGGCCCCGCGCGACGTACTGCGCCAGCCGCTGCGCCGTCAGCGGCCGCTCGGTCCGAAAGCCTGTCAGGGGCTCATGCGCTGTTTCCGACATAGGAACTCAAGAGGGGAAAGTAAAAAGGCAAAAGGCAAAAGGCAAAAGTGTGGACGCGCCGTCGGCGCGCAGAACTTTTATTTGACCTCTCGCAACATCTCTTAACTTTTGCTTTTTGCCTTTTTACTTTTGACTTCTCCGGGGCGTCCGACGACGGTGAGCGTTGCGACCTCGGTGCGGTTCTCGGCGGCGCGCACGGCCTCGCGCGCGGCGGCCGACGCCTCTTCCGTGGAGGAGAGGAACTCTTCGAGCCGGCCCTTGACGGCCGAGAAGGTGACCTTGCGCTCGAAGAGTGCGGCGAACCCTTCGGCGCCGAGCAGCGCCTCGGCCGCCCGCAGCTTCTCGGCGTTGTAGCTCGCCTTCGAGCTGTAGCTGCAACGCACGCCCGCCTCGCCCGCGCGCAGCACCACCGCGTTCGAGACGCGCGGGCGCGCCAGCGCCGCGCGCTTCAACTGCTCCTTGATCTCGGACGCGCGCCCTTCGAGCCGCTTCAGCTCCTCGTTGAGCGCGACGTACTCGGCGACGAGCGCGGCGACCTCTTCTTCCGTGAGCGCCTCGGAGCCGTCGGGCGCCGCCGGCCGCCCGAAGCATTCGAAGCAGCTGAGCGCGCCGCCGTCGGGGCGCCGCAGCGCCTCGTCCGCGGGAACGAGCCCACCGCAGGTCTCGCACGGCGCGTAGAACTCCGCCGCGCAAGCGGGGCAGAGCGCCGCCCCCGTGCGGTCGACGACGTGGCCGCCCGGCGCGTCGAGCCCACCCAGGCACTCGACGCAGAGCGCGCCGCGCGCCTCGATCCCTTCGGTGTGAAGACTGTTTTCGGCCTGCATGAAAGTCGTCCCCGGTCTGCGTGCGGAGTGGAAAGGTCGGCTCGGGTGGCGGCCGTGCGGGGCGCTTCGCCCGCCGCACCGCCGGCGGCGCATAGCATACACGGCCGCCCGCATTTTCCCGAAACGACCGCGCGGCCCGGCCGCGTCGAAGCCGGCCCCGGCCCGGCCGCAGAGGTGAGCCGGGGCGTCGGTTGAGGGGCGCGACTTCGTGGGCGGCGACGGCGTGGTTCGTGCCGCCCCCGAGTCTTTTCAGGCGGCGTCTATCCGGGCGGCGAGGATGAAGTCGCTCTCGCTGAGGCCGTCGATGGCGTGCGTGTAGATCTTGAGTCGCGCGTAGCCCCAGCCGAAGGTGATGTCCGGGTGATGGCCTTCGGCTTCGGCGACGGCGCCGGCGCGGTTGACGAAGGAGAGCGCCTCGGCGAAGTTAGAAAACCGGTACTCCTTCGAGAGGTGATGCTCTCCGACCACCTCCCACCCTTCGAGCTGACTGAGCAGCGGCTCTATCTCCTCGCGTCCCAGGCGCGGCACGCCGCCGTGACAGGGCACGCAGTGTCTTTCGGAAAGGCTCTCCATCCTCTAAAACCCTCCTCCGCGATTCGCGTCCGCGTGCATTCTATAGGCAGGGGCGAGGGGCGCGCACGGGCGAGGCGCGGTGCGTAAAAGGCCGGCGCGAAATATAATCGCGCCCGAAGCGGAACGATTCTCCCCCGAGGGGGCGCGGAGGCCGGATGGAGAGCGGCGGTAAGGTACCTTCCTGGTTGGGCGGGGCGCTCGTGCTGGGCGCGTTCGGGGCGCTCGTGTGGCTGGAGCGTCGGCGGCCGCTGCGTGTCGAGAGGGAGCCGAAGCTCGCGCGCACGGCGCGCAATCTGACGCTGGCCGCCGCGGGCGCCGCGGCGCTCGCGCTGACGGAGAGGCCCGCGGCCGAACGCCTGACCGCGCTCGTCGAGCGCCGCCGCTGGGGGCTGCTCAAGCTCGTGCGCTGCCCCGCCTGGCTGGAGGTCGCGCTGGCGTTCGTGCTGCTCGACTACACGCTCTACCTCTGGCACGTCGCGACCCACCGCGTGCCCTTCCTCTGGCGCTTCCACCTCGTACACCACGCGGACCTCGACCTCGACGCGACGACCGCGCTGCGCTTCCACTTCGCGGAGCTGGCGCTGTCGGTTCCCTGGCGCGCGGCGCAGATCGTCGTCATCGGTGTCTCGCCGCTCGCGTTCTCGGTCTGGCAGACGCTGCTCATGCTCTCGGTACTCTTCCACCACTCGAACGTGCGCCTGCCCCCCGAGGCCGAGCAAAGGCTCAACCGCTTCGTCGTCACCCCGCGCATACACGGCATCCACCACTCGGCGGTGCGCGAGCAGACCGACTCGAACTGGTCGAGCGGGCTCGCCCTCTGGGACCGCCTGCACGGGACGCTGCGGCTGGATGTGCCCCATGACGAGGTCGACATCGGCGTGCCCGCCTACCGCGACCCGCGCGAGCTGTCCCTCGCGCGCCTCCTCTCGATGCCCTTCGCCGCCGCGCGGCCGACCTGGGAAGGAAAAAGGCAGAACTTAAAAGGCAAAAGTCAGGAGGGGGCAAGTTAATAAAAGTTCTCCGCGTGCTGCCGGCGCGTCCACACTTTTGCCTTTTGAGTTTTTACTTCTCACTTCTCTTCATGCTTCTCTCCGTCATCATCCCTGCGCTCGACGAGGCGCGCGCAATAGGCGCGGCGCTCGACGCGGCGGCGCGCGTGGGCGGCGAGGTCGAGCTGGTCGTCGTTGACGGCGGGAGCGCGGACGGGACGGCCGAGGTCGCCCGCGCGCGGGGCGTCCGGGTCGTCGAGTCCGTGCGGGGGCGCGGCGCGCAGATGCATGCGGGCGCGCGCGCGGCGCGGGGCGACGTCTTCTGGTTCCTGCACGCCGATACGCTCGCGCCCGCCGACGCGGCCGAGCGCATCAAGGATGCGCTCGCCGACCCGCGCGTGGTCGGCGGTAACTTCCGCGTGCGCTTCGACGGCGGGGGGCGTGCGGCGGGCTTCCTGACGTGGCTCTACCCGCAGCTCCGGCGGCTCGGGCTGGCCTACGGCGACTCGGGCATCTTCGTGCGGCGCGCGGCCTACGAGCGCGCGGGCGGCTTCAAGCCCTTCCCGCTCTTCGAGGACCTGGACCTCCTGCGAGCACTCTGGCGGCAGGGGCGTTTCGTGCAGGCCGACTCGTTCGTCCTAACCTCGTCGCGCCGCTTCGAGGGGCGCAGCTTCGCCCTCACCTTCGCGCGCTGGTCGCTGCTGCAGACGCTCTACTGGCTCGGCGTCAGCCCGCACACGCTCGCGCGCCTCTACGCGCAGGTGCGCGAGGCCGGACGGCGCGAGAGGTGAACGGTGCGCCGGCCCGCCCTACCCGAAGTGTGTGCGCATCCAGCGGGCGGTGGAGGGCGCGCGCCGCCGTGCCTCTTCGTCTTCGGAGAGTTCGCGGCGCAGGCGCAGAAGGTCTTCCGGGGTGTCGACATCGTACCAGCCCGGCAGCTCCAGCAGCCGTAGGCCGAGGCGCGCGGCGTTGCGCGCCGTCTGCGCGTAGGCGCGCGGCGTGCTCCAATCGACCGAGTCGAAGAGCCCCGGCGCGGGCGTGCGCATCCCGACCGCGTAGTAGCCGCCGTCCTCCGTGCCCCCGAGCGCGACGTCGGCGCGCCCGCCCACCGCGAGCCCTTCGAGCGCCGCGGCGATGTTGCGCGGCGGGAGCGTCGGGCTGTCGGCGCCGATGAAGAGCAGTGGGGAAAGCCCTCGGGAGGCTGCGCGCACGGCCGCGGACGCGAGCCGCTCGCCGAGCCCCGCGCCCTTCTGTTCGAGCCAGAGCAGGGGCGCGCCGCCGGCGAGCCCTTCGAGCGCCGCGCGGCCGTCCGGCGGCGCGTAGGCGACGACGACCGATGCCGCGCCCCCGGCGCCGCGCGCGAGCGAGACCGTGTCGGCGAAGAGGCAGGCGGCGAGGCTCGCCGCCCCGGCCGGCGTGAGCGGCGGCGACAGGCGCGTCTTGGCCTCGCCCGCGCGGGGCGCCTTGGCCATGACGATGACGGCTGGACGAGGCATGCGGGTTTCGGAATGCGGGTTTCGGATTGCGGATTCGGGGGGCGGCGCGTAATGTTTTCGAATCCGCATTCCGCGTTCCGAAATCCGCATTCGACGGGGGAGTATCGCACGGAGATGAGCTACTACGAAGAAGAAGACCTCGGGCGCTTCGGCGAGATGGGGCGCCACCGACCGGACCTGTTCGAGAAGTTCATGGCCTGGTACCAGGCGTGCCAGGAGGACGGGGCCCTCAGCCGGCGCGAGAAGGCCCTGATCGGGCTCGCGGTCGCGCACGCCCTGCAGTGCCCCTACTGCATCGACGCCTACTCTCAGTCCTGCCTCGAATCGGGGTCGAACCTGGAGCAGATGACCGAGGCCATCCACATGGCGTCGGCGCTGCGCGGCGGCGCCGCGCTCATCCACGGCCTCCAGGCGCACAACTCGGTCGGAAAGGTCTCGATGTGAGCCGCGGGAAGCTGCCAGTCGTCGACGACGGAGGCGCCCCGGCGCGCGCGCCCGCGGCCTTCGAGGCTATGCTCGCCGGGCACGGGCTGGAGCTGCGCGCGGGTGCGGTCGAGGTCCTACAGGTCAACGTCGGTAAGCTCTGCAACCAGGCGTGCAAGCACTGCCACGTCGACGCCTCGCCGCGCCGGACCGAGATCATGACGGCCGAGGTCGCCGACCACGTGCTGGAGGCCGTCCGCAGGTTCCGCTTCCCGGCGGTCGACATCACGGGCGGCGCGCCCGAGCTCAACCCGCAGTTCCGCCGCCTCGTCTCGGGCTCGCGCGCGGCGGGCTCGCGCGTCATCGTGCGCCACAACCTGACCGTGTTGTTCGAGCCGGGGCAGGAGGACCTGCCCGAGTTCTTCCGCGACCACGAGGTCGAGGTCGTCTCCTCGCTCCCCTACTTCCTCGGGCGCGAGACCGACTCACAGCGCGGCCCCGGCGTCTTCGACAAGTCGATAGAGGCGCTCGGGCGTCTGAACGCCGTCGGCTACGGGCGTGGCGTGGGCGGGCTCACGCTCAATCTCGTCTACAACCCGGTCGGCGCGTTCCTCCCGCCGCCGCAGGCCTCAATCGAAGCCGACTTCAGGCGCGAGCTGCTCGCGCGCCATGGCGTCACCTTCGACCGTCTCTACACCATCACCAACATGCCCATCCGGCGCTTCCTCGAATACCTGCGCCGCTCCGGGAACGAGGAGCGCTACATGCGCCGGCTGGTCGACGCCTTCAACCCGGCGGCGGTCGCGGGGCTGATGTGCCGCACGACCCTGAGCGTCGACTGGCGGGGGCGGCTCTACGACTGCGACTTCAACCAGATGCTGGAGCTGCCCGTCGTCGCGGGGCTGCCGCGGACCATCGGCGAGTTCGACCCCGAGACGTTCGCGGGCCGCGTGGTCGAGACGGGCGCGCACTGCTTCGGCTGCACGGCCGGCGCCGGGTCGTCGTGCGGCGGCGCGGTCCTCAAGACGTGATTGGCGGCTTGGCAAAAGGCGCGTCGAGTGGGTAAGCTTAGGGTCTAATAGTTCCACACAAGCATAATCTTCTGGTCAAGGAGGCGCCGAACCAACGTGGCTGCCATCTACCCTTTCCGCGCCCTGCGTCCGCCCGCCGAGAAGGTGGCCGAGGTCGCCGCCGTCCCCTACGACGTGGTCAACACGGAGGAGGCGCGCTCTCTCGCCTCCGGCAACCCGCTCAGCTTCCTGCACGTCTCGCGCCCCGAGATAGACCTGCCCGAGGGGACCGACATCTACGCCGACGATGTCTACGAGCGCGGGCGCGAGAACTTCGAGCGGCTGAAGGCCGACGGCACGCTCGTCGAGGAGGACGAGCCCGCCCTCTACGTCTACCGGCTGGTGATGGGCGCTCACACGCAGACGGGGGTCGCCGCCGCCTTCTCGGTCGACGAGTACGACCGCGACCTGATACGCAAGCACGAGCGCACGCGCCCCGATAAGGAGAACGACCGCACGCGCCACATCCTGACCCTGCGCGCGCAGACCGGCCCCGTCTTCCTCACCTACCGCGCCGACCGCCGCGTCGACGCGCTCGTCGAGGCCGAGACCAAGGCCGCGCCCCTCTACGACTTCGAGGCGCCGGACGGCGTGCGCCACACGGTCTGGCGCGCCGGGGCCCCCGAGCAGCTCGCGCGTTGCTTCGCCGAGGTCCCGGCGCTCTACATCGCCGACGGGCACCACCGCGCCGCCAGCGCCTCGCGCGCCCGCGCGACCCTCCGGGACGCCAACGCCGCCCACACGGGCGAAGAGGAGTACAACCGCTTTCTCGCCGTCGTCTTCCCCGACGAACAGATGCAGATTCTCCCCTACCACCGCGTCGTGCGCGACCTGAACGGGCGGAGCCCGGAAGAGTTCCTCGGCGAAGTCCGGCGGCGCTTCTCCCTGACCGAGGACGCGAACCCGGCGGGGCCGGGCAAGCCCGGCCACTGGCACATGTACCTCGGCGGCCGCTGGTACGGGCTCGGCCTGCACGAGCACTCGGCGCGCACGCTCTCCGACGACCCGACCGCCGCGCTCGACGTGAGCCTGCTCCAGCACAACCTGCTCGACCCCGTGCTCGGCGTCACAGACCCGCGCACCGACAAGCGGATAGACTTCGTCGGCGGCATCCGCGGCACGGCGGAGCTCGAACGGCTCGTGGACGGGGGCCGGGCGGAGGTGGCCTTCGCGCTCTACCCGACCTCCATCGAAGACCTGCTGCGCGTCTCGGACGCGGGCGGCGTCATGCCGCCCAAGTCGACCTGGTTCGAGCCCAAGCTGCGCGACGCGATCCTGATTCACACGATTTGAGGAAGTAGACAGTAGACAGTAGACAGCAGGCGCTCCGCGCCACGCGCGCCGCCGCTTTCAAGCTGACCGCCGGGCTGAGAAGGTTTTCTACTGTCTACTGTCTACTGTCTACCGAGGTACAACCATGCGCGTGCTCATCGCGGACAAGTTCGAACAGTCGGGGCGCGACGGCCTCGAAGCCGCCGGCTGCCAGTTCTCCTACCAGCCGGACGTGAAGGACGAGGCGCTGGTCGAGGCCATCCGCGCCTACGACCCCGAGGCGCTCGTCGTGCGCTCGACGAAGGTGACCGAACCGATGATCGAGGCCGGGGCCCTGAAGCTCATCGTCCGCGCCGGCGCCGGCTACAACACCATCGACGTGGCGGCGGCCTCGCGCCGCGGCGTCTACGTCTCGAACTGCCCCGGCAAGAACTCGGTCGCGGTGGCCGAGCTGGCCTTCGCGCTCATCCTCGCCCTCGACCGCCGCGTCGCCGACAACGTCGCGCAGCTCCGCGAGGGACGCTGGAACAAGAAGGAGTTCTCGAAGGCACGCGGGCTGCTGGGGCGCACGCTCGGCCTCGTCGGCACGGGGCAGATCGGACGCGAGGTGATCGCGCGTGCGCGCGCCTTCCAGATGCCGGTCATCGCCTGGAGCCGGAGCCTGACGGAAGAGTCGGCGGCCGCCCTCGGCGTCGAGCGGCGCTCAGAGCTGCTCGACGTCGCGCGCGAGGCGGACGTCGTCAGCATCCACGTCGCCCTCAAGCCCGAGACGCGCGGGCTCATCGACGCCGACTTCTTCGGCGCGATGCGCGAGGGCGCCTACTTCATCAACACCTCGCGCGGGGAGGTCGTCGACCAGGAGGCGCTCCGGCGCGCGATGCGCGAGAAGAACATCCGCGCCGGCCTCGACGTCTTCGCCAACGAGCCGGCCGGCTCGTCGGGTGAGTTCACGGACGACATCGCGCGCGAGCCCAACCTTTACGGCACGCATCACATTGGCGCCTCGACCGACCAGGCGCAGGAGGCCATCGCCGCCGAGACCGTCCGTATCATCCGCACCTTCAAGGAGACGGGGCGCGTCCCCAACGTCGTCAACCTCGCGCGGCGCACGCCCTCGACGCACACGCTCGTCGTCCGCCACCGCGACCGCCCCGGCGTCCTTGCCTCCGTCCTCAACCGCGTCCGCGCCGAGTCCATCAACGTGCAGGAGATGGAGAACGTCATCTTCGAGGGGTCGGAGGCCGCCGTCGCCCGCATCAACCTCGAATCCGCCCTGCCGGGGGAGGTGCTCGCGCGCCTCAAGGCCGAGAACGCCGACATCATCGAACTCAGTCTGCTTGAACTCCGAGGTTAGAGGTATAATTACTGTGAGCCGCACTTTTTGGAGGCGTTGATTATGGTCGATGTGAGACAGGCTGCAAGTACTGCAACGAACTACCTTGTCAACTTGTACCCTCAGCAAATTCCCTCGAATGTTCAACTCGAAGAGGTTGAGCTCTCAGAAGATGAGAAGTACTGGCTGATTACCCTTAGTTACCCGGTAACGCACAATTTATTGAATGTACAGATGAGGAGAGAATACAAAGTCTTCAAGGTGGACGCTGCCACCGGGCAGGTGCGCTCCATGAAAATCAGAAAGCTTGATTAATGGCCGATTATTTTCTCGATCTCCTTAAAAGATACCAGGCGAAGGGTGCGCTCGTTGATGCTAATTTACTTCTGGTCTATTTCGTCGGCAGCTACGACCTGACGCAGATAAC
>Ga0216309_1000153_pt1 | contig 12508 bp, 15 predicted proteins | sample Total_DNA_C_FD_161284 | JGI IMG/M metagenome (GOLD analysis project Ga0216309, IMG submission 161284) | Terrestrial sediment cell enrichment communities for BONCAT metagenomics from Utah, United States - Total_DNA_C | ecosystem: Environmental > Terrestrial > Deep subsurface > Rock core/Sediment ...
CCTGACCCGAAAGCCCCTTTCAAGGTTTATGTTCCCAGAGATTTGGATGATGCCCTGGTCGAGCTGAAGAAGATGCTTTCCACGGGCCTCGTGAGTGAGATAAGAGAAAAATCCGAGAGGGAGATGAGTTTCTACCACGAGGGAATCGGCCGGTGGCTCAGAAATAATTGGGGGCTGTGGGCCGGCTCGCGTTTGGCCCAATATTTTAATGAAAAGGGCATCAGCCACCCGGACGATATGTCCGGCATCATCCTCACCTCCTTCTGGCGGCACCTCCACTCACGGCCTATCGGGCTGGAGGAGCAGATACGGACCTATCAGGAATATTGGCGTAAGGTGGAAGAAAAAGAGGAGGAGGTTTCCGCCGTCTCGGAAAGAGCCATGAATCGCCCCCTGCGTTCGTATAATGGTGACAATCTCAAGCTGGCTGATTACAGGGGAAAGAAAGTGGTTGTTCTGGGCTGGTGGTTTCTGTTGTGTAAGACTTCCGACTCCGATTGCGAAGTGCTCGCCCAGCTCGTTAAGCTGAAAAGGGATTACGGGGATAAAGGGGTCGAAGTGATCGGCATGCCGGGGATATATCCCTTCAATCCCGAAAAAGAGACGCCCGTGGTTAAGAGTCTGATTCGTAAATACGGCGTCAACTTTCCGCTCGTCTGGGTTGATGACACCTTCACGGATGACGTCGTGGAATACGAAAAGTTCGGTTACACCTCCACTCCCCAGGTGTTCGTCATTTCCCGCGAGGGCTTTGTTGTGAAAAGGATCAGGGGCTTTGATTCGAAAGCCAACCCCGCAGTTCTACGCGAAGCCGTCGAGAAGTCCCTCGATGGGGTGCCTGGCGGGGCGAATCGCCGGTGGCGAAAAAAAGATGGGACAGGGTGAGTTCCGTTTCTACTACTTCACGCCGCTCTACGAGCAGACGGTGGAGTTCTACCGCGACATCCTGCGCTTCGAGACCTTCCACGCCTGGGATAGGGGCGCGAGGGAACGCGGCACCATCTTCCGCTCGCCGAGCGGCGCGGGGTTCATCGAGATAGAGGCTGGCGAGCGTCCGCCCTCTATCGAAGGCGGGTTCTACATAGAAGTGTCTGATGTCGAGAGGCTGTACGAGGACGTGCGGCGGCGCGGCGCACCGGTTCTACGCGAGCTCGGCGCCACCAGTTACGGGCATCGGAACTTCAAGACCGTCGACCCGAACGGGGTCGAAGTCACCTTCTTCGAATATCTCGTCCGGCCAGCGCACGCGGAGGGCGCCGCCTAGCGGCGGCTTCTAAACGGCCCGGACGACACGAAGCGTCTCATATTCCTTCCGGCGGGCGGGACGGCGTATGACGCGGGGAGTGCTGCTTCTTTCCGTTATGTGTAGGCAGATATGAAAAAGACCATCACCTTCCTCGGCGTCGTGACATTCCTGGCGCTGAATGCCGGCGTCGCTTCGGCTTGCATGTGTGCCAGTATCGGCACACCGAAAACTAATCTTGCGGAGGCGCGGGCCGTCTTCCGCGGCAAGGTCCTGGCGGCGGCGAAGGGGGAGTGGATAATCGCCGTCGATAAAGTCTGGAAAGGCGAAGTCGGGAAGAAGGTCTTGCTGCGCGACCCGAGGGTCGGGACGAGCTGCGAGTCCGAGTTTGTGTCCGGGCAGAGCTACATCTTTTTCACAGACCTCGGACAGAGCGGGAGGGAGGTTATCTACCACCCGAAGGCTTGCACCTGGACGACCTCTTTGACCTATCGCCACGAGGGTGAACTGGCCTCGGAGCGAATCCAACGGGAGTTGGGTAAGGGCAGACCTCCCTCGAAGAGTTCGTCCAAAGAGAAACGCCCGAAGGGTCGCAGAAAGCTGTAACGGCCGGGAGTTGAGACGTCGGCAGGAAGGGGAGTGAAGTTATGGCGGGTTGGGATGGAGATGATCTGGCGGGGAGCATGGAGGAGGCGCTTGAGCGGCAGCAGGAGGCGGCCGAGGCGAGGCGCGCACGTCGAGAGCCGTCCTCGTCCGACGAGCGTGAGCGCAAAGCGCGTGAAGAGTCAGCCAGGCTTTCGCGCGTGCGTCTGGAGGAACAGCTCGCGCGCGTGACAAGCCCTGCTCACAGGGCCATGCTTGAGCGGGCGCTGAGGGCGCTGGAGATTCAGGCTAAGTCTGACGCGGGGCCGGAGACGCCGCGCGAAGGCTGATTGCATGACCCTTTTGTTGCCGGCGGGGGCGATGTCACGTCGTCTTGTGTCTATTAAAGGAAGCAGGAACCTTTGGATGGGAAGGACAGGAAGAACGTACGTCCCGGGCTCAGGGTCGACATCGTGTTAAAGGCCGACCAGCGCTCGGGGAGGTTGACGCGCGGAGTGGTGAAAGAGGTCTTGTCGAAATCTTCCTTCCACCCGCACGGCATCAAAGTGAGGCTTGAGACCGGCGAAGTGGGAAGGGTCAAAGAGGTAATCGAAGAAAACTGACTTGGCCATTCCGTTGCGGGGTGGCCCCGGCGCCGCGCTCAACAGCGGCGCGACCCGTTAAGCCCGGTGCCTCCTCCTTCTTCTTTAAGATTTTCCGGGCGTGTTGCCGCTCGGGCTCCTGCTTGAGTCCGAAGAGGAATTGAAAAGGGAAGGGGGCGGGACTTGGTGAGTCCCGCCCCCTTCCCTTTCATTTTCACACGGCAGAGCTACTTTTAGTAACCGTTGTAGCCGTCGCGATAGCCGTTCTCAAAACCATGCCGGAAGAAACGCTGGTAGAGCGCACGATTGCCGAAGCGGGAGTTGTAGTCTTTCGACGCGCTGCGATAATCGCTCTCGTCGGTGAACTGGAAGCGCTCGCCGCGGCGGCTGTCTTTGCGCCCCTCCTTGATCCCCTCGTTGTAGCCGGCGTTGAGCGCCGTCTGCCGCATCTGCGCCGAGCCGCCCCAGCCATCGTAGTTGCCCCAGTCGCGTCCGCGGCGCTCCTCGCGACGCTCCTCCCTGCGCTCCTGACGCTCCTCGCGGCGCTCCTCACGACGCTCGCGGCGCTCCTCGCGGCGCTCGCGGTTGCGCCAGGTGCCGTCCTGCGCCGAGACGGCCCCGGGCAGCACGAACAGCAGCCCGAGCGCCAGCACCGACGCCTTCTTGATTAATCCGTTACCATTACTTCTCAACATTCGCTCTCTCCCTCGTAGCTTTCAAATGCCGTGGCGGCGTTTTTGCCGTCGGCTCATCCTTCACGATAATCGGGTAACAACATCCATGCCACCCGGTTGAAGTCTCCTAACTGTTGAGAAAGGGCGGTCCCGACACACGCTTCGCGCCCGAAACAGACCAACAGGTATCCCGTCTTAGCGCAAAAAGGGTGCGGCGTGCGGATAAAGGTCGGGCGAAAAAGAGATTCACGCCGCGCTGCGCCACACACAACCCGCCATCGAAACGTGTCCGTACCATGATTCTTTGCGGGGACTTAGGGAGGAAGGTGGGGGTTATGAGAGTAATGGTAGTCGAAGATTTTACCGACACGCGCGAGATGCTGAGACTGATGCTGGAGATGAAGGGCTGCGACGTGGTGGAGGCCGTGGACGGGCGAGAGGCCGTAGATTACGCGCTCAATGACAGGTTGAACCTCATCCTGATGGACCTGAACCTGCCGGTCATGAGCGGTTACGAGGCGACGCGCGAGATTGTCTCTTCCCCGCGCACGAAGCACATCCCTATCGTAGCCATCTCCGCACAGTGTACGGGCGAGAGGAAGCAGCGCGCGTTGGACGCCGGGTGTCTCGCGTGCCTCGCCAAGCCGATAGACATGCCCGCCCTGGACGAGGTGCTTCAAAGATTCGCCGCCGCGTGAGCCGCGTGCCGCCTCGCGGCTTCAGCCGTTGATGACGCTCTCGCTCTCGTCCTTGATGATCTGATAACAGCTGCAGGCTTTCGCCTCCAGACCCGCCCGATTAAGAATGGTGATCTGCCCGCGGCTGTAGTGGGTGAACCCCAGCTTCTGAAGAGCGCTCGCGGACTTGGAGACGGCCTCGCGCCTGACGCCCAACATGTTGGAGAGGAATTCCTGCGTGAGGCGAAACTCATCCGACCTGACGCGGTCGTGGGTCATGAGCAGCCAGCGGGCCAGCCGCGCATCCACCATGTGAAACCGGTTGCAGACGGCCGACTGGGAGATTTGCGTCAGTAGAGAGTGAAAGTAGCGGTGCAGCAGCTTTTGCAAGACGCCATCGCGCTTAAACTCCCTCTGGAGCACGGCGGCCTTCATCTTCATCGCCGTCCCGGCGCTCTGGACCAACCCCCGGTTAAGAGAAACGCGCACGCCGAGGACGACCGGCAGCCCCGCCAACCCTTCATTACCGACGATCCCTACTTCGAGGACTTTCCGGCTCTCGACCATGGAGAGTAAAGAGATGATTCCTTCGTCGGGGAAATAGACGTGGCTGATGGTGTCCCCGGGTTCATACAAGATGTCGCCGAAGACCAGCGGCACCTGCTCCAGCTCGGGCAGCAGTCGTTGATACTCTTTTTTGGGCAGTGCGGCGAGCAGCCTGTTTGCGACAGGCGCGGTTCGTATGGCGTGCGACATCCGGCATCTCCTTAAAGCTATCGCGTCCTTGAAGGACGACAGACGGCACAAGGAGAAGGTCGTAAAGCTCTTCCAGATGTCGCGTAGTGACTTAAAGAACAGTTTTATCCATTTCAGTGTAGCAGCCCGGGGCGGCGTCCGTCTGTGCGGCATGGCACTTACGTGAGGAGGCCGAGGAGGCTGGACTTTTTCAGTGGAGCAGACGGTCCTGCTCGTCACGGACCACCCCGTAACATTCGCAGGTACACTCTTCGAGCTGCGCGCGGTCGAGAATCCTGATGCGCCCGCGCACGTAGCTGATGACACCCTTCCCCTGTAGGCGGCGTGCGGCCACACTGACCGCCTCGCGCTGTATCCCCAGCATGTTGGCGATGAACTCGTGTGTCATTTGCAGCGTGTCAGACTGGGCCCTGTCCTGCGTCATCAGGAGCCAGCGGCAGAGGCGTTTTTCGACCGGATGCAGACGGTTGCAGACGGCGGTCTGCGCGATCTGTGTAATCAACGCCTGGGTGTACCTGAGGAGCAGCAGCTGGAACGCCCCGCCCCGCCTGAACTCGTTCTGTAGCGCCTCCGCCTTGATTCGGACGACCGTCCCTGCGCCCTGCACCACCGCGCGGTTCGGCATGCTCTCGCCGCCCATGAAGAGGGCGATGCCGACAACCCCCTCACGCCCCACCAGCCCCATCTCCGCCGTGGCTCCGTCGAGCATCGTGTAGAGCAGCGAGACGATGGAGTCAATCGGGAAATAGACATACTCCATTCTTTCGCCCGATTCGTAGACGGCCTCCCCGAGAGAAAAGGGGACCGACTCCAGATGTGGCAGAAGCCGTTCGAATTCTTCGGGTGGTAGCGCGGCGAGCAGCCGGTTACCCGTCTGTGCGGGGCGAGGTGGCGGGTGCATCGGAAGCGCAAGCTCCTTTCTCCGATTCTGGCGACACTATACATCATGGACGTGCGCCAGCACACATACTGGGAAGGGTGGCTCGCGAAGTAATTTATGAGGCAGGTTGAAAAAGAGGGCTTTCAATATTCTCGGGCGGGGAGACACACGGTTCGCGGGTGCGACTGCGAAAGGCGGGACACCCGGCGGCCTTGCGGCTTTCTCCAGGCGGCCCTTGCGGCGGAGCGTCAGGTGCCGTTCGCTTTCCTTGAGCCGGAGGGCCTTCTGCCCTTCGCCGCCGGCTTCTTGCCGGCTTTCTCCTCAACTGCCAGCTTCAGCACGTCGCCCGGCTGGCAGCTCAGAGTCCGGCAGATCTGCTCCAGGGTGGGGAAATTGATGCCCACGGCCCTGCCTTTCTTCAAACGCCAGAGGGTCGTGTGGCTGATGCCGGTCTCCTTCGCCAGCCAGTAGAAAGTCCGCCCACGCTCTTCCAGCAGCTCATCGATCCTAATCTCAATCAAAGCGCAACTCCTTCCCGAACCCTTCGTCTGTTAGATGCGCTATACGTCAAGTGCAGAATATATTCTGCACTTGACGTATAGCCTGCGCAAGGCAAACGACAGAAGCGCCAAATTCGGCTACACGGGTCGCTCAAACCCCCACGGGAGTGTATAACGGCTGGCGGGCGGTTGCCGGGACGCGCGGCAGAAACTGTTGGTCCCGTTCGATGACGTGGGGATTTTGATGAGGCTTGGAGGGTGGTTACATTTTCCGCAGGCACCATGTAGACATCGAACGCAGGTCCCGCACCACCACGGTTTTGAGCGGCTCGATCAACTGCCCGCGCAGTGAATCCGTGGCGGCCAACAACATCCGGTCGTCGACGAGGAAGCGGTCGCTCCCGTCCGGGAGATGATACCGCCCGCCCTCCAGCGGAATAATTTGCCCTTCGACCCCTACCTTGGAGGCCAGCCGCGCGAAGAGGATGCCCCCCGGCTTCAAAACCCTCCACATCTCCCCCAACATGTCGCGCCAGTGCTCCTCGTCCCGCGCGAAGTGCAGGACGGCGCTACTTATCACCAGATCGAAGTGGGCATCGGCGAACGACATCCCTTCGACGGCTTCGGCACGGAAGTTGTCGGGCGGCAGATGCGGGGCGAGGTCTGCGGCCAGCGCGCGGACGTGTGTGATCGCCTTGGCGGAAAGGTCGACTCCGCAGACGTCGTAACCGCACCGCAGAAAATAGACGAGGTTGCGGCCTCCCCCGCAGCCGGCGTCGAGTACACGCATCCGCGGGTCGAAACGGCCTTTCAGGAGCTGGTCGAAAAGATAAATGTCTATCTGTCCGAACCACTCCGGCAGATTCGGGTCTGTTGTCATGTGTCTTTACACGCTGCTTCCGTAGGCGAATGATAATCAAGCCGGGGACGAGCCGTTCATAGGTGAGAGCTGGCACGGCACAAAAGATTTTCGGCTACACGCATTCCGCCCTGGCGTGTCGAGCCCCCGTGACCGCGTCGGCGACTTTACCACAGAGGGTAGTTTCGCCTTCCCGGGCGAACGGTCGGATAGGCCGCACACCTCACGTTCGAAGGCGTCCCGCCGAGCCTAACCTAGCGGCCGCGAAGAGATAGCACCCTCGTTGACATATATCCCGCATGTAGTATATAATCTTCGGGAATCGAGTCTGGCTTACTCACTTCTCAGCTCCTCTGGAATTCACCAGATAACCTGAAAGTCCATAGCTTAATATCCAGAGGGCTACAGATGAAACATCTTTTGAATCGAGCGTTTATTCTTCTTGCCATCAGCGCGATGACGAGTGTCTCGGCGCTGGCGATGACCACCAACAGGCAGGTGACCTTCAGCCGCGACGTGACGGTCAACGGCGCGCCCGTCAAGGCGGGCACCTACAAGGCCACATTCGACGACAAGACGGGTGAGTTCAAAATCCTCCGTGGTAAGAAGGTCGTGGCCAACGCGATGGCGCGCCTGGAGAAGATTACCGGGCCTTTCCGCGGTGGGTATTCGCTCATGGCCCACGGCGAGAGCCACGCCCTGGTCAGCATGAATATGGACAAGACTCATCAGGCCGTCATCGTCGACGAAGGCGTAAGCATGAAAGTATTGACTCCGTAACGTTCTTCCTCCGCACAGTCGTGCGGGGGACTGACGAAAAAGGCAGGCTCAGCCTTGAGCCTGCCTTTTTCGTCTACCAACGCCGCGGCCGTGCGCTCGCCGCAAGCCACAAAAAGATTTCTCGACGGTACGGCAACCCGCGGAAGATTCTTTCCCCGCAGCCCGGCATAATAGATGTAAATCTTCGTATTACCCCGTATAATGAAGGTCCCCCGACAAGCGAGAAGTCTGGACGGATCATCCCGCCGCACCTCTCTTGGTTGAATCAAGGGACAGATAATCCTGATGGCCGCCAACAGTAACAGCCCCGAACGCCCACCGACCCCCAGGCTTTGCGCCGAACGCTGCGGAGTCGAGAAGTCGAACGGCACATTAATCCCGCACTGTTCAGACCTGATTTGACGGACGGCGGAGTAGAACCTTGTCCAACGAGAATCTCTACGAACTCGCGGCGCTGATTAGACGAGAGCGCGACACCCTGCTCGCCGAGTGGCGGCACGAGGTGCGACAGCTTTCCGTGGCGCATGGGCTCGACGTGCCGACCCTCAACGACCACATCCCGGATTTACTGGAGGAGCTGGCCTGCGAGCTCGAAGTGTGTTCCGACGGGTCGATGATCGAGGGGTTGAAGGAGAACTCCATCACGCACGGGCTGGATCGCCTCCGCCTCGGCTTCGACGTCGAGGAGGTCGTCGGCGAGTACAACGCACTGCGCGGCGTCCTGCAAGACCTCATCGAAAGACACGAACTGAGGCTTCGCGGGGTGGTCAACCGAACCATCAACCGCGTCATCGACGTCTCGATAGGTCTGGCGGTGAAGACCTACGCGGCGCAAAAGGCCCTGGAGATACAGCAGCGGCGTGAGGAGCATTTAAGCTTCGTCGCACACGACCTCCGTTCCCCGCTGGCGGCCATCGCCATGGCGGCCAGGCTTCTCGAAGTTACGGTCCCCGACGTGGGAGGGGATGAGAGGGCCGCGATGCTGATAGAGACCATGCACCGCAACGTCTCACGCCTGAATTCGCTCGTCGTCAAGGTTGTGCAGGAGGAAGCGAATCTGAAGACGCAGGTGAACGAGAGGGTCGAGAGGCGGGAATTAAATCTGAGGGGGATGGTCGAGGCGCTCGTCACAGACCTGCGTCCGCTGGCCGACGCTACGGGGCTGAGCCTGGTTGACGAGATACCCGCAGAGCTGACGGTGCAGGCCGACGCCGGGATGCTCTCGCTTATTTTTCAGAACCTGATCTCCAACGCCATCGACTACACCCCTGGTGGGGAGGTGAGGGTTGGGGCGCGTGGCGGGGCGGACGACGTCGAATGCTGGGTCAGCGACAACGGCGCGGGGATTCCGGCCGACCGTCTGGAGAAGGTGTTCGACAAGTTGGAGAGCGACCCCGAGAGGGGGAGCGGCATGGGGCTCGGCCTCGCCATCGTCAAGCAGTTCGTCGAGGCGCACGGCGGCTGCGTCACGGTCGAGAGCGAGCCCGGCCGGGGCTCGACGTTCCGCTTCACGATTCCCCGCGTTACGGAGTAGGGTAAGTAGAACAGTTCGGCGCGGGTCTGGCGCCCGCGAATGAGACCAACCTTACAGACGAAAGGCTGTAAATGATGAGCGAATATAACGACCGGCAACTAACGTGTGCCGACTGCAACCGGGACTTCACCTGGACGGCCGGCGAGCAGGAGTTCTTCCACGAGAAGGGCTTCACCAACCCCCCGAAGCGGTGCAAGGAATGCCGGCAGGCCAAGAAGGAACAACGCGGCGGCGGCGAGAGGAAAGGCGGTAACTATTGAGCGCCGCCCAGTACGAATACGAAGTGGCGTGGTCCGCGGAGGAGCGAACTTTCATCGCGCGGGTCAAAGAGTTCCCGTCCCTCGAAGCGCGCGCCGACAGCCGCGGCGGGGCCCTGCGCGCCCTCAAGAGCGTCGTCTACGCGGTGGCGAAGGACCTGGCCGAATCAGGCGCGGAGTCTCACGAACCTCCGCCCGCCGACACCCAATGAGCACCCGCGCGGCGTAACCCGACGAGTTCCCGCACGCCTCAAGACCCGCAGCTCACATCTGCCGGGCGGGAAGACCCGTGCCCGGGGTCGAAAAAGGACATGGCCGAGTCGGGGTTTTACGCCGGTGGTAACAACTGCTAAGGTTGGAGTGAGATTCGGGGAGAGAGACGAGGGGCGCGTTCAGATGCCGACGGTGCTGGTCGTAGACGATAACGCCGACACACGCGTGGTGGTGCGCTGGATGCTGGAGCGCTGGGGGTGCCGTGTGCTGGAAGCGTCCAACGGCCGCGAAGCGTTCGAGACGACCGTCGAGTCACGCCCGGACCTCGTCCTGATGGACCTCTCGATGCCGGTGGTGGACGGCTATGACGCCATCCGCTCTATCCGCGGGCGCGAGGAGTTCTCGAACCTCCCCATCATCGCCGTCACGGCCTTCGACAGGGCGGATTCCAGGGACGGCGCCACGGCCGCAGGCTGCGACTACTACCTGAGCAAGCCCATCGACTTCAAAAGGCTCGAAGTGCTGGTCGAAAAACTCACTAAGACCAGACGGCGTTAAAGACCCGCGCCTTCTCGACGAAAAAAGACCAAAACACCCTTCAGGCGTCTCGCCCCGCCGGACCTTGCGTGTGCCCGGCCGCGTCTCGCCGTCGCCCCCTTTTAACCTTCGGTCCGGTTTGGTGCGTGCGCCGTGCGTGGCCGGGGCTCTATGCGGGCGAGCCCGGCTCAAACGCCGCCCGCGTCGAGTATACGGCGCAGCTCGAAGAGGTCTTCTTTAAGCACGTAGGCGAAGGCCCCCGCGTCGCTGGCCGCGCGGCGGAGATTGGCGTCGTCGTAACTGGTGACGATGACGACCCTCGCCGCGGGATAGGTGTTTTTGATCCGGCTGGTGGCGACGATGCCGTCGAGGCCGGGCATCCTCATATCCATGAAGACCCAGTCCGGGCAGCATTCGGAGTAGGCGCCCAGCGCACGCGCGCCGTCAACGCATTCGGTGATTGACTCGAACAGGTCGGCGACGACGCACCTGATGAGGCTTCGCATCCGCGCGTTATCATCAACGATCAGAAGGCTCGACATATCGCGGCCGCCCGGCGACTACGTGCAGCTCGGCTGTCCCGGGACGCTCGTGCTCAAAGGCTTCAGCCGCTTCTGCTCGCACTGCTGAGTGAGAAGGTTCTTCAGCGCCGCCTCGGTCGAGGCGTAGGAAGAATTGCCGGCCAGGTTGTTCAGCTCCAGTGGGTCGCCCGTCAGGTCGTACATCTCGAACTCGTCAGGGGTGGGCACGGTTTTGACGCGCTTGGTGTAGGGGACGACCTGCTCGCCCGGGAGGTCGGGTGAGAATGTTGTCGGCTTGACCACTACGTCTTTGACGCCGAGCGCGCCGGGCTGCCCCGGCTGGCTCCAGAACTGCGGGTTGTCGAAGTAGCGCACGTACTTCCAGAGCCTGCCGCCGAGGCGCGCGACGACGGCCTCGATGTGGTTTGGCTGAACGACCGAATCGTAGGGGATGCCGATGATGTTCTCCTGGTCGGCGCCGCGGCTCGGGTCGTCGTCGGTCATGAAGTAGACGGGGGCCTCGAAGCTCTCGGGAGCAGCCTGCCCTAAGAGAAGGCCGGCCAGGTTCCTCCCGACGAGCGGGCGCGCGTCGGTGTGCGTCTGTGCCAGCGTCTGGCGCGTGCTCTCGGCGTCGATGCCGGCGAGCCCGAGCAGCGTGGGCAGAAGGTCGACGTGGCTGGTCGGGAGCGTGTGGGAGCGCGGCTCGGGGAAGAACGCGGGGCTGGAGACGATAAGCGGGACGCGCAGCGCCTCGTCGTATGCCTGATACCATTTCTGGTGCATCCCGTCGTGCGCGCCGAGCAGGTCGCCGTGGTCGGAGGTGAAGACGACGATGGTGTTCTGTGAGAAGCGCGACTGCTGGAGTGCCGCGTAGACCCGGCCCAGCTGCACGTCCACGTTGTGGTGCGCCTGGTAGTAGAAGCGGAAGTACTCGTTGGTCTCGAAGGTCGGCTGGAAGAACTGGCGGTATCCGTCGCGGTAGCTCTTCTGGCAGGAGGGCTTGGTTTCGAGATCGTCGCCGCGCGTCTGGAGGAAGAGCGTGGGGTCGAAAAGCTCCTGCGGGATGTGGCCGCCCACGGAGAAGTCGAAGAGGCCGAACCTCTCGCCGAGCCTTGAGGCCAGCCCCCAGAGCGCGATGTCGTGCGGGTTGACGAAGGAGACGACCGAGAGCCAGGGCGCGTTCGAGCTTGAGGCCTCGAGCTGCTGGAGCAGTTCGATGGCCTGCCCGGCGATGGCCTCGTCGCGCCCCTTCTTGCCGTCGCCGGCGGCCGCGCCGCTGTTGAGCGGCGAGCGGCCGTGCGGCTCGGGGCCGACCCATCCCGAGAAGCCGTAATCTTCGAGCCGGCCGGCGCTCTGGTAGAGCGCCTCCTTCTCCGCGTCGCGGTTGCCGCCGGCGTCGTAGCTCTTGAGCGAGCCGTGGTCGCCCGGCGTCTCGATGTCCGCGTGCGAGATGTGCCACTTGCCCTTCCAGTAGGTGCGATAGCCGGCGGCGCGGAAGTAGTCGCCGACGGTCGGCACCGTGTCTGGGTCGAGCCAGAATATCTCAGGGTCGTGCGGGCTTTTGGCGGCCCCGTCCGTGTTCGTCACGCCGTGGAGCGAAGGGTAGTGACCCGTGTAGAGCGAGGTGCGGCTCGGCGCGCAGGCCGTGGAGGCCGTGTAGTGTCGGTGGAACTCGACGCCGTGCTGCCTGAGCAATTCCTGTGTGACGAGGTACTGGCCGCGAAACTGCCGCGTCGCCTCGGACTCGTAGACGGGCGGGTAGCGCTGCTCGTCGACCATCAGAATCAGGATGTTCGGGCAGCAGGTCGGGGGCGGCGCGGGCGTGGGGATGGGGTCGCCGTCCTCCTGCGCGCGGGCCGCGCGCGTGACGCCGAGCGCGGAGATGCCGGCGGC
>Ga0216309_1000154_pt1 | contig 12483 bp, 13 predicted proteins | sample Total_DNA_C_FD_161284 | JGI IMG/M metagenome (GOLD analysis project Ga0216309, IMG submission 161284) | Terrestrial sediment cell enrichment communities for BONCAT metagenomics from Utah, United States - Total_DNA_C | ecosystem: Environmental > Terrestrial > Deep subsurface > Rock core/Sediment ...
CGAGACATCGTGCTCGTCCAGCCGGAAGCGCCGCACCGGCTCGCCGTCGCTGGCCACCACCCGGCCGCGGAACACGCTCCGCGCCTCCATCACCACCTTCACCGAGCCCTCGCCGGGCGTCGCCTGCACGCGCTCGCGCTGGTCGTAGCCCGGGTGCCTCGCCTCCACCAGGAAGGGGCGTCCGGGCTTGAGCGCGCGGAGCTCGAAGTGCCCCTGGGCATCCGACGTCACCGGCTGCGCCAGGCGAGGCAGCACCGACACCGAGGCCCCCGCCACCGGGGTGCCCCGCGCGTCCACCACCTCGCCGCGGATGGCGGCTCCCTGCGCGAGCGACACCGTCACCTTCTGCGTCTGCCCGTCCGCCACCGTCACCTTCTGCGGCTCCGAGGGCAGGTAGTCCGGGTGCGTGGCCACCATCGAGTACGTCCCCGGCGGCAGCCCGCGCATGGGCACCAGCCCGTCCGGCCCGGAGGAGTTGTCGCTGCGGAAGACGCCCTCGTTCTCCAGCCACAGCATGACCTCGGCGCCCTCCACCCGGCGCCCCTCCGTCGTCACCGTCACCTCCACCGCCGCGCGGGGCTCCAGCTCCAGCTTCACGCCCTCGGCGGGCGCCGTCGCCTTCACCAGCCCGCCGCCCCACTCCGAGTGGTGCGCGTGCAGCTCGTACAGGCCCGGCGTGGGGACGGCCGCGGTGAACTGGCCCTTGGCATCCGCCAGCACCGTGTCGCCCGTGGGCTGCACCAGCACGGACACGTTGGGTGCCGGCCGGCCGTACTGGTCCAACACCTGCCCGGAGATGATTGTGGCGCGCGCCAGCTCCAGCTCGAGCGTCGTCTCGCCCTGCTTCACCCGCGCCGGAAGCTGCGCGTCCCGGAAGCCCTGGGCCCGGCCCTCCAGCACGTAGTCCCCCACGGCCAGCGGGCCGAACTGCACCAGCGCTCCCGTGGACGGCTTCTGCGACTGGATGGGCTGTCCCCGGACGGAGCGCAGCACCAGCTCCGGCGAGGGCACCGGCTCGCCGGCCTCGTCCACCACCGTGACGAGCAGCGTGCCCGCGTCCTCCAGCTCGAGCGTCACCTGCGTGAGGCGCTCGCTCAGCGAGAGGGTGCGCGGCACGGAGCCCAGCTTCCCGGCCTCGGCCGTCACCACCAGCTCGTCCGGGTAGAGGCCCTCGAAGCGCACCACCCCACCCTCCGCGCGAGCCTCTCGCGCCAGGTGGTCCGCCTTCAGCCGCACCGTGGCCTCCGCGGGAGCGCCCTGCCGGGTGACACGCACCTCCAGCGTCCGCGAGGGCTCCAGCCGCAGCCGCACCGAGCGCGGGCCCGCCTCCACCTGGGCCTCCACCGAGGGAAGGAAGCCCTCCGCGGTGGCCAGCACGTAGAAGGGTCCCTCGCCCAGTTCCGGCAGCGTGAACTGGCCGTCCTTGCCCGTCACGGCCTCGTACGGCAGGGGCACCTTGCGGGACACCGCGTGGACGCGCGCGCCCGCCACCGGCTGGCCCGCCTCGTCCACCACCTGTCCGCCAATGCTGCGCAGCGGGGGCAGGTACAGGTCCACCGGCTCTCCCGGGGCGGCGCGCTCGCGCATGGCCGCGCCAAAGCCCGGGGCCTTGGCCCAGACGGAGAAGGAGACGCCCACCAGGTGCTCGAAGCGGAAGCGCCCCTGGGCGTCCGTGCGCGCGGTGGCCTTGGGCTGGAGGAAGCCTCGCGCCTGCTCGAAGAAGGCGAGCGCATGCGGGCCACTCTCGCGTGCCGGACAGGCCAGCAGCGCCTGCCCGCACTCTTCACAGCGCACGGAGGTGAGCGTCCTCTGCGCGCTCGCGGCGAGGAAGACCTCCGCCCCCGCCACGGGCCTTCCGGCCGTGTCCAGCACCCGTCCGGTGAGCGTCAAGCCCTCGGCGGTGCCGGAGGTCACCTCCACGGAGGCGAAGTCGGGCAGCACGCGGGCCGCGGACGAGCCCGCTGCGGTGGCCACGGGCACCAGGGAGGACTGCTCCCGGGGCCACAGCACCGCCACGGCCACGGCGACGAGGGCGGTTGCCGCCCCTATGACGAGCCATTTCCTCATCGGTTGCCGCGGGACGTTACCCCCCGCGGCCGGTCTGCCAACCAACATTCCGGGCGGTTCATTCCAACCTCGTCGGCCGCCCGACGTCTTCTACCGCCTGGTGCTCACTCCTCGGCGAACGGCTGGATGGCCTGCGCCACCGCCAGCTCCTGCCGGGCCTCGCTCAGCTCCGAGTTGGTGGCCCGGAGGCGATCCGAGAGCACCTGCACGAAGCTCCAGAGCATCTTCACGGCCAGGATGGACTCGCGCTTCATGAGTCCCATCAGGTCCACGCGGGAGATGACCATGGTGCGCGTGGGCTCGACGGCTCGCACGGTGGCCGAGCGAGGGGCATTGTCGATGAGGCCCATCTCGCCGAAGTGGCCACCGGGCCGCAGCTCGGCGATCTCCACCCCGCTCTTCTCGATGACCACCCGGCCGCGGATGACCACGAAGAGCTCCTCGCCCGGCTGGCCCTCCACGACGATCTCCCGGCCCGCGGGGAAGGTGCGCGTGGTGGCGATGGACAGCACCGCCGTCTGCTCCTTGTAGGTGAGGTGGCGGAAGAGCGGAATCTTCCGCAGCGCCTCCATGCGCGACTGGGCCTCGGAGGTCTCCGCCTCCATGGTGCCCTCGCCGGACACCTTCACCACCACGGCGGTGATGTTGTCCTTGCCGCCGCGCTCGTTGGCCAGGTCGATGAACTTCTTGGGCAGCTCCGCGGGCTGGGCGCCCTGGACGAACGGCAGCACCTCGTCGTCGTCGAGGTAGCCATGCAGACCGTCCGAGCACAGCACGAAGAGGTCGCCCGGGAAGAGGTCGACGATGAGGGTGTCGACCTGGACGGACTCCTGGATGCCCACCGCGCGGGTAATCACGTTGCGGTACTGCGAGGTGGCGGCCTGCTCCTTGGTGATGGTGCCGGCCTTGAGCTGGGCGGCCACCAGGGTGTGGTCCTCGGTGAGCCGGTGGCACTGACCGTGGCGCACCAGGTAGATGCGCGAGTCACCCACGTGGCCGATGACGCCCTTGTTGCCGCTGACGGCCAGGCACACGAAGGTGGTGCCCATGCCGCGCTTGGAGGTGTCGGCCAGGGCCATGCGGAAGATGTCCGCGCACGCGCGCTGGATGGCCACTTCCATCAGGGCCTGGGCCGCGTTGCGGCTGTCCTGGCTGGGGTTGGTGCTCAGGTCCTTGAGCAGGTGCCGGTTGGCCGCCATGTGCTGGCGGACCACCTCGGTGGCACGATTGCTGGCCACCTCGCCGGCGGCATGACCTCCCATGCCGTCGGCCACGATGAACAGGCCGAGCGAGGCGTCCACGAGCATCGAGTCTTCATTGTGCTGCCGCTTCCGGCCCACGTCGGTCTGGCCGAACGCCTCTGTCGTCAATGGCACCGCGAACGCTCCCTGTTCCCTGTGAAGGGGTGAATCAAACGTGATGACTGCCGCGGAAGGGCCGACCGGCTCATGGCCCCGTCCGCCTCGCGAGCACCTTGGTGAAGCCGCTCGCGAGATAGAAGGTCAATTCCACATGGCCGAAGCGCACGCGGGTGCCGTCCGAGACCGGTGACGGCCGCCGGGGCGTCAACCGCACGCCTCCCACGAAGGAGCCGTTCTTCGAGCCCGCGTCCGTGACGATGTAGCGCCCATCCGTCTCGCGCTGGAACCAGGCGTGGAAGCGCGACACGGTGCCATCATCCAGCACCACGTCGTTGTTGCCCGTCCGGCCCACGGTGATGCCCCGGCCGAAGGCGTTCTCCTGGTTCTTCACGATGGGGAAGACGATGGGCTCGCCCACTCCCAGCATGGGCGTCTCCACACTGGTGAGGGTGCGGAAGTGATGCTCCTCGTCCTCATCCCCAGCGGCCAGCGCGGACGAGGGCATGGGCGTGTACAGCAGCACCGCTGGCGGCAGCGTGCGCTCGTACTCACCCCGCTCGCGCTGGAAGCGGCTGATATGGAGGCTGAGAAGCTCGACCATCTCGGGTACGCACTTCACCCCACCTGGGGGGGCATGGTCCAGAGGCGCCTAGCGCCACTCCAGGTACAACCCCAAGTGCAGGCCCCCTACATAAGGACGGGAGAGGCTGGTGCGCCTGTAGTTGTAGAGATCACCATACCCCACACCAAGTCCCAGGGAGTAGGAGCCGAAGTTGTAGCCGAGCTGAACCCGGCCATCGAGCAGGCCGACGAAGTAGGACTCCCGGGTCTTTTCACCCCGGGTGAAGCGGGCGGCGTACCAGGCGGGGCCGGTGCCCACCTGGAAGCCCCACTCCAGGCCGCGCTCGGGCCGGTTGCGGTACGCCACCCCCGCCACCAGGGAGAAGAGCCGCAGCGCCCGCATGTCGACGTCCCGGCCCTCGACGACGGTGTCCGGGTAGGAGAACGTGTACGCGGCGAGCGGCTCGATGCTCACCGCCAGCCTGTCGGAGCGACCCCGGAAGAAGGGGATCTCCCACAGCAGGCGCACCTGCGCGGCGAACGCCGCCGCTTCACGCGCATCCGCCCGGAGGGAGGCGCCCAGCAGGGCCCCATGCGGCAGCCACGCGGGCGAGGACGCCGGAGCCTCGGTCGGGCCGGGCGGCGTCTGGGCCCAGGCGGCCGGGGACAGACAGAGAGTGAACAGGAGGAACGAAAGAAACCGACGATTCATGACGCTTCCTTACCTCGCGTCCGTCCGGGTCTTGTCAAGCGCTTGTCAACGAAGTCTTCCGTTGGCTATAGCACGTTCCTCCCTCGCTGTAGGTGAGGGGCTCAAGGAGTCGGCTCAAGCATGCCCAGTGCGTCAGTACGTACAGGCAACAACAAGAAGCGTCCCGTGCGGTCCGATTCGCTGGTTCGCGAGGCGTCAGCCGCCGCGACGGGCCTGTTGGACCAGAGCGAGCGAGTGCTGGTTGTCTACGGCGAGGAAGGGGCCACCCTCTATTACGAGTCGGACGACGCGGAGGATGGGATAGGTCGCCAGACCCTGCCCCGAGCCTCCTGAAGTCCCCAAGCCGCCGAGGAACCCGGTTCCCGCCGTGAGCGTCCCAAGGCGCGCTCCGTCGAAAGGAACCCCGTGCGCATTCCCCTCGTGCTGCTGCTGCTCGTGCTCCCGGCCTGCGCCACCCGCATGGCCGCCCCCTCCCGCCTGGCGCTCGAGGAGGTCGTCGACGGCGAGGTCCAGGCGGGGAAGAACCGCTCCATCATCAGCACGGTGCAGGTGCGGCTGGAGCGCGCCGAGCCGGAGAAGGGGCCCGCGGAAGCGGTGACGCTGGCGAAGGCCCATGGAGGGTACGCGCAGCTCGTCACGGACGCGTCGGCGACGGTGCGCATCCCGGCGGGGCGGCTGGACACCTTCTTGGAGAAGGTGCCGGCGCTGGGCACGGTGGCGGAGCGGCGGGTGTCGGCGGAGGACGTGACGGAGACGCACCGGGACTTGAAGGTGCGGCTGGAGACGCTGGAGCGGGCGAGGCAGCGCTACCTCCAGCTCCTGGACAAGGCGGCGTCGGTGTCCGAGGCGGTGCTGGTGGAGAAGGAGCTGGAGCGGGTGACGGTGGAGTACGAGGCGCTGAAGGCGCGGCTGGAGGCGCTGGAGGGAGCGGTGGCGCTGGCCACGGTGCAGCTCGACTTCGGCCGGCCGGTGCGCCCGGGGCCCGTGGGGTGGATCTTCTACGGGCTGGCCAGGGGCGTGAAGTGGCTCTTCATCTGGGACTAGAGAAGGTGGACGAGGCCCTGGTGGAGCGCGTGTGCGAGGTGGCCCGGGAGGCGGGGCGGGCCACGCTGGCGTTCCACGGGAGGCCGGTGGCCGTCGAGCACAAGGCGGACGACTCCCCGCTGACGGCGGCGGACAAGGCCGCGCACACGCTCATCGTCGAGGCCCTGCGGAGGCTGACGCCCGAGCTGCCGGTGCTCTCGGAGGAGTCCAGCGAGGAGGAGAAGGCGGGGCGGCGCCAGTGGAGCACCTTCTGGATGGTGGATCCGCTCGATGGGACGAAGGAGTTCCTCAAGGGCAGCGGCGAGTTCACCGTGAACATCGCCCTCATCTCCGGCGCCGAGCCCGTGGTGGGCGTGGTGCACGTGCCCGTCTCCGGAGTCACGTACTGGGGCTGGCGGGACGGCGGCGCCTTCATGGCGCACTCCGGACGGGAGCCGGTGTCGCTGCGCGCGAGGGCCGCTTCCATGGAGCGGCTCGTCGTGGTGGCCAGCAAGGACCACGCGGGTCCGAGGGTGGAGGCACTGCTGCGGCGGCTGCCCACGGCGAGCACCGCCAGCCTGGGCAGCTCGCTCAAGTTCTGCCTCATCGCCGAGGGCCGGGCGGACTTCTACCCGCGCTTCCAGCCCACCTGTGAGTGGGACACGGCGGCGGCGCAGTGCGTCCTGGAGTCGGCTGGAGGAGCGGTGACCGATCTGGAGGGCAGGCGGCTGGCCTACAACAAGGAGCAGCTCACCAACCCGTCCTTCCTCGCCTTCGGGGATCCGAGCCAGGACTGGCTCGCGCTGCTGGAGTGACTTGCTTCGCGTGACGTGTTGCTCACCCTACGTCGAGAGGAAGCAGCACCTTGCGTGAATCGAAGGTCTTGGCGCCTGATCCAGAAATCTCGCGGCAACCACCCTGGGCGGACTCATGCGCGTTTTGGAACCGAATCATTCGGGCAGTGGGTTCGGCCCGCTCATGATGGCTGTCATCGCTCTGGTGTTGAGCTCGGGGTGTGCCTCGACAAATACGTACAGATACGGCTCGGGCACATTCGCTTTGACTGGCGCCGAGTGCAACCAGACGGACAGCACCGTCACCTGCTGCCTCAAGCAGAATCCTGGTCAGTACGAACGATGCGGTGCAACGCCACCAACACCATCAGAACCCATCAACGTGGGCCCGCCGGGGCTCGGCTCGCAGGAAGCCGCGGAGCAGGGAGAGAGCAAGGACGAGAAGCGAAAAAGGTGCCTCCCCGACTACGTTGCGTGCATCGACAAGATCGGATTGAAGCCAGGCGGCCTGTCGGGCACCAGCCAATGTCAGGACTGCTACAACTACTGCGAGCGACACGGCTTCTGGCCCTTGAGCATGAACCAGAAGCAGTGCCCAGGGGCTGCTCGATGACACCGTCCCGTGAGTTCTTCTGGCGGCGAGTTGCCACGGAGCCATGTCTCCGGGTGCGTCACGCAGTTACTGCCAAAGTCGCGGGCAGGTGAGCCATGAGTTCCTCGCGGGAGTTGTTCTGGCAGTGGATCATCAAGGAGCGCCACGATGCTTTCATGGCCTTCGGCCCGGGCTCAGAGGGAGTTCCCCTCAAGACGGCAGAGTTCAAATACCTGGCCCTCCAGAAGAAGCTACTAGAGGGAGCGCGGACGGAGTGGGAGCGGCAGCACATCAAACGGCTGATCGCCCATGACATTCTGACCGTCGCGTACCACTTGGCGCACACTTGGTCGGAGTACGAACGGGCGCTGCGCCGCGTGCAGCGGCTCGGCTATCCGAGCTTGGAGTATCGGATGCACGCGGCTTGCAAAACCCTGGAGTGGGCGGCCGACCACGATCCCATCAAGGCCCCGCTGGGCTGGGCATTGGTGGCGGATGCGGAGCGCCGGCTCCGACGCATGCGCCGGAGGAATCACGTACGGAAACAGGCCCTGGCCGCCATCACCAGCGTCAAGCAGCGCGTCACCCGGAAGGGGCTCACGCCCCCTGGCGGACTCTCCAGGGACTGACGCGACACTGGCCAGTGTTCCAGTCCTAAGGAATGCAGGTAGAGTGGCTTCGAGCCCGAATCCAAGTTGCGAGGCTCGGCGTCAGGGGAGATGACGAGAGCAGAAGCAGAAGTCTCCAGGGGCAGGTGATCGTCGCGGTCTCCTTCCCGTTGCGGTAGACGAACCCCATGGACGAGAAGCTGCAGCGCACCTTGGGGGACGCGGCTCGGGCTGCTCGCCTGCGGCTGGGGCTCACGCAGGCGGAGGTGGCCAAGAAGGTACGCCTGAAGTCCGGCGTCTACGGCCGGGTCGAGCGGGGCGCGATGGTGCCCAGCGTGCCCACGCTGCGGCGCATCTGTGAGACCCTGGGCATCTCCTCGGATGCGCTCCTGTCCCTGGGTGCCCAGGCCCGCGAGGGCGATAACACAAGCCCCTCCGCCCCGGGGCCGGTGAGAACCCCCGGCCAGTAAAGGCCCACCACTGGGTGCTCAGCTCAAAGCGAGGCCATGCGCGTCATCATCGGCAGGGCATCACGCCAGGAGCTCGATTCCGACCAAGACTCCATCCTGGTCGAAGTCGAGCACCACATCGGGGCCCGTGTAGGAACCCATGAGTTCGGCCAGCCTGATCGACTTCGACATCTTGCAGGTCTCACCGGGGTGGCTCGGGAGGCGCAAATAGGCCACGTCCTGATCGTCTTCGGAGACTCGCAGCTCGAAGCGCCCGAGCTTCTTCTTGGAATCCGTCGGCCCCATTACGGCCTCCACTGCAAAACGGTCTTCAGCTTCAATACACCATCGCTGAGCTGATAGACGACCGCACCACCTCGGCCAAAGCCAGGAACGATGACGCGGTCCGCGTGGGTCGTGTCCCGAATGGTTCCGGGTGGGAGCCCCGACTTCTCGATCTGTCGACCGAACTCCTGCAAGGCCGCGCGAGCATCCTGCACGCTTGAGAAACCAGCCCGTTCAACCGCACGTTCCGCCGCGTGCTGCGTTGCGGCCCATGACCTTTCCGTACCGATCCCCGGCCTCGCGCAGCTCGTTGAACGTGGCGCCTCACCGGCTCGGCACCGGAGCGTGGGGTGAAAACGAGAGTGTCGGCTTGGCCCATGTCCAGGCGCACGACCCGAGAAGCGGTAGCACACCCGGAGAGGAGCACCAGCAGCGCCGCCGTCCAACCTAGCTTCATGGGAATTCCCCCTGATGAGTAGCCCTCCCCGGCGGACTCTCCAGGGACTGAGGCGACGCGAGTCAGTGTTCCACTCCCAGGGAGCGCGGGAAGCCCGCCTTCGAACCGAATCCAGCGCCCGGCTGGTCGCCTCCCAGGTCGCCGAGTTCGCATCGGCTCACCTATCCTCTTGCAGTGGGGCGCCGGTCCCGCTATGAGAAGGCGCACTTTTTGGCCAGGTAGCTCACCTGGTTAGAGCGGCGGTCTCATAATCCGCAGGTAGTCGGTTCAAGTCCGACCCTGGCCAAGGCCCCGTCTCCGGGTTTTCTCGGAGACGGGGCTTCTTTTTTGCCCTCGGTCCTCACCGTCCGTGAACCCGGGCCGCTACACGGGGTCCTTGCTCGCCCATGCCGTCCATCGCCGACCTCATCGAGCAGCACCGGGAGCGGCTCCTCCAGCGGTACCTCGAGGAGGCCAGCCGGCTCCCCTCCGCCCAGGGGGTGCGCTCCCAGGACGTCCTCGACAACCTCCCCGAGTACCTCTCCGCGCTCAGCGCCCTCTCCCGTGGTCAGCCCGGGGACCCCGGCCATCTCAAACGGCGCATCGAGGAGACGCACATCGGCCTGCGCCTCCGGCTGGGCTACACCCTCGAGGACGCCACCGCCGAGTTCGTGCTCCTCGGCCGCCTCCTCTCGCGCCTCTGGGAGCCCCTGCCTCCCGAGCAGCAGCCCACGCCCGAGGACACCCAGCGCCTCTTCGACGAGCTCCAGGCCGCCATCGAGCACACCACCAGCGTCTTCAGCGGCTACTCCCTCGAGGACCGTCAGGCCGAGAAGCGCGCCCTGCGCCGCATGGACGCGCTCGCCACCGACCTCCCCGAGCGGCTCGAGCCCCTGCTGGAGCTCATCCGCGAGGCCCTCCACACGGACGCCGCCACCCTGCTGCTGGCGGACGCCGAGGGCCAGCGACTCCTGCCCACCACCTCCTGCGGCCGCTGGAGCACCCCGCCCGACCCGGGCTGCGTCCCGCTGAGCCCGCGCTCCTTCGTGGCCGAGCTCGCCTCCTCCACCGAGGTCCTCCACCTGCCCGACGCCACCACCACCCACCTCGCGCTCGGCGAGGGCGTGCGTGCCAGCGGCATCCACTCGCTGCTCGGGCTGCGCATGTTCCCCCGAGACCGGCTGCTCGGCGTGGTGTACCTGGGCACCACGGACGCCCGCCTCTTCGAGCCCCGCGCGCGCCGGCTCCTGCGGACGCTGGTGGAGCGCCTCGCCCTCCTCATCGACCGGGCCCGCCTGCTCCAGGAGCTCCGCCAGAGCCAGGTGCGTCTGGCCGAGGCCGAAGCCCGCCAGCCTCGAAAGACGCCCTCCGACCTGAGTGAGGAGCGCCTGCGCCTGGCCGTGGAGGCCACCCGTCTGGGCACGTGGGACCTGGATCCCACCACCGGCGTGCTCCACTGGGACGAGCGCAGCAAGGCCCTCTTCGGCCAACCGCCGGACGCGCCCGTGGTCTACGACACCTTCCTCTCCCTGCTGCACCCCGAGGACCGGGCGCGCGTGGACACCGAGGTGCGGCGGGCCCTGGAGCCGACCGGGAGCGGCAGCTTCCAGATGGAGTACCGCATCGTGGACCCGCGCGACGGGATGGAGCGCTGGCTGGCCGCCAACGGCCGGGCCGTCTTCGACGCGAGCGGCCGGGCGGTGCGCTTCATCGGCACGGTGCTCGACATCACCGAGCGGGTGCGGGAGCGCCAGGCCACCGAGCGCGAGCGGAACCGGGCCACCACCCTGCTGGAGAGCATCTCCGAGGCCTTCTTCGCCGTCGACCACGCGTGGCGCTTCACCTACGTCAATCGCGAGGCCGAGCGCATCCTGGCGCACGGGCGCGAGGCACTGCTGGGCCGGAACCACTGGGAGGTCTTCCCCGCCACGGTGGGCACCCGCCTGGAGCGGCAGTACCGCCGCGCGGCCACCGAACGCCTCCCGCTCGCCTTCGAGGAGCGCGATCCCCAGAGGGACATCTGGTTCGACATCCGCGTCTACCCCAGCGCGGAGGGGCTCGCCGTCTTCTTCCGGGACATCACCGAGAACAAGCGCCACGACGAGGCGCGCGAGCGGCTGCTGGGCATCGTCAGCCACGACCTGCGCATCCCGCTCAACAGCATCACCCTGGCCAGCGACGCGCTCCTGCTGCGCGAGAACGTCCCCGAGTCCGTGCTCTCCGGGGTGCGGCGCATCGCCCGGAGCGCGGCGCGCATGTCGCGGATGATCACGGATCTGCTCGACTTCACCCGGGCCCGGGTGGGTGGCGGCATTGCCCTCCAGCGTCGGCCCACCCGGCTGCTGGAGCTGGTGCGCACCACGCTCGAGGAGTTCGAGGTGTCGCACCCGGATCGCATCGTGCTGTCCGCGGACCCGGGCCCGTTCACGGGGGAGTGGGATCCGGATCGCCTCGCCCAGGTCGTCTCCAACCTGGTGGGCAACGCCCTGCAGCACGGCGCCCAGGGCACCCCGGTGCGGGTGAGCCTCCAGTCGGAGGGCCCCGCTGTCCTCCTCGCGGTGACGAACCAGGGCGAGCCCATCCCCGCCACCCTCCTCCCCGTCATCTTCGATCCCTTCCGGCGCGCCACGCACGGCCGGAGCCAGGGACTGGGGCTGGGGCTCTACATCGTCCAGCAGCTCGTCTTCGCCCACGGCGGCTCCATCTCCGTGAGCTCCAGCGCGGACACGGGCACCACCTTCATGGTGCGGCTGCCCCGGGAGCCCTCGCGCTCCTGACGCGCTCGGTGGTTTTTTTGACGGCCCCCTCGGCTGCCCCCCTAATGCGCCCACAGGCCGGTAGTGGCCTGTAGCAGCCCCGAGGAGGTAGTTCCGATGCAGGACGCCAGCGCCAGCCCGATGAGCACCGAGGTGACCCCGGCCTCGGCCGATTCGAACGGCCCCGACGCCTCCGAGTCCGTGGTCTCCACCCACGTGCTCGTCCCCATCGAGCAGGTCCACAAGCTGCGCGAGCTCGCGCGGCGCACCCGCATCCACCAGAGCGAGTACCTCCGCGAGGCCGTGGACGACCTGCTCTCCAAGTACGGCAAGCTCGCTGGCGAGGGCGACCAGTGAGGACCGCCCTCCCCGTTCAGGGTCGCAACTCCGCCCTGTCGCGCGAGAAGGCGCCCGCTCCGGCCGACCTGGGCCGTGGGCTGGGCACCCGTGGCTCCGCCGAGCGCCCCACCTCCATTCGCGAGACCATCATCCGCTGGCTCAACGAAGAGCTGTGACGCACGCCCCTCTCCCAGGAGGAGAGGGGAAGTGACTCAGGCGGAGGGCACCGAGGTCGCCTGCTGCTCCTTGTCGAGCTTGCTGGCGATGTCCTTGAAGGACAGGTGCCCCAACGACATCAGGATGACGCCGAGGCCCACCTGCTGCACCGTCTGGCACAGCCAGAGCACGTTGGCGTACGCCAGCCCGCTGCCGTTCACCACCGAGGCCGGCAGGAAGAGCGACAGGCCCACGTGGATGGCCGCCTGGAAGGTGCCCAGCATGCCGGGGGCCGCGGGGATCATGACGCCCACCACCAGCACCGACATCACCACGTACGACTG
>Ga0216309_1000155_pt1 | contig 12414 bp, 10 predicted proteins | sample Total_DNA_C_FD_161284 | JGI IMG/M metagenome (GOLD analysis project Ga0216309, IMG submission 161284) | Terrestrial sediment cell enrichment communities for BONCAT metagenomics from Utah, United States - Total_DNA_C | ecosystem: Environmental > Terrestrial > Deep subsurface > Rock core/Sediment ...
CCGGCCCACCACCCGGCGGTCTTAATCATTGACCGAATCTTTTGCGGTACTCGTCGGCCGAGAGGAAGGCCTTCACCATTTCGGCTTCGATGAAGTTGCCGCCGAACTCGTTGAGTTTCGAGAGCCAGAAGTTCCAGCCCCCGAAGTCCGAGTCCGGTGCGGCATCCGGGTCTCGCCGCAAGTAGCCGAAGTACTGCATCAGGACGAACGCCCTGTTCTTCTCCGCCGCGTTGAGGTCGGCGTCCTCGGCCACGGCCCTCAGTGCCTGCGCCCGCGTCTTCGTGCCGGCCTGCAACCCCTCGACGAGGGCATCGCGCTCCGCCGGCGACAGCGCCCCGCCGGCCTTAGCGTCGAGCGCGTCGACGAACTGCGCCGCGGTCATCGACTGCGGATAGAGGGTGGTGAACTGGGAGGAGGAGGCGAACTGGTCGAAGTAGACCTGCTTGTTCGCCTCCAGCTTTTGCTGCCAACCTTCGGCGACGACCACCAAGCCGTTAGCGACGATCTGCATGTCCGCGAGCATCTGCGCGCGTGTGACAGGCACGGGCTTGCCCTGGAGGTTGCCGAAGGCCGTCTTGTGCGCTCGGTAGGCGAGGTAGCCGGTCTCCTGGAACTCGATGGAGAGGAAGAAGGCCGCCGAGACGTTGATCCGCTTGACCTCGCGGCAATGTCGGTCCGCGCCGCAGTTCTCGATCTCGCCCGTCCAGAAGGCGAGGCCCGAGGGGTCCGCCTCGCGGCCGAGGAAGTCCAGGTAGTGCTGGCGCACGAAGGTGCGCGCGTCGTCGACGGGGTTGAGCGGGGGGGCGCCGATCTGGATGGACGCCCCGATTTCGTGCCCCGAAACCTTGCCGTCCGAAGGCGTCACCGAGCAGGAGACGATGTCGTCCAGGCGCGCACTCCTGCTGGGCAGCGCGTCAGAGAGGGCGGCGCTCGTCACGTCCCTTACGACCGCCCCGTTGACCCTCCACTGGTAGCGGTAGCGGACGATGTCGTAATCCGGGTCCTCGTTAACAAGGCTGGTGTTGACGCGGCAGAAGAGGACGTCGGCCGGCGTCGGCGGGTTGGCCGTAGACGCATCAATCGCGGCCGTGATGGGGTTGGGCGGGCGGTTGACGATCTGGTCTGCGGAGGCGACGACGGAAAGGGGGGCTTCGGCCACGGTTTGACCGTTGAGGTCAAAGAGGAGGCCCCACGTCCCGGTTACGTTAAAGGACACGTTATGCCCGAACCTGAGCCACCCACCGCGGAAGGATGAGCCGTTGCCTAAATTCCCCGGCGAGTCGAGGGCAATCGTCCCGTCGGGCCGCCTGAACCGCACCCGATAACTGAGGTTGGCCGGCATGTCACCCCCCAGGTGTACTTTAAAATAGACGGTGCGCGGTCCCGTCACGAAGGAGCCGGTCCTGACGGCTTCGTCGAAGGGGAGCCCCGCGAGTCCGGTGAACGGGGCGTTGCTGACCGCGAAGTCTCTCGCGTAACTGCTTCGCCTGATAGGAATCTGGGAGCCCCAGTTGCTCGCGCCAGGACGGCACGGCCCCGCGAACGGCTCATAAACGGAGCCGGCGTATCTGGATGTGAAATGCAGGTGAGGCCCCGTGCTGCTCCCGCTGCTGCCGGTCAGGCCGATCTGGGTTCCGGCCGGCACAAACTGGTTGAGGCTGACCGCCACGCTTCCCCTCTTCATGTGCCAGTAGTATGTATAGTGGCCGTCGCCGTGCCCGAGGACAACGTAATTGGCGGGGACATTCGAGGCGGCCGTGTTCATGTCGAACTCGCCGTCGTGTGCGTCGACGACCATGCCGTCCAGGGCGGAGAAGATGGGGACGCCGATCTCCTGCCGCTTGAAGCTGTCGATGTCGGAGTCGTGGCCGTTGTGTCCGTTGTACGTGTAGCCGCTACAGTCGAAATCTTTAATGCTGCTACCGGGGTCGAGGTCGACGAAATTGTTCATGAACAGGTCCTGCCAGAGGGTGCCGGCCTGCGGGTAAAACGTGTAAGGCTGCGGCCCCACCGCGACGCCTTCGGCCAGGGCGTAGGCCCGGCGCTTAACCTCGGACCAGCCGTGCCGAGCCTCGAACTCGGCGATCATGCGCTCGATACGCTCTGCCTGTTCCCCCGTCGGGCCGTCATTGCTCTGCCCCTCGGCGCCGTCGATCTTCAGACCCTGCGCCGCACTATTCACTACCGCGCCGGTGCGGTTGGCCCGCGTTCCTGAATTCGAAGAGGCGTGTCCGCCGGGCAGCCCCAGGGCACAGCCCAGCAGGGCCGTAACGAATAGTGCGGTGAACGTGTATCTGGATTTAACGCGATGATGAATGGCTAATCTGAGGGTTTGACGCATGACGAGGGTTTTCTCCGGGGCGAAGGAGTAGGGATGTGCTCTGATAGTTAGGGTCTGTGCCTGGTCGTTACTACTCGGCGAGCGAGCAGAATGCGTTGCAATATAACCCAATAACTCTGCCCATGCTAACTAAAATGGGAGAGGTGAAAAAGCGTTTCAGGCAGGATCAGGCGCGTCCTATAATCAACCTTATGTCAATGATGTGACTATATAACCACCTCGCGTGTGGACGGCAGGGCGCGGGCGCTTACTCGAATCTGAACCAGTCGTAGTCGGCGTAGCCGTGCTCGCGCGTGCGGCCGATTCGCGTGGCGAAGATTCCGACCTTCGCGCCGATCCAGCGGCCGGGGCGGGCTTTGAAGGGTTCGCCGACGGGTTGGAAGCTTTTCCCGTCCGTGCTGTAGCTGAAGTCGCACACGGCTTCGCCCGAGACCTTCACGCGCAGAAAGACGGTGTTCGACTTCAGAGGGATGCCGGCGCTCTCACGTTCCGCGCCCTGTCTGTCGGCCTCCTTGCAGACGGTCTGCGAGACGTAGAGCCCTTTCGTACTCTTCTTCACGGAGAGGTAGGCGTAATCGGTCCCCATCACGAGAAGGCCGGTCTTCTCTTCGTCCGTGCGCGGCGTGAAGGTGAGTCGGGTCGTGGCGTTGAAGGTGGGCGCGGGAAACTTTTGCAGGAGAAGGTTGGGGACGTCCCAGAGGTTCCTGTAGCCCTCGGGTAACGGCTGGTTGATTAAGCGGAGGAAGCCGAGCGGTCCCGCCGGGAAAGCCCAGTTCGGCTCGGGGTTGGCGTGCCATTGCCACTGGCGGCCAAGCCCAGTTGCGTCGAACTCGTCCGAGTCGGGCGGGGTGACGACCGGCCACGTCCGTCCGACCTGCGGCTTCCGGTAGGACTCGACCGGCTCGCCCGTGCCGTCGCCGTCCGCGTCCGTCCCCATCAAAGGCCAGTCTCCGACCCAGCGCATCGGTTGCAGGTGTACGACGCGGCCGTATGCGCCCTTGTCCTGAAAGTGCAGGAACCATGACTCGCCCGTCTGCGTCTCGACCCATGCGCCCTGGTGGGGCCCGTTGACGGCGGTCTTGCCCTGAGCCAGTACGACCTTCTCTTCGTACGGGCCGTAGACGCTGCGCGAGCGAAGGGCCAGCTGCCAGCCGGTCTCGACGCCGCCGGCCGGCGCGAAAATGTAGTAGTAGCCGTTCCGCTTGTAGAACTTCGGGCCCTCGACCGTGGGGTGTTTGTCGTGGCCGTCGAAGACGAGCACACCCTCGCCCAGCAGGCGCGTGCCATCGGGGCTCATGGGGCTGACGACGAGGATACTCTTGACGCCCGAGCGGCTGGCGGCCAGAGCGGTCACGAGGTACGCGCGCCCGTCCGAGTCCCAGAGAGGGCTGGGGTCGATCCAGCCCTTCGCCTCCTTGATGAGCAGCGGGTCGGACCAGGGCCCGGCCGCATCCTTAGCCTTGACCATGTAGATGCCGCGGTCCGGGTCCGGATAGAAGATGTAGAACTCGCCTGCGTGATGACGGATAGAGGGGGCCCAGACGCCGCCGCCGTGCTGCGGCTTCCGGAAGACATCTGTGGGGGGCTGGCGCTGGAAGACGTGGCCGACGACCGTCCAGTTGACGAGGTCTTTCGAATGCAGGATGGGCAGCCCCGGCGCGGCGTTGAAGCTCGACGCCGTCATGTAGAAATCGTCGCCCACGCGCACGGCGTCCGGGTCGGAGAAGTCTGCGTGGATGATGGGGTTTTTGTACGTCCCGTCGCCCCGGTCCGCGACCCACACCTTAGAGACGGTAGAAGGGCTCGCCGCGGCGGGGCTTTGGGCTTCGACCCCAGCGCTAAAGGATGCGAGCGCCATGAGCAGTGCCGCGCAGTTGACGAAGGTTCTACACGCAACCACGCACACGCGTCTCAAAAGGCGTTCATCGAAGTTCAAGGTATCCCTAGTCCTTCACCGCTTCCAGCCCCGAGCCGCCGGCGGCGAACTCGGGCTGGACGTTGACGACCCCGTACTTGCGGTCTTCGCCCTCACGCACGGCCGCCATCATCCACATGAAGTTGATCTGGCCGCCGGGCGCGGCGACGTTCGGGTGGTAACCCTTCGGCATCAACACCACGTCGCCCTCGCGCACGACCTGCACCAGCTCGGGGCTCGCCGGGTCAGTGTAGACGAGCTGGATGCCGAAGGCAGGTTCGGGCATGTCAATGTAGAGGTACGCCTCTTCGAGCATCGAAGAGTGCTCGTGCGGCGGCCAGGAGGTCCAGTTGCCCGGCCGCGAGAAGGTGACGCCGGTCAGGATGCGGCCGGCGCGGACGTTGCTCCCGAGCAGCACGTTCATGTCGCGCTGGTTGGGCGGCTCGCCGGCGATGAGGTGCAGCTTCGGGTTGCGTCTGACCTCCGTGAAGCTCACGAACTGAACGGGGTAACGCCCCTCGACCGGCGCCGAAAGCTCCGCCAGGTCGCAGCCCTCCACAGCCTCGGGGCGAATCTCGATGCGAGAGTCGCGCGGCACGTAGAGCGCGTCGTACTGCACGAGCCGGAAGCTCTCGCCGCCGACGGAGATCCCGGCCGCGCCCTTCAGGCAGACCAGCCCCGTCTCGTGCCCCGCGTTCTCGAACTCGAGCGGCGCGTCGCCCGCGTCGAGCGTGATGCGTCCGTAGTGGAGGAAGCGCGAGGCGGTGCGCCCCGGCGCGACGGCCGTGCGACGCCCCTTACCCCTGTGCGTCGCCGGCACGTAACAGGTCTCTTTCGTGATCTCGTTCTGCTTAGGCTCTGCCTGCATTCGTAACTCCTCACCCGGCTCAGACGAGCCCGGACGTGATGAAACCTTCGGCGGCCACTTCGAGCGCGCCCCCGAGCCCGGCCCCGCTGGCCTCGCCCGGTTCGACCGACCACCCGGAGAGGCGTCCGGCCATGCTCTGTGCCACCGCGCTGTGCAGCGGCCCGCGGATGAACTTCCAGCCGTAGACCAGCCGGCCGCTGACGATGACGCGCGTCACGCCGAGCCCCGTGATGACGTTGGCGATGCCGATGCCCAGGTATTCGCCCAGGCGCTCAAGCGTCCTCTGCGCGCGCAGCTCACCGGCCTCCGCACGCGCCACTATTTCGACGAAGCGTGGCGGCGCCTGCCCGCCCAGCTGCACGCGGTCGCCCACGTAGAGCGAAGAGGCCGAGGCGGCCGAGGCGTAGCGCTCCCAGCAGCCGCGATTGCCACAGACGCAGGGCTTGCCGCCCGCGACGATGGTCATGTGGCCGAACTCGCCCGCGTGACCCTCGCCGACGCCGTCGCCCCTGTAGACCTCGCCGCCGATGACCAGACCCACGCCGAGACCCGTGCCCGACCTGACGAGGACGAAATCGTCCAGCCGCTCAGAACCCGCCCGCCCCAGACGCAGACGCAATTCGTAGAGCGCCGCGGCCGTCGCGTCGTTCTCGACCACAACGGGCACGGAAGACGCGGCCGGGGCGTCGCGCCCCTCCGCATCGAAACGCAGCGCCCCCGCCACGTCGACGTCGGACCAACCGAGGTGCGGGGCGTAAGTGATACGCTCCCTCGCTCCGTCTGTCGGACCCGGCACGCTCACGCCGATAACCCTCAGCTTCCGCCCGCCCGCCCCTCGGCAGAGGCTTCCGGCAGCGGACCTCATCAGGGCCAGAGCCTCCCTTGGCTCTGCCGGCGTCGCGAACTCCTCCTCTGCTAGTACCTCGCCGTTGAGCGTGGCGAGCCCGACCGTCGAGCGTCGGACCCCGATGTTGACTCCGAGTAGGAATCCGTACTCATCGTTGAAAGAGAGCGCGGCCGCCGGTCGTCCGAGCGAGCGCCCCGCCCCATGGACGGCGGGCTGTAGCGGCTCTTCGCGCACGAGGCCGGCGGCGACGAGGGGTTTGAAGGTTTCGGTGACGGTGCTGCGGTTGACGCCGACGCGGCGCGCCAGCTCCGCACGCGAGAGGGGCTGCGCCGCGCGCAGGAGTCGCAACAACATGACCGTCGCACGCGCAGGCCCCTGCGCATCGGCGTCCCGCGCGTCGTCCGACGTCCTCGGCTCCCGCGCGTCCAGAATCCTGACGGCTCCGGCCGTCGTTGAGTCTACCTCTTTCATACTCGGCATCTACGCTTTGCTTTCCCTGTCCGCAAACCCGCCCGCCTGCCCCGCGTTGCTGCCGAGCACGTCCGGCAGGATGAGCGACCTGATGTTCGGGTGCAGGCGCAGCCAGAGTCCAGGGTTCTCGTCGAGCTGACGCTCAAGCTCCGCGGTGTCGTTCGACAGCTCCGTCTCGATCACTCGTCGGTAGCTCGCCGGCTTGGCCGGCGCCGTGCTCGCATCGACGATGGACTGGACGATTCTCCTCGCCCCGAGGATGGCCGCCGGCCCGAGCGTCAGGATGTGCGAAGCCGCGCGGCACTCGGCCTCGTCCGCAGCCGTAATGCTGCTCCCGCCCGCTTTGAATTTGTTGATGTGGTGTTCGAGTATGCTCTGCGAGATGGGGATAACACCGGCGAGGTCGTCGGCGCGCGCGCCCGACCCCGGCTTGATGTAGGCGAGATGCGAGGCAGCGCCCGCCTCCGGCCCGAGCCCGAGGAAGAAGATGTCTATGCCGCCGAGCGCCTCAAGCTTTTCGAGATAACGCCCGAGTTCCCCTTCGAGGTCGTTCGTGTCGGTGCGCATCGGGGTGAAGCTCTTTACCTTGCGGAAGAAGGCTTCGCCCAGCAGCCGCTCGAAATCGCGCACGAAGCTGAGGCCGTTATCCATCCGCATCGGCGCGAGTGCGTCCTGCGTGAAGACGTGCAGACGCCCGAGCAGACCGTCCGCCTCCTCGCCGCGCGCGATTCCGGCCACGTGCCTGTAGAGCGCCTGTGCGCCGCGCCCTCCAAGGAGGATGATGACGAGGTCGCCCTCCCTTTCGCTCGCGGCCCGCTGAATCTCTTCCCACTGTGCGAGCCCCACCGCCTCCTCCGTCGGAAGAACCTCGTAGCGTAACGGCAGAGGCGTTCCCACGACGCCCCGCACACTACTTCGGCCGAGCCACACGTTGCTGCCCACGACGCGCCGCCGGAGACTACTCTTTTCGGGAGCTGACAATTTAAAAACCCTCTGCCGGGACAACTCCCTCTTGTGTGCCCGGAGCGGGCGTTCGAGAGGAGCCGGAAAAATGTTTGGCGGTTAACACCGCGGAAGTGGTTAGACCACTTAGCAAAAACGTGAAGGTTATTTACCATAAGACGTGAAGGCAAGGCAAGGTCTGGAGGAGCATTTTTCTTAATAAGGCGGAAACGCATCTGGTTTGAATTAATGGACTTGACACGAATCCGCCGGTGGTGTTACACAATACCGGCTATCCGGTTAATTGGTATTACCTTCTTAAAGCGGAATTCAACCCCACGGCCGACGAATTCCCCCGAACAGCGGGCGTTTACTCCGGTAGGTTTTGAAAACCCACGGCAGTGGCTCGCAGAGTCCCACGGGTGCTCTGAGGAGAGTTTTGGATGGGCTATGCCCCTTTGGACCTGAGCGGCAGGGTGGCGTTCGTCTTCGACGGCACCTCCGGCATCGGCCGCGCCAACGTGCACGGTCTGGCCGAGGCGGGCGACGACGTCATCCCGACCTCCATGAGGGGCGAGCAGGTCGAGTCGGTGGCGGCCGGGATCGAAGGGCGCGGGCGGCGCACGCTCCGCGTCACCTCCGACGTTGCGGTTCGAGAATCAGTCATGGCGGTCCTCGACGCCGCGCTCACGGCCTTCGGAAAGGTGGACATCCTGGTTAACTCCGCCGGACGGAACCTGCGCGTGCCCACCTTGGACCTGACCGAAGAGGATTGGGGCGAAATTCGGACGACGAACCTGACGGGTGGCGTGTGTTGGGGTTTGCGAAAGGGGCCGTCCCCTTCTTCTCACTCGGCACGCGTCAACCGACACTTTGAAAGACCGTGGATAAAAAGGCCGAGATAGACGAGAAGACGCGCAGGCTCGCGGCCATGCTCGCCGCAGAGGGCCTGGGGGGCGTGCTGCTGGGCGCGCAGCACAATTTCTCCTGGCTGACGGCGGGCGGAACCAATGCCGTCGACACGACACGCGAGCAGGGAGTATGTGCTCTGCTGGTGCGTGCCGACGGGCGGCGCTACGTCATCGCCAGCCGCATCGAGATGGCAAGGATGCTCGAAGAGGAGCTTGCGGGCCTTGAGTTCGGGCCGGTCGAGTACGGCTGGGAAGAGGAGAAGGCGACGCCCGCTTTCCTCTCCGACCGCGCCGCTTCCCTAATCGAAGGCGGCGGCGTGCTCGGCTCGGACCTGAGCACGGGGGGCGGGGTGAAGGCGGTCGAGGCGGCCGTGGCACGCTGCCGTTACAGGTTGACGGGGCCTGAAATCGAAAGGTTTCGCCTGCTCGGGAGGGACGCGGGCGAAGCGGTCGGCGGGTTGATGCGCTCGCTCCGGCCGGGCGAGACCGAGCGGGAGGTCGCGCGCCGCCTGTCAGACGCGCTGGCCGCTCGCGGCATTAGCTCAGACGTCACTCTGGTGGCGGCCGACGAACGCATCGCGAAATATCGTCACCCGGTCCCGACCGAACGCGCGTGGCGACATGTCCTTATGGTCGTCACCTGCGCGCGCCGCGGCGGGCTCGTCGCGTCGCTCACGCGCATCGTCTGTGCCGGCGCGGTGCCCGAAGAGTTACGCCGCCGCACAGACGCCGCCGCACGCGTCAACGCGCGTCTGCTCGCCTCGACCCGTCCCGGCACGGGAGGTGCTGAGCTGTACAGAGTCGCCGCCGAAGCCTACGCCGCGGAGGGCTTCCCCGGCGAGGAGCGTCTGCACCACCAGGGCGGGGCCGCCGGCTATCGCACGCGCGACTGGGTGGCACACCCCGCCTGCAACGAGATCGTCCAGCCGGAACAGGCGTTCGCCTGGAACCCGACCGTCACGGGCTCGAAGGCCGAGGAGACTTGCATCACGACAGCGGCGGGCGTGGAAATCCTGACGAACTCCCCCGGTTGGCCGCAGATTGTAGTCTCCTACGGGGGCAGCGAATACCAGTCGCCCGACGTACTGGCCATCTAGACCTGTCCCGGGAAGTGTGTCGCCGCGGCGTTCTGCCGCGAAGGCTGAGAACAAATTCCGTCCGCCTGCCGCGCGGCCCTTTTGGAGAGGAATCGTCAAGTGAAAGGTTGGAGCCTCGTCTTTCTGCTGCCGCTCGGAGTACTGGCCTACGGCCTCTACGTCGGTTCGACCTCGCCGGTCGAAAAGGCCAGGGTCATCCGGCTCGGCCACATCCTCAACCAGCAGCACCCAGTGCATAAGGGCATGCACTTCATGGCCGAAGACCTCGCACGGCGCTCGAGCGGCAAGCTGCGTCTGGAGATCTACCCCGACGAGCAGCTCGGTCCCGAACGCGAGCTGATCGAGATGCTCCAGATCGGCAGCCTCGGGATGACGAAGGTCTCGACCGGCGTGCTCGAAAGCTTCTCGCCGAAGATGACCGTCTTCTCGCTCCCCTACCTGTTCAAGGACCGTGAACACTTCTGGAGGGTGCTCGACGGCCCCGTCGGCGAGGAGTTGCTCGACGTGTCGCTCCCCTTCAACCTGAAGGGCATCGGCTACTACGACGCGGGCGCGCGCAGCTTCTACATCAACAAAAAGTCGGGGCGCTCCGTCCGCAGACCCGAAGACCTCTACGGCCTCTCAATCCGCGTAATGAAGAGCCGCACGGCGGTGCGCATGATCGAAGTGCTCGGAGCCAACCCCGTGCCCATCCCCTTCGGGGAGCTCTACTCCGCGCTCGACACCGGCACCGTCGACGGGGCCGAGAACAACCCGCCGTCGCTGCACACTTCGCGCCAGTACGAGGTCTCGTCCACCTACAGCCTCAACGAGCACACCTTCGTCCCAGACATCCTCATCATGAGCCTCGACACCTGGAAGCGTCTTTCGCCCGACGAGCAGCGCTGGGTGAAGGAGTCGGCGCGCGCCTCCTCGCAACACCAGCGCGAGTTGTGGGGGCGCGCCGAGGCCGAGGCGATGTCGGAGATGGAGAAGTACGGGCTGAAGATCGTCGGCGACGTGGACAAGGAGGCTTTCCGGCAGAAGGCCACGGCGATGTACCAGGACCGCGAGTACCAGTCGCCTGAGATTCAGGACCTGATCCGGCGCATCTCGGAAGTCAGATGAGGGGGACGCTTGAGAGTCATAAAGGCCATTAACGAGAGGCTCGAACACGCGCTCAGGCTCGCGCTCGTCGTGCTGCTGACGGCGATGACGTTGACGGTCGTCTGGCAGGTGCTCTCGCGCCTGCTCGCCAAGGCTTCGGTCAGCTACGGGCTGCCGCTGCTGATCGAGCCGAGCCGCTGGACCGAGGAGATGGCCAGCTTCCAGCTGGGCTGGCTGGCGCTGCTCGGCGCGGCCTACGCGCTACGCAGGCACGAGCACCTCGGGTTCGACTACATCTACCTCAAGATGTCGGGCGACGCGCAGAGGCGCACAGAGCTGCTGGTGCGGGCGCTCGTCATCCTCTTCGCGCTCGTGGTGCTGGTCTACGGGGGGATGCGCCTGGTATTGATGACGATTCAGCTCCGGCAGACGACGGCGGGTCTCCAGTGGCCGATGGCCGTCATCTACACGGTAATCCCCCTGAGCGGCCTGCTGATGTCGCTCTTTGCGGTCGAAGGTGTCTTCCAGCCCGGCGAGTCGCAACTGGAAGAAGGAGAGGTCGAAGAGGCTGCGCTATGACTATCGCCGTACTGACGGGCATCTTTATCCTCCTGCTCTTCCTGCGTGTGCCCATCGCGTTCTGCATCGGTCTGAGCGCGCTCGCGGCCATGCTGGTGAGCCTCCCGCTCGACCCGAGCGCCATCACCATCGCGCAGAGGGTCGGGACGAGCACGACGAGCTTCACGCTGCTCGCCATCCCCTTCTTCGTCCTCGCCGGACGCCTCCTGGCTACGGGCGGCGTGGCACGGCGGCTGATAGATTTCGCCGTGGTGACGGTGGGCTTCCTCCCGGGCGGGCTCGCGGTGACGAACGTGCTGGCGAACATGCTCTTCGGCGCCGTCTCGGGCTCGGCGGCGGCGGCGGCCTCCGGTATCGGCGGCTTCATGATCCCCGCGATGGAGAAGCAGAAGTACCCGAAGGACTTCGCCGCGGCGCTGACGGTGACCTCGGCGACGACGGGTCTGCTGATCCCGCCGAGCAACGTCTTCATCGTCTACGCGATGGTGGCGGGCGGGGTCTCGGTCGGCGCGCTCTTCGTCGCCGGCTACCTGCCCGGGATACTCCTCGGCCTCTCGCTGATGGCCATCGCCGTCTTCATCACGCAGAAGAACGACTTCGGCGCGCGCACCACTGCCCCCACGTTGGGGCAGTTCGTGAAGGGTCTCCTGGGCATCCTGCCGAGCGTGCTGATGCTCATTATCGTGATGGGCGGCATCGTCACGGGGTTCTTCACGGCGACCGAGGCTTCGGCCATCGCGGTCGTCTACTCCTTCGTCCTCTCGGTCTTCTACTACCGCGAGGTGAAGTGGAGAGACCTGCCAGGCATCCTCGTCGAGACGGCGTCGACCACCGGCATGGTCTTCCTCCTCATCGGCACCTCCATCGCGATGGCCTGGATCTTCGCCTACGCCAACGTCCCCGCCCTCATCGACACCTTCATCCGCGGCGTGAGCCACAACCCCATCGTCATCCTGCTCATCATCAACCTGATCCTGCTGGCCGTCGGGACCTTCATGGACATGACGCCGGCGATCCTGATCTTCACGCCCATCTTCCTGCCGATAGCGCAGGACCTGGCTCCGGCGCTCGGGACAACCCCCGAGCTGATGAAATACCAGTTCGGCGTCATCATCGTCTTCAACCTCTGCATCGGCCTCTGCACGCCGCCCGTCGGAACGGTGCTCTTCATCGGGTGCGGCATCGCGAAGATTTCCATCACGCAGATCATCAGGCCGCTCATCCCGCTCTTCGTCGCGGCGGTGGTCGCACTGCTGCTCGTCACCTACGTGCCGTGGCTCAGCACATGGCTGCCGCGCGACGTGTTCCAGATGATTAAGTGATTCGGGCGTGAGGGGCGTTGTGCGGTGTGAAAGCG
>Ga0216309_1000156_pt1 | contig 12375 bp, 17 predicted proteins | sample Total_DNA_C_FD_161284 | JGI IMG/M metagenome (GOLD analysis project Ga0216309, IMG submission 161284) | Terrestrial sediment cell enrichment communities for BONCAT metagenomics from Utah, United States - Total_DNA_C | ecosystem: Environmental > Terrestrial > Deep subsurface > Rock core/Sediment ...
CTGCTCCCCGGCGCGAACGACATCCGCCCGTGCTCGACCGCGAAGGTGCCGTCGCTCTGCGTCGCCGACTGCTCTGCCTCCCCGATGCGCACGCGCACCTCGCCGCCCTGGCGCGCGTCGCCCGCGTCGAATGCGATGGTCGTCTTGATGTTGCCGTAACCGTCCACGTAGGCGATGCGGCCGGCCGGGACGTCCGGGATGCTGCCGGCGTCCAGGGCGTCGGCGAGCGCGTCGGGCTGCCCCAGGGCGATGGCCGCGGCCGCCTGCGGGAACAGGTCGCGTGAGCGGAACTGCGACCCCTCGGCCGACACGGAGGCCCAGCGCAACTCCTCCGCCGCCTCACGCACGAAGGAGAAGGCCTCGCCCGCGTTGACCCCGATGACGCGCACGCCCGTCGGCAGGCGCGCGAAGGCGAGCCGCTCCCCCTCGTTGTCGTGCCGCGCCTCCTCGGCGTCCTGCCGCGGCGCCACGTTGTGGTAGATGAGCGTGCCGGCGGGCGCCTCGTTCAGACCCAGCTGCGCGACGCAGAAGCCCGCGGCCAGCGTGGAGAAGGCCGGGACCGGCGTCAGCACCGGCTCTGCGTCCGGCAGGAAGAATTTAATCCGCTGCACGACCTCGGCGAAGGCCAGGTCGCCCTGACCGTAATCCGCGATGATGTGAACCAGCACTGAAGCCTCCCCTGTTCGTTTCCAAGTCTCACACGGCTGCATGGGCGGCCCGCCCCCACGGCGACGCAGTCCGGGACCGCGCGAAGCCCCCTTGGGCCGGCGCCCTTGCGATTCTGTTAAGCGTGATGCGGCTAGAGTGTATCGCGCATGGGGGGTTCCCCGCACATCCTCACGCGGGGATTACGGACCGAGCCCCCGGACGCCACTGTAATCAAACGCGCGACAAACCCGTGAAAGATAGCGCACCCTTTCTTTGTATCTATCCCCTGTGATGAATTTCGACCTTCTGTTCGTCGTCGTCGGCTTGCTGCTGGTGGTGATGGCGTTGTCGGCGGCGCTACTCAAGCGACTGCCGCTGACGACCTCTATCCTGTACCTCGGCGTGGGGCTTCTGCTCGGGCCCTTCGCGTCGGGGATGGTCCGGCTCGACCTCGTCGAGCGGGCTTCGCTGCTGGAGAGGTTCACCGAGGTGGCGGTCATCATCTCGCTCTTCACGGCGGGGCTGAAGCTGCGGCTCCCCTTCTCGGACGAAGGGTGGCGGCTGCCGCTGCGGCTCGCCCTCCTTTCGATGGCGGTGACGGTCGGGCTGGTGACGCTGGCCGGGGTCTTCGGCCTTGGGCTCCCCTTGGGGGCGGCCGTGCTGCTCGGCGCGGTGCTCGCCCCGACCGACCCTGTGCTCGCCTCGGACGTGCAGACCGAACACCCGTGGGACATGGACCGCCTGCGCTTCAGCCTGACGGGCGAGGCGGGACTGAACGACGGCACGGCCTTCCCCTTCGTCATGCTCGGGCTCGGGCTGCTCGGCCTGCACGAGGTCGGGAAGTTCGGGTGGCGCTGGCTGGCGGTGGACGTGCTCTGGGCGGTCGGCGGCGGCATCGGCATCGGCGCTCTGCTCGGGACCTTCGTGGGGCGCATCGTCCTCTATCTCCGGCGCGAGCACAAAGAGGCCGTCGGCACGGACGATTTCCTCGCGCTCGGACTGATCGCCCTCTCCTACGGCGGCGCGCTCCTCATTCACGCCTACGGCTTTCTCGCCGTCTTCGCGGCGGGCGCGGCACTGCGAAGCATCGAGCGCCGGCACACGGAGGGGGCGCCGGCGCGCGTGGTGCAAAGGATGCTCGCGGAGGGGGAGCCCGAGGAGGTTGCGTCCCACCGCGAGAAGGCCCCGGCCTTCATGGCCCAGGCCGTGCTGGGGTTCAACGAGCAGTTGGAGCGCATCGGCGAGGTCGCCGTCGTGGTGCTGGTCGGGAGCATGCTCTCGGCGCGCTACCTGACGGCCGAGGCCCTCTGGTTCGTGCCCCTGCTGCTCGTCGTCATCCGCCCCGTCTCGGTCTGGCTGGGGCTGCTCGGCTCGAAGACATCCGCCGCCCAGCGGCACCTCATCGGCTGGTTTGGCATCCGGGGCATCGGCTCGATCTATTATTTGGCGTACGCCATCAACCACGGCCTGCCGCCGGATTTGGCCCGCACCCTGACGGCGCTCACGCTGACGGCTGTGGCCGTCTCGGTCGCCGTCCACGGGATTTCGGTCACGCCCCTGATGCGCCTCTATAAAAAGGGGCGCCCCGCACACCACCCGGCGGATGCCCCCGGGTAGGCGAACCGCCGGGGATGCACACGGCCCACGCGCGCGCGGCTACCTGTCGCGTCGCCAGGGCTTCTGGAAGCGGAGCAGGTTCGCACTGCTTCTGGTGGGATTCAGGAGCATCCGCGCGGCGATCCGGACGAGGCGGTTGTCGGTCTTCCGCTCGATCCGCCGCACGACGAAGCGTTCGAGCGCGTCCTCAGCGACGAGCCACGCCGTGCCGCCCAGGGGGGTGACGACGATGTCCACCCAGGTCTGCTTGCCGTGCAGGCCGACGTTGCCGATGGAGGCCTGACTGACGGGGCCCAGCTCGAACTGCGTGCTCCACGCCGCCGACCACGCGAGCGCCTTGGCGCGGCTCCGCCAGTAAGCCTTCGAGCGGCCGAAGGGGACGGCCTTCCCCTTCGGGTCGTTCTGCACCCAGACGAAGCCGAGGAGCGCGCCCTGCATCGGGTGCGCGACGTAGTTGGTGAAGAACTTCCCGCCGTCGCCCCACTTGCCGATGCTGGCGACCGAGCGGAAATAGTCTTTGAAGAAAGGGCCGGACAGGTCGCGCCGCGTCTTCGGCTGTGTGAACGCGTAGCCGTGCTGGATGGCGAGGAAGAGGAGGGTCTGCCGGGTGGCGGCTTTCCAGCGGAAGCTCCGGTCAGCCTTCTCCGGTGCCGCTTCCGGTGCGGCCCCGCCCGCGGAATCTTCCGGCGCGGAGGCGGCCTCGGCCGGGACTGTGGGCGCGCGTGGTTCCTGCTCCGGGACGACCGTCTCCGCGGCGTCGGGTGAATCGTCCGCGAGGGGCGGCGTGGGTGAGGCCCTCGCCGAAGGGAGTGCCTCGGGTGGTTTCACCCTGCCGTGGTCGGTCGTGCCGGGCGCCGCACGCTCGGCGCCGACCGTCGGCGCCGAGGGGGTCGAATCCTGACCCTGTGCGTTGAAGGGCGCGCAGGCGATGAGCCACAGTGCGGCCAGCACGAGCGCGCGCGGGAGGCTGCGGCGGAATCGCGGCGCGGCCTCTTGCTGTATCAGCGTGAATGGTTTCATTGCCCTCCCCGGCTCGTCCGGCGGGTGGTTCGCGGGTGGTTCACGGACTGCGTCGGCCCGCGGACGGACCGGTACGCAGGCGCTTGGGGGGTTTTAGTAATGCGGCGGAAAGACCAGGTGGCAGGGGAGCCTGTATCTTTTACACTAACCGGCCGGGTTTATCTGTGTGTTCGCACACATAGGCGCCGCTGGTGAGGCGGGGCGTCTGGCGCGTCAGGCGCCCGGGGTGGGGTGTGAGCCTTGTTCGTTCCTGGCGGAGCGTGATTCCCCCTCCTTGTCGTTAAACCTCTTGACCAGCGCCATCGCCTCCTCGTACCCGAGGTTGGTCCGGATCACGTCGGTCTGGCTCTTCCGGTCGTCCGACGTGGAGGTCTGCGTCCTCCTGACCCTGTATAGGACCGACGTGTCGCCGTCGAACTTCGCCTTGCTGCCCGGCATGGCCTGCAACGTGTAGATGTACATTCGGCTACTCCTCCCCCGGGCGCGCGTAGGACGGCGCCTTCGCCCCGACATCCTCCCGCAGCTCCTGGCCCAGCTCGTTACCGGCCTTCCAGTTCTTGGTGTCCTCCGCGGAATTGAGCCCCGCCTCGACGCCCTGTTCGAACTCGGCGGAGGTCGCGTCGACTTCGCCCTCTTCGTTGCTGCCCATCGGTGGCTCCCTTCTGTTCGGGTTAAATCTCTGTCTTCCGGTGCGCGAACAGGCGCAGCAGGCCGTTGATGCCGGCGTGGACCAGCGCGTAGACGATGATCGCGATGACGATGGGCAGCGCCAGCGTGTAGCCGCCCTCCGCCGTCGGGCTGGCCACGATGCCGCGGAACGGCCTGTAGAGCGGGTCGGTCACGGAGAAGAGAAACTGCACGAAGCCCGCGCTCGAACGCGCCGCCATCAACGCCAGCAGGAGGCGCACCGCGAGCAGCGCGTAGATGACGTAGAAGATATAGTCGATGACCTGCGAGACGCGCGCCATACCGCGCGCGCGTTCGACCTCGCGCTCCGTGACGACGACCTCGTCAATCGCCTTGCCGCGAAACTCGCCCGCGACCTGCTCCATCTTCTGCGCCTCGGCCGGCGTCGTGCGGTCGGCGCGCGCGGCGATCTCGGCGTTCACGTCCCCCTCGACCTGCGCCTTGACCGATTCGTGCTGCACCGCGCGCCGCGCCTCGTCGGCGGCAAGTTTATCGTCTCTCATCCACACCCCCCGCCGCGGCCGTGACCCGACCGCTCGATGTTTTCAAGTTGTCCATCTTCCCCCTCAGCGGCTCGTAAGACGACCACCGCGGCCCGGCATGTCCCGGCCCCGCACGATGGGGGGGCCCGGCGTCGGAAGGGCGGTCCGTCTGAAGAGCGGCTAGGTCATGTATATCACCTGCGCGGAGCCCCCGTCTGTGCGTCAACACGCATACAGGGGCCGAATCGGCGGCGCCGCACGCGCGGGGACGACTTTCGACGACACGCCTCGCGCGGGAGTTGACATCGGCCGCGGTCGCGCGCAGGATGAGGCTCACGGAACTAAGCTAGCCCCACTTCAGTCCTCCTGGAATTCACCAGACCTGAACCCGACGGCTCGAGCGGCGCCACGCCCCCCGCGTGTGACCCGCGCCCGACTTCCAACTGTACGAAAGGTGATTTATGAGAAAGAAACTTGAGGAGCAGCCGAACGCGGACGGCTACGCGCTGATTAGCCAGGCGAAGGCAGCCGAGATGTGCGGCATGACACGGGCGGCCATCCACGACCTCGTGCGTCGACGCCGCTTCCGCTCGGTCGCGGTCGAGGGGCGCGACCTCGTCTTCCTCAAGGAGGTCGAGGCTTTCGAGAAAGAGAACAGCCTGAGGCAGTAGCGGGCCACGCCGGGACGGAAGCTTCCATCATGGGCGAGCAGGACGTCGAACGGGTCTTGGACGAGCGTCAGCAGAGGGCCTTCATGAAGGCGCTGCTCGACGACCTGCGCGCGCTGGAGCTGATGCTCGAAGGCGACAGGCTGGAGAGCGACGTGCGCCGCATCGGCTCCGAGCAGGAGATGTTCCTCGTCGATTCCAACCTCGGGCCCGCGCCGGTGGCCGAGGAGGTGCTGGCGCGCCTGGGCGACGAGCGTTTCGTCGCCGAGATCGCGCGCTTCAACCTGGAGGCCAACCTCACGCCGCACCTGCTTGGCGGGCGCTGCTTCGCCCGGATGGAGGAGGAGCTGTCGGAAGTGCTCGGTCTGGCGCGCGAGGCCGCGCGCGCCTGCGGGGCGGACGTGCTGCTCGGCGGCATCCTGCCGACGCTGGCCATCGCCGACCTCTCGGCGGAGAACATCACACCGAGGCCGCGCTATCACGAGCTGAACCGAGTTATCGGCGACCTGCGCGGGGGCACCTTCTCGGCCTACATCAAGGGGCGCGACGAGCTGCACATCAGCCACGACAACATCCTGCTGGCCTCGTGCAGCGCGAGCTTTCAGGTCCACCTACAGGTCGACCCGCGTGAGTTCGCCGCCCAGTACAACCTCGCGCAGGCGGTCGCCGCCCCCGCCCTCGCCGCGGCCGTCAACTCGCCGCTCCTCTTCGGCCGGCGCCTCTGGCAGGAGACCCGCGTCGCGCTCTTCCAGCACTCGAACGACTCGCGCACGAGCGCGCAACAGGCGCGGAGCCAGCCGCCGCGCGTCGGCTTCGGCGAGGGCTGGCTCAGAGACTCCGTCATCGAGCTCTTCCGCGAGCAGATCGCGCGCTTCCGCGTCATCATGACGAACACGCCCGACGAAGATCCGCTCGCGGTGCTCGGGCGCGGTGAGGTCCCGGCGCTCTCGGCGCTGCGGCTGCACAACGGCACCATCTGGCCCTGGAACCGTGCCTGCTACGGCGTCTCGGAGGGGCGCCCACACCTCCGCATCGAGAACCGCGCGCTGCCGGCCGGTCCCACCGTGCTCGACGAGGTGGCGAACGCGGCCTTCTTCACCGGGCTGATGACGGCGCTCCCCGAAGAGTACGGCGAGGTCAGCGAGCGCATGGCCTTCGACGACGCCAAGGCGAACTTCTTCGCCGCCGCGCGCTACGGTCTGAAGGCGCAGTTGACGTGGGTGGACGGGGAGCGGTATGTCGCCTCGTCGCTCATCCTCGAACGACTCCTGCCGCTGGCACGCGAGGGGCTCCGGCGGTCGGGGGTCGCGGGCACCGACGTCGAGCGCTACCTCGGCGCGTTGGAAGAGCGCGTGCGGAGCGGCCAGACGGGCGCGCAGTGGATGCTGCAATCTCTGGAGGCGATGGGCGAAGAGGGAACGTCGGACCTGCGCCAGCGGAAGCTCGCCGCCGCCATCCTCGAACGGCAGCAGGGCACGGAGCCCGTGCACCGCTGGGAGGTCATCAAGGCCTACGACTCGGAAGGCTGGCGGCAGAGCCACCATACGGTGGGGCACCTCATGTCGACCGACCTCTTCACCGTGAGGCCCGATGACCTGGTCGAGATGGTCGCGCGCGTGATGGAGTGGCGCGACGTGCGGCACGTGCCGGTCGAGGATGAAGAGGGACGCCTCGTCGGCATCGTCTCGCACCGCAGCCTGCTGCGGATGCTGGCCGATGGGCCCCCCGGGGGCGGCGGCGAGCTGGTCGCGGTGCGGCAGATCATGAACGCCGACCCCATCTCGGTCGCGCCCACGACGCCCGTCGCGGAGGCGGTCGAGCTGATGCGCCGACGGCGGATAGGCTCGCTCCCGGTGGTCGAGGATAGACGCCTCGTCGGCATCGTCACCGTGTACGACTTTCTGGAGTCCTCGGCGCGACTCGCCGCCGGGTAGACCTCCGTCCCTCAACCCCTAAACAAGACCACGACCGGAACCGCCAGGACGCCCGCGCGGGCGGGCCGCGGGGTTTCAATCAACCGACGACCACGAGCATGTAAAAGACGACCGTCAGCGAGAAGGCGCCGGCGGCGAAGAGGTGCAGCCAGCGCATCGACGACGTGCGGCAGCAGGGGCACTTCGTCTCCCACATTCCTAAAAGCGACTTGCAGTGCTGACAATGTCTTCTCATCTTCCACATCTTCCGGCCGGCCTCACGCCGAGCCCCGCACGTGCAGCGAGAGCTGTGCGCGGTCTACCAGCCGCCCCCGATTCAGGCTCGTGAACGGGTCGTCCACCAGCCAGAAGTCGGTTTCGCCCACACCGCCCGCCGGCACCATCTCCTCCAGCGCCGCCCCGTCGAGGGGCGTGGGCTGGAAGAGCCGCATGCCCCAGTGATTCACGCGCGCCAGCATCCCGCCCAGACGGCTGCTGAAGAGTGGCACGCGGAAGCGCCCGCGGTCGTCGAGCGCGAACCAGTCGCCGTTGGCGCGTCGCATTGCGAAAAGATTGTTCATGATCGTCTCCCCCCAACCCTGCCGCACTACCCTTTATCGGGCCGCGGCCCGTCGGCCGTCGGCCTGTGGCCGCTCGTGTCTTCGGGCGACCTGTTGGGCGACTGCACCAGCCCGTGCCGTGCGCGCGCGCCCCACAGGTTCTTGGAAAAGTTCGAGTAGATGGGGCTCTCCGGCAGACCCACGTCGTCGCCTTCGAACCTCGCCGTCTCGGAGTTGTCTTCGCCGTAGCTGCCAACTTCTCTTTTCATCCGTCCCCCCTCATGCCTCGGGAATGCGCTTCATAGCGCGCGTACTCGTAGGAGAGTAAGTGCCCTTCCGGGTCGAGCATCGGCCGGGCGAAGGCGGCGACGGCCTCCGACTCACTCTCGAAGATATCGAAGACGCTCAACAGCTCCGTGATCGACATCATCTCGCGGAGCGCGCGCGCCGGGTGAAGGAGCTTGAGCTGCCCCCCGCCCTTGTTCAGCCCGACGTTGCTCCGCAGCAGCTCGCCCAGTCCGCTGGCGTCGATGGCCGAGAGCCCGGCGAGGTTCAAAAGTATCTTGTTCCGCCCCACCCCCGACAGGCGCCCGATGGCGTCGCGTAGTGCGGCGCTGCACTCGGCCGTCCGCAGCTCGCCCAACAGGTCCAGGACGGTCACGTCCCCGACCCTGCGCTCTTCAATCTGACAGTTACCCATTGGGGTCCGTTCTTTCCCTGCCTTCGGCCGGCGCGCTGTGGGGCGCGGATGTCCAGCCGGCACTCCCGAACGTCGAAGCCCTGTAAGCCTCGCGCCGCTGGGCGGTGAGCTGGTGGAAGGTGGTGCTGGAGATGCTGAACGTCTCGATCCTCGGCGTCCCCTCCAGCACGCCCGCCAGCGCCGAGAGGGCCGCCGTGTAAGTCGCCCGGCCGTAGCTCTCGGCGCACTCCTGCGAATCCCAGTAGCTGTTGAGCACCACCTCCGAGAGCTGCGGGCTGATGAAGGTGTCGTCGTGGCGCATCCCCTTCTGCACGCGCAGGGGCGGGATGACCTCGTCCTCGACGATGCGCCCGACCTCTGCGGCGGTGCCGGGCTTGATGTTCATGATGACGCGGCGAGTAAACATGCTTAACTCCTTCGGCGGCTCAGACGACCCGCGGAAGGCCTCCTTCGGGGCGGGAAGACGGCACACGAATGACTGCCGCGTGTGCGGGGCGGACGGTGATAGACGTTTGCTTGAAAACTGTGGGGTGGCGGACGGCGACACCGGGTCTACTCCCTGGCAAAGGCCGTGTTTATAAAAACCACAGACGGCACAAGAAGGAGGTTGCTGGCCCGATCCCGGTGTCGAATTGTCAAAAGAACGGCTAAGTTAAAGGTACCACGCGAGCGTGCGCCCGTCCGTGCGTCAACACACATACGGGCCGTGAGGCGTGCCCACGCCCCCCTCCGACACGCAAAAGCGCCGCCGGCAAAAGAAAGCGTTCGCCGGCGGCGCCCCGCGTGCTTGAGGTGACCGTTTAGTTCGGGCCCAACCCGCCAGCGCGGACGGGGCCCGGCGCGGGCTTAATACCTGTTTCCGCCGCCGCGACCCTCGTTGCGGCCTTCGCGCGGCTTGGCCACGTTGACGGTCAGGCTCCGGCCGTTGAGGTCGTTGCCGTTGAACTGCTCGATGGCGGCCTCGCCCTCTTCCTTCGAAGACATCTCGACGAAGCCGAAGCCGCGCGAGCGACCCGTATCGCGGTCCTCGACGACCGTGGCCGTCTCGACCGTGCCGGCCTGCTCGAAATGCTGACGGAGGTTATCGCCCGAGGTCTCGAACGCGAGGTTGCCGACGTAAAGTTTCATAGACATATGTGTGTACCTCTCCCTTTGCGGAGTATCAAGAGAAGCTTTCGAATCCAAGTGGCTTCGTTGAAACGGTGGCAGCGAAGGCTGGTGTCCGGATGCTCTGGTCGGAGCGGCTTCTGTGGGTTAGAACCGGCCTGCTCTCGAACTGTCCGAACCGCCGACGCTTTCCGAAGGCGTGGGGCGCTTCACCGTGAACGCGCAAGAGAAGGTGTAATTGTAGACGTTAGATGCGCCGCCGGGGCGGCCGGCGGTGGAGCCGGTGTCATCTTTTCATGTCTTTTAGGTGCGCGTGGTGGCGAGAGGGGCCCCGCGGGTCTCGGTATTACACAACTATTACAAGCGGGCCGGCACAAACCGTTCCCCTGTGTTATCTAAGTTGAGGTACATATCTCGAGAACCGGCGGGGGGCTGAATGCTGAACGAAAAGATCACTAACATCCAACGCAAGACCGGCGTCAACCGGGCGACACTCATCACGATGGTGGTTTTCCACCTCGGCGCGGTGGCGGCGCTCTTCATGTTCAGCTGGGAGGCGCTCGCCGTGAGCCTGCTGCTCTGGTGGGTCTCGGGGAGCCTCGGGGTCGGCATGGGCTTCCACCGCCTGCTGACGCACCGCGGCTTCAAGACGCCCAAGGCGGTCGAGTACTTCCTCACCTTCTGCGGGCTGCTGGCGCTCGAGGCCGGGCCCATCGCCTGGGTCGTCACGCACCGCATCCACCACGCGCACACCGACGCGCCGGGCGACCCGCACACGCCGCGCGACGGCAGCTGGTGGGCGCACATGGGCTGGATTCTGAGGGGCACGGCGCAGCGCTACGACCAGCAGGTCTGCATGCGTTACGCGCCCGACCTGATGAAAGACCCGGTGCATCGCTGGTTCGAGCGACTATATTACGTGCCGATCATCCTGCTTGGCGTGGTGCTTTTGGCCGTGGGCGGCTGGCCGATGCTGTTCTGGGGCATCTTCCTGCGCGTGACCTTCAACCTACAGACGACGTGGCTCGTCAACTCGGCGACGCACATGTGGGGCCGGCGCCGCTTCGAGACCACCGACGACTCGACGAACAACTGGTGGGTGGCGCTGCTCACGTGGGGCGAGGGCTGGCACAACAACCACCACGCGCACCCGACGGCCGCGCGCCACGGCCTCGCCTGGTACGAGGTGGACATGAACTGGTGGGGCATCCGCACGCTCAAGCTGCTGGGGCTGGCGAAGGAGATCAAGCTGGTCGACTCCGCCGGGCAGGCCGGGGCGTCGTCGTCCGAGCGGACCCAACTCAAGGCGGCGGCATAAACCGTGTGGAGAGACTTCCTCGATAGACCATGGATACATTTACCGACCAGAGCTTCGGGGAGCTGTGCGACGCGGTCAGGCGCGTCTACACGGACCCCGAACACGTCAGTGCCATCGGCTGGGACGCGTCCACGCCCGTTCATCATATCGAAGGGGCGGTGATAGCCGAGATTCATTCCCGCATCGAAGAGTTCATCGGGGAGAGGATGGAGGTGGCGGAGCGGGTCCGCGCGCACCACGTCCCCCCCGAGACTCTCGGCGAATCCCATACGAGGCGGCGTAGAGAAGAGGTCGTCGATTTTCTGCGGAAGCACCGCGGCGAAGGTCTCTCACACCCGGACGCCATCCTCAACCAGACGGTCCGGGCCGTGGTTGACAACTGGCGGCGGGAATTCGGGCAGGATAAGGTCTGACGTGGAGCGGGTCCTCGCCGGCGAGGGTCGGCGGGGCTCCGGCCCCCCTCATTCCGGGGCGACGGAGAGGCGCGCGCCCGCAAGCATCTCACGCTCTGCGCGTGCGGCCATGAGGTCGACCTTCTTCAGCTCGCTCCCCTTCATCCCGAAAAAGGTCGCCATCTGAACGAGCTGAGCGGCGCTGACGAAATCCTTCCGTTCGGAGCAGAACTTCTCCAACGACGGCTCGAACGCGCGACAGCCCATCGCCTTGGGGGTGTTGAGGCCGAGGCGGCAACTGCCGTCTTCACCGTACTGCTTACAGAAATCACAAACTTTCAAAGTCCACTCCTTTCGGAAACTACCCGCCGCCGGGCCGCGCCGAGGCGCTCGGCGACGGGGCCGGCCCGCCCGTCAGTGTCCCACCGGAATCCGCTGGTAGCGCGTTTTGCCATTGTCCGTCTCCCAGGAAATATCCAGCACGTAGGGCTTCTCCTCGCCCGCCTTCACACGCAGGCGCTCAAGCTGGTCCTGGCCGGCGGCGGCCGGCTTGCCGTCGATCCAGGTCCGGTGTGACAGGACGGCCTTCTCTTTCGGCCTGACCGAGCCGATGCGTTCAAATTTTATGTGCGACCGCGACGGCCCCCCGCCCGGCGTCCCCTGATCCTTGAGAAAGACTGCGAGAATCTCGACGCACGTGAGCACCTCGTCGGTCGTGTTCGTCAGCTCTAACAGAACCTTCTCGCCGCCGTCGAGGAACCTGGCCGTGAAGGGCCTCTCAATCCTGTGGCTCATTATCAACACCTTTCATTAGGGAGGGCGGGGGCCGGCGCCCCCGGCGCCCTTCGCGCCCGCTCGAACGCAGAACAGCGGGGGCGCTCATCGAGTGCAAAAAAAGAGAAGGGTGAGGCGCGATCTTGCTCCACCTCACCCTTCATAATTCCCTGTGGAAGCCTGCCAACAGCGCCTGCCGGCACTGGCACCTCAGCCGATCTTCTCGCTCGCCAAACCGGCCATACCAGCATTTACTGTTAAAACATTACTGGACATGATAGTTTATGCGCGTCCCGCCGTCTGTGCGTTGGAACACATAACACGGCGCCCGCGTTCGGGGCGCGGGCGGCATACGCGAAGTCGTTACCGGCCATACCCGGCCTCAAGACATCACCGGCTTTTTTCAACAGGGCACGGGCCGAGACAGCGAGGCTATCCCATTCCCACCAGAACGGACACGTCCGACCCGACGACGAACCGCCTTCTCGC
>Ga0216309_1000157_pt1 | contig 12292 bp, 11 predicted proteins | sample Total_DNA_C_FD_161284 | JGI IMG/M metagenome (GOLD analysis project Ga0216309, IMG submission 161284) | Terrestrial sediment cell enrichment communities for BONCAT metagenomics from Utah, United States - Total_DNA_C | ecosystem: Environmental > Terrestrial > Deep subsurface > Rock core/Sediment ...
CGTTCGTTCCGCCCCGGGCGGCGGCCTTACTTGACCGACCGCGCCCCGGTGACTAGACTGTCCCTTTGGCAATGACCCGTTCTCCCGGGCCTTGGCGAGTTCGACGACCGTTTCGGGGACGTGTGGATCGCCTTACTCTTTGCCTGGCAAAGATCAAATCCCTTAAGTAGAGTCTTTACCGAAACGACCGGATGTCCGAAACAATCGCCAACGAGCGGGCCGGCCTGAGCCCCCCGACGCCGCCGAACGCGCCGCGCCCCACGCTGCCGGACGAGCCCCTCGTGGTCATCAGACCCAGCAAGTCCTGGGTCGCCATCAACCTGCGCGACCTGTGGGCCTACCGCGAGTTGCTCTACTTTCTGGCCTGGCGCGACATCAAGGTGCGCTACAAGCAGACCGCCCTCGGACTGCTCTGGGTCGTCATGCAGCCGCTGCTGCTGACGCTCATCTTCACCGTCTTCCTGGGGCGGCTGGCGCGCGTGCCTTCGGACGGCATCCCTTACCCGCTCTTCATTTTCGTCGGGCTCCTGCCCTGGACCTTCTTCTCCAACGCCGTCTCCAACAGCGGGACCAGCCTGGTCGGCAACTCCCACCTCATCACCAAGGTCTACTTCCCGCGGCTGATCGTCCCGGCGGCGGCGGTCCTGGCGCGGCTGATGGATTTCCTCGTCGCCTTCACCATCCTCATCGGGATGCTCGCTTTCTACGGGGTGGCCCCGACGCCGAACCTCCTCCTGCTGCCGGTGATGGCGCTGCTGACGACGGCGATGGCGCTCGGCTTCGGCCTGCTCATCGCGGCCCTCAACGTCAGGTACCGGGACGTCGGCGTCGTGCTGCCCGTCCTCCTCCAGCTCTGGATGTTCGTCTCCCCCATCCTCTACCCCACGTCCCTCGTCCCCGAGTCGTGGCGGGGCCTCTACGTCCTCAACCCGGTCGTGGGCGTCATCGACGGCTTCCGCGCTTCGATCCTCGGGCATCCGTTCAACTGGGGCGCGCTCGCCATCACCGCCCTCGCTACGGTATTCTTGCTCATCTACTCCACCTACACGTTCCGGCGTTACGAGAAGGACTTCGCCGACGTTATTTAATCACCCGAGATGAAACCGATCATCGAAGTGGAGGGTATCGCCAAGCGGTACAGCCTCGGTACGGGCGGAGCGTCATACCAGACGCTGCGTGACGCACTGGCCGGGATGGCGAAAGCCCCTTTCGGGCGCGGCCGGGCGCGCAAGGGCGCGGGCGGCGAGACGCTCTGGGCGCTCAAGGACGTTAATTTCAAGGTTCAGCCGGGCGAGGCCATCGGCGTCATCGGCCACAACGGGGCCGGCAAGTCGACCCTCCTCAAGGTCCTCTCCCGCATCACCGAGCCGACGGCCGGCAGCATCAAACTCTACGGCCGCGTCGTCAGCCTGCTCGAAGTGGGTACGGGCTTTCACCCGGAGCTGACCGGCCGCGAGAACATCTATCTCAACGGCGCGATCCTCGGCATGCGGCGCAGCGAGATCAACCAGAAGTTCGACGAGATCGTCGCCTTCTCGGAGATCGAGAAGTTCCTCGACACGCCCGTCAAGCACTATTCGTCGGGGATGTACACCCGGCTCGCCTTCGCCGTCGCCGCGCACCTCGAACCCGAAATCCTCGTCGTCGATGAGGTGCTGGCGGTGGGCGATGCGGCCTTCCAGCGCAAGTGCATGAACAAGATGCGCGACGTCGGCCAGCAGGGGCGGACCGTCATCTTCGTCTCGCACAACATGCCGGCCATCGTCCGGCTCTGCCCGCGCGCCATCATGCTGGAGGGCGGGCGCGTCATCGAGGACGGCCCGGCGCACCACGTGACGGGCGTCTATCTGGGGACGACCGGCAAGATGTTTTCCGAGCGGGTCTGGGAGCAGCAGGCCGCCGCGCCCGGCGACGAGACCGTCCGTCTGCGCGCCGTGCGCCTGAAGGACGCCGCGGGGCAGCCCCTCGGGCTGGTCGACATTCGACAGCCCCTGGTGGTTGAAATAGAATATGACGTCCTGCGCCCCGGCAAGCGCCTGTCCGCCGGCTTCATCTGTAACAACGACGAGGGGGTTTGCGCCTTCTCTTCCGCCGAGGTCGAGGCCGAGACGATTTACGGGCAGGACATCAACTTCACGGGGCGGCGGGTGGCGCGCTGCACGATCCCGGGCAACCTCCTCGCGGAGGGCACGTTCACCGTCTCGGCCGCCGTCTACGCCATCCTCGACGGGCCCCATATTCACGCCCAGGAGTCCGACATCGTCGGCTTCCGGGTTTACGACCCGGCCGAGGGGGACTCGGCGCGCGGCATCTACACGGGACCGGTGGCGGGCGTCGTCCGCCCCCGCCTGGCCTGGGAGAGCGTGCCGGTGCTGGAGGGGGCGGTCTCGCGCTGAAGGGGCGCGGGCGGAAGGAATACAATGAAAAAGCCGAAGGCATACTTCAACGTCCTCAAGCTGAGGCTGAACATGACGCTCAAGCGCGAGGTCGTGACCAACTACCCGGTCGCGGCCTTCATGGAGCCGAACCTGTTCTGCAACCTCCACTGCCCGGCCTGCCCGACGGGGCTCAACCTGCGCCTGCGCCCGACCGTCTCGGTCGAGGAGGAGTTCTTCCGCTCGGCCATCGACGAGATCGGCGACTACCTCTTCCAGCTCTACATGTACAACTGGGGCGAGCCGCTGCTGCACAAGCGCACGCCCGAGATGATCGCCTACGCCAAGGCCAAGGACATCCGGATCAACCTCAGCACCAACCTCTCCATCAAGCTGACGGACGACTACATCGAACGGCTCGTGCGCAGCGGCCTCGATACCATGCTCGTCTCGCTCGACGGGGTGACGGCCGAGACCTACTCGCGCTACCGGCGCAACGGCAACTTCGAGCTCGTCCGCGAGAACATGCGGCGCATCCGCGAGACCAAGGACCGTCTCGGGCTCAAGACGCCGAAGGTCGTCTGGCAGTTCCTCGTCTTCCGCCACAACGAGCACGAGATCGAGCAGGCGCGCGCCCTCCACCGCGAGTGGGGCGCCGACGAGATGATTATCGCCGGCGCCGAGATGCCGATGGAGCCGCACAGCGAGGGCTTCGAGCCCTCGACCATCCCCGAGTACAACATCTACCACCCGGACCACCCGACCCAGCGGGAGGCGCAGCGGCTGCTGGCGAGCGACCGCGCCTGCGGCTGGCTCTACGGCGTCATGGTCCTCAACCCGAACGGGAAGGTCTCGCCCTGCTGCGCGGTGCCCACGGAGAAGCTGGACTTCGGCGAGTATCAGAAGGGCGGGAAGCTGCTAGATGTCTGGAACAACGACAAGTTCAGGCGGGCGCGCCGCCTCTTCGCCCCGGCGGGCAAGCGCGCGCCGAAGCGTCTGACGGACGCGGAGAAGCAGGAGATCAGCCAGCGGATTACAGGGATGAGCATGAAGGCGGCGCTCTCCGTCAACGAGGAGACGCAGCTCATCTGTCACAAGTGCCCGATCCCCTCGATGCAAAACTACACCGGCCCCATCATCACGGAGGTCATCAACCAGTTGAACGCCTCGTCGGCGCGGGAGAAGTCGCAGCTGAAGAAGCTCCCATACCTGTTGAGGTACTGGCTGATGGGGGCGCCGGAGTGGAACGGGCTGGCGCGCCCGCGCGCCGCCGTCTTCCGGTATCTGTCGCGCGCGGCGCGCCGCTAAGCGTCTTGGCACGTTCTTGCCTGAGAGAAGTTTGATGAAGGTAGTCATTCTGGCGGGAGGCTTGGGCACGCGCCTGGCCGAGGAGACCGAGGTCAAGCCGAAGCCGATGGTCGAGATCGGGGGGCACCCCATCCTCTGGCACATCATGCGCCACTACGCGCACCACGGCTTCAAGGAGTTCTACGTCGCGCTCGGCTACCGGGGTGAGGCCATCAAGCGCTTCTTCCTCGACTACTACAGCCTGAACGGCAGCATCACCATCGACCTCATGTCGGGCGAGGTCGGCCGCCACGAGCGCGAGTGCGAGGACTGGGTCGTCCACCTCAAGAACACGGGGCTTGAGACGAACACCGGCGGGCGCATCCGCCGGCTCCGCCCCCAGGTCGACGGCTCGACCTTCATGGTGACGTACGGCGACGGCGTCTCGAACGTCGACCTCACGGACCTGCTCCGCTTCCACCGCTCGCACGGGCGCATCGCCACGGTTACGGCCGTCCGCCCGCCGGCGCGCTTCGGCGGCCTCGTCTTCGACGAGGAGTCGATGGTCACCTCCTTCATCGAGAAGCCGCAGATCGGCGAGGGCTGGATCAACGGCGGCTTCCTCATCTTCGAGCCCGAGGTCTTCAACTACCTCGACTCCGACGCGTGCAGTCTGGAGGCGGATGCGCTGGAGCGCCTGGCAGCCGACAAGCAGCTGGCCGCCTACCGGCACGGTGGGTTCTGGCAGTGCATGGACACGCTGCGCGACAAGCTGCTGCTGGAGAATTTGTGGCGGGAGAGGTCGGCGCCCTGGAAGGTCTGGGAATGAGCAGGGAAGTTGCGGAAGTGAACGGGTTCTGGCTCGACCGCCCCGTGCTGGTGACGGGCGCGACCGGCCTCATCGGCGGGTGGCTGGTGCGCCGCCTCCTGGCGGGCGGCGCCGAGGTCGTCTGTCTCGTGCGCGACTGGGTGCCGCAGTCGGAGCTGGTGCGCGCCGGCCTCGTCGAGAGGGTCAAGGTCGTGCGCGGCGAGGTGCAGGACCAGGCGACGATGGAGCGCGCGCTCGGCGAGTATGAGGTCGACACGGTTATCCACCTCGCCGCGCAGACCATCGTCGGCATCGCCAACCGCAACCCGGTCTCGACCTTCGAGGCGAACATCGCCGGCACGTGGGCGCTCCTCGAAGCCTGCCGCCGCACGCCGACCGTCAGGCAGATCGTCGTCGCCTCTTCGGATAAAGCCTACGGCGACCACGAGGAGCTGCCCTACAGCGAGGAGGCGCCGCTCACGGGGCGCCACCCCTACGACGTGAGCAAGTCGTGCGCCGACCTCATCGCGCAGACCTACGCGGCGAGCTACCGCCTGCCGGTCGCCATCACGCGCTGCGGCAACTTCTACGGCGGCGGCGACCTCAACTGGAACCGCATCGTGCCCGGCACGATTCGCTCGGTGCTGCGCGGTCAGCCCCCCGTCATCCGCTCCGACGGGCAGTTCATCCGCGACTACTTCTACGCCGAAGACGGCGCGGCGGCCAACATGCTGTTGGCCGAGCGTCTGGCCGAGGACCCCGCGCTCGCGGGCGAGGCCTTCAACTTCTCGAACGAGATTCAGGTGACGGTGCTCGAACTGGTCGAGCGCATACTCGGGCTGATGGGCTCGCGGCTCGAGCCCGAGGTGCGCAACGAGGCGGTCAACGAGATTCGTCACCAGTACCTGAGCGCGGCGAAGGCGCGGCGCGTGCTCGGCTGGAGCCCCCTCTTCTCGCTCGAAGAGGGTCTGGGGAGAACGATAAAGTGGTACGAAGAGTTCCTGGGGGCGGCGCGCCGATGACGGAAGCGGGCCCCGCGCCGGTCGCCTGCCGCTCGTGCGGCGCATCCGACCTCGAAAACATCCTCTCGCTCGGGCGCACGCCGCTCGCCAACGCGCTGCTCACAGAGGAGCAGCTCTCGGCGCCCGAAGAGACCTTCCCGCTCGATTTGGCCTTCTGCGCGCGCTGCACGCTCGTGCAGATCACCGAGACGGTGCCGCCCGAGAAGCTCTTCCGCGAGTACTTCTACCTCTCGTCCTTCTCCGACACGATGCTGCGCCACGCCGAGGAGATCGTCTCGCGCCTCGTCGCCGAGCGCGGCCTCGGCGCCGAAAGCCTCGTCGTCGAGGTGGCGAGCAACGACGGCTACCTTCTCCAGTACTACGCGCGCGCCGGCGTCCCCGTCCTCGGCGTCGAGCCGGCGGAGAACATCGCCCGCATCGCGCGCGACGAGCGCGGCATCCCGACCCTGTGCGAGTTCTTCGGCGACGAACTGGCCGGACGGCTCGCCGCCGAGGGGCGGCAGGCCGACGTCATCCACGCCAATAACGTGCTGGCGCACGTCGCCGACTTAAACGGCGTGGTGCGCGGCTTCGCGCGGCTGCTCAAGCCGGGCGGCGTGGCGGTCATCGAAGTCCCTTACGTCGCCGAGATGGTCGAGCGCTGCGAGTTCGACACCATCTACCACGAGCACCTCTGCTACTTCTCGCTGACGGCGCTCGAACGCCTCTTCGCGCGGCACGGCCTCTCGGTCGTTGACGTCGAGCGCCTCTCGATCCACGGCGGGACGCTGCGCATCTTCGTCGGGAAGGGCGAGGGGGACGGCGGGCGTGGGCGCTCGCCGGCCGTCTCGCGCCTCCTCGAAGAGGAGCGCGCGTGGGGCGTCGGCGACATCGACTTCTATCGCGGCTTCGGCGCACGGGTCGAGGGGCTGCGCGCGGACCTGACGGCGCTGCTCGCGCGGCTCAAGGCCGAGGGGCGGCGCGTCGCCGTCTACGGCGCGTCGGCCAAGGGGAGCACGCTGCTCAACTACTTCCGCCTCGGGCGCGAGACGCTCGACTTCGTCGTCGACCGCAGCACGGTCAAGCAGGGCTACTACACGCCGGGCACGCACCTGGGCATCCACCCGCCCACGCGGCTGCTGGAGGAGATGCCCGACTACGTGCTGCTGCTGACGTGGAACTTCGCCGACGAGATACTCGAACAGCAGGCCGAGTACCGGCGGCGGGGCGGGCGCTTCATCATCCCCGTCCCGGAGGTGCGCGTGGTCTGAGCCGTGGGGGGAGCGACCCCGCGAACCGATTCACCGTGGCCATCATCTTCAGAGAGACGAAACTCGCAGGCGCCTACGTCGTCGAGCCCGAGAGGTTCGAAGACCCACGCGGCTTCTTCGCGCGCACCTACTCGGGGCGCGAGTTCGAGGCGCGCGGCCTGAAGCCCTGCGCGGCCGACTGTAACCTCTCCTTCAACGCGCGGCGGCACACGGTGCGCGGGATGCACTTCCAGGCGGCGCCGCACGCGCAGGCCAAGCTGGTGCGCTGCACGGCCGGCGCCGTCTACGACGTCGTCATCGACCTGCGCCCCCGTTCCGAGACCTTCGGGGAGTGGGTGGGCATCGAGCTTTCGGCCGAGAACCGCCTGGCGCTCTATGTGCCCGAAGGGTTCGCGCACGGCTTCCAGACTCTCGCCGACGGGGCGGAGGTCTTCTACCAGATGTCCGGTTACTACGTGCCGGAGAGCGCGGGCGGCGTGCGCTGGGACGACCCGGCCTTCCGGATAGAGTGGCCGGCGACGTCGGGCATCACGATCAACGAGAGGGACAGGACCTACCCGGACTTCAGACCTGCGGGGCTTTGAAGGCGGGCGGCGGCGTGGACGAATGAAGATTGCTCTTTTCGCCTCGGGCGTGGTCGGGGAGGAGGTGGCGCGGTTCTTCGGCGAGGGCGGCGAGCCGCTGGCCTGCCTCGGGCTCGACTCGCGCGCCCCGGCCGGGGCCAACGAGCGCATCGTCGCGGCCTCGCCGCTGGGCGACGCGGGCGGCCCCGTCTTCTACAGCGACGCGCTCTACGAGGAGGCGACGCTCGAGCGTCTGCGGGCGCTGGAGGTGGACCTGATCGTCCTGGCGTGGTGGCCCTACATCATCCGCCGGGAGCTGATCGCGCTCCCGCGCGTGGGCTGTCTGAACTTCCACCCGAGCTTCCTGCCGTACAATCGCGGGAAGCATTACAACTTCTGGGCCATCGTCGAGGAGTCGCCCTTCGGCGTCACGCTCCACTGGGTCAACGAGCGGATCGACGCCGGCGAGATTGCCTTCCAGTCGCGCATCGAGACCTCCTGGGAGGACACGGGCGCGACGCTCTACCAGAAGGCGCAGCGCGAGATCGTCCGCCTCTTCGTGGAGAAGTTCCCCGAGATCAAGGCCGGGCGCATCCCGCGCGTCCCGCAGGAGCCGGGGCGCGGCAGCTTCCACCTGGCGCGCGAGCTGGAAGAGGCTTCGAGGGTCGAGCTGGACGAGGCGTACACCGCACGCCGTCTGCTGAACGTGCTGCGCGCGCGCACCTTCCCGCCGCACCCGGCGGCCTGGTTCGTCGAGGGTGGAGAGCGCTTTGAGGTGCGCGTCGAGATCAAAAAAGTCGGTGGGGAGAGTCAGGACGGTTGAGGGGTTATCTTCGCGTGCGCGCCCGTTCGCGGGGCGGCGGGTGACTACCCGGCCCGCGCCCGTGCGCGGGTGCCCAGCCGCGCCGCGCACTCAGAGAATGGAAACGCCGTGGCGCCCTGCGCCCTGACGGCGGAGCGGCCAATGCATTCTACATACACTTTCGATATACTCCCCGCGGCGCCGTGCGTCGTTCGACCTTCCGGCCGGCCATCCCTTCAACGGGGCGCGGCCACCGGGGGCGGCCGCCCGCCACTGGAGCCCGGAGGATAAACCGCTGACGGCCGTCCGCTAGTTCCTGCAAAATAACGACCGCATCGAGGTCGACCGCGCGCCGGGTGTCGGGTTGTCTCGCCGCGGTGGCGCTCCGGGGCTGCCCGCGCTGCGTCAAGGACTGATTTATGGAAAGAATTCTGGTCTCCGGTCCCTCGATCTCGCAGAAGGAGATCGACTACGTCACCGACGCGGTGACGAACGCCTGGTACTCGAACGCCAACATGTACCACGAGCGCTTCGAGCGCGCCTTCTGCGAGTACCTCGGCGTGGCGCACGCCATGGCGCTGCCGTCCTGCACCTCGGGGCTGCACCTGGCGCTCGCCGCGCTCGGCGTCGGCCCCGGCGACGAGGTCATCGTGCCCGACGCCACCTGGATCGCCTCGGCCGCACCCATCTCTTACGTCGGCGCCACGACCGTCTTCGCCGACATCGACGAGCGGACCTGGTGCCTGTCGGCCGACTCCTTCGAGGCGTGCATCACACCGCGCACGCGCGCCGTCATCCCCGTCGACCTCTACGGCAACATGCCCGACTGGGACGCCATCCGCGAGGTGGCCGAGCGCCGCGGCATCGCCGTCATCGAGGACGCGGCCGAGGCCGTCGGCTCGGAGTACAGGGGCGGCAAAGCGGGAACCTTCGGCCGGGCGGGCGTCTTCAGCTTCCACGGCTCGAAGACGCTCACGACCGGCGAGGGCGGGATGCTCGTCACGAACGACCGCACGCTCTTCGAGCGGGCGCAGTTCCTCCGCGACCACGGGCGCAAGCCGGGCGACAAGATGTTTTTCAACCACGAGGTCGCCTACAAGTACAAGATGAGCAGCATGCAGGCGGCGCTCGGGCTCGCACAGCTCGAACGCATCGAGGAGCTGCTCGAACACAAGCGGCGCATCTTCCACTGGTACGAGGCGCAGTTGGGCGGGGTCGAGGGCGTCTCGCTCAACTACGAGGCGCCGGGGACGCGCAACGTCTACTGGATGGTGACGGTCGTGCTCGACCCAGCGCTCGGGCTGGGCAAGGAGCGGCTGATGGAACTGATGAGCGAGCGCAACCTCGACTGCCGCCCCTTCTTCTTCCCCTTGAGCTCGATCCCGGCCTACCGCGACACGGAGCAGGCCGCCGCCGCGCGCGAGCGCAACAGCGTCAGCTACCGCGTCACTCCCTACGGGCTGAACCTGCCCTCGGGGATGGGCATGACGGAGGAGAAGGTGGCCTACGTCTGCGGCGCCCTGAGGGATGTGCTGGCGGAGCACGGCGCCGTCGCGGCGGGCGCCTGAAAAGGGGCGGCGCCGAGGGGACTCCGGGGCGCGTGGGCGCGGGCCCACGCCGGGCCGTTCGGCCGGAAACGTTGGTGAAGTAAGCTTCTTTCTCGAAAGGATAATAGACAGGCAGATGGCACAGGAACCTCTCTTCTCAGTGGTCGTCCCGACGCGCAACCGCGCGCACCTGATCGGCGGCGCGCTCGCCAGCGTGCTGGAGCAGGACTTCGACGATTACGAGCTGGTAGTGAGCGACAACTGCTCGCGCGACAACACGGCCGAGGTCGTCCGCGAGGTGGCGGGCGAGCGTGCGCGCTACGTCCGCGCGCCCGAGTCGCTCTCGATGCCCGACCACTGGGAGTTCGCTATCGAACAGGCGCGCGGCCGCTACGTCACCTACCTCTGTGACGACGACGCCCTGTCGCCCGACGCGCTCTCGCGCATCGCCGACGTGATTAAGACCACGGGGACGAAGCTCGTCGCCGCCTGCTCCGGCATCTACCACTCGGCGGACTGGATGCACGAGGAGCTGCGCAACGTCGTCAGCTTTACGCCCTTCACGGGCGAGGTGCGCGAGTACCAGAGCGACCCCGTCATCCGCTGGCTCTTCGGCTCGTCCCGCCTGGTGATGGAGGCGCCGCGGATGCTCAACAGCTTCTGCGACCGCGAGACCATCCTGCGCGTCCGCCGCGAGGCGGGGCGCATCTACATGCTCTCGCCCGACTACTCCTTCGCCGTGATGTCGCTGACGGCCATGCCCTCCTGGCACTACATCGACAAGCCCCTGCACGTCGCCGGCTTCTTCCCCGAGAGTATCGGGTCGAACAACGTCTACAACCGCGGCGAGCCCGTCGAAGAGTACGTCCGCGAGTTCAAGGACCCGGAACTCATCCACCGCGTCCCGTTCCAGGGCAAGGTCGTCACTAACTACATCACCGAGACCTATCTCATGTGCCAGGAGATTCGGCCGGCGCTCAGGAACTTCGAGATCGACTGGGACCAGTACTTCCTCAGCTGCTGGAACGACCTCAACGTGCTGGAGGAGAACGGCGTCGATGTCTCGGCCGACCGCGAGCTGTTCTCGCGCACGCTGGCCGCGCAGCCCCGCGGCGTGCGCGAGCGGGTCGAGACCGTCATCGCCGCGGGTGACGAGGACCCGCTGGAGCTCTGGGGGCGCCGCCACCCGTTCCGCGCGGCCGTGCGCAGGACGATTAACCGCTCGCCCCTCCTGGCCAACTTCGAGGCGACCGTCCGGGGGCGCAAGCCCCGCGGCGAGCACCCCAAGGAGGCGCAGAAGAACGCGTACATCCCGGGGACGGAAGGGGGCTTCACGAACATCCTCGAGTGCGCGCGACGCCTGCCCGAGTTGACGAGCGCGGTGCTGGCCAAGGCCGCGCACCGCTAAAGGGGGCGCGGCAGCGCGGCGCCGCCGGAAGCGACCGGCGTTCACCGAGAGGGGGAGCGTTTGAAGAGGGCCCTCATTACGGGGATCACCGGCCAGGACGGCAGCTACCTGGCCGAGCACCTTCTGGGGCTCGGCTACGAGGTGCACGGGCTCGTCCGCCGCGTGGCGCTCGAAGACCCGGAGCGGCGCTTCAAACGCATCACGCACCTGCTCGACCGCATTCAACTTCACGCCGCCAGCCTGGAGAGCTACCCCTCACTCTTCAGCGTCGTCAGCCACCTGGAGCTGGACGAGTGCTACCACCTCGCCGCGCAGAGCTTCGTCGCCGAGTCGTTCTCCGACGGCTTCTCGACGATGAACACGAACATCAACGGGACGCACTACATGCTGGCCGCCCTGCGCGAGCTGCGTCCCGGTTGCCGCTTCTACTTCGCCGGCTCCTCCGAGATGTTCGGCAAGGTGCGCGAGACGCCGCAGAGCGAGGAGACGCCCTTCCACCCCCGCAGCCCCTACGGCATCAGCAAGGTGGCGGGCTTCGACCTGACGCGCAACTACCGCGAGGCCTACGGGATGTTCTGCTCCTCGGGCATCCTCTTCAACCACGAGTCGCCGCGGCGCGGCTTCGAGTTCGTGACGCGCAAGATCACGAGCACGCTGGCGAAGATCAAGGCCGGGCTCGCCTCGGAGCTGCGCCTCGGCAACCTCGACGCGCGGAGGGACTGGGGGCACGCGGCCGACTACGTGCGCGCCATGCACCTGATGCTCCAGCAGAGCGCCCCCGACGACTACGTGGTAGCGACCGGCGAGAGCCACTCGGTACGCGAGTTCTGCGAGCTGGCCTTCGAAGAGGTCGGCCTCGACTACCGCGACTACGTCCGTGTCGACGAGCGGCTCCAGCGGCCGGCCGAGGTGGACCTGCTGGTGGGCGACGCGTCCAGGGCGCGGCGGGTGCTGGGCTGGAGCCCGCGGGTCGCTTTCGGCGACCTGGTCAGGGAGATGGTCCGCGCGGACCTGGAGGCCGTCTCCGGGCAGGCTGGGCCCGCCGCGCCGGCTTTGACGTGAGCGGCGGCGCGCGGGGGTTTTCGCCCCCGACGCCGGCAGGCCGGGCTCTTACCGATGTCACACCTCGTCAGCATCATCATGCCGGCCTACAACGCCGGCAGGTACGTGGCAGAGTCTATCCGCTCTGTGCTGGCGCAGACGCACGCGGACTGGGAGCTGCTCGTCGTC
>Ga0216309_1000158_pt1 | contig 12252 bp, 6 predicted proteins | sample Total_DNA_C_FD_161284 | JGI IMG/M metagenome (GOLD analysis project Ga0216309, IMG submission 161284) | Terrestrial sediment cell enrichment communities for BONCAT metagenomics from Utah, United States - Total_DNA_C | ecosystem: Environmental > Terrestrial > Deep subsurface > Rock core/Sediment ...
GGCGCGCCGCGCGCTGCTCGACTTCACCGAGCGGGGCGGCGGGGCGAACGAGTTTTTCGTCATCGGCTTCAACCGGACGGTGCGCCTGCTGGCCGACTGGACGCGCGACCCCGCGGCGGTCGCCGAAGGGCTCAACGCGCTCCCCTCGATGCAGTCGAGGGGGAAGGGGCAGACGGCGCTCTACGACGCGCTCCACGAGGGGCTTTCGAAGCTGGGCGGGCGGGCGAACGCGAGGCGCATCCTCGTCCTCGTCAGCGACGGCGACGACAACGCCTCACAGCGGAAGCTCTCGGAGGTGCGTCGCCTCGCCGCGGCCGACGGGACGCAGGTCTACGCCCTCGGCATCTACCACAGCTCTTTCGTCGAGACGGGGCAGGGGCTGGGCGGCCGGCGGAATCTGGAAGAGCTCTGCCGCGCGTCGGGCGGCCGCCCGTTCTACGTCGTGGCTTACGATACGACCTGGGAGGCGGCCGTGGCGCGCGCGCCCGACGCGCTCGCCGAGATCAGGCGCGCCGTGGCGACCGTCGAGCTGGAGCTGCGTAGCCAGTACAGGCTCAGCTTCGTGCCTTCGCCGCCCGCCGCCCGCCAGGAGTGGCGGCGCGTCGAGGTCCGCGTGAAGTCGCCCGAGAAGCCCGGCAAGACCTTCCCCGCACGGGCGCGCGAAGGCTACCTCTCGGACCCCGAAGCGCCCTGAAGCGCGGCCACCGCCCTCACCCCTCCGGCGCCCTCCGGACGTCAATCGAACAGCTTCCGCTCGACTGCGGTCGAGGCCTTCTTCGCCGAGCCCTTCGAGGGCTTCTGCTGCGAGGGGTGCTGTGCGAGATGCTCGGCGTTGAGGCCGAGCTCGCGCAGGAGGCCGGCGAACTTCTTCGCGCCGTGCATGGTGATGATCCTCTGCGCGCCGGACTCGCGGGCGAGGCGGACGAGGTCGTCGTAGTCGGCGTGGTCCGAGAGCGGAAGGACGAGGTCGACGCCCTTGTACATGTAGGGGGCGCTGCGGCTCACGGCCCAGCCCGTCAGCATGATGAGGTAGCTGCGCGGGATGTTGTTTATCATCGGCTGGCGGCGGCAGCCCGGCGGCGCGATCAGCACGCGCCCCTCCAGCCGGCCGCGCTCGTAGCGCTCGTACTCGCCCGAGAACTCCACCCCGCACTCGCGGTAAATCTCCGAGACGTTCCAGACCGCGCCGTGGAGCGTCACGCGGAAGCCGCGCCGGAGGAGGAGTTCGAGCGCCTCCTGGCTCTTGCCCAGGGCGTAGGCGAGGACGACGGGGACGGCGCCGCCCGAGAGAGCGCGGTCGCAGGCCGCGTAGAGCCGGTCGTAGGTGGCGACGTCGGGCGGGAAGCGGTACTGCGGGTCGCCGAAGGTCGACTCCATCACGAGCGTGTCGCAGGGGACGATGACCGCCTGCTCGGCCGCGACGTTCGGGCGCAGCTTGACATCGCCCGTGTAGACGAGCCGCTCGCCCGCGGCCTCGACGAGTATCTGCGCCGAGCCGAGACAGTGGCCGGCCGGGTACATCGTCAGCGCGTAGGCGCCGTAGTCGCGCCGCTCGCCGTAGGCCAGCGCCTCGACCTCGGCCTCGCCCCGCCGGTGGCGGAAGAGGCGCGCCGTCTCGGGCGTCGAGACTATCGCCCGGTGCTCGGCGATGTGGTCCGAGTGCGCGTGCGAGATGACGCAGCGCTCGCGCGGCCCGTCGGCGTCGAACCACAAATCCAGGTCGGGCAGGTAGAGCCCTTCTCGGTACTCGACTCTCAGCACACTTCACCCCGCTTGAAAGAGGGCCCGAACGGCTTGCCGCGCGCGCCCGGCTCGTTTATTTTCGGGAGTAGTCCGAACCGATTATAACAGAACGGGAGAGCCCGGCCGCGGCGACCGCGGGAGGGGCAAGATAAGGATGCGCGACGAAATCCCGGGGACGGGCGAGGCGCCCGAGACGCCGCGGCAGGCCGTGAGGCGCCGCTGGGACTGGCTGCGGCGGCTGGCGGCGGCGCGCAGGCTTCTGCGCGCCGAGGTGGTCTTCCTCGCCGGGCTGGCGGCCTTCTCCGTGCTCGCCCTGCTGGCGAAGGCCAATGCCTACTTCGCCTGGGACGAGCGCGTCGCCGACGCCTTGCAGTCGCTCCCGGTGCCCGGCATGGAGGCCGCGATGCGCGCCGTCTCGCTGCCGGGCGACGGCGTCACCTCGTGGCTCATCTTCTTCGCGGCCTTCATCGGCTTCTTCGCGCGCGGGCGCCGCTCCGAGGCGTTCGGGCTCATGCTGAGCACGGCCGGCGGCTCGGGGATCAACCGCCTGGTCAAGTACCTCGTCGCGCGCCCGCGCCCGACGATGGAGCACGTGCGCGTAAGCGGCGCTTGGGCACACGAGAGCTTCCCCTCGGGGCACGTCACCTTCTACGTCTGCTTCTTCGGGTTCCTCTTCTTCGTCGCCTTCGCGCTGCTGCCCAAGGGCTCGACGGCGCGCCGCGCGGCCTGCGCCCTGGCCGCCCTTCCCGTCCTGCTCGTCGGCCTCTCGCGCGTCTACCTCGGCGCGCACTGGCCGAGCGATACCCTCGGCGCCTACCTCTTCAGCGGCCTCTGGCTCGCCTTCTCCCTCGAAATGTACCGGCGCTGGAAGCGCCGCGCCTCCTTCCACCCGGAGGAGAAGCCCCCGGACGCCGGGCAATAAAGGGGGTCGAGGCCCGCCTCTCACTTGGACGCACGGCCGCGCCCGCGGTCTCCACGTATTGCAATCCGGCGTGTGCCTAACCCGCGAGACTTCAGGGCTCGGGACGCGTCGCGGCCACGCTCACGTCGCCCTCGACGGCCGGCCCCTTCTCGCCGAGCGCGGCGGCCTGCGCGCGCCCGGCCTCGGCCGCCACCGCGCGCAGGCTCAACCCGCGCGCGACCAGCAGCGCGACGCCCACCGCCATCCAGAAGAGCATGCGTGCCTTGCGCACGATGGCCAGCGTGACGCCGGCCGCCATCCCGAAGGCGAGCACGCGCGCCAGGTGCCCCGTGCCCAACTCGTCGATGCCTGCGCGCAGGGGGACGAACTTGAAGACGACCGTGATGACGCGGTTGACCGATTCGAAGAGGAAGGCCGAAAGCACGGACGGCCGCGCGCCGCTGATGAGCGTGATGGTCAGGTAACCCTCGGCCACGCCGAGCAGATGAAAGCCGGCCTCGCAGAGGAGGATATGGGGGAAGCGCCGCCGGTTGCGCCCGTAGAAGCCGTAGATGCGCTCCTCGAAGGCCGCGACCCTTTCGAGCCTCCGCGAAAGGGCGCGCCGCCCCAGGCCGCGCGCGGCCGCCCAGCCGGCCGCCGCGCTCAAAAGCCTCCACTCGCGCCTGAGCGCATAGGCGGCGAAGCAGACGAACAGACCCGCGCCCGCAATGATGCCGTAGCTCGAGTAGCGCAGCAGCTTCGGCAGCGGGAAGGCGACGAGCAGCGCCGCCGCCCCGGTGAAGATGAAGAGCGCGACCGAGAGCATGTAGAAGATATTCTCGACGGCGATGGCCGAGAAGGTCGCAGCGAAGGGGACGCCGCTCCGGCTCGCCATCGCGGCCTTGGTCGGCTCGCTCACGACGATGCCGAGCGGGACGACGTTGCCGGCCGCGTCGCCGATCAGGTAGGCCTTGAAGGCCTCCCAGAATCCGAGCCGGTGCGGCGTCTCGAAGCAGAGCGTCCAGGCACGGACGCGCACGGCGAAGCGCAGCCCCGCGAGCAGGATGATGACGACGAAGCCCCACCCGATCTTCGAGATGTTCGACCAGATTTCGGCCGGCCCCGCGCGCCAGACGAAGTATGCGAAGAGGCCGAGCCCCGCCAGCGCGAAGGCCGCGCCCGCGGGCGCCAGCCTCCTCGACGCGCCCTCTGCTTTCACCTTACTCACCCCTGACTCAACAGCTGCGGGCGACCCGCGCCGCCCACGGCCCCTCACACGGCCGGAAAATGCAAGATACGCCACAAACGTCTCGCCCCACAAACCGCACGCCCGTCGGCCGCACGCGTGCGGCGACTGACGCCCTTACTAAAAGCGTGCCACGCGCTGCCCGGCCCGCAGGCGCCGGTCTTTCGGCCGTCTCCGGCACCCGGCGCCACCGCAGTCCCGCGGATTTTTGCTGCCGCTGAAAGGCGAATGCTGCGTCCCGGCCGGGGCCGACCCGCGCCCGCGCGCTCTTGTTGGTTGGTGGGTCCGCTTCTCGCCGGGGTGAACCGCGGTGACGGCCGGCGGCCCGGGCGAACGATTCCGTGCGACGGAAAATTCTCGAAAATTTTTGCACCTTTTTCCGCTCAAAAGCGTCTTACATAAAAGTTCCGAGCCGGATGCGCCCACACCGCCGGGCGCACGGGCGCCTCGCCCTTTAGCGAACGCCGGCATAGGACTTGCTCGCAGACGTCTCGACCCTTCCGTCCGGGGCGCCGACTCTTTTCAAGGGGTATTTCACCCAACGGCAGCGCATTTCATTCATCTCTCATCCAGGGGTCAACCACGGCAACTGCTCCCCTCCGCGCCTCCTCTACGAATTACGCGCGGCCGCGTGGCTCGCCCTACAGGAGAAGCTCAATTTTGAAGTGTAGACACTCCCCCCGCTTCCTGCTGGCCTGCCTCACGCTGGCGCTCCTCGCCGCCTTCGGCGTCGGGGCGGGCACGTCGGAAGCCTCGCGTAAAGTCGCGCCCGCGCCGGGCAGCGGCGCCCCCTTTACGCCGCAGACGCCGCAGACCTTCGTCCTCACGGACTTCGGCGCGGTGGCCGACGGCCAGACCGACGCCGGCCCCGCGCTCCAGGCCGCGCTCGACGCGCTGAAACAGGCCGGGGGCGGGACGCTCTTCGTGCCCCAGGGTCGCTATGCCATCGTCACCCCGGTCGTCGCTGACTTCGCCGGGCTCGACGCCGCCGTCGTCATCCACGGCGTCGAGTCGGACACGGCCATCGCCCCGCCGACCTCCGACGGCGACGCACTGACCCGCGGGCTCGACCTCGTCTCGGAATTCGCGCCGAGGACCGATGGCGAGATCGCGATCAACATCGGGAACCTCCGCAGCCTGCTCATCCACGACGTCGGCTTCATCGGGACCCCCGGCGTCTACACCGACGCGCTCATCACGCTCTCCATCTACAGCACCGACGAGGCCGTCATCCGCCACTGTGAATTTTACGGGCTGGCCAGTCTGCTGCCCGGCGGGGCCATTGTCCAGAACTGGGAGAGCAACCTCTCCATCCAGCAGACGGCCTTCCTGGGCAGCACGGCCAACAGCGGCCTCTACACCCCGGTCGTGCAGAATTTCCTCTGGAAGGGGATTACGGTCGAGGACACCATCTTCGCCGACTACGGGCAGCGCCCGGAGCTCTACGCCAAGACGAGCTACGGCTCCCCGCTCTCCTGGATCAACGTCGGGCACGCCGCACCCCTCACGGCCGACTCGCCGCGGCGCGAGGTCGTGCTGCGCAAGGTCTTCCTCGATGAGGGGAGCTGGCAGGGCGTCACCGTCCAGCCCACGCGCTACGACCCGTGGTCCCCGGGGATAGACCTCTTCTACGCGACGGGGCTGCGCGTCAACGTCCCGAACTTCCAAACGACCGCACACTACCTGACCGGGGTGCGCAGCGTGTTGGTCGAGGACTCCTTCTACGGCTGGAGCCACCGCGCCGACTCGGCCATCGACATCAACGGCGCCGACCACGCCATCCTCGAAAAGGTGCGGACGGCGGCCGCCGCTACGCGCCTGCGCGCCGACGCCTCGACCCAGCGCCTGACGGTCATCGACTCGGTCTACGAGGACCTGGCCTCGGCGGCGGTGCAGACCGTGCTGCTGAACACTCTGGCGGGCAACGAGGACCACGTCTTCTACGTGCGCACGCAGTTTCAGACCGCGCTCGGGCGCGCGCCCGATCCGGCCGCGCACTTCTACTGGTCGGACCTGCTCCTGCGCTGCGGCGCCGACGCGGCCTGCGTCCTGGCGCGGCGCGCCTCCCTTGCCGCCTACCTCGCCTCGGTCCCCGCGCCCGTCTTCCCCATCACGGGGCGCGTGACGGGCGAGGGCGGCGAGCCGCTCGGGGGCGTAGAGCTCGCGCTCTCTGGCTCGCAGGCGGTGACGGTCGTGACGGGCGCCGACGGCCTCTACAGCTTAGGCCCCATCCCGACGAGCGGCGATTACACCGTCACGGCCTCGAAGCGTCATCACACCTTCGCCCAGCCCTCACAGGCCGTCTCCACCCCGGCGGGCGCGCGGGTCATGGACTTCACGGCGACGTTCAATCAACACGCCATCGGCGGCCGGCTCCTCGACGAGCGTGGGCGCGCCATACAGGGCGCGACCCTCACCCTCTCGGGCGCGCGGGACGCCAGCACCACGAGCGACGCCGCCGGCGACTACTCCTTCCACGGCCTCCACGCGGGCGGCAACTACACGGTGACGGCCGCGAGCGAGCGCCACACCTTCCAGACCCCTTCGCAGACGTTCGACGACCTCGACGGCGATAAGAGCGCCCCCTTCAACGGCACATCGCTCTTCCACACGGTCGGCGGGCAGGTCATGAACACGAGCAGTGCCCCCGTGGCCGGCCTCGAGGTCACGCTCTCGGGCTCGCAGACGCGCGCGGTGATGACCGACGCGGGTGGCTATTTCCAGTTCGTCGACCTGCCGCGCGGCGGCAGCTACACGGTCGCACCCGGGAAACTCCTCGGCAGCACGTTCCACCCTGCCCCGAAGGACTTCGAGGCGCTCGCCGAGGACCAGAACTTCCTCATCATCGCGTACCCGACCGAGTACAGGATAAAGGGGAGCATCACCTCGGGCGGCGTGCAGCTCCAGGGTGTGACGGTCACACTCTCGGGCTCCAGGTCTGACACGGCGACGACGGATGCGGCCGGCGCCTACTCCTTCAGCGTCCCCATCCACGGCGACTTCACCGTCACGCCCTCGAAGACGAGCTACACGTTCGACCGCGCGTCCGCGACCTTCAACGGCGTGACCGCCGACCAGACGGCCGACTTCACGGCGGCGCTCGGCCATTACATGATCAGCGGCCGCGTGACGAGGCCGGGCGGCCAGGGGATGGCCGGCGTCACGATGGAGCTCTCCGGGGCGCAGGTCGGGACTGCGACCACCGACGCCGACGGCGCTTACTCCTTCACCGTCTCCTCCGAAGGCACCTACACCGTCACCCCGTCCAGGACCCATTACACTTTCGCCCCGCAGAGCCTGAGCTTCACCGACCCCAGGGCCGACCACACCGCCGACTTCGCCGCCACGCTCAACCGCCACGCCATCTCGGGTCGCGTGACCGACGCGGCCAACCAGGGGCTTTCGGGGGTGTTGGTCGCGCTCTCCGGCGGGCAGACCGCGCAGGCGACCACCGATGCGAACGGCAACTACGCTTTCACGAGCCTCCCGGCGGGCGCGGGCTACGCGGTCACGCCGGCGCGCGCGCACTACCTCTTCAGCCCCGCGGCGCAGTCCTTCGACGACCTCGACTCGGACCGTTCGGCAAACTTCGTCGCGCGACTCGTGACCTACCACATCGGCGGGCGCGTCACGGAGAAGGGCTCGGGACTGGCCGGCGTCACGGTCGGCCTCGCGGGCTCGCACCCGCTGCTCGGGCCGTCGAAGGCCGAGACCGTCACGGCCTTTGACGGCAGCTACGCGCTCGAAGTCGCGGCCGGGGGCGACTACACGGTCACGCCCTCGAAGCGTGGCTACACGTTCGAGCGCGAGTCGGTCACGTTCGCGGCCTTGGGTGGCGACGGCGCGGCGGACTTCGCGGCGACGCTGCGCACGCTCATCGAGTTCTCCGTCGAAGTGCACTCGGTCGGCGAGAGCGACGGTATGCTCGTCGTCAACGTCACGCGCGACGGCGACACCTCCACGTCGGCGACGGTCGTCTACGAGGCTTTGGGCGACACGGCGCAGCGCGGCCTGGACTTCGTCGCCTCCATCGGCCAGCTCACCTTCGCGCCGGGCGAGACCTCGAAGAGCTTCACCCTCTTCATCACGGACGACTCGTTCGTCGAGTCGCCCGAGAGGCTCACACTCACCCTGACCCCGAACGAGGGCACCTACCTCGGCGAGCGCGCCGCCGCGACGGTGACCATCGACGACAACGACACGTCGCCCGCGGCCTCGAACCCCGCCGACGACACGGCCTTCTTCGTCCGCCAGCATTACCGCGACTTCCTCAACCGCGAGCCGGACGCGGAGGGGCTCGAATTCTGGACCTCCGGCATCATGCGCTGCGGCACCGACCTCCGCTGCCGCGAGGCCAAGCGCGTTGATACCTCGGCGGCCTTCTTCCTCTCCATCGAGTTCCAGGAGACGGGCTACCTCGTCCACCGCCTCTACCGCGCCTCTTTCGGCCGCGTGCCGGAGCGCGTCCACGAGTTCATGCTCGACGCGCGCGTCATCGCTGATGGGGTAGTGGTCGGCCGGGAGGGCTGGGCCGAGAGGCTGGCCGCCAACAAGAGGGCCTTCCTCGAAGCGTGGGCGGAGCGCCCCTACTTCCGCGAGAGCTTCGGCGGCTTCGACGACTCCAGGTTCGTCGAGGCGCTGTTCGAGAACATGGACATGACGCCGACGGCGGCCGAGCGCGAGGAGCTGCTGGCCGACCTCCGCGCGGGACGCCCGCGCTGGGAAGTGCTGGCCAAGGCCGTCGACAACGGGCGGTTCGTCAAGCAGGAGTTCAACCGCGCCTTCGTCCTGATGCAGTACTTCGGCTACCTGCGCCGCGACCCCAACGACGCGCCCGACGGTAACTTCGACGGCTTCGACTTCTGGCTCAGGAAGCTGGTCGAGGCCGGCGGCGACTACGAGAAGGCCGAGATGGTCAAGGCCTTCATCAACTCGGCCGAGTACCGCCGTCGCTTCGGCAACTAGCGCGGACCGAAAAGCAAACAACGTGGGGGAGGCGTGCGCGGCTAAGTCCACTTAGCCGCGCACGCCTCCCCCACGTTGTTTCTTGAGCTTCCGGTCGGGGCGCGCGCGCGCGTGGACTTTAACGCGCCGCCGCGGCCGCGCCGCCCTTGAGGTGTTTATCCAGGAAGTCGAGGATGGCCTTGTAGGCGCGGACCTCGTTGGCCTTCTTGGTGAAGCCATGCCCCTCGTCGTCGAAGACGATGTACTCGACCGTGCCGCCGCGCTTGCGCACGGTCTCGACGATGTCGTCCGACTCGGGCTTGATGACGCGGGGGTCGTTGGCGCCCTGCAAGACGATGAGTGGGCGCTTGATCTTGTCGGCGTGGAAGAGCGGCGAGGTCTCGCGCAGGAATTCGAGCTGCGTCGAGGGGTCGCCGACCTCCTTGTAGAGCGACTTGCGGAAGGACTCCCAGTAGGGCGGGATCGACTGGAGCGTACGCACCCAGTTCGAGACGCCGAAGATGTCGACGCCGACGGCGAACTCGTCGGGCTTGAAGGCGAGCGCGGCCAGGACCATGTAGCCGCCGTAGGAGCCGCCCATGATGCCGATCTTCTGCGGGTCGACGTAAGGGAGGGTCTGGAGGTACTTCTTCGCCTCGACGCAGTCCCACAGGGGCTCGCGCCCGTGCTTGCCGTCGTCGGCCGCGTAGAAGGTCTTGCCGTAGCCGCTGGAGCCGCGGTTGTTAACGCCTAAGACGACGTAGCCGTGGTTGACGAGGTACTGCGTGAGCGCGCTGTAGCCGGTGCGCGTCTGCCCGCCCGGGCCGCCGTGGATGAGCAGGACGGCCGGCGCCCTGTGCGCGGCGTCGGCCCCGTGCGGCTTGTAGAGGATGTTGGGGATGACCATCCCGTCGAAGGATTTGAAGCGGACGACCTCGGAGTCGACGAGGTCCGCCGGGTCGATCTCGGGGTTGAGCGAGTTGGTGAGCTTCGTCGCCTTCTTCGTCGCGAAGTCGTAGACGTAGAGGTTCGAGGGGCTCCGGTCGCCGTTGAGGTAGAAGGCCATCAGGCGCTCGCTCGGCGAGATGTTGACGCCCGTGATGTCGCCGCCCGGGAGCTTCGGCAGCGGGACGGGCTTGCCCGTCTTCGTGTCGTCGATGCGGATGACGGTGCGGGCGTCCTGGTTGATGGCGGTGACGCGGTAGCGGCCGCCGCGCGAGAAGTAGGTGTACCAGACGTCCCAGGGCGCGCGCTCGACCACCTCGGTCCTGCCCGTCGCGAGGTCGTAGCGCGCGACGTAGCGGAACTCGGCGCCCGCATCCGAGAGCAGGTAGAGGTGCTTCGACTCGGGGTCGAAGGAGGAGGGGCTGTTCTGGACCTCACCCTTGTGCTCGGTGATGTTCTTGAGCTGCCGGGTCTGCGTGTCGTAGAGGTAGACGTCCGAGTCGTTGGTCGTCGCGCCGTTCTTCTGGAAGGCGATGAAGCGCTTGTCCTTCGAGATGGTGCCGAACTCGAAGCCGGTCTCGTCCTGGTAGACGAGGCGGGGACGGAAGTCGGCGAGCGCCATCTCGAAGACGTCGAAGAAGCGCGGGTCGCGCGTGTTCGTCGAGTAGAAGAAGGACTTGCGGTCATGGCTCCAGCCGAGGAAGTTGGCCTTGGTCTTCTCGCCGGGCGTCAGGTCGCGCTCGCGGCCGTCGGCCTCGCGCACGTAGAGGTGGTTGTTCTCGTTGCCGCCGCGGTCGTAGGTGTAGATGAAGCGCGAGTCCGTCGGCAGGTAGGAGACCGAGTAGGTGCTCTCCTTCGTCGAGTCGGTCAACTGCTTCGGCGCGCCTCCCGCGACCGGGACGGTGTAGACGTTGAAGATGCCCGTCTTGTTGTTGTGGAAGAGGATCTGCTTCTCGTCGGCCGAGAAGGACGAGCCGCCGACGCGCGTCGTGCCCATGAACTGCTCGATGGTGTAACGCTTGACGGCGCGCCGCGCAGCGGCCGCAGCCGCCTGCGGCCGCCGGGCTCCGCCGCTCTGCTGCGCGAGCGCGGCCTGCCCGAGCGCCGTCAGCGTGAAGAGCAGGGCGAGCGCGAGTCGCATGCACGCGCGGATGGAACGTTTGGTCTCTGTCATCGGATTGTCCTCAGTCGGTATCGGGTTTTACTAATTTCTGCCGGTCTCACGTGTCAGGGCTCGCGCTCGGCGACCATCAGCACCACATCGCGGAAGGCGCCGCGCTTCCAGTAGCGGCGGGGCAGGCGCGCCACCTCGCGGTAGCCGGCGCGCCCGAGCATCTTGAGCGAGGCGGCGTTCTCAAGGAAGACCTCGGAGATGAGCATGCGCAGCCCGAGCACCTCGAAGGCGTAGCGCGTGCGGACGCGCGCCGTGTCGGTGCCGAGGCCGCGCCCGCGCGCCTCGGCCGCGCCGATGATCGTGCCGCTGACGGCGACGCCGTGCCGGTAGTTGATCTGGTGGAGGCCGCAGACGCCGACGTGCTCGCCCGCCAGCGTCTCGACGGCGAAGATGATGTCAGACGGGTGCGCGCCCGGCTGGCCGCCCGCCTTGTCGATGAACTCGTCCTCGGCGGCCCGCGTCAGCGGGACGTCGCCCGAGAGGACGGTCTCCGTCAGGTCCGGGTCGTTCATCCACGCATGGATGTTGGCGGCGTGGCGCTCCTTGTCGAGCGGCACCAGCCGCACCTTCTCGCCCTCCCAGCCGTAAGCCATCTCCATCACCTCCGGCCGCCCCGCGGGAGCGGAGCGGCGAATATAAACCAGGACGGCCGCGGGCGGAAGGTCTTGGCCCGCACCCCGCCGGCGGCAGGCCCAAAGGGGGCCGCGCGCCACCGATTTCTCCGCGACGCAAAGCCGCGTCTTTGTGTTAAGCTCTCGGCACCCCGGCGGGCATTATCTGAAAGGCGCGAAGACGAGCACCCCGGTCCACGCGCGGACGCCGCGCGCGCGCCGCGACACGAAACAGAGGGAGGACGGCCGACAGATGCGACGACGTGAGGGCGACGGCTGCCCCGTGTGGGGCGCCCTACAGGTCGTGGGCGACAAGTGGACGCTGCTCATCGTGCGCGACCTGGCCGGCGCGCCGCGGCGCACGACGGAGCTGCTCGCGCGCCTCCAGCCCATCAGCAGCCGCACGCTGATGGACCGGCTGCGCGACATGGAGCGCGACCGCCTCATCGAGCGCCGCGACCTGGGCGGCAGCCCCCCCCACGTCGAGTACGTGCTCACCGAGCGCGGCCGCCTGCTGACGCCGCTCCTCGACGCGCTGCGCGTGGCCGGCGAAGCGCTCGACTGCAACGCTTGCGACGACCGGCTCGGCCGACACGACTCCTACTGCGACGCCTGCCCGCGCGCCGGCCGCCACGACTCCACGCCGCCCCCCCGCCGCGCCCAGAGCGACGACTCGATAGTCCTCCTC
>Ga0216309_1000159_pt1 | contig 12143 bp, 11 predicted proteins | sample Total_DNA_C_FD_161284 | JGI IMG/M metagenome (GOLD analysis project Ga0216309, IMG submission 161284) | Terrestrial sediment cell enrichment communities for BONCAT metagenomics from Utah, United States - Total_DNA_C | ecosystem: Environmental > Terrestrial > Deep subsurface > Rock core/Sediment ...
CCTCGCGGCTCCGCAAGACCCGCCGCAGCCCCCCCGTCCTGCTCGCTGCACTGGCCCTCGCGCTCCAATTTCTCGTCTGCCAACCCGAAGTCCCTGCGCAGGAAAAACCGGCCCCCCCCTCCGAGGAGGAGGAGGTGATTCGCGTTCGAACCGACCTCGTCGTCGTCCCCGTCCAGGTCACGGACGGGCGCGGGCGCCGCGTCGGCGGACTCACGCAAAGTGACTTCCGTTTGAGCGATAACGGCCGCCCCGTCGAAACGAGCTATTTCGCCGCGGGTGCCGAGCGCGTCGGGCTCCTCTTCCTCCTCGACGCCTCGGGCAGCACGCGCGAAATTGTCACGCAGCAACGCGAGACCGCCCTCGCACTCTTCTCCCGCTTCGGCGAACGCTCACGAGTCGGCGTCATCCAGTTCCGCGAGCGCCCCGAGACGGCGCTCGCCTTTACCCGCGACCTGCGCGCGGCGCGCGGCGCCTTCCAGGCGGCTTCGCTGCCGGACCGCCGCACCGCCATCTTCGACGCCGCGCTCGCCGCGGTGCGCGCCTACCGTGCGGAGGGGGCGGACGCGGCCGAGCGTCGCATCGTCGTCCTCTTCAGCGACGGGCTCGACACGGCGAGCTCCGCGCCGCCCGCCTCCGTGGTCGAAGAGGCGCGCGCCGCGGGCGTCTCCTTCTACGTGATTCACATCCCGCTGTACGAGCCCCGTGACGGCCGACTCGCCCCGCGCCGCCCCGCGCGCGGCTTCCGCGAACTGGCCGAGAAGACGGGTGGGCAATTCTTCGTCGTCGGCGACGCGCGCTCCTCGCTCGACCCGCGCGCCGAGCACGACTTGAGCCCCATCTTCCGCGCCATCGCCGAAGACCTCCAGAGCCAGTACGTCCTCGGCTACCACGCGGCCGAGGCAGGCGGACATCCCGGCACACACCGCGTCGAAGTGCGGCTCGCGGCCCCGCGAGACCGGAGGCTCCGCGTGCGGCAACTGCGCGAGACCTACGAGTCGAAGCGCTAACCCCATCACGCATGACACGCGTCGGCCCTTTGCACTACAATCTGCGCTCTGCTCTTCCAGCCGAACCGGCTTCCACGGACTTATGAATGAACATCAAACCGAAGGACTCAGGCAGATACGCCGGGCGCTCCTGAGCGTCTCGGACAAGACCGGCCTCGTCGATTTCGCGCGCGCCCTGCGCGGGTTCGGCGTCGAACTGCTCAGCACGGGCGGCACGGCGAAGGCGCTGCGCGAGGCCGGGCTCGACGTGCGCGACGTGTCGGACCTGACAGGCTTCCCCGAGATGCTGGACGGCCGCGTCAAGACGCTCCACCCGCGCATCCACGGTGGTATCCTCGCCGTCCGCGACAACCCCGAGCACGAGCGCGCGCTCGCCGAGCATCACATCGACCCCATCGACATGGTCGTCGTCAACCTCTACCCCTTCGAGCAGACCGTCGCCCGCGCGGAGGTCACGCTCGCCGAGGCGGTCGAGCAGATCGACATCGGCGGGCCCGCGATGGTCCGCTCCTCCGCGAAGAACTTCAGGGACGTGGCCGTGGTCACCTCGCCCGGCCTCTACCCTTTCGTCTTCTCAGAGTTGAAAAAGACCGGAGGCGGCCTCTGCCTACGGACCCGCTCGCGTCTCGCGCTCAATGCTTTCAACCATACCTCCGGGTATGACGCCGCTATCGTCCGCTACCTGACCGAGGCGCTGCCCCGCGAGAACCAGGGCGATGACGAACTCAGCGAGGTCTTCACCGCCTCCGACTTCGTCAAGACGGACCTGGCCGAAGAGTGGCTGGCCGAGGGCGGCTCCTACCCCGAGCGCGTGTGCTCCTTCATGAGCAAGCTCTCCGAGCTACGCTACGGAGAGAACCCGCACCAGAAGGCGGCTCTCTTCGGGATGGACGAGGAGGAGGGGCTGGCGCGCGCCGAGGTGCTCGGCGGTAAGGAGATGTCCTTCAACAACTACGTGGACGCCGACGCTGCCTGGCAGCTGGTCTGCGACTTCGACGAGACGGCCTGCGCGATCATCAAGCACATGAACCCCTCGGGCGTCGGCACCGCCCCTTCGCCCGAAGAGGCGTACCGGCGCGCGCTCGCCACCGACCCCGTCTCGGCCTTCGGCGGCATCGTCGCCTTCAACCGTGCGTTGGACGAGCCGGCAGCCCGCGCCCTCACGGAGATTTTCACCGAGGTCGTCGTCGCCCCCGACTTCGACGAGGCCGCCGTCGAAATCCTGAAGGGCAAGAAGAACCTGCGCATCCTCCGCGCGGGCGAGGTGCGCCGGCCCGCGGGGCTCGACTTCAAAAGGGTCAGCGGCGGCATGCTGGTCCAGACGCGCGACGCGCATCGCCTGCGGCGCGAGCAGTTGAAGGTCGTCACGCGGCGCGAGCCGACAGAAGAGGAATACGAGGCGCTCATGTTCGCCTGGACCGTCTGCAAGCACACGAAGTCGAACGCCATCGTCTACGCGCGCGCGGGGCAGACGGTCGGCGTCGGCGCCGGGCAGATGTCGCGGGTGGACTCGGTCCGCATCGGGGCGATGCGCGCGCAACTGCCCGTCAGGGGCTCGGTGCTTGCCTCCGACGCCTTCTTCCCCTTCCGCGACGGGCTCGACGAGGCAGCCGGCCACGGCATCACGGCCGTCATCCAGCCCGGAGGCTCCGTCCGCGACGCCGAGGTCATCGCCGCCGCCGACGAGCAGAACCTCGCCATGGTCTTCACCGGCGTCCGCCACTTCAGGCATTGAAGCCCGAAGGGCCGCGCGCCGAAAGCTTCTACACTTGCCCTCGCGGCGCGCAATCGTTGATACTTGCCTCACCGAAACAGGCACTTTTCGAATCGACTCTTCCCGGGCGGCCTGTCATTTTCGTTTTCTGAAGGGAAAGAAAGATGGCTGATTTGGAACCAATCGGAGACGCCGCCGGCGGCGAAACCCTGCGCTGCCGCTACTGCGGCCAACTCAACAACGTGCGCGGCGAGGGCGGGCAGGCGAAGTGCGGGCGCTGCCGCCTGACGCTCTCCGGCGAGCCGCATAAGAAGTTCGCGGACCTCGACAAGTACTCCTACGTCCACCCGCTCGACAGCCGCGCGCTGGCGGCACTGAAGACCATTCCGGGGATTGACACCGCGCTCAAAAAGCTCCTCGAAGTCACGGGCGAGTCGGCCATCCGCGTCATCTTCACCGCCAGCGCCGTCAAGGTCACGCCCAAACAGTGCCCGGATCTCTACGCCAAGCTCCAGGTCGCCTGCACCACGCTCGGCGTCGACATGCCCGAGCTGTTCGTCCAGCAGAACCCGACGGTCAACGCCTTCACGGGCGGCGTCAAGAAGCCGGTTATCGTCCTTCACTCGCAGCTCATCGAACGGCTCAACGACGAGGAGGTGCTCGCCGTCATCGCGCACGAGGTCGGCCACATCCACGCCGAACACGTGCTCTACATCACGGCGGCCCGACTCATCGAGGCGCTCACCAACGTCGCCATCGCCGCTGCGCCCGTCGCGGCGCTGGTCGGGCAACTCGTCTCGGTCACGATGCGTTCGGCGCTGCTCGCCTGGGCCCGCAGGGCCGAGCTCTCTTGCGACCGCGCGGCGCTGCTCGTGACGCAGGACCCGGACGTCATCGGCCGCACGATGATGAAGCTCTGTGGCGGGACCTTCGCGTCGAAGATCGACTACGACCAGTTTCTCGTGCAGGCGCGCGATTTCCAGAAGAACTACGACGAGAAGGCGCTCGACCGCTTCTGGGCCGATATCATCAACGCGGGGCTGACGCACCCGTTCCCCGTCTGGCGCGTCGCGGAGATCATGAGCTGGGTCGAGAGCGGCGAATACGCGCGGCTCATCGGCGGCGAGGCCGAGAGCGCCGCCGCCTGAAGCAGAGGGCATGAAGACGCGGGACGATCACACCCTCTTCATCCTCCTCTCGCCCGCGGCCACGGCGGCTGGCGGACGAGCTGCGCGGGCGCAGGCCGGGACGCTCCGGGGTTACCAGGTTTTCCGTTTCCGGCTTCGGCCTTTTGAGGAGTTAACGCATGCTTCTTGAGAATAAGAACGGGATCATCTTCGGCGTGGCGAACAAGCGCTCCATCGCCTGGGCGACGGCGCGGGCCTGTTTGGACGCGGGGGCGCGCCTCGCCTTCTCGTACCAGAACGAGCGGCTGCGCGAGAACGTCGAGGGGCTGACCGAGGGGACTGACTCGCCGCTCGTCCAGTGCGACGTCTCCAACCCCGAGGAGGTCGAGGCCGCCTTTGGCGCTGTCCGCGAGCGGTTCGGACGCCTCGACTTCATGGTCCACAGCCTCGCCTTCGCCCCGCGCGAGGCGCTCGAAGGCGAGTACGTGGCCACCTCGCGCGAGGCGTTCCTGACGGCGCTCGACGTTTCGGCCTACTCGCTGGCCGCGCTCGCGCGCGCCGCCGCGCCCCTGATGACCGAGGGCGGGAGCATCGTCTCGATGACCTACTACGGCGCGGAGAAGGTCGTCGCCAACTACAACGTGATGGGCGTGGCTAAGGCGGCGCTCGAAGCCAGCACGCGCTACCTCGCCGCCGACCTCGGCAAGCAGAACATACGCGTCAACACCCTGAGCGCCGGTCCCATCAACACGCTGGCTGCCCGCGGCGTGGGCAACATGACCACGATGCTCAAGCACCACGCCGAGCGCGCCCCCCTGCGCCGAAACGTCGAGGCGCGCGAGGTCGGCAACGCCGCACTCTTCCTCCTCAGCCCCCTCGCCTCCGGCATCACCGGCGAAGTCCTCCACGTCGACTGCGGCTACAACATTATGGCGTTCTAACAAAGGAGTCGGGAGTCGGGAGTCAGAAGTTGGTGGACAGAAGGAAGTCAGCTTTTCCGTCCCCCGCGTCCTGACTCTCTGAAACCCTTTATCATGGCCGAAACGAAACAGACTGAGATGGAAGCGGCGGGGCGGCAGACGACGCAGGACGAGCAGCTCCTCGAGACGCCGCGGCTGGACGAGTTCACGCACACGGACACCTGGCGCGTGTTCCGTATCATGGGCGAGTTCGTTGAAGGGTTCGACGACCTGGCGACGGTGACGCGCGGGGTGGCCATCTTCGGGTCGGCGCGCACGCCCACCGACAACCCCTTCTACGCGGCGGCGCGTGAGACGGCCGCCCTGCTGGCGAAGGCGGGCTTCTCCGTCATCACGGGCGGGGGCCCGGGCATCATGGAGGCGGCCAACCGCGGCGCCTTCGAGGCGGCCGGCGTCTCCATCGGCTGCAACATCGAGCTGCCGTTCGAGCAGGCACCGAACCCGTACCAGACGCGCTCGCTGACGTTCAAGTACTTCTTCGTGCGCAAGACGATGTTCGTCAAGTACAGCAACGCCTTCGTCATCTTCCCCGGCGGCTTCGGCACGCTCGACGAGCTGTTCGAGGCGCTCACGCTCATCCAGACGCGCAAGATCAACAACTTCCCCGTCATCCTCTTCGGCACGGAGTTCTGGGCCGGGATGCTCGGATGGCTGGAGGAGGCGATCCTGAAGTCGAAATACATTGCGGCCGAAGACCGGAACCTGCTCCACCTCACCGACTCGCCCTCCGAAGTGGTGGAGATCGTCCACCGCAGCCAGGACGCCCTGAGCAAGACGAGCCCCGGGCCCTACGACATCTGAGCCGGGTCTAGCGGCATGCAACAGGCAGTTAAGAAAAGCAGATTCCTGAACGGACCGGGGGCAGCGAGCTTGCAACTCGCCGCCCCCGGTTTCTATGTCGTGCCCTTCGGCCTGAAATGCCTACGGCGCAGGGTCATCTGCCTGCCGCCTGCCACGAACTCACCCCTCCGCCTGAGGCGGGATGGGCGCTTCCCGTTCCAGCGCGGCCTGGCGCGAGACCAGCGGCGGGAAGGCGTTGGAGGTCAGCCATTCGAAGTAGGGCGCGGAGACGTGTGCGACCGGCAGGGCGATGATTTCGGGGGTGTCGTAAGTATGCAGCGAGCGCACCTCGCGCTCAAGCTCGTCGAAGCAGGCGGCGGTCGTCTTCGCCAGCAGCAGAAACTCTGGCGCACGGTGGACCTCGCCCTTCCAGCGGTAGATCGACTCCATTTGCGGCATGATCTGCACGCAGGCCGCGAGGTGCGCCCCGACCAGCATCTCCGCCAGACGCGAGGCCTCCTCCTGGCTCCCCGCCGTCATCAGCACCATGATCGCCGCCGAATTAATCTCCGCCACGATTAACCTCCAGAGCGCTAACGCGAAATGATGCTCGTCGAATGTGGAAACAGGGGGAAGGCTCCGTCACCTCACCCGTCATTCAACGCCCATCACTCATCAACCGCCGCATCTTCCCCTTCGGTCGTACCCGTGAGCGGGGTGGTGTCCTTACCGAAGAAAGAAGCGTAAAGCTCGCAAGCGCGCTCGTAGTCGCGCTCGTCGACCAGGACGAGAGCCCCGGGCGAGGCCGACGAGAGCAGAGGCGAAAAGGCGTCAGCGCCGCCCGACTGAACGGCCACGCGCACCTCGTTCTGCTTCAGGATGTCCGCGACCATCTCGGCCTCGGCGGGCGACCCGATGTTGTGCAGCGGGACGAAACGCGCCTCGCTGTGGTCGTGGACGGTATTCTCGGGCGTCAGCCGCTCGACCAGCTCCGAGCCGTCGTCGGTGCAGCTCGTGAAACCCTCCTGGTACTCGGCCTCGCAAACAGGACAGAACATCTGTGGTCCCCCGTGTCGAAGTTGATTCGGAAAAGCGCTGGGCAGAAGGATTATACAGCAAAAACAGTCCGGAGTCCGGAGTCAAAGCGCAGCGGCGCCGGCTCCGGACTCCGGGATTTCAGACGCGGGACTCTTCTTCAGGCGGCGCCGGCGGCACGCTCGAAGGGAATCTCCTCGAAGTGCGTCATCCGCTTGAAGGCGCGGAAGCGCTCGTTAATCTCCTCGTGTGTGAGGCGGCGGACGCGCTCGGTGCCGAATTCCTCGACATTGAAGGAGGCCATGACCGAGCCGAAGATGATCGCCCGGCGCAGCGTGTCGTCGTCGAGGCTTTCGTGCCCCGCGAGGTAGCCCATGAAGCCGCCGGCGAAGGTATCTCCCGCGCCCGTCGGGTCGAAGACAGACTCAAGGGGGTAGGCCGGGATGGCGAAGTAGGTGCCCTCGGTGAACATCGCCGCGCCGTACTCGCCGCGCTTGACGACGAGCGCGCGCGGGCCCCAGGAGAGAATCTTCCGCGCCGCCTTGATGAGGTTGGGCTCGCCCGAGAGCTGGCGCGCCTCGGCGTCGTTGATGATGACGACGTCGACCCCGCGGATGGCGGCCTCGACCTCGCGCGGGACGGTCGTGATCCAGTAGTTCATCGTGTCGAGCGCGACCAGCTCGGCCCCGCGCACCTGCTCGCGCACCTCGCGCTGTAGGTCGGGCTGGATGTTGCCGAGGAAGACCATGCGCGCACGCTTCGACTCGTCCGAGAGCTTCGGCTTGAAGTCGGCGAAGACGTTGAGCTGCGTGTCGAGCGTGTGCGCGGTGTTGAGGTCGAAGTCGTAGCGCCCGCGCCAGAAGAAGGTCCGGCCGCCCTCGACGCGTTCGAGGTCGTCGGTGTTGATCCCCCGCAGCCGGAAGACCTCCATCTCCTCCTCACCGAAGTCACCCCCGACGACGCCGACCACACGCACGTCCGTGAAGAAACTGGCCGACAGCCCGAAGTGCGTGGCCGACCCGCCCAACATCCTTTCGCGCTTACCGAAGGGCGTCTCGACCGCGTCGAACGCCACCGAACCTACGACGAGCAATGACACGTTTTGTTGTTCTCCTGACGAATGGGGTAAGAAATTTGCAGCCGGGGTAAAAGGGCGGGCCCGGCACTCGCGAGGAGCAGCAGGGCCGCGTAGAAGATTAGAGACCCCGGATTCGCGGGCACGTCAACTTTCCCCCTACGGCCTGGCCTCCGCCTTCGGCTGCGCCTCGCCGAGGCGCGCGAGCGCCTCCTGCGCGTCCTTGCGGAAGTTGCTCTTGGGGAATTCGTTGACGAGGCGCGTCAGGTACTCGCGTGCCGTCTCGCGCAGGTTCTGCGGCGAGAACTCCTCGGCCTTCTCGGGCGTGGAGGCCGGCGGGCGCTGCTTGCCTTTGCCCTCGGAGAGATAGAGGCTGCTCATCCCGGCGATGTAGAGCACCTCGTCGATACGCTGGAACTCAGGGTAGCCGGCGGCCAGCTCCTCGCAACGCTTGAAGGCCGCGTAGTAGGCCTTCTTGTTCTTGAAGTAGTGGCGCGCGACCTCCAGTTCGTGCTTCGCGCTCTTTTCGGACTCGACGTCCCTGATGGTCGAAGGGTCGGGCCCGGCCGCCACGGTCCCGGCCTGTGCCCGCGCCGAGGCCGCGCCCAGCGAGAACGCCAGCCCGACGCCGCAAGCCAAATAGATCAAACGCTTCATTTCGAACACCTCTCTTCGGAGTGACGGCCGACGGGAGGGAGCCGGCACTTTCCGGTTCACCCGCCGCCCTTCAATTCTTTCCGTACTTTTTGATGACGGCATCGAGCCTCTTCGTTGTCGCCTCGGGCCAGAGTTCGGGCGGCGTGAAGATGGCGCTCTTGAGGGCGGAGCCGCAGGCGCAGGCGCGTTCGGCGCTTGCCAGCCGGCGGACGGCCTCGCGCATGATGACCTGCGCGTTGCGGACGTTCTTGTTGAGGTACTCGACCACCGCTTCGACCGAGACGGCGTCGTGCGCCTCGTGCCAGCAGTCGTAGTCGGTGACGAGCGCGAGCGTGGCGTAACAGATTTCGGCCTCCCGCGCCAGCTTCGCCTCCTGAAGGTTCGTCATCCCGATGATGTCCATGCCCCACGAGCGGTAGACGTGCGACTCGGCCTTCGTCGAGAAGGCCGGGCCCTCCATGCACAGGTACGTCCCGCCGCGGTGAACCTTGACCTCCGCCGCGCCGCAAGACTCTTCGAGCACGTCGCCCAGGTCCTTGCAAACCGGGTGCGCGAAGGTGATGTGACCGACGATGCCCTCGCCGAAGAAGGTCGACTCCTGTGCGCGCGCGCGCGTGCGGTCGAAGAACTGGTCGGGGATGACCATGTCGAGCGGCGCGTACTGCTCCTGGAGCGAACCGACGGCCGAGGCCGAGAGGATGCGCTCGACGCCGAGCAGCTTCATGGCATAGATGTTGGCGCGGAACGGAAGCTCCGTCGGCAGGAGCCTGTGACCGCGCCCGTGGCGCGGCAGAAAGGCTACGCGCTCGCCTTCGAGCGTGCCGACGATGAAAGCGTCCGACGGGCCGCCGAACGGCGTCTCGACGCTGACCTCTTCAACGTCCTTCAGTTCCGGCATCTGGTAGAGGCCACTGCCCCCGATGATGCCAATCTTCACAGTCGTCATCTGTTCGTCACCTTTAACATTCCCGCGAACTTGTCGAGCGTCACCTTATGCTCGAACCGGTTGCTCCCGCCGATCTTCAGGCTCTCGCAGGCCGAATTGAAATCCGTCACGGCCCTCTCAACCCACTTCGTGTCGCCGCCCGCGACGAGCGGCAGCGCGGCGCGCAGCTCGACCGACTTCCCGCCCGCCACGCCGAAGCGGTTGAGGACGAGGAAGCTGGTTCCATCCGCCCTGAACGTCCAGACGAGCGTGCGCCAGCCGCCCTCGTCCAGCGTGTCGCTCAGGACGGCCATCCCCTCAAACTTGTTCTTCGAGACCCCGTCGCTCTCGTGCCCAAGGGTCACGGCCTCGCCCACGAGGCGCGCGCCCAGAACGACCTCGGCCTTCTGCTTAGCCTTCTCGGCCGCCGCGTACGGGATCGACGCCCGCACGAAGCCGTTGGTCTCGGTGTTCGAGTACTGCTGGACGACCCACGACTCGGGCAGCTTGAAGGTCACGGCGCCGCCAAGCGCCGAGGTCGGGCGCTCCTGCGCCGGGGCGGTGGTGGAGAGGAGCGCGACGAGAGCCAGGCTGAAGGTGATTCGTCTAAGCATAGTTCTTCGAGTTCACTCGCCCGGGACGGGGCCGGCCTTCACATCACCGAGTCCGGCGGCGCGCACGCGGCCGCTCTCCTCGACCAGATGCGCCAGCGGCTCTTCCGGATCGTGGTAGAAGAGGCAGAGCCACCCTTCACGCGCGGCGCGCGGCAGCAGCCGGCGCTTGGCCTCTACCGTCTCGACGGGGTAGAGGTCGTAACCCATCACCCACGCGAGCGGCACGTGCGCGCGCGTCGGCACGAGGTCGGCGAAGCAGTAGAGCGTGCGACTGCCGCGTTCGAGCCGCACGCACTGCATTGTGCGCGAGTGGCCGGGCACGGTCTCCAGACTCAGGCCGGGCAGCACCTCGTAGTCCGACTCTTTCAGCTCCAGCTGCCCCGACTCAGCGAGCGGTCGCCAGTTCTCCGGCAGGTAGCTGGCGCGGTCGCGTTCGTGCGGCGACTCGGCGTGATCGAGCTCGGCGCGCGAGACGAAGTAGCGCGCGTTCGGGAAGGCGGGGACGGCGCGGCCCCCTTCGCCCGAAAGCGTGTTCCCGCCCGCGTGGTCGAAGTGAAGGTGGGTGTTGACGACGATTGAAACGTCCTCGGCCCGGTAACCCGTGCGCTTGAAGAGGCTTTCGCCGAGGGTCGGGCCGGGGCTGACGCCGTACATCGCGGCCTGGCGCGGCGACCACTTGTCGCCCATGCCGGTCTCGACGAGGACGCGCTCGCCCGCGCCCTCGACGAAGAGGCAGTTGGCGGCGAGCCTGACGCGGTTCTCTTCGTCCGGCGGGGCGACGCGCTGCCAGAGCGTGCGCGGCACCACCCCGAACATCGCGCCGCCGTCAAGGCGGAACTCGCCGCCGGACACGACCTCAACACGGTAGTCGCCGAACTGCATCAAGGCTCCCGCGCTCGGTCTACTTCTTCTTGCCGGGAGCCGCCTTCGGCTTGGCGCCGCCGGAAGACTTCGGCGCGCTCTCGCCGCCTTCGGGGCCCGGGGGCGGCGCCGCCTCGTCTTCGTGCGGGTCGGCGGGGCCGCCGTGGGGCGAGGCGCCCATCGGCATCTGCGGCGTCTCGGGCGCCTTGACGGGGAAGTCGTCGGGCACCTTGATGCTCGTCCGCTTGGCGATCTCGTCGACCTGCTTCTTGGTCTTCTCCTCGATGATCGCCTCGCGCGCCGTGTCGCGCGGCGACTTGGGCGGGGCGAAGGGATTCTGGCTCGCCCCGGCGCTCGGCTTGAAGAGGATGTGTCGGACATGCACCTGTTCTTCGGGTTGCGCGCCGCCCTCGCCCGGCTGTGTGCGCGTGCCGAGGCGCTGGATGATGTGGAAGCCGAAGGGCGTCTCGATGATGTCGCTGATCTCGTTATCCTTCAGGGCGAAGGAGGCGTCCTCGAAGGGCTTGACGACGCGGAACTTGTCGGGCGAGCGCTGCTCGCCCTCGACGGCGCGGCCGAACCAGGGCAGGTCGCCGCCGCTCTCCTTCGCGCCCGGCTCCTCGGAGAACTCCTTGGCCAGCTTCTCGAAGTCCTCGCCCGAGCGCGCGCGCTTCAAAACGTCCTCGGCCTTCTGGCGCGTGGCCTTGGGGTCAAGCTCGGGGTGCGCGGCGAAGTAGGCTTGAATCTCCTCCTCGGTCGGCTCGAGCTTCTTGGTCAGCTCGTTCGAGTAGATGCGGCTAAGGGCGACGGCCTGCTGGAACTGTATCTGGAGCTGCGTGGAGCGGTCGGCCTCGACGCCGGCGGTGCGCCCACGCTGAGCGAGGATGGACATCGGCGCCCACTGCTGGCGGAACTGCTCCTTGATCTCGTCGGTGATGGGCTGCTCCTCGGGCACCATCCCCATCTTCTTGAGGTCTTCGAGATAGGAGTCGGCCTGCTGGACGTTCTTCGGGTCCTTGAGGAAGGCTTCGATCTCCTCCGGCTTCGGGCGATAGTCTTCGGGCTTGGCGTTGGCGTCGCGCTGCTTCTTGACGTACATCTGCGCGACGACGAGCATCTTCATGGCTTCGAGCTGGCGCTTGACCTCGGGGCGGTCGGCGACGCCCTTCTCGCGCGCCTCCTGCGCGACGGCGAGAATCTGTTTGATGTCCTCGGACAGCTTCTTGCGCTCTTCGGGGCTGGAGGCGAGCTTCGCGCGCTCGGTCGGCGAGAGCGACTCGGCGATGAGCGACATGTCTTCGGGGGCGAGGGTGGTCAGCGCGGCGTAGGCACGGTTATGCCTGGCCTGCCAGACGATGAGCCCGACGG